>Ga0207864_1000163_pt1 | contig 105539 bp, 83 predicted proteins | sample HigsolmetaAR202D_FD_184834 | JGI IMG/M metagenome (GOLD analysis project Ga0207864, IMG submission 184834) | Ionic liquid and high solid enriched microbial communities from the Joint BioEnergy Institute, USA - AR20-2-D (SPAdes) (version 2) ...
GCTATGGCAAGACGGATGCTCACGCGTCAGGGCAGACGCGTGAGCGTCGAGGTGGATCCTGCGCATCAACGCGGACGCTTCGCTTCAGGGGCATTCCTCTGGCTGTAGCCCGTAGCCTGTAGCCCGCGCAGCGCGCAGGCTGAAGCCCGTAGCCCGTAGCCCGTAGCCTGTAGCCCGTAGCGCGCGCGCAGCGCGTCTCTTGCCAGCGCCCAGCGCCCAGAGCCCAGTACCCAGAGCCAATGAGCGATTCGACTGTCGATGCCCTCTTCTGGCCCTTTCTCGAAGGCCAGATCGAATGGCCGCAAGGCGATGTCTTGTTCTTGCGTGCGCGCGATGGTCGGCCGTTGCACGAACGCAAATGGCCGGGGCTCGTCTGCGAGCAAACGTTCAAGCCGGATGCCGCCGCGCTCGAGCGTGCGGGGTTTGAAATTCGCGCCGAAGAATCGAATCGCGATCGTTCGTTTCCGCTCGTGATGCTATTGCCGCCGCGGCAGCGCGACGAAGCGCGGGCATTGCTGGCGCGAGCGATCGAATCGGCAAGCATGGGCGGGCGAGTGATCGCCTGCGCGAGCAACAACGAAGGCGCGCGTTCGCTCGAAGCGGATCTTCGCACGCTTGCGGGTCCGCTCGAAGTGGCGAGCAAACACAAGTGCCGTGTGTTCTGGACGGCGCCGCTCGGCGCCTCCGTCGACCGCGCCTTGCTGGCCGAATGGCGCGCGCTCGATGCCGTGCGTCCGATCGAGGACGGACGTTTCGTCAGCCGTCCCGGCGTGTTCGCTTGGGATCGAATCGATGTGGCGTCCGCATTGCTCGCGGCGCATTTGCCGGAGGATCTCGCCGGACGCGCAGCGGACTTGGGCGCAGGCTTCGGATACTTATCGGTCGAGCTGCTGCGACGCGCACTCGGCATTCGCTCGCTCGATCTCTACGAAGCCGAGCAACGCGCGCTCGATCTTGCGCGTACGAATCTCGCGCCGTTCGCCGCCACAACGAAGCTTGCCTTCTATTGGCACGACGTCACGACCGGCTTGCGCTCGACGTACGACGTGATCGTGACCAATCCGCCGTTTCATGCGCAGCGCGGCATCGATCGGCCGGATATTGGACGACGTTTCATCCAGGTCGCGGCCGACGCACTCGATCCCGGCGGACGGCTCTGGCTGGTCGCCAATCGCCACTTGCCTTACGAAAGCGTGCTGACGAGCGCATTCGACCGCGTGCGAGTGGTCGCGGCCGAGAAAGGATTCAAAGTTGTGGAAGGGATTAAGGCTGTAGGCGGTAGGCTGTAGGGAAGGGCGCTGGGTACTGGGCTCTGGGCGCTGGCAAGAAGCGCGCTGCGCGGGCTATGGACTACAGGCTACGGGCTACAGGCTACGGACTACAGGCTGCGGGCTGCAGGCTTCAGCCTGCGCGCTGTGCGGGCTACGGGCAACACGCTATGGACTACAGGCTACGGGCAACAGGCTACGGCCTGCAGGCTATGGGCTTCAGGCCGCGGCCAGATAGATGGCCTTGTCAGCGTCCTCCCTTAACCGTTTGCAAACAATCGCGCCAAGTCCTCTTCGGTCAGTCGCCTCCACTTCCCCTCCGGCAAATCGCCGAGCGTGAGTCCGCCGATGCGGCTGCGGTGCAGTTGCTCGACGTGATTGCCGACGGCGGCGAACATGCGTCGCACTTGGTGATAGCGGCCTTCGGTAACCGTCACGCGTACGCGTCGTGCGTCGAGCACGTCGAGCCTTGCGGGCGCGAGCGGCGTGTCTTCGGAGCGGAGCTTGAGCTTGCCGCTTGCGAAGATGCGTTCCTCGTCGCCGCGTAAGTCGCGTGCGAGCGTTGCTTCATACACCTTCTCGAGCTTGTGTTTGGGCGAGGTGATCTTGTGCAGGAGCTTCCCGTCATCCGTCATCAGCAAGAGCCCGGTCGTGTCGCGGTCGAGCCGTCCGACCGAAGCGAGCAGCGGCGAACGCAAGCGAAACCGATATGGCAAGAGCTCATAGATGACCGCGCCTGGATCCTGCGTCGAGCAGGTGTAGCCTGCGGGTTTGTTGACCATGATGGTGAGGGGAAAGGGCGGGTCGAGCGGTTCGCCGTCGATGCGCACATCGGCATGCTCGACGCGATCGTCGGCGTACAGTACTTCGCCGTGCGCGTCGGTGATGCGTCCTTCGCGAAACATCGCCAGGACTTCCTTACGGCTGCCGTAGCCGAGATTGGCAATGAGCTTGATTAATTTCATGGTGCAAGGAATGCGCGGCGCCGTGCTTCTTTTACGCTGTACTGGTGCGCGCCGCGTCATTCTGCCACTGCGCGTCGGTCGGTGCTTCGCCGTAGACTCGGCGACATGGCCGCACAACCGCTCCCGCCATCGATGTCTTGTTGGACGATCTCGCAGCGTGCGCAGAAGCTCACGAGCTCTGCGATCCGCGAGATTTTGAAAGTCACGGAGCGGCCGGAGGTCATTTCCTTCGCGGGTGGGCTGCCGTCGCCCGATACGTTTCCGGTCGAGCGCTTGCGCGAGCACACCGCTCGCGTGCTCGCCGACGCACCGAGCGCGGCCCTGCAATACGGCCCGACGGAAGGTTATCTCGCTTTGCGAGAGTGGATCGCGGCGCAGCACGGCGTGTCGCCTGCGAACGTGCTCATCACCACCGGCTCGCAGCAGGCGCTCGATCTGCTCGGCAAGGTGCTGATCGATCCCGGCAGTCGCGTGCTCGTCGAGACGCCGACGTACCTAGGTGCGTTGCAGGCTTTTTCGCTGAGCGAGCCGACGTTCGTATCGGTGCCCTCGGACGATGACGGACCGATCGTGAGCGAACTGACACCGGCGCTCACGGAGGGCGCGCGGTTCATGTACTGCTTGCCGAACTTCCAGAATCCGACGGGGCGCCGGTTACCGCTCGAACGTCGCCGCACGCTCGCGGAGCTCGCGGCCGCGCGCGGGCTGCTCGTCGTGGAGGACGATCCGTACGGCGCGCTGTCGTATCGGGGCGATGTGTTGCCGTCGCTGCATTCGATGCAGCCCGAGGCGGTCGTGTACATGGGCTCGTTCTCGAAGGTGCTCGCGCCGGGATTGCGCGTCGGCTACCTCATCGCGCCGTCCGGTTTGTACGCGAAGCTCGTACAAGCCAAGCAGGCCGCCGATCTGCACACGCCGAGCTTCACCCAGCGCATCGTTTACGAAACGATCAAGGACGGTTTTCTCGATACCCACGTGCCGAGCATCCGCCGGCTCTACGGCGAGCGCTGTCAAGCGATGCTCGCGGCGATGAGTCGGCACTTTCCTGCAGCGGTGCAATGGAACCGCCCGGAAGGCGGCATGTTCATCTGGGTGAAGCTGCCCGCCGGCCTCGACAGCAGCGTGCTGCTCGAGAAGGCGGTCGCCCGCAACGTGGCGTTCGTACCCGGCGCTCCGTTCTTCGCTAACGCGCCGCAGCCCAACACCATGCGGCTTTCGTTCGTCACCGTTCCGCCAGAACGTATCGAGCGCGGTATTGCCATCTTGGGTGAGCTGATTGGCGAGGAATTGGAGCACGTTCGATAAGGGCGCTGGGCTCTGGAGAGAACGCGCTCGCGAGCGAGCTAGGGACTACGGCCAACGCGCGGTGCGGGCTGTAGGCGGCAAGCTGTAGGAAGAGCGCAAAAGCCCCCTTTCTTCACCTGCGTTCTTCCTGCTGTGAATGCAGTCTCCTCGATGCGCAAGCGTTCTCGGTCCTGCCGTCACTCAGCGTCTTTCGCGTAAGATAGCCGCCCCCTTCGTTCATCGGTTCAGTGGAAGCGCGCGCTCATGAGCATGTCACTTCGCGAGCAGTTGTTGGCGGCAGGTCTCGGCACGAAAAAGCAGGCCAGGGAAGCCGAGCGTGGGCAGCATCGCAAGGACAGGGCCGCGAAGCAGGCCGAACAGGAACGGCGTGCGGCCGAGGCGCGGGCGGCCAAGATCGCGCGCGATCAGGAGCTGATGCGCAAGCGTCAGGATAACCAGGAGCGCAAAGAGCGCTGGATGCAGATCAAGGCGCTCATCGAGCAGCACCGCATTCCCAAGCCCGACTCATACGAGTACTTCAACTTCATCGACCGCGAGAAGGTGCGGCGCATCCCCGTCGATGCGGCATTGCGTGAGAAGATCATCCGCGGCGAGGCGGTCATCGTCCGTTGCGAGGGTCGTTACGATCTCGTGCCGCGCGAGATCGCCGAGCGCATCCGCGAGCGCGAAGCGCGTGCGGTCATCGATCTGAAGGCGTCGGAAAGCACGCCGCCGGACGAGAACGATCCATACAAGGATTACGTCGTCCCCGACGACCTGATCTGGTAGCGCCTGAGCCGGCGTCCCGTCCGCGACGGTTTTTCACGATCACACCGCGAGCGCGCGGCGCCGCTTATGTGTTACCTTCGACGCACCATCGCATAGCGACGGTGGGCCGTGTTCGATGGACGATTATAAGCAGCGTTGATGGAGCTACCTCGGAAGCACGCTGGTCCCAGCAAACGTGCGAGCCCGTGCGCGCTACGACGTGGTTCCGTCACGTCCGCTGGTGCCACGATCCTCGTCCCGGCCTTATGGGCGTTGAAGTTGTATCTGCAACGCTGTGTGTGCCTCGTTGGTAGCAATTCTTCCCGAGCTCTCCTTCGCATGCGGCGCTTCCGCGGCGTCAGCGACGTTCTCACTCGCCCGCTTGGTAGGCTTCCGCAGCATCGCGCAGGTGTGACCGCTGCGGAAAAGTTGGCATTCCCAACGTTCACGCGGCCGGCCGCGTGCGAGGTGGGTGCGCGATGACGCAGAGCCGACGCCCGGTTCGCAAGCGAGTCATGGGCATCATGCTCTTGGCGAGCGCCGCGGCCCTTGCGTTCGCGAGTCTGGGCTTCGGCGGTTACGAGTACATCACCCTGCGCAACCGCTTCATGACGCATGTGGACATGCTCGCGCGCGTGGTGGCCGCGAACAGCGCGTCCGCACTCGCCGCGGGCGACGAGCGCGCAGCTCATGAGGTGTTGGCGACGCTGGAGCAAGCGCCTTTCGTCGAAGCCGCGGCGCTGTACGATGCGAACGGGCACGTGTTCGTTCGCTATCCGCGCGACGGCCCGAGCACGATTCCGCAAGCAGCAGGCACGGCCGGGTTGGGGCTCGAGCATCGAGGGCACGTCGCGGGATTCGTAGCAGTGTCGGACCCGGAGGAGCGTCCGCTCGGCATGCTCTATCTCAGGGCTGCGACCGATCTCGCTCATGGCAGCCTTGGGTCGCAAGGCTTGATTGCGCTCGTCGTCATGGCCGCGTCGCTATTGTTCGCGTACGTGGTGTCGCTTGCACTGCAGGAGCGCATTACTCGACCGATTCACGCCCTCGCGAATACCGCGCGCGCCGTTACCGAGCGCGGCGACCTGTCGATGCGCGCGCCGAGCATGTCGCAGAACGAATTCGCGGTGCTGTCGGCGACGTTCAATCAGATGCTCGAGCGCATCGATGCGCAGAGCACGGCGCTCAAGGAGACCGAGCAGCGCCTGCGGGCTCAGATCGCGCGGCTCGATCTCCTGCACCATACGACTCGCGCGATCGGCGATCGGCTGGACTTGCAGAGCATTTATCAGGTGATCCTGCGCCGGCTCGAGGACAACATGCCGATCGAGTTCGGCTGTGTGTGTCTCTACGACGGCGCGCAGCTCATCGTCGAGACGATCGGCGCAAAGAGCATGGACCGCGCGACGCGGCTGGGTCTGTTGCCGAAGGCGCTGCTGCCGCTCGATCAGGAGGAATTGGCGCAGTGCATCCGCGGCGAGCTCCTCTACGAGCCGGACCTGTCCGAATGCAAGAGCGTTTTCACGCAGCGGCTGGCCGAGACGGGCTTGGGATCGCTCGTGATCGCGCCGCTCATCGTCGAGAGCAAAGTGTTCGGCGTGCTCATTGCGGCGCGCAAGCGCGCTCGCGGCTTCGTGAATCTCGACTGCGAGTTCCTGCGGCAACTGAGCGAACACGTGGCGCTCGCAAGCCATCAAACGCGGCTCTACACGGAGCTGCAGCAGGCATACGACAACCTGCGTTTGAGCCAGCAGACGCTGCTGCAGCAAGAGCGCCTGCGGGCGCTCGGGCAGATGGCAAGCGGCATCGCGCACGACATCAACAACGCCATCTCTCCGATCTCGCTTTACACCGAGGCGTTGCTCGATCACGAACCGACGCTGAGCGAGCGCGCCCGCGAATACTTGCGCACGATTCAGCGCTCCATCGCCGATGTCGGGCAGACCGTCACGCGCATGCGCGAGTTCTATCGCAGACGCGATCAGACCACCGAGCTTGCGCCCGTCGATCTCAACGAGCTGGCGGGCCAGACGCTCACGCTGACGCGTGCGCGCTGGAGCGACATGCCGCAAGAGCGCGGCATCGTGATCGAGGTGCTCGCCGAGCTCTCCGCAGGCTTGCCCAAGATAATGGGGACCGAAAGCGACATCCGCGATGCATTGACGAACCTCATTTTCAATGCCGTCGATGCGATGCCGGAGGGCGGGCGGTTGACGTTGCGAACGCGCGTGATCGAAGGGGAGCTGGCGCTGGTCGAGCTCGAAGTGGCCGACGCCGGAGTCGGTATGGACGAAGAGACGAAACGGCGCTGTCTCGAACCGTTCTTCACGACCAAAGGCGAACGCGGCACCGGCATGGGTCTTGCGATGGTGTACGGTATGGCGCAGCGCCATCACGCACAGATCGTCATCGACAGCACGCCCGGTGCGGGAACGTCGTTCAAGATCCGCTTCACCGCCGCGCCGGAGCAACTCAGCGTGCCCGCAAATGCATCCCAGCTCATACACCCGACCAGGCAGCGTCTGCTCGTCATCGACGACGATCCAATGATCTGCGACGCACTGGTGCGTACGCTCCAGGCGGAAGGCCACGAGGTGACGGCCGTGGACGGCGGACGCGCGGGAATCGAAGTTTTTGAAGAAGCGTATCGCAGCGGCCGGCCCTTCGATACGGTCATCACCGACCTCGGCATGCCCTACGTGGATGGGCACAGCGTCGCCTCGGCGGTGAAACAGCGCGCACCGCGCACGCCGGTCATTCTTCTCACCGGCTGGGGGCAGCGATTCGCGATGGAAGAGAGCATTCCCGATAACATCGATGTCGTCTTGAGCAAGCCGCCGAAGCTCGCCGAGCTCCAGCGCGCATTGGCCGACTTGCAGGCGGTGTACGCGCGCCAAGAGGCCGCAAGTTCGCTGAGCGAAGCAGGCGCAAGTCGATGAGCGTCGCCACCTCGGGTCCGCAGCTTCTCGTGGTGGACGACGACGCGACGCAGTTGCGCGCCATGTGCGACACGCTCGAGCTCGAAGGCTATGCCGTTCGGAGCTGCGCTTCGCCATACGAGGCGTTGCGTTTGCTCGGACAGGAACGCTTCGACGTCGCGATCACCGACTTGACCATGCCTGAGCTCGACGGCATCGCCTTTCTCAAGGCGGCTCGCGTCATCCGTCCGCAGCTCGTCGGTATCGTGATGACCGGTCACGGTTCGATCGACACTGCGGTGGCGGCCATGAAGGCGGGCGCGTTCGACTACATCCTCAAGCCTTTCACGCTGCGGCAGGTCGTGCCGGTGATTGAACGCGCCCTCAGTGTGGGGCGCTTGCTCGACGAGAACGAGCAGCTGCGGCAGAACGAAGAGGTCATCCGCAATCTGAACATGGTGCTGGAGCGCGCCGTCGAGGAACGCACGCGTCAGCTGTCGGATACCAACAAGGAGCTCGAAGCCTTTGCGCATTCCGTCTCGCACGACTTGCGAGCGCCCTTGCGCGCCATCAACGGGTTTACGCATCTGTTGGCCGAGGAATGTCGCGATCAGCTCGGGCCACGCGCCCGCGAATATCTCGATCGCGTGCTCGGCGCCGCGGCGCGCATGGAGCAATTGATCGAAGATCTCTTGCGGCTTTCGCGCGTCAACGGCGGCGAGCTCATGCGTACGACCATCAATGTGTCGCAGATGGTGTCGGCCATTCTTGGCGAGATGCAAATCCGCGAGCCTGGCCGGCGCGTCGACACCCTGGTTCAGGAGGATCTTTTCGCATCCGCCGACCCGCGACTGCTCAGGATCGCGCTGGAGAATTTGCTCGGCAATGCCTGGAAGTTCACGAAGAACGTGGCCGAGCCGCGCATCGAGTTCGGTGCGTTCGATCCTAACGAGAGCGTCTTCTATGTGCGTGACAATGGCGCAGGGTTCAGCTCTGAGCTCGCAAATGAGTTGTTCGCACCGTTCAAGCGGCTGCACAGCGCCGAGGAATTTCCAGGCAGCGGCATTGGGTTGTCGATCGTGCAGCGCGTGATCCGTCGGCACGGAGGCTCAGTGACCGCAGAAGGCGCGCCGGGTAAAGGTGCCACGTTCTTCTTCAGTCTGCCGAGCGTGGCGGCAGACGCGTCCTGACCGCCGCGGAGTCGTTTATTCCTGGCTGGAAACGACGGTGAGCGTGCCGCGCGGTCTCTTGTTCGCTTCCAGCCAGGTACGTGCTCGTTCCTGATAACGCAGCGCGGAAAGGTGCAAGTTCTCCTCTTCGAGCGCGAACGGCGTCTGCGCGAAGTAGTAGAGCGCGTTCGGTGCGCCGAATTCGTCGATCAGCGGCTTGACGAGCATGAGCCCACCGTAGCGCTGCACATCCCGGTAGCCGCTCTCATTGCGTCGCCAGACGCGCTCGCGAAAGGTCTCAAAATCCGACGGCCAGATGCGATCGAGTCGATTCGCGTTGAAGAACGGATTGCGCGCGGCCGTCAAATACGCCGCGATCCCTTCGACCAGCATCTCGCACGGTAGGCGTTGGCCGATGTCGATCGAGGCGCATTCGGCGTGCGGCCAGGAGAGTCCTTTACGGTGCGCGGCTTCCTGCAAGTACGCGCCCCAGAGCGCGTTGTCGATGGCGAGCACGACCGGAAACGTATTGCGGTACAGCTCGTTCTGATAGAACGGCCAATAATTGCCCGCGGCTCGTACCGGATTCGGCAGGCGCTTCGTCGTCATATGACGCGGCACGATCAGTCTCTGCTGAGCGATGTCGTAGGCGATCCGTCGCTCGTACTTCTCGTATTCCGCATCGCGCGGCCCCACGAACTTGATCGCCATGCGCTCGGGCAGCACGGCCAGGAGCTCGCCGAAAGCGAGCTCGATGGCCTCGGCGCGATAGGCGACCAGCTCGCCGAACCGTTCCTGACATTTGAGCGGAACCGCATCGCACGCCAAGGCGCGGGCCGACAGGCCCAGGACGACGAGCATTGCGCTGATCTTGAGCAGCCACATGACGATTCGACGCGAGCGGCGCCAGGCGCGACCCGGCGCACTGCTCGCGGTGGGCGTCTGGCGTCAAAATTCAACGAGGCGATGGTGGCGAAGTTCCTCGCGACAAACGCTACGCCCTCGCGACGCAGCACGTGTCGCTGGCCGAAGGATGTGGGTAAACCTTTCAGTGCGGGGTCGGTACGATCCTTGCTCTGCCGCCGACATGGACGCTTCGTCGGGCGGTTGAACTTTTCCTTTGCGAACGCCTTACTGCGGTGTCGCCTAAGCCGGAAATGGACAGTGCGAATGAGTGTAGCGGTACGTAATGCGCCCTTGGCGGAGGAGGCGGTCGAGCTCTCGATCGTCATTCCCGTCTTCAATGAGGCGGAGAATGTCGAGCCGTTGGCATGCGAGATCGAAATGGCACTCGGCAACGCGCTGAACTACGAGGTCATCTTCGTCGACGACGGCAGCACGGATGAGACGGCCGCCAATATCCGGGCGCTGCGCAGCACACGGCCTTACGTGCGGTTGCTGCGGCACGCTCGGCGCTGCGGACAGAGCGCAGCGCTTCGTACCGGCGTCCGCGCTGCGCGCGCGGCGTGGATCGCGACTCTCGACGGCGACGGGCAAAACGATCCGCGCGATCTGCCGGCGCTGCTCGCGGTGCAGCGTGACGATGCGAGCGGAAAGGTACGGCTCGTCGCCGGCGTGCGCCGCGTACGGCATGACTCATGGGTGCGCCGCATCTCCTCGCGCGTGGCGAACGCCGTGCGCTGCTCGCTCCTCAAGGACGGCACGCCGGATACGGGCTGCGGCATCAAGCTCTTTCATCGCGCCACCTTCCTCGAGATTCCCGCCTTCGATCACATGCATCGATTCTTGCCTGCGCTCTTTCAGCGCGAAGGCGCCACGGTCGTCTCGGTCGACGTGAACCATCGTCCGCGGCGGCACGGGTGCTCGAAGTACGGCATCGGCAATCGCCTCTGGGTCGGTATCGTCGATCTGTTCGGCGTGCGCTGGCTCATGAAGCGCGCCACGCATGTGGACGCGACGGAGGAGCCTTTTTGAGCGACGCGTTGGTGACGCGCTGGCTGCGTCCGTCGCAAGCGGGCACGCGCGATATCGGTCTCGATCTACTCTGGTTGATCGGCCTCGGGCTCATCTTCATCGGCAGCGGTATCGGGCTACGCGATCCATGGCCGGCAGACGAGCCGCGCTTTGCGCTGATCGCGCGCGACATGGTCATAAACGGCGAATGGCTCGTGCCGCGCGTCGGCGGCGAACTCTATCCCGACAAGCCGCCGCTTTACTTCTGGTTGCTTGCGCTCGGCTTCAGGGCCACCGGCTCGCTGCGCCTTTCGTTCTTGCTGCCGTCGTTGTTGAGCGGGCTCGGCTGCATCGTGCTCGTCTACGACCTCGGACGACGTTTGTGGAATCGCGAAGTAGGGCTGATCGCGGGCACGCTGCTCGTGCTCACCGTGCAGTTCGTCTGGCAAGCACGGCAAGCGCAGATCGACGCAACGCTCTGCTTCTTCACGACGCTTGGCCTCTATGGATTGCTCCGCCATTTACTGATCGGTCCTGCGTGGCGCTGGTATGCGCTCGGCTGGGCCGCAGCAGGGCTTGGCGTGATCACAAAGGGCGTGGGCTTTTTGCCGCTCTTGGCGCTCGTGCCGTGGGCGGTGCTTTGTCTGCGGTGGCGCGCGGCGGCGTGGCGAGTGCGCGATTGGCGTTGGCTCGTCGGGCCGGTGGCGTTCGTGCTGGCCGTGAGCGTGTGGCTCGCACCGATGCTGCTGGCGACGCGCGGCGATCCGACGCTCGCTGCCTATCGCGACGAGATCCTGTTCGTTCAAACCGCCGAGCGTTATCTCGATGCATGGCATCACCGCGAGCCGTTCTGGTACTTCATCCTCGAAGTCATTCCGGTGCTGTGGTTGCCGTTGATCGCACTGGTGCCGTGGCTGTGGGGAAAGTGGCGCGAGGCATGGCAACGACGCGATCTGCGTATTGCGCTGCTGCTGTCGTGGGTGGGATTGGTCGTGCTCTTCTTCTCGCTGAGCGCAGGCAAACGCGGTGTCTACATTCTGCCAGCCGTTCCGGCATTCGTGCTGGCCTGCGCGGCGTATGTGCCCGACCTTGCGCGGAAACAAAGGGTGCGCACGGCGGTGTTCGGGATCGGCGTGCTCATCGGTCTCGTCTGCGTGGGTGCAGCCGGTTACTTGTTCTTCGATGACGGGCGGCGCACGGAGTTGGCCTCGATGTACGGGCTCGATCTGGAAGCGCCTGCGTTCGTCATCGGAGCGTCCGCCTTGATTGTCTGTGCGCTCGCGCGCCCGCAGCGTGCTTGGCTCGCGTACGCAGGAGCGCTCGCATGCGCGCTGGCCGTCGTCAGCTTCTGGCTCAATCCGGGCTTGAATGACGTGCTGTCGGGCGCGCGTTTCGCACGCGCGGTGGCACGAGCCGCCGCGCCGGACAAGCAACTTGCGCTGTACGGGTTTCGCGCGGAGCACTTGCTGAAGCTGCAGCGACCGGTCGTTCACTTCGGCTACGCGCGCTGGCGCGAGGCGGACCAAGAGGCTTACGACGCAGCCGCGTGGCTCAATGCGGGCGACGATCGCGTGCTGCTCGTCGATGCCTTCGCACGCGAGCTGTGCTTTCAAGACGCGACGACGACTGCGTTAGGTACGGCCAATCGCAGATCGTGGTATCTGGTCGAGGGCAGGGCGGCTGCGGCGTGCGCGGCGCGCGGCCGTTCGCAAGCTGCGCATACCTATCGCCCGCCGACGATGGCCGAATCACGCACCGACGACGAGGCGCATGAGCTGAGCGCAGAGCCACGCAGCGTACGTTCCGAGCGCGTATCCGAGCACCGCAAGTAGCACGCCGACCGGCGCCAGCGACGGATGGAAGGCGCTCGCCACGACCGGCGCACTGGCTGCTGCACCGATGTTCGCCTGGCTGCCCACCGCGAAATAGAAGATCGGCGCGCGGATCAGCCGCGCCACGAAATACATGAGCGCGCCGTGGAACAGAATCCACGTCGCCCCGACGCCGAACAGTCCGGGATTGGTGAAGATCGCGCGCAGATCCATGTGCATGCCGATGCTGGCGATGAGCACGTACAAGAGCACGGTACCGATCTTCGACGCGCCGACGCCTTCGAGGCGGCGAGCGGGTGTCAGCGACAGCAGCAGACCGATCGTCGTGGCGATGACGACGATCCAGAAGAACTCGCTCGCCAGCGACAAGCGTTCGGCCCAGACCTGACCGGCGAACGCCGCCGCGAGCGGCGCGCCGAGGAAGTGCGATACGCCGGTTGCGCCGAACCCGACCGCGAGCACGAACATGAGGTCGGGCAGCTTTGGGATGCGCGCATGTTCGGCTTCGAAGCGTTCCATCTTCTCGCGTAGCGCGACGATGGCCGCACGATCCGCACCGCGTTTGGCGTCGATGTCATCGGCGCGTCCGGCCAGATAGAGCAAGAACGCCATCCAGAGATTCGCAACGATCACGTCGACGGCGAGGAACATGCCGAAGAGATTGCTGTCGACGCCGAAGACTTCCTTCATCGCGGTTTGATTGGCGCTGCCGCCGATCCAGCTTCCAGCGAGCGTCGCCATGCCTTTCCAGACATCGCCTGCAACTGTCTCCGGGCTGAGCCAGCTCCACAGCCACAGCGACAACGGACCGCCGAAGACGATGCCGACGGTGCCGGTGAGAAAGAGCGCGACGGCTTTCGGGCCGAGACGCGCGATCGCCGGAAAGTCGATCGACAAGGTGAGCAGCACGAGCGTGGTCGGCAGCAGATAGCGCGAAGCGATGGGGTAGAGCGCCGAGCCCTCGCCGTCGATCAGGCCGACGGTGTTGTATAGCGCCGGAATGAAGTAGCAAAGCAGCAGCGCCGGCACGTAGCGATAGAAGCGGCGCCAGAACGGATGCTGCGATTGGGTCGACCAGAAGATGGCCCCGAGCGTCAGCGACAACAGACCCAGGATGACGGCGTCGTTCTTGATCATGCGCGGAGTGTGCGTCGTGAGGACGCGGTCGGCAAGCAAGCTCCTTGCGAGGGTACGTTGAAGCGTCAAGCAAGCCGTTGCGAGGGACGCTAGCGCGTCAGGGACGAGGAAGACGCCAAAACGTCAAGGAGGCTGCATTCGCAGCAGCAAGCATTTTTTCTGGCCAGTGCCCAGGGGCCGAGAGCCGAGCGCGCTGTCCGTAGCCTGTAGCCTGTAGCCTGTAGCCCGTAGCCTATCTGCTCGGCGCCCAGAGCCCAGCGCCCGATCTACGCAAATAGCTGGCTCACCGCAGCCCGTCCCGACTGCTGCGCGAGCAGCAGCTCGAGGAATTCGTCGGCGCTCATGGCATCGCCGAAGAGTCGACCTTGTGCGTAATGGCAGCCGCGGCTGCGCAGGAAGGCGAGCTGCTCTTCGTTCTCGACGCCTTCGGCGACCACTTCCACTTCGAGCGCTTTACCCATGTCGATGATCATGCGCACGATCGTCGCGTCGTCGGCATTGGTCGCCGAATCGCGCACGAAAGATTGATCGATCTTGAGCGTGCCGATCGGGAACTGCTGAAGTGCACTGAGCGACGAATAGCCGGTGCCGAAATCGTCGATCGACAGGTGCAGACCCATGGCGTACAGCTCATCGAGCAGCTTCACGGTGCGCGCCGGATCGACCATCAACGTGGTCTCGGTGATTTCGAGCTCGAAGCACGTCGGCGAGACGCCGTGGCGGCGGAACACGGACTTGCAGCGCGGAATGAAGCTCGCCTGACGCAGCTGCTTGAGCGACAAGTTGATCGAGACGCGGCCCGGGTTCGCAATGCGTTCCTGCCAGCGCCGGTAGTCGGCGCAGACGCGATTCAGGACCCATTCGCCGATGCCGAGAATGAGCGTGGTTTCCTCGGCGAGCGGAATGAACTGCGAGGGCGGAATGTCGCCATGGCCGGGCAGTCGCCAACGCAGCAGCGCTTCGGCGCCGATGATGCGTCCGTCCCGCAGATCCACCTTCGGTTGATAGAACATCATGAGCTCGTCACGCTCGAGTGCGCGGCGCAGCTTGCTCTTCAGCATCAGCCGCTCGACGGCGGCGGCATTCATGTCGGGCGAATAGAAGGCGAAGTTGTTGCCGCCGTTCTGCTTGGAGTGATACATCGCCGCATCCGCGTTACGGATGAGGTCGATGACGTTCTCCGCATCCTTCGGACAGAATGCGATGCCGACGCTCGCCGTGAGGAAGACTTCCTGCTGTTCGACGTAGTAGGGCTTGCAGACTTCGGCGAGCACCATGCGCGCGAGATTGGCCGCCTGCGTGCGCACGTCCTCGGACTCGGCGAAGCCTTCGATGAAGAGCCCGAACTCATCGCCCGCGAGCCGTCCGACGATCGCCTCGCGCGGCAGGATGCGCGTGAGCCGCTCGCTCAGCACTTCGAGCGTGCGATCGCCCGCCGAGTGCCCGAAGGTGTCGTTGATTTCCTTGAACCGATCCATGTCGAGGTAGAGCAGCACGATGGTGCGGTCCGCTCGCCGCGCACGCGCGATCGCCTGCTGCAGCATGTGCTGAAACTGCATGCGGTTCGGCACCTTCGTGAGCGCGTCGTAGCGTGCGAGATAGCGGATACGGCGCTCGGCGCGCTTGCGATCGGTGATGTTGCGAACGACGAAGATCGTGCCCTGGAACTGCGGATCTTCAGCAGCGATCGGTGAGCTCGACACCGACACCGGAATCGTCTGACCGGCACGCGTGGCGATCACGGTCTCGCGCGTTTCGGCGGTGGTCGGCTGCATCGTGAACGTGGCGCGCTCGCTTTCGGTGAGGAGCGACGAGAACGCGCGGCCGGCGAGCTCCGCTTCCGTATAGCCGAACAGGCGTACCGCGGCTTCGTTGATGCGCTTGATCGTGCCGTTCGGCGCGGTGACGAGCACCGCGTCGTTCATGCTGTCGAGAACCGTCGTGAGGTAATTCTTCGTGATCGTGGTCTGCCGCAGCTTCTGGCGCATGCGATCGAGCGCCATCTCGAGCTCGGCGATCTCGTCGTTGCTCGTGACCTTGTGCGGACGGGTGTAGTCGCCCTCGCCGATGCGCTCGGCGGAGCGAATGAGCTCGACGATCGGCCGCTCCAGGCGCCGGGCGATGACCCAGGCAGCCGAGGCGAGCAGCGCGGTGATCAAGGCGCCGGCCGCAAGGATGAGTCGAACCCAGAGATTGAAGTCTTCGCGTTCGACTTCTTCGAGCTGATCGCGCAGCGCTTGCGCAGAGGCAAGCAGCCCGGGACGGCCGACGGTGAGCTCGAGCGTGCCGACGCTCTGCGGCGCGCCGAGCTCGCGGCGCAGTGTGTGCCGTTCTTCGGGGGCGAGCATGCGCGTCCAGGCTTCGTCGCGGCCGGCTTCGAGCGCGATGGAGCCGTCCGAGCCGAAGACGGTCACGCTCACGACGGCGGGGTCTTCGAGCAGCATCGCGGCGATGCGCTGGAGGGTGTCTTGCGCCCCCATGCCGAGGGCGCTTTCGATGCGGCCAGCATTGGAGGCCGCGATCTCTTCTGCGAGGGCGGTCAGACGTTCGCTCTCGGCGATCAGCAGCGATTGCTCGGCTTGCACGCCGCGTGTCGCGACCGACCGGCGGTACTCGAAATACTCGAGCGCGAGCAACGTCGCGGTAATGCAGATTCCCGCCGCGATCGCTAACGAGAGCAACCTATACTTGAGGCCGCGCGCTTTCACCGCATACTCCGCCGCATTTCTTATTGGGCAACGTTGCAGCGCCTCCGTTCCACGTTGCACCTTTATTAGGGGGCAAACGCGATGCGTCGGGGTGCCATGAGTGACGCATCGAGCGCATCTCGGGTTTCACCGGTTCGATTCGGTGCATGATACTCGCGTTTTGGCTGCAACGGCGCACGCAGTCGGTGTCGGTTTTTTTGACATACTCGCAATCTCTTATAGTTACGCCCCCAACCAGTCGCGACCCGCATCAATGAACGAACTCGAGCTCACCGGCCGCGCCCGTACGCACATCATCGACCTCGAGACGCCTGCCTGCTCGCTGCATTACGAGGTGGTCGCCTCGTTATTGGCCATGCGCGATGCCGCCGCGTTGGAGGGGATCGATCTACAGGTCTGTTCGAGCTTCCGCGACTTCGAGACGCAGCTTGCGATCTGGAACGCCAAGTGGAAGGGCGAGCGCCCGCTGTACGACCGGGCCGGACGGCCGCTCAAGCGCGAGGAGCTCGACGATTCCGATGCCGTGGAGGCGATCCTCACGTGGTCGGCGCTGCCGGGCGGCAGCCGGCATCATTGGGGCAGCGACGTCGATGTGATCGACGCGGCCGCGATTCCGCCGGGCTACAAGGTGCAGCTCTTGCCCTCCGAGTACGCCGAGGGCGGGATTTTCGCCAAGCTGAACGCCTGGCTGGATGCGCACATGGAAGAGTTCGGCTTCTTTCGTCCGTACCGGACCGATCGCGGCGGCGTCAGTCCCGAGCCGTGGCACTTGAGCTATGCCCCGGTGTCCGTGCCGGCGCTCGAGTCCCTGAGCCTGTCGATGCTACGGCACGTGCTCGAAGCGAGCGACATTGCGGGCAAGGCGCATGTGCTCGCGCGCCTGCCGGAGATCTACACCCGTTATCTACTGACGATCGATCCGCCCACGCGAATGCCGTCGCTCAGCTGATCCGATCGGCGGCGTAGGGCATCAAGCGCCGGACGAAAGTAGCGGGCATCCAGCGCTTCAAGCGCCATAGCCAGCGCGCCGAGCCCGGCAGCACGATGTGCATCCTGCCTTTGCCTGCCGCGATGAGCAGATCCCGCGCCGCCTGCTCGGCGGTATAGCGTGCGCGTCGAACCAGTGCCGCAGCGCTTGCCTGCGTCTCGGCGGGTCCGCGGAACGATTCGATCAAGTTGCTCCGGAAGAACATCGGCATGACGACCGAGACCTGCGTGCCGCTCGTGCGCAGCTCGCCCGCGAGCGATTCGCTCACCGAGACCACCGCTGCCTTGGTCGCGTTGTAGGGGATCATGCCGGGCGCCGAGCCGAACGCGGCGGCGCTCGCGATGTTGATCAGCACGCCCGCGCCGTTGCGCTGCAAGTGCGGCACGGCGGCGCGAGCGCCGTGCACGACGCCCATGAGGTTGGTGTCGATGGCTGCCCGCCAATCCTCGTCCGGCACATCCATGAGCGAGCCGGCCACGGCGATCCCGGCGTTGTTGATCATGAGGTCGAGTCCGTCATGCGCGCTCGCGAACGAATTGACCGCCACCGTGAGCTCGTCGGGTTGAGTGACATCGCCCGGGTAAGCGAGCACGGCCACGCCCGCGGCGGACAGCTCACCTTCCACGGCAGCCAATCGTTCGACGTCGCGGTCGAACAGGCCGAGTGCCCAGCCGTCCGCAGCGAGCGCACGCGCGAGCGCCAAGCCGAGGCCGCTGCCGGCACCGGTGATGAAGGCGCGCTTGCGAGGGAAGCGTGCGTTCAAAGCCTTGAACTGCATTGCGAGGGCAAATCCCAGCGTTGGGTCAGCCTGCACGGCCGACGAGCACGACGAAAAGCCAGCCGCCCCAGGCGCCGGCCACCGTCAACAGCAGGCCGGGCAGGAGCTCAAGGGCGTATTTTCGAGTGCCCATCGAGAACGCGACGATCGATTTGCTCACGGTGTTGGTGCTGAAGGCGACCAGAATCGCCACGGTCGCGAACTGGATCGAAGCATGCTGCCCTTCGGCGAGGGTCGCAGCCGAGATGGCCGCCGCGTGCGCATCGCTGATCCCGGAGAAAATGCTGGCGAGGAGGAGTCCCCGGTCGCCGAGCCAATGAGTGGCCGCCGCGGAAATGACCAGCGTGACGCCGACGATGAGCATGAACACGATGGCCGTTTTAGGATCGAACGGCCGGCCGGCGGGCGGATCGCCTTCCTCCGTTTGACGTGCGCTGCGCCACGCGAAGGCGGCCGCATAGAGAACGGTCGCAAGTCCCGCGACGACGAGCGCTGCGATCAGTTGTTTGAGCACCGGTAAACTCACGAGCCCGACGACGATCGCGAGCTTGAGCACGGTTGCGACCGAAGATGCGGCCGCGCCCGCCACGGCGCTCGTGTGCAGCTGCGGATGCTTGCGCGTGCGCGAGCCCATCGCGGCGATCGTCGCAGTGCTCGATACGAAGCCGCTGAACAAGCCTGCAAGCGGCAGCCCGATGCGGGTGCCGAGCACACGTAGGGCGATGTAGCCGAGCGCATTGATCGCCATGATGAGCACGACGAGCAGCCACAACGCGCGCAGGCTGACGATGCCCCATGGATCGACAGGCTCGGCGGGCGTGAGCGGCAGCACGATGAGCGCGGCCGCCGCGAGAATCAGACCGTCGCGCACCTCGTCGTCGGTGAGCACGTTGTGGACCCAGTTGTGCAGGCGCGTGCGTGCGGCGAGCATGATCGTCATGAGTACCCCGAGACCGGCCGCCAGCGGCCGTTCGCGCATGGCCAGCCCGCCGAGCAGGAACGTGGCCATCAGCGCGATCTCGGTCGTCAGCCCCGGATCGTGCTGGTAGGTGCGCCGATAGCCGATCGCCACGAACAGGCCGACGATCACCGCGAATACTGCAAAGAGCGGTACGCCGCCGAGATGAAAGCTCACCGCGCCCGTGAGCGAGACAAGCGTGAACGTGCGCAGGCCCGCGACCTCGCGGTCGGGGCCGGTGCCCTTGCGGCGTTCGCGCTCGATGCCGACGAGCATGCCGATCGCGAGCGCAACGGCGAGGCCGAGCAGGACTTGGCTATCGAACGACATCGGTCAAGGTGAGCGAAGGGTCGGTGAAGGGTACCGCGACGCCCGAGCGGCGCGCACGGGCGGCTCAGCTCTTCCAGGCTTCCTTGAGCCGATCGATGACGAGCGAGCGGATGTTCTGGACCGGGTTGCGTTCCCAGGTGAAGCACGGCGGATCGCGCCGGAGCATCGGCCAGCGTGCCGTGCGCAGGATCTCGCTCAGGTAATCGAGGTTGCGCTGGATCGCTTCCATGTATGGGTTGCGTCCGCCGAAGAGCACCTCGAGATGCGCATAGACGGAGCCGAACTCGCCGTCGAGCCGCGTGCGCCGCACTTCTTCGAAGAATTCGGGCGTCTGCCGCAGGATGTCGAGACCCGAGCTGAAGCGCACGGTGGGATTGCCGTGCTCGTCGTTCGTGAGCGCCACGCCGCCGAGCACGAACTCGGGATAGAGCCGGTCGCGGCACTTCTCGAGATAACAGCGATCCGACATCTGCGCGATCAGATCGCCCGTGCCGATGATGTGGCCGAGCTTGCGGTCGCGATAGTCGTCGAGCCGAATCTGATCGAACTGCACTTCGTAGCCGGTGAAATGCACGATCTTGGTCGCGACCGGCACCCACTCGGCCATGCCGATCGTGGGTAGATAACGGCCGATGAAGTGCGCGCTGCGGCTGACGTGGCTGCGCGTGAACTCGGCGCCGTTGCGATGCGTCTGATCGTCGGTCTGGCGGATGTAGCCGGCGTCATGGAAGAGCGCCACGACGACGCCCAGGATGGCGCGCTCCGGGCCGAGCCGTTCGTCGGGGGTATGCGTGCGGTCGTACGCGACGATGAGGCGCGCCACTGCGAGCGTGCCGTCGAGCGAGTGCTGCAGGTCGTGATAGACGGTGTCGCACCCGTAGTAGCCGGGGAACTGGCCTTTGAACAGCCGCTCGAAATCGCGAAACGCCGTATCGAGCCGATCGAACGGATAGTGCGGCCAGGTTTGCTTGAATAGGTCGCAGACTGCGCGGTGGACGGCTTCCGCCGAGCTCACCTGCACAGTGTTCGTCACATCGTAATCGCTGCGGCGGTATTGCATGTGAGGGGTCGCGCGCTACAAACGCGCAGAACGCGCAGTCTAACGGCTCGGAGCCGGTTGTCTATGACTGATTTGGCGTTCCCGAGAAATGTGACGGAGGTCACATTTTTCTCGCCGATCACAGCGCGGCGAGGGGCGCTGTGATCGCTCGACCGCCGGAAGCCGTGAGCGCGTAGGCCCACGGCTTCGCGTCGCTCGTTGCGTCGCGATATTACTGCGTCGGCTGCTCGATCGGCAGCGTCCACACGGGATCGGCGAGCCGCAGCTCCGTCACCGGTCCGTACTTCTTGAGGGGTTCCCGCAGCGCTTCGGCGCGGCCGATCACGACGAGCAAGACCGCATCGCTCTTGGGGAAGACATCGGCGATCACGCGCTGTGCATCGGTGAGCTCGACTGCGTTCAGCGCAGCGGCATAGCCGTCGATGTGCTCGTGTCCGAGACCGTAGAGCTCGAGCGTCGCGAGCTGCGCGGCCCAGTGCGCGGATGTCTCGAAGCTGAGCGGGAATTGTCCCAGAACATACTTGCGGCTCGATGCCAGCATGTCGGTGTCGAGTCCCGCCTCGTGCAGGCGATCGAGCGTGGCAAGCGCCAGATCGATCGCTTCGATCGTCGTCTCGGTGCGCGTGAAGGACGCCATTTGCCATGGACCCGGCTGCTGCAGCCGCTCGAAGCGCGAGCTCGCGCCGTAGCTCAACCCGGTGCGCACGCGCAGCTCCGTATTCAGCATCGAGGTGAAGCGCCCGCCGAAAACCGTGTTCACCAAGTCGAGCGCGGCGCGGCGCGGATCGGAGCGCGCGACGCCGACATTGCCGATCCAGAAATACGACTGCACGGCATCGGGCGCATCGACCAGCACCACGCGGCGTCCTTCGATGCGGGCGGGCGGCGCCACGGGCGGCAGCGGCGCCGAGGCCTTGCGCCACTTCGCGAATGCCTGCGTCAGCAGACGGCGCATCTCCGCCGTCTTGAAGTCGCCCGCGACGGAGATGATGAGTCGATCGCCGCCGACATGGGCGGCATAGAACTCGCGAACGTCATCGATCGTGATGTTCGCAAGCGAGCGTTCGCTGCCGACCACCGGATTGCCGTACGGGTGCGTGCCGAAGAGCGCGGCGGCGGCGTAGATCGGCGTGAGCGCATCGCGCTGGGAGTCCTTCGCCGCGCGAATGAATTCGATATAGCGATTGCGCAGGACGTCGAGCTCGTTCGGGGCGAGATGCGGTCGCTGCAGCATGTCGGCCAGCAGCTCGACCATGAGCTTCTTGTCGCGAGCGAGAAACGAGCCGCTGATCCCGATCGCTTCCGCGGAGGCGCTCGTTTGAATTGCGCCGCCGACTGCGGAAACGGCCTCCGCGAAGGCGAGCGCATCGCGCGAGCCGGCGCCTCTCTCGAGCAGCCCGGCGAGCAGATTCGCGACGCCGAAGCGATCGCGCGGATCGAGGCGGGCGCCGCTGCGCACGCGCGCATCGAACGCGATGAGCGGGACGTCGTGCCGCTCCATGAGCAGAAGCACAGTGCCGTTCGCGAGCTCGATGCGTTCATACGGCGGCGTCTTGACGCCGCTGTCTGCCTTGGCGAGCGCGCCAGAGAGCAGCATGAGCGCCGCGATGAACATGCCAACGGTCGAGGCAATGAGTCGTGCGCGTGCGAGCATCACTCTTCTCCTGCGGTCGCGCGGGCCGACGCAGCGGAGAGCACGCCCACCGTGCGATTGGTCTTGCGCAAGAACTCCGCCGCTACCTTCTTGATCTCTTCGCCCGTCACGGCCTCGTACGCTTTCGGCGCATCGAACAAACGTCGATAACCGCCGCGCAGCACTTCGTACGTGCCGAGCGCCTGCGCCTTGCCGTCGATCGTCGCGAGGCTGCGCCAGAAGTCGGCGAGCGCTTGATTGCGCGCGCGAGCGAGCTCCCCATCGGTGACGCCTTCCTCGATGAGCCGAGCGATCTCAGCGTCGAAAGCCGCTTCCGCGGCCGCGATGTCGGCGCCGGCAGGCAGGGCGAGAAAGAACCAGATGAGCCCGGGATCGAAACCTGCTTCGATCTGGCTGTCTGCCGAGATGGCGAGCTTGCGCTCCTCGACGAGCGTGCGGTGCAGCCTCGATGCATCGCCGTCGGTGAGGATGCGCGCGAGCAGCTCGAGCGCCGGCACGCGCGGATCGGAGCCCGCGACGCCGTGATAGGCAAACTGCAAGAGCGGAGTCTGCGCTTCGGTGACGAGGCTGACGCGGCGTTCGCCTTGCTGCTCGGGCTCTTTGGTGCGAATCGGCTCGGGCGCCGGCTGCGCGGGAATCGGCTCGAAATATTTGCGGGCGAGCTCGATGGTCGCTTTCGGCTCGACGTTGCCGACGAGGATCAGCGTGCAGTTGTTCGGTGCGTAGTACGTCTTGAAGAAGTTCTTCAGATCGTCGATGCGCCACGACTCGATGTCCGACGGCCAGCCGATGGTGGGAATGCCGTACGGATGCGCGACGAAGGCGGTGGCTTGCACCAGCTCGACGAGCCGCCCGAACTGGCTGTCTTCGACGGACAAGCGCCGTTCGGAGTAGACGACGCCGCGTTCGCTTTCGATCACTTGCGGATCGAAGGCGAGATTCTGCAGACGATCCGCTTCGAGCTCGAAAATGGTCTCCAGCGCATCGCTCGGAAACCAATCCTGGTACACGGTGACGTCCGAAGACGTATAGGCGTTGTTGCGTGCGCCGTTCGCTTCGAACGTGCTGTCGAACTCGCCGGGGGCGCGCGTGCTCGTGCCGTTGAACATCATGTGCTCGAAGAAGTGCGCAAGTCCGGTGATGCCCGGCACTTCATTGCGACTGCCGACTCGCACCCAGTTGTAGAGAGCGACGTTGGGAATGTCCCGGTCGGGCCAGACGATGACGTTCATGCCGTTCGCGAGCGTCACCGCGTGGATTTCCTTCTCGCCCGGGATCTCGGCAAGCGCGGTCGAGGCGATCGCGAGCAAGCAAAGGCTCAATCTGCGCAACATGCATGTGTCCTCGGTAAGAAATCCCATCATAGCGAGATCCGCTGCCGCGCACGCGCGCGTAAATTGCGGGGAACCGTCGAGGTTCTCGCGGGACAGCCGCGGCTTTACGCAGCTGCGGGAAAAAAGTAGGCCGCCATGCGGGGAAGGGCGCAAGGCGGCCGCAGGACGTGCCGAGCACTAGGCTGGTGGTCGGGGACTACGATCGCTTCGGCAGGTACGTTCTCGGGGCAAACGAGCGCTTGGCATCGTTGTGTCCGTCGCAAGTGCAACGGCCATGCCAGGCTCGCTGAGCAAGAGAAATCAGCAACTTATCGGCGCAGCGTGCGCGCATGCGTGGACCTGTCGTGTCAGCTTTCGACAAGGGTGTCGCAGCAGGTCACTGAGCGACGCCAAACAGCGACGCACGAAAGGCAGTCAAGGGAGGCCATTAGACTGTAGGCTCTCGCTCGTACGCGGCAACGCGGCGCGCGCTCGTTGCCGGCTGCATCGCTTCGCTGCGCAAGGACATACGCATGTCGCAACTCCGCCGTCGTCACGCAGATCGGGTCTCGGCCAGCCCCACGTTCATCGGGGCCGGCTCGACATTCATTGGCAATCTCGAATGCGAAGGCGATCTCGTCGTCGGCGGCAGGGTGAGCGGCGACGGCATCGTCCGCGGCGTGTTCACATTGGCGGAAGGCGGTCGCTGGGAGGGCCGCATCGAAGCGGCGAATGCGGTCGTCGCCGGCGATATCGACGGCACGATTCACGTGTCCGAAAAGCTCGAGATCCGCAAGACCGCGCGCCTCAGCGGCAATGTCAGCGCGCGTACGATCGCCATTGCGCAGGGCGCGGTCGTCGACGGCGAGATGTCCGTGACGAGCGGCGCGCCGATCGTGACCTACGAAGAAAAGCGCAAGGACGGTTGAGACGCCGAGCCGCTACAGCTCGCAGCTCGGTCCCATCGAGTCGATCCACTCTGCGATCAGCGCGACGCCGGCCACATCGATTCGGTGCGAACCGAGCGGCGGCATCTGATATTGATCGCGTCGATTGATGCGAGCCAGGAGCACCGAGCTCGCCGCGTCGGCGGGCGTGATGAGGCGTGCATTCGCTCCGAGTCCGATGTCCCCAGATTGAGGCGCAGCATTGCAGGCGTTCGTTTGCGCCATCGGCGTCGAGTAGCGCAGATCGAGCGTGCTCGGCGTCGGTCCGCCCGGTCGATGACAGAACGAGCAGTTCGTGTGCAGATAGGCGCGCGCGCGTGCAGCGAGCGGCGCGTTCGTGTCGAACGGATCGGGTAGCTCAGGCTGCGCTTCAGGATCCGGCAGCGGCGGGCTGAGCATGCCGACGTGGCTGAGCGTGGCGAGCTGATTGGCCGTGCGTCCGCTCGCAGGATAGAAGTGCGCGCCGTTGAGCTGCGCCGTTTCCAGGCCGAGCGTGCGTCCGGCCGCGGTCGTGTGGCATTCGAGGCACTGCGTTTCGCTCGGGAAGATCCACGGAGCGGGACCGCCGATATCGCGCTCGGCGCCGCCGCTCACGAGCAGCGCATCGGTTTGCGCGTCGTTCCATTCGTAGCTGTAGCCGCCCCATTCGCCATCCGGATGACGCATCAACAGTCGCGTCTCGATGAGGCGCGTGCCGATGCGGAAGTGCTTCATGAGCACGCTGCCGATCGGCAGCTGCCAGTCGCCGTCGCTCGCCGCGCTCACCGTGCGCTGATCGGGCAGCGCGATCCACCGCTCCTTTTCGGCGCCATCCGACCAGAACGGCGCGTTCACGCGATAGGGCACGAGCCCGCTGGCAGGCACTTGAGGATTCGCGGGATCGACGCAGCCCGTTTCGCTCAAGCGTGTCGGGACGCTCGTGGTGCCGCCGCTCGCGCCGAACACGATGCGAAAGATCGCGCCGCTGTAGCTCAGCACATAGAGCTCGCCGTCATTGCCTTCGGCAAACGAGGAGATCGGCATGCCCGATTCGAGCAGCACCGTCGGGCGACGGCCGTTCGCCTCTTCGGGCAGCCACGTGAAGATGCGTCCCGACACGAAATCGCCGAAGACATAGCGGCCGCGAAGGCTGGTCGCTTGTCGGCCGCGATAGACGTAGCCGCCCGTGATCGAGCCACCGAGATCGCGCCCGTATTCGATGACAGGATCGATCATGGTCGCGCTCGAGCAGCCGGGCGTGCGGCCGGTGGCGTAATCATGCGCGCCTTCGCGGCAGCGCCAGCCGTAGTTGCCGCCGCGGGTGACGAGATCGACTTCCTCGTACGAGCTCTGCCCGACGTCCGCGACCCACAGCTCGCCGGTCAGGCGATCGAAGCTCCAGCGCCACGGATTGCGAAAGCCCCATGCGAAGATCTCGGGGCACGCGTCGCTCTCGCGGCCGTTCGCCGGACACTTTGCGTTCTGCGCAAATGGATTGCTCGGCGGAATCGCATAGCCGTCGCTCGCATCGACATCGATTCTGAGCATCTTGCCGAGCAGCGTCGTCAGGCGCTGACCGTTGCCGGTCGTGCCGTGCATGTCGCCGCCGCCTCCGCCGTCGCCGAGGCCGATATAGAGATAGCCGTCGGGACCGAAGGCGATCCGGCCGCCGTTGTGATTCTGCTCCGGCTGATTCTGCGTCAGCAGGATCTGCTCCGATGCCGGATCGAGCGTCGCGCCGTCATCGTTGCTCGTGAACGCCGCGATGCGCGAGACGAGCGGATTGCCTGCGGTGTAGGAGAGAAAGACGCGGCGATCCTCGGGGAAGCGCGGATGAAATGCCATGCCGAGCAAGCCCATCTCGCCGCCCGAGCGAATGCGGCCGCGCAGATCGATGAACGTGTCGACGCGCGTCGGGTCGGCGGCGGCAAAGCGCAGGATGCGCCCATCCTGCTGCACGACGTACCACCAGTCGTCATCGTGCGGGGCCTGCAGCATGGCGATCGGCGTGGTGAATTCGAGCGAGGTGAAGCGCGCGAGCGAGATGTCGGTGCCGCCCGCCTCGCGCGGCCACGCCAGACACGTGGCATTGGTCGGCCGCGCGTCCAATCCCGGCACGCTCGTCGGCGTCGTCGCGCTCACCGTCGCCGACAGCTCGGATACATTGCCCGCAGCATCGAACGCGCGCACTGCGTACGAGTACGTGGTGCCGGGCGCGACGCTGGTATCGGAATAGGAAGTCGTGCTGACCGTCGCGAGCTCGTCCGGCGCGCCGTCACGGTAGATGCGATAACCGGCCACGCCGACGGCATCGGTCGATGCATTCCACGACAGATCGATGCGCGTGGCGCTCACGACCGTCGCGGTCAGGCCGCCGGGCGTGCTCGGCGGCGACGTGTCGGGCGCGGGTGTATCGGGTACGGCAGGAGGGTTGGTGCGCGAATCGGAGCCGCCGCCGCAGCCGGCGAGCCAGCCGAGCATGCACACTACGAGCGCGAGCGCTACGGCCGAACGATGTGAGGCGTCACGCATGACAGGGCGCAAGGGTTTTCCCGATTGCCCACATAGCAGAGGCGCCGTGGCGAGAGCAAGTGTCTTGTGCGAACGACGTCGTGTGGGCGGATCGAATCCTTTGGCGTCTGTACAACCGCTAAGATACTCGGCGTGATAACAACAACCTGACGCAAAGCGGAATGGCCACGCCGCTCCCCAAGATTCCCGAGCTCGTCGCTCACCGCGGCAACGCTGCGGAGTATCCGGAGAACACGCTCCCGGCATTGCGCTCGGCGCTCGAGCTCGGCGCGCGTTTCGTGGAGTTCGACGTGCAGCTGAGTGCCGACCATCAGCCGATCCTGCTGCACGATGCGAATCTGCAGCGCACAGCCGGCATCGATCGCAACGCGCTCGAGATGACCTGGGCAGAGCTTGCTGAGATTGCGGTCAACGAAGAGGCGCGTTTCGGCCGCCGCTTCACCGACATCGGCATTCCCTCGCTGGCGCAGGCCGCGAGCCTGCTTGCGACCTATCCGCACGCGACGGCATTCGTCGAGCTCAAACGTGCGAGCCTGCGCGCTTTCGGGCAGGAGGTCGTGGTGCGCCGGGTGTGGGAGGTGCTCAAGCCGATCGCACGCCAGTGCGTCATCATTTCTTTCGATCTGGCGGCTGTGCATCACGTGCGCCAAGTCTCGTCGTTGCGAATCGGTTGGGTGCTGTCCGAGTACTCGAATCTGTCCGCGCTCAAGTGCGAGGCGCTCGCGCCCGACTATGTCTTCTGCGACCATCGACTCTTGAGCGCGGACAACGCACGGCTGTGGCGCGGTCCGTGGCGCTGGGCCATCTACGAGGTCACCACGCGCAAGCTGGCGCTGGAGCTCGCCGCGCGCGGCGCGAAGCTGATCGAGACGATGGCCGTGCGTACGATGCTGCGCGAGCTGCGCGCGTCGGCGCGCCCGTAATCGAATTTGCATGTCTTCCCGAGCATGAACGAAGAACTGGGCTGGCTCGTCCGAGAGCTGCATTCGCTTGCCAGCGAGCTGCGCGATAGCGAAGCGCCGCTCGTCCTGGCGATCGATCAAGGCGGCCACGCGAGCCGCGCCATCGTGTTCGATGCGCACGGCACGCTCTGCGCCGAGAGCTTTGCGCCGATCAGTACGTTTCGCTCGGGCGACGATCGCGTCGAGCACGATGCGAACGAGATTCTCGAGTCCATCCGTACGGCGCTCGACGATGTCGCGCAGACGCTCGGCAGCGATGCCGAGCGAGTCGTGGCAGCCGGATTGGCGACGCAGCGTTCGAGCGTCGTCTGCTGGGACAAGCGCACCGGCACGCCCTTGTCGCGCGTGCTGTCCTGGCAGGATCGTCGCAACGCGGCGCTGGTGGAGCAGCTGCGCGGCGAGGCATCTGCCGTGCGCGAGCACACCGGACTCGTGCTCTCGCCGCACTACGGCGCGAGCAAGCTGCGTTGGTGTCTGGATGAGATCCCGGCAGTGCGCACGGCGCGCGACGGCAAGCGTCTTGCCTTCGGTCCGTTGGCGAGCTTCCTGCTCTTTTCGCTCCTCGAAGGACGGCCGTATCTAGTGGATCCGGCGAACGCCTCACGAACGCAGCTGTTCGAGCCGCGCACGCGGGCGTGGTCGCCGTGGCTCGCCGAGCGCTTCGGTGTTCCGCTCGAGCTCTTGCCGCGTATTGCGCACACGCGCGCGGAATTCGGGCGGCTGCAGTTTGCGGGCCGAGACATTCCGCTGCGCGTATGCACCGGCGATCAGTCGGCGGTGCCGTATGCGTTCGGGTCGTTGGATCCCGCTACGATCTATCTCAATGCCGGCACCGGCGCGTTCCTGCAGCGCGTGCGCGAGCACGACGATCCGCAGCTGCTGCAAAGCGTGGTGTATTCCGACGAGCAGCGCGTCGTCACGATTCAGGAGGGCACGGTGAACGGCGCCGGCGCGGCCATCGACTGGTTGAACGAATATCTCGGAGTCGATGCCAGGCGCGGCGCGCTCGCATTGACGCGCGCCACTGCGAATCACGCGGCGCCGCTCTTCCTCAATGCAGTCGGCGGCATCGGCTCACCGTATTGGCGCAGCGATGTGTCGTCGCGCTTCGTGGGAGAGGGCTCGGAAGCCGCGCAAGTGCAAGCGGCGGTAGAAAGCATTGCGTTTCTGATCTGTCGCAACATCGAACGCATGCAAGACGCAGCGGTCGCACGCATCCTTGCAAGCGGCGGACTTTCGGCGAGCGATTATCTGTGCGAATGCATCGCCACGCTCAGCGGCTTGCCGGTCGAGCGAGTGAACGTGCGCGAGTCGACGGCGCTCGGACTTGCATTCCTCGTCGCGGGCGAGCCTGCCGACTGGCAGCCGCACGCCGAGCGCGCCACGTTCGCGCCCGCCGTCGACGAGGCGCTTCGCGAGCGTTACGCGCGCTGGTGCGAATTGATGGAAACGCTCTAGCGCACGGTGCGCTCGGCGCGTGCGATGCCGAGCAAGCTGGCGACCTTGCGATCCGCCCAGCTCTCGCGGTGGAACGCATCCATGAAGCCGCAGTGTCCGCCGCGCGGGATCGCCAGCACTTCGAGATGCCGATTGCGGGCGAGATGCGCGACGTCATGCGCCGGAATGATCGGATCGTCGAGCGCAAGCAGCGCGTAGCTCGGCACTTCGAGCCGTGCGAGCGCGTCGCCGACGATCGCGTAGCCGTTCAAGTAATCGTCGACCGACGGAAACTCGCTGTACGCCTCGATGAGCAGCTCCGTCATGGTGCGCAAGCTCGACTGCTCGAGCACTTCGGAGAAATCGTACAGCTCCGGAAACAGCCGCTGCTTCAAGCGCAACGAGCGCTTCCACTTGGCGATGAAATATTGGCGATAGATGAAGGGGCCGTGTTCGAGCACTTCCATCGTGCTGTGCGGCCGCAGCACGGGGCACACGGCGACGACACGCTCGAGCGCCAAGCCGCGCGCCGGCGCCTGCGCCGCGATACGCAACGCGAAGTTGCCGCCCAACGAGAATCCAGCGAGCGCAATGCGCCGATCGGGCGAGGTCTCCTGAATGCGGCGCACGGCGCCGATGACCTCATCGAGTCGGCAGGAGTGGAACAGCTCGGGGTTCAGATGATGCGTCGGGCCGTGATCGCGAAAGTTGAGTCGAAATACATCGCAGCCATGCGCGAACAGGTACGCGCCCAACGAGAGCACGTACAGCGAGTCTGCGCTGCCTTCCCAACCGTGCAAGAGCACGATGAGATCGCGCGCGGGCGGGCGACCGAGCGCGGTTTGCGTCGAGCGATGCCCGAGCAGGCGCACGCCTTGTCCGCAATCGACGATTTCCTCGGATGAAGCAGCCAAGAGATCGCGTGCGCGGCGCACGAGCAGCGGCCGTCGCAGGCGCAAGCTCGGCAGGATGGATTGCAGGTGCGCATTGGCCAACCAACGCGGCGGCTTAAAGGCGAGCGCTGCGTTGGCGAGCGCAGCGCTCGGATCGAAAAGAGTCCCTTCGGTCATGGTTCGATACGAATCGACGAGCAGCCCGGCAATGTCGTGACGAAATCGGCGCCGACGAGCATCGAGGGCGTCATGAATCCTGCGCGATGCGGCTCGGCGAGCAGGCGTTCGAGGATGCCGAGCGCACTGTGAACCGTGAGCGCGTAACCGTTCGGCGTGGTGAGCCGCGCCGTGCGGACCTCGCCGGCGGCGTTGCGCGCTTCGCCCCACACGAATGTCGGTTGATTCGCAGCCTTCGTTTGATCGGGCGGCGTGACGGTCGCGTCGATGCGGCGCTTCATCATAGCGAGCACGAAGCGGCGGCGCACGAACGGACGCAGCCAGTTGAGCCGTCGTTGGCGGCGCAGCGTGCGCGACGAGCCCGCGATGAACACTTCGATGTTCGGAATGCCGGTCGTGTAATAGGCCGTGCTCACATCGCCCCAACTGATCGCGATGCCGAGCCGCTCGCCGCCGCCGAAGTCGATGCGCCGGGTGAGCGAGCCGAACGGGACGCTCACGATCTTGCCGTCGCGCCTGAGCTTGCAGCCGTCCGCCACCGATTCGAGCATCGTCTTGGCCGTGCCCTTGCTCACGCCGGATTTGCTGTCGAAGCCGAGCGCGAGCGTCGTTGCATCGGGCAATGCTTCCTTGAGCTTCGCCGCGATGCTGTCCGTCGGCACGACGTCGAAGCCGACGCCCGGACACAACACGATGCCCGCGCGCTGCGCTTTGTCGGTCACGCTGTGCGCGAGCTCGAAGACATCGATCTCCCCGGTGATGTCGAGATAGTGCACATGCGTTGCGAGACAGCCCTGCATCATCGAACGCGCCGTGGCGGAGAACGGACCGGCGCAGTTGAGCACCGCGCGTTGGTCTTGGAGCGCATCGACGAGGGCGGTGTGATCGTCGAGCGAAAAGACCCGATGCGGACACGACAGCTCGGCCGCGAGTTTTTCGATCGCAATGCGCGAGCGGCCTGCGAGCACCGGGCGCATGCCGCGCCTGACGGCCTCGCGCGCGATCAGCTCGCCGGTGTATCCGTTCGCGCCGTACAGGAGCCAGCTGTCGGTCATCGTGACGAAAGAAAATGAAATGGCAGCGATGAGCGCACGCGGCGGTGTGCCGCGGCGCCCGCGCGTGCGCGGTCAGGACGCGTCGTCATTCGGCTCGGTGATGAACTCGACGCGATTGTTGAGCGCGGCGATCTTGTTCCATTCGCCGGCAGTGAGCCCCTCCTGGTTCGGATCGGGATACGGCACCGCTGCCTGGCGGCCTGCATGCTGAACCTCGACGGTGAGCGAGCCGCCGGCACTGCGCAGGGACGAAAGCAAGTTCGCGAACGCGACCGACTGACGCTGCGCCGGGCTCATGCTCTCGTCGAAGGGATTGCCGACGACGTCGCATTGCTTGTAGGGGAGCTCCGCGGCGGCGAGCGAATAGCCTTCGAAGCCGTTGCCGCTCAGGCAGAACTCGCCCGAATACGACACCACGCGGATCTTGCCTTTGAATTCCTGCGCACGCAGGTCCGTGATAAGCGCACGCAGCCGCTCGAGCCGGGTGCCAGACAGCGGCACCTCGCCGTAGGCCACGAGCTCGGGTCGAATGCCGTTCGTGGGCGCGAGCGCAGCGGCGTCGGCGGCGCTGGCCGCGTCCTTCGCAGAGCTCTGCAACGCTTCGATCTGCGCCTGCTGTTCCTCGATGACCGAGGAAAGTCGCGCGTTCACTTGTTCCAGCGCGCGGTTGGCGTCGAGCTGGCGCGCGTACAGCACGGCGAGCACGCCCGTTGCGATCAGTGCCAGCACTGCAATCGCAATGGCGAACGGCGAGCTGCGCTTGACGACCGGTGCGACCTGCGGCTCGGGGGCGGGCTGCGGCTCGGCCGGCGTCTCGGGCTTCGCTTCGTTGGCCGCGCGGCGTGCGAAGGATTCGAGGCTTGCGAGCAGGAAGCGTCGCAGCTCCGAGTTGTGTTCCTGCAAGAGCGGCGCGACGGCGGCGCGAATCGCGCTTTCCAGCTCGCCGACGGTCGGTTGCCGCGGCGTGTCGATCTCGACCGTCGCGTCTTCGGCCGCCTCGACCGTTGCGGCGCGACTCTCGCGCCGGTCGGGCAACAGACGCAATTGATAAAGCACCTTGGACACGTCGGCTTGCTTGACGGTTTTCGGCAGCACGCCGACTGCGCCGAGCGCGCGCGCCTGGCTCAGATACAGCTCGCCTTCTTGCGAGGTGTACATGACGACCGGAATCGTCGCGGTCGCGGGGTTCGCTTTGATGGCCTGTACCGCCTGGAAGCCGTCCATGCCCGGCATTAAGTGATCCATGAAGATGACGTCGGGCCGCGTGTGCTTCAGATACTCGAGGCTCTGCTCGGCCGATTCGGCCGAATCGACGAGCAAGCCGTAGCCTTCGAGCATGCGGCCGAGGATGACTCGCGCGGATCGGGAATCGTCGACGATGAGCGCTCGCTTACGCGCCGGTTGTGACGGCTCTGCAGACATGAGGGCAGTCATCTAAATGGAGGGCCAGGAACACGGATGACGTAGCGTAAGCGTTACGCGGGCTGCGCTCAACGCGCTTGCGCGGCTCGGGCGTCGCGCGCTCGAGTTTGGTGCATCGCGTGGCGTGCGAGCGCTCGTCGCAACCGCATCGCAGCGAATCTTGCACGGCGCATCCTAGTCACTAACCGCAATCTGCGCAGGCGCGCCGTGCGCGTATGCTGGCTCGGCACCGCAGCGAGGGCGACTCCATGGCGTATTCGACGACGGATCTGCGCAATATTGCCCTGGTCGGACCGGCGGGCGCGGGCAAGACGCTGCTCGCCGAGGCGCTGCTGGCGGCAAGCGGTGCGATCCGAGCGAAAGGCAGCTTGGCGCGTGGCACCACCGTCTGCGATTTCGACCCGCAAGAGAAAGCCCTACAGCATTCGCTCGATGCGGCGCTCGTGCACTTCGAGCTCGACGGCTGCCGCATCAATCTCATCGATACGCCCGGTACGGCCGATTTCGTCGGACGGTCGCTGGCGATGCTCGAAGCGGTGGAGACGGCGGCGATCGTCGTAAGCGCGGTGACCGGTCTCGAACCCGTCACGCAGCGCATGATGGAGTTCGCGCGCGATCGCGAGCTCTGTCGCCTCGTCATCGTCAACAAAATCGACGCGCGCGATGCCGACCCCGAGCGTGTGCTTGCCGAGCTGCGCGAAACGTTCGGGCGCGAGCTGCTGCCGCTCAATCTTCCCGCTGCCGGTCGCGGCGGAGTGGTCGATTGCTTTTTCGAGCCGGGCGAGGCTACGCCGGAGTTCGGATCGGTGGCGGCGATGCACACCGAGATCGTCGATCAAGTAGTCGAGGTCGACGAAAAGCTGATGGGTTTGTATCTGGAGCAAGGCGCGGATCTGCCACCGGAGCGGCTCCACGATGCATTCGAGCAAGCGCTGCGCGAAGGGCATCTGGTGCCGGTGTGCTTCGTGTCTGCAGAAACCGGCGCGGGTATCGCCGAGCTCATGCGCATCTTCACGCGGCTCATGCCCAATCCGCTCGAAGGCAATCCGCCGCCGTTCTTGCGCGGTACTGGCCCCGACGCCGAGCGCGTGCGCGTGACGTACGATCCGAACGATCACGTGATCGCGCACGTGTTCAAGGTGAACATCGATCCCTTCGTCGGACGTCTCGGCGTCGTGCGCGTCCACCAGGGCACTTTGCGTGCGGGCGCGTCGCTCTTCGTCGGCGATGCGCGCAAGCCCATCAAGGTTGCGCACCTTTATCGTCTGCAGGGCAAGGATCATGTCGAGATTCCGTATGCGATCCCCGGCGATCTATGCGCGATCCCGAAGGTCGAGGAGCTGCACTTCGATGCGGTGCTGCACGACTCGCACGACGAGGACCACTATCACTTGAAGTCGATCAGCTTTCCGCCGGCGATGGCAGGGCTTGCGATCGAGCCGGAACGCCGCGGCGAAGAGCAGAAGCTTTCGGACGCCTTGCACAAGCTCATGGCCGAAGATCCGTGCGTGCGCGTCGAGCACCACGCGGGCGCCAACGAGACGGTGCTCTACGGTATGGGCGATCTGCACTTGCGCGTGCTGCTGGCGCGCATGGCCGAACGCTACGGCGTGCGCTGCAAGACGCGCGCACCCAGCATTCCGTATCGCGAGTCGATCACCCGGCCCGCCGAAGGGCATCACCGCCACAAGAAGCAGACGGGCGGCGCCGGGCAATTCGGCGAAGTGTTCCTGCGCATCGAGCCGCTGCCGCGCGGCGCGGGTTTCGAGTTCGTCAATGAAGTGGTCGGCGGCGCGATTCCCTCGCAATTCATTCCAGCGGTCGAGAAAGGCGTGCGGCAGGTGCTCGCAGAAGGCGTAATCGCCGGCTTTCCGCTGCAGGACGTACGCGTCATCGTTTACGACGGCAAGCACCACTCGGTCGATTCGAAAGAGGTCGCGTTCGTGGCGGCCGCGCGGCGTGCGTTTCAGAAGGCCGTGCTGGATGCCGCGCCGATCGTGCTCGAACCGATCGTGCGGATCGAAGTGACCGCTCCGAGCGCGGCGACCGGCGATATCACCGGCGATCTGGCGACGCGCCGCGGCCGGGTCAGCGGCAGTCATGCGCTGGCGTGTCAGCGCACGCGCATCGGCGCGCTCGTGCCGCTAGCGGAAATCGCCGAGTATCAGTCGCGCTTGAAGTCGCTGACCGGCGGCGAAGGAGCCTTCACCATGGAGCTCAGTCATTACGACCCCGTGCCGCCGAAGAAACAGCAGGAGCTCATGAGCGCGTACAAGAAGGTGGAAGAAGAATAAGAGCGCGTCTGCCGGCACTCGTCGCGAGCGCCGGCATGCATTACGAGATCAGCCGTTGGCCTGCGCCGCCGGTTGGCGCACGACTTTGGCGCCGCGCCGCGGCGCCGTGGACTCGCGGCACACGAGTCGATAGGCAAGCCGCGCGGGTTTGGGCACTTGCCCGGTCTCAAGCATCTCGAGCAAGAGATTGGTCGCGGTGTAGGCAAGATCGTAAGTCGGCTGATGCACCGTCGTCAGACGCGGCCACACCGTGCGCGCGATGTACGTATCGTCGAAGCCGACGACCGAGAGATCGCCCGGCACGTCGATGTCCATCTCGTGCGCCGCCATGAGCACGCCGGCTGCCATGTCGTCGTTGCTCGCGAAAATCGCCGTCGGCGGCTCGGGCAAGGCAAGCAGCTCGCGCGCGGCTTCGAGACCCGATTCGAACACGAAGTGTCCTTGCTTGAGGAGCTCGGGCTCGATGGGCAGCCGGTGCGCTGCCATCGCTTCCTTGAAGCCGCGCAGACGCTGGCTGCTCGCGAAATGATCGGGCGGTCCGATGATGAAGCCGATGCGCTCGTGCCCAAGACCGATCAGATACTCGGTCATCTCGCGCGCAGCGCCCGCATCGTCCATGTCGGCGTACGGCGATTCATGAGCGAATTCGTTCGGCGCGATGCGCACGAAGGGCACGCCGCGGCGTTCGAGCGTCTTGATGAGATCGACCGACTCGCTGAGCGGCGCCGTTACGATCAGCCCGTCGAGATGCGTCTGATCGACGAGCCCGAGCACGTCGCGCTCCATTTCCTCGCCCTTGCCGGTGACTTGGTGGCTCAAGAGCTGGAAGCGCCCTTCGCGGCAACGCGCCTGCGCGCCGTGGAGCACGTCGACGATGTAGTTGGCGCTCGGATTCTCGTAGACCAGGCCGATCAGGTACGAGCGGCGTCCGGCCAGGCTGCGCGCCGAGAGGCTCGGGTGATAGTTGAGGCGCTTGACGACTTCGAGCACGCGCGTGCGCGTTTCCTCGCGCACGTTCGGTTCGTTGTTGAGCACGCGCGAAACGGTCTTGATCGCAACGCCGGCGGCCAGCGCGACGTCGTTGATCCTGGCTCTTCGATTGGGTGGCTTGGTCATCGGTTCGAATTTCCGCGGCCGGAAGCGTACGAGACACGGCAGCGCCTCGGAGATGGGTTTCCGCGGCCCCCCCCGCGTTCCGGCACCCGTCGGCGCCGGTGCTTCCCTTACGCGCTCAACATACCGCAAAACGGCCGCGGACGCTCCAAATGCCGACTATTCTCGACGCATCTGATGATCGTCTTGACGCACCGATGACCGGCAGGAGCGGGGCCGGGCGCCGCCAGCGCCCGGCCCCGGGTGCGATCAGTCGCAGCCGATCGCGTCGGCGACGCCGGTTTCCAGCCGCACGTTGGACACGCCCAGCGTGAGCGTGCCGTCCGTCGAGACGGCAAAGGGCGCCGTGACGTTGTGCATTTCCGCGCCCGTCTTCTGGAAGCACTGGAGCAGCACCTTGAGCTGCCGCCATTCGCCCACCGGGGCGGCGCGCAGATGGTCCGTCAGCGCGAACGTGCCGCGGCAATTTGCGCCGCATTCGACGGCGAGCACGACGTCCTTGCTCGGCGGCGCATCGACGCGATAGGCGAATGCCAGCGAGAGCTGACCGTTTGCCTCGCGCTGCAAGTCGAGCGGCGCGGCACCCTGCAGCGAAAGCGTCGCTGCGCCGGCACCGGACCAAGTCGCAAGCCGTGCATCTTCCTGGGCCGTGTGGTCGATGGCGCGGACGCTGAGCACGCCGCCCGCGGAACGGCCCGTGGCGGCCTCGAGCGGGGTCACGCCTTGCGCGTCGCTCACGGTGAGCGTCCAACCGGTCCCCGGGCGACCTTGCGCGAAGTACACCCGCGCCGACGTACCGTCCTTCTCGCCGGTGCTGATTTCCTCGGGCAGCGTCGGCAGCTCGCCGTCGTCGCGATACGTGAGGCCGTAGCCGTACGGGAAGAGGAAGGGCTCGGAGCCGGGATTGGCCTTCGTCTGCGTCGGCGTGCGCGGCCAGGAGAACGAGAGCTTGCCCTTGAAGTCGTAGTTGATCGAACCGTCGGGCTTGGCGAAGAGCACATCGGCGATGCCGCCGCCTTCCGAACCCGGCAGCCAGGCTGCGACGAATGCATCCGATGCATTGATCTCGGGATTCACCCACATCGGACGACCCGAGAGGAACACCGAGACGACCGGAATGCCGTCGGCGCGCAGCTTCTTGAGCAGCGCGAGATCGCGCTTGTCGCCGGGCTGATATTCAAGAGTGTCGACGTCGCCTTGGAACTCGGCGTAAGGATCTTCGCCGTACACCACGATCGCTACATCCGGTTTGACCGTGTAGCTGCCCGACTCGCTCAGGATCGCAGTCCCGCCGGCCGCTTTCACGGCCGCTTGAATGCCTTGGAAGATCGATTCGGCGTTCGGGAAGTGCTCGTTCGTGATGCCCGTGCCCTGCCACGTGAGCGTCCAGCCGCCGTTCTGCTTCGGGATGTTGTGCGCACCGTCGCCGGCGACGAGCACGCGCGCATTCGGCTTGATCGGCAGCACGCCCTTCGAGTTCTTGAGCAGCACGAGCGATTCGCGCACGGCTTGGCGCGCGACCGCGCGATGCTCGGGCGCGCCGAGCAGATCGAACTGACCAGCGAGCGGCCGCGACGAGGGCGGACCGGCTTCGAACAAGCCTGCACGGAGCTTCACGAGCAAGACGCGCCGCACGGCATCGTCGAGCCGCGACATCGGGATCTGTCCGCTGCGCACCTGGGCGAGCGTGTTCTCGTAAAGCTCCTTCCAGGAGTCGGGCGCCATGAACATGTCGAGGCCGGCATTGATCGATGCCGGGCAACTGACGTTGCTGCAGCCGCGCACTTGGCCGTGGCCGTTCCAGTCGCCGACCACGAAGCCGCTGAAGCCCATGCGCTCTTTGAGCACGTCGTTCAACAGACCTTTGTGGCCATGGAGCTTTTCGCCGTGCCAGCTGTTGAACGATGCCATGACGACCTGCACGCCGGCGCTGATCGCTGCCGGGTAGCCCGCGGCATGGATGTCGCGCAGCTCGGCTTCGGAGGCGCGGTTGTCGCCTTGATCGCGTCCGTCCTGCGTGCCGCCGTCGCCGACGTAATGCTTGACGGTGGCGATCACGTGCTCGCCGCGCAGGAAATCGGGCGTGCCGGGCGTGCCTTGCAGGCCGCGCACCATCGCGGAGGCATAGGCCGCGAAGATCTCAGGGTTTTCGGAGTACGACTCGTACGAGCGGCCCCACCGAATGTCCTGCGCGACGGCGATCGTCGGCGCAAAGGTCCATTCCTGTCCCGTCACACGCAGCTCGCGGGCGGTGATTTCGCCGATGCGCTCGATGAGCTCGGGGTTGCGCGTCGCGCCGAGCGCGACGTTATGCGGGAACAGCGTGGCGCCGATGATGTTGTTGTGTCCATGTACGGCATCCACGCCCCAGAGGATGGGGATGGCGTGCTTGCCGCCCGAGGTATCCATCGATGCTGCGTAGAATGCATCGGCCGCTTCGAGCCATTTCGGCGCCGGCGCAAGATCGTCGCCGTTCGGTCCCGAGTTGCCGCCGACGAGAATCGAGCCGAGGCGATATTGGCGCACGTCTTCCGGCGTCACGCAGCACAGATCGGCCTGGATGATTTGGCCGACCTTCTCTTCGACGGTGAGCGATCTGAGCAGCTCGTCGATGCGCGCGTGATGAGCGCGATCGTCGAACGCGGGTTGCGCCGGGCGCGGCCAGTTCGCCGGGTTCACGGTGGCGACGCCTGCGTCGGTCGGCGCGTTGCTTGGTGGAGCGTCGCTGCGCGAAGCGTCGTCGTGCCAGCATCCGGCGACGCCGAGCGCCGCCATCACCCCTGCGGCTACTATTCGAGACGGACAATGACGACCCCAAACCCTGCTCATTGTGACCTCCGATGTAGTTGTTATGGTCGGATGGACGTGTCGCGGTGGCGCGGAGAATCCCACCGTGTGACAACGTTGTCAAACACGCGGCTCGGCTCCCCTCCAAGCGGCGGCGAACCGGATCGCGCAGCCTGCGGATCCGAGGCATCCCCCATGCGCCAGCGGGCTCATCAATGACGCTATCCGCGGCGCCGCTCCGTTTCGCACGGCAATTATGCGCTCGATGGCGGCCGGAGTGGCTCGTCGCGGCCGCGCTCGCCGCGGGCTCGGCTGCCTATGCGGTCGACGACATCGAGCTTGCCCTCGAGTCGGCGCGCGGCGCGGACTGGCATGCAGAGGACATCGCCGTGCATTGGCGGCTCGGGTCGAGCTGGGCGGACATCAAAGTCCGCTCGCTCGCATTGGCCGCATGGCCCGAGCCGTGGCGCGATCTCATCGTCGAATGCACGGCGCTCGAAGTCGACGCGCGCACGATCGCATGTGCTCACGCGATCGTGACGGCCGACGTCCCGCGGCTCGGCCGACAGCGTTTCAACGCGCAAGCACGCTACGAGCCGTCGAGCGGTGCACTGAATCTCAAGATGCAGGCCCTCGAGCTCGGCACGGGCAAGCTCGATCTCGACGCTGTCTTGCAAGCGGACGGTTGGCGCGCGCAGCTCGTGCTCGACAAGGTCCCGCTGGCATCGCTTGCCGACGTCGCAACTGCGTTCGACTTTGCGCTGCCGATTGTCGCCACGGATGGAACGGTGTCGCTCACCGCGCAAGTGCACGGCCATGCCGCCGACATCGCAACGATTCAAGCACGCGGCACGCTCGCGCAAGTTACGGTCAGCAACGAGAGCAGCAGCATCGCCACGGATGCGCTCGATATGAGCATCGAGCTCGCACTGACGCGCGGCGCTGCATCGTGGACGTACGAAGCGACGGTCGATGCAAGAGCCGGTCAAGCGTACGTGGATCCCGTCTTCTTGGATTTCGGCGCGAACGCATTGCATGCACGCGCGAACGGCGTGCTGCACGATGATGGGCGTGTGGCGATCGAGGCGCTCGAAGTCGATCACCGGGACGTGCTGCGCGCGCGGGCGCGCGAGACGCTCGTCGATCTCAATGCCGCGCCGTTCATACGCGAGCTCGACGTCGACCTCGATGCATTCGTGTTGCCGGCGGCGTTCACGAGCTACGTGCAACCGCTCTTGCTCGACACGAGCGTGTCGGTCGCCGAGGCGCGCGGCCACTTGAGCGGGCGCCTGCGCGTGCGCGAGGGTGCGGCTGAACGCATCGACGTCGTGTTGCGCGACATCGAGATCGATGCGGACAAGCCCTCGCTCGCGGTGCGCGGGCTCACGGGCGAGTGGCATTGGCGTGCGCGGACCGAGCCGAACGATCGATTCGCTTCGCAGCTTGGGTGGACAGGCGGTCGTCTGTTCGGCCTCGAGCTCGGCGCCAGCCGCTTGAGCTTTGCGACGGCAGGCAGCGATTTCGTGTTGCTCGAGCCGACTCGTATTCCGTTGCTCGACGGCGCGCTCGAGCTTGCCGCCTTGAGCGCACACGACATCGGCAGCAGCCGGGTCGGCTTCAATGTCGATGCGACGATTCATCCGATCAGCGTGCCGCATCTGTCGCGCGCCTTCGGTTGGCCGGAGTTCGGCGGCCGCTTGAGCGGCAAGCTCTCGAACCTCGAGCTCGAAGAGGGCGTGCTCAGACTCGGGACGCGCTTGGAAGCCAATGTCTTCGACGGGCTCGTCGTGGTGAGCGATATGCGTCTCGAAGATCCGTTCGGCGCGTGGCCGCGCTTCTTCGCCGACATCGACTTGGAGGCGCTCGATCTCGAGCTCGTGACGAGCGCTTTTTCGTTCGGACGCATCACCGGACGGCTGTCGGGATTCATCCACGGACTCGAGCTCTTCAACTGGTCGCCGGTAGCGTTCGATGCGCGGCTCATCACGACGCCCGGCGATCGCTCGCGGCATCGGATCAGTCAGCGCGCCGTGCAGAACATCGGCAATATCGGTGGCGGCGGAGCCAGTGTGACGGCGGCGCTCTCGAGCGGTTTCCTGCGCTTCTTCGACGATTTCAATTACAAGCGGCTCGGCATCAGTTGCACGCTGCGTAACGATGTGTGCGAGATGAGCGGCGTCGCGCCGGCGCCGCGCGGCGGGTACTACATCGTGCAGGGCCGGGGCCTGCCGCGCATCGACGTGATCGGCGATGCGGCGAGCGTCGACTGGCCGCGCCTCCTGCAGCAGCTCGTCGCGGCGACGCAATCTTCGGGGCCGGTTGTCCAATGAGCGGCGCGAACTTTTTGAAAGAGATCCGCGCCCGGTTTAATCTCGATCGAGCTCTCCGTACGGAGAAGACATCGTTCGCAAGGAGCCCGACATGTTCCGGTTTGCGTATCTGAAAGTCGTTGCCGTCGCGCTCGCGCTCTCGGCGTGCGTCACGATCAATGTGTACTTCCCGGCTGCGGCGGTCGAGCAAGCGGCAGATCGCCTCATCGAAGACGTGATGGGCTCGCCGTCTGCGCGCAAAAAGACCTCGGCGGTCGACGAGCAAGGAGCGTGGCGTTGGCAGCCGCGCGTCAAACAGGTCGTGTACGCCACGGTCGGCTCGCTGCTCGATCTCGTCGTTCCGAAAGCGCATGCGCAGGCCGATCTCAATGTCTCGACGCCGGCGATTCGTCAGCTCACCGAGTCGATGAAAGAGCGCCATGCCCGACTCGTGCCGTACTACGACTCCGGTGCGATCGGCTTCACGCAGGACGGGCTGATCGAGGTGCGCGATCAGAACGCGATTCCTTTGCCGGAGCGCAACACGGTGCGCAAGCTCGTCGCCGAGGAGAATGCCGACCGCGCGAATCTCTATCGCGAGTTCGCGGTCGCCAACGGTCATCCGGAATGGGAGCCCGACATCCGCAAAGTATTTGCGGGGCGGTGGATCGAGAAGGCTTCCCCCGGCTGGTACTACCAGGACGCAAGCGGCGCTTGGAAGCGTAAGTAACGAGTAGCGGGCGGCGGTCATCCGCCGCCCTTCGTGCGCGCAAAAAAAAGCCCCGACTACGGGGCTTTTCGTTTCCGGATCGACGACTTCTTCTTTTTATAGTGGCGCGCCGATCGAATCAGGAAACGTCGCTCTGTCGCACCAACCCTTCAGTTGCCGCACATGTGCGGCGTTGGCTCCATCCTGGGCCTTGTAATGTCCTGCCGAGGTCTCCCCTAGCGGGGTATTCCCGCATTCTCTGCCTCGCGCGTCCGCGCTGGGACGGGCGCGCATTGCTTGATACAAGCTGCGTGCCGATCGATGCCGCTCTGTAGCTGCGTCAACAAGTTAGCGATGCGTGGGTGCATTGCGCGCAGCGCCGGCGGGAGTGAGGTGTAAAGCCCGCCGACAGGCGCGCGAGTCTCTCAGTAGCGCGGCAGCTCGAACGTGACGATGACGCCGCTCGAGTCCGGCGCGTTCTCGGCGCGCACGCGGCCCCCGTGAAAATCGGCAATGAGCCGCACGATGTAGAGACCGAGGCCGAGGTGTGGTTTACCTTCGTTGCCGCTGCGTCCGCTCACCAGCGATTCGAACAGGCGATCGCCCATTTCGGGCGGCAGAAGCGATCCCTCGTTGCGCACGCTCAGTCGACAGATGCGTGAATCGCCGTCGAGCGCGATCTCGATCGTGCCGCCTACGGGCGTGAAGTCGATCGCGTTGTCCATGAGCTTGTCGAGCAGTTGCGCGATCAGGTCCGGCGAGCCGATGACGGGGCAGCTTTCGAATGCAACGTTCGCCACGATGCGGTGCTGCGCGAAGGTCTGGCGATACGCCTGGCCCATGTTGCGCACGAGCGCGGCGACATCGAAGCGCACGCGCTCGGTGTGCTCGATGCTCTGCTCGACGCGCGTCGCTTCGCTGAGCGCCGTCAGAATGCCGTGCATGCGCGCCGAGCCTTCGCGTGCGCGCTCGAGATAGCTCTTCGCCTCGGGCGAAAGCGGCTCTTCGGCGGCGAGATTATCGAGCGAGGAACTGACGATCGTGAGCGGCGTGCGCAGCTCGTGCGAGAGCTTCTTGCCGAGCGTCTGCAGATAGCTCGTGTATTCCTTGAGTCGATTGAGCAGCGTCGCATAGCTGCGCGCGAGTGCGCCGAGCTCATCGCGCGCATTCGTTCCCGGAATGGTCGTCTCGATGCGCCCTTCGGGCGTCAGCGCGGTCGAGGCGGCGCGGCTCAAGCGGCGAATGCGGTGCGAGAGCCGCGCTGCGAACAGCAGCATCACGATGACCGTAAAGAGCGTGGCGACGAGCGTCATGTTGAGCAAGCGCGTGAGCGCCGCTTCGCGCACCAGCACGAGCTCCTCGCCGGGCTGCTCGAGCACGAGCGCGCCGAAGACATTGCCTTCGATCTCGATCGGCACGGCGGCACGAATGAGCGCGGGATCGCCGGCCGCCGCTTCAAACCACACGGCCGTGCGCTGCCCTTGCCGAGCCGCGTCGACCGGCGTGCCCCACATGCCGTAGGGCAGACCGTAGGGACGCACCGGCTCGTCGGCGCCGGCGAAGAGCACGCGGTAAATCGAACGTGCCACGCCGTCGCCGTCGTTCGCGAGCGCGGCAGTCGGCGTCGGATCGATTGCGCCGGCACGCGCCAGCAGCCAGCCGTGCACGTCGACGACCGAGACGCGCGTGCCATGCGGTGCATATTGTTCGAGGCGACGCTTGAGCAGCTCCGAGCCAGTGTGCAGCGCGGCGAGCGGTGCGCTTGCGACGAGCGCATTCGTGCGATCGAGTGCGTAGACGCCGAGCTCGGTACCGAACTGGTTGACTGGCGCGCGCAGCTCGATGGCGTAGCCATGCTCCGTCTCGCGCCACACGCCCGTGACATAGGGCACCGCTTCGTTGCTGGGCGTCCATGGCATGCCGAGCTCGCAGGGGCGCACGATGAGCGGACCGGGCGCTACGGCGCTGATCGACCAGGCCCGTTCGTGGCCGAATTCATCGCGCATCAGCAAGATGAGCCGATCGGACGGCGAGGCGCGCGCGAACTCCGCGTGAGCCGGCACTTCGTATTCGATCGTCGCTCGCTGCACCTCGGCATAGAAATGCATCGAGCGGCCATGCACGCCGAGCCTGACTTTCAGCGGCGGTGTGGCCGCCGTGTCGCTGAAGCCCGGCACGAAACGCGCGGGCACCGGCCACTCGTCGGGAAAGCCATCGAGCAGCGGCGTCGTCGGCAGGAGCGGTGCGAAGAAATCGCCGCGCGCGGGATCGAAGCTCTGCGACAGGCCATGCGCGCGATAGAGCAGCTCGGGCTCGCTTGCGACCACGCGGCTCAGCAGATCGGCGGTGGTCAGGAGCGAGGATTCCTGGCCGCGTCGCAAGCTGCTCTCCATTTCCTGCGCATACCTCCACCCCGCCCAGGGCAGCACGAGCGTCAGTAGACTCAGCAACAGCAGCTTGGAGCGAAGCGACATCGGCGGGGCGGGGCGGCGCGCTGAGCGTTGTCGTTATCGTACGGCCGAGATCAGCGCGCGACGGGTGCTTGCGGCCGCGCGTGCTTCAAGCCTCTTTCCAACGATAGCCCATCCCATACATCGTCTCGATGTTGTCGAACGCAGGATCGATGGCCTGGAACTTACGGCGGATGCGCTTGATATGCGAGGTGATCGTATTGTCGTCGAGCACGACGTTGGCGGCATCCATGAGCTGCTGCCGATTCTTGACGTGGCCCGGGTTCTTCGCGAGCGCATGCACGATCCAGAATTCGGTGAGCGTGAGCCCGAGCGGCTTGTCGCGCCAGGTTGCGTGCAGACGGGCAGTGTCGATGACGAGCTCGCCCCGCGTGATGAGCAGCTCGCGGTTGGACGGTTGCGTGAGCGCTTCGATGCGGCGAAACAGCGCCGTCACGCGTGCGACGAGATGCGCGAGGCTGATGTCCTTGGTGAGGTAGTCGTCCGCGCCGAGGCGCAGCCCCGACACCGCATCGAGCTCGCTGTCGCGCGCCGTGAGGAAGATGATCGGCACTTCCGGCGACATCGCCCGCAGCTCGCGGCAGAGCTCGAATCCGCCCTCGGGCTCATCGCGCAGTCCCACGTCGATGACCGCGAGATCGGGCAGTCGCGCCCGAAACGCTTCGAGCGCTTCTTGGCGCGAGCCGTAGCCGCGCACGGAATAGCCGTGTCTTTGGAAGGCAGCGGCATAGTTGTCGCGAAGCGCGGGCTCGTCTTCGACGATGGCAATCAGCTTCTTCATAAAGTACGCAAGAGCAGGCGTGTTGCGCGCAGTTTAGCGCTCCGCGAACGCGTCGGAAGGGGTTGCCATGATTCGTCACAATTGAGCGCAATCGCGCCGCTCTGCTGCCGCCGGACGCCTCTCGCTGTCGCTTACAGCGCATTGAATCCCGTCAACGCTCTGCCGACGGTGAGCTGATGGATCGTTTCCGTGCCCTCGTACGTGATGACGCTCTCCAAGTTGAGCGCGTGGCGAATGGGTGCGTATTCGACGCTGATGCCGGCGCCGCCGAGCAGATCGCGCGCATCGCGCGCAACTTCGATCGCGGCGCGCGTGTTGCTCCACTTGGCGAGCGATACCTGCGTGGGATGAAGCAGGCCTCTATCCTTGAGGCGACCGAGCTGTAACGCGAGCAGCTCTGCGCACGTGAGCTTGCGCGCCATCTCGGCAAGGCGGATCTGCACCGACTGCGTGGCGGCGAGCGGTTTGCCGAACAGCGTGCGCGTCTTCGTGTAGTCGAGCGCCTGGATGAAGCAGGCGCGCGCAGCGCCGTTGACGCCCCAGGCGATGCCGTAGCGCGCTTGCGTGAGGCAGGACAACGGGCCTTTGAGGCCGCTGACGCCGGGCAGCACGTTCTCCTCGGGCACGACGACATTGTCGAAGAACAGGCTCGCGGTGACGGATGCACGCAGACTCATCTTGTGCTTGATCGGGGTTGCCGAAAATCCCTTGCTGCGCGTGTCGACGAGGAAACCGCGAATGCCCTCGTCCGTCTGCGCCCAGACGAGCGCGAGATCGGCGATCGAGCCGTTCGTGATCCACATCTTGGCGCCGTTGAGGATCCAATCGCCGCCCTTGCGGCGCGCATGCGTTTTCATGTTGGCGGGATCGGAGCCTCCGTGCGGTTCGGTGAGTCCGAAGCAGGCGATGACTTCGCCGCGCGACATCGGCGGTAGCCAGCGTTGCTTTTGTTCTTCGCTCCCGTACGCGTAGATCGGATACATGCACAGGCTCGATTGCACGGAGACGAAGCTGCGCAATCCCGAATCGCCGCGTTCGAGCTCCTGGCAGATGAGCCCGTAGCTCACGGAGTTGAGGCCCGCGCAGCCGTAGCCTTCGATCGTGCTGCCGAGTAGGCCCAGTGCCGCGATGTCGGGAATGAGCTCTCGAGGAAAACGCTCGTGCTCGAAGCAGTCCGCGATGATCGGGAGCACTTTTTCGTCGACGAATCTCGCCACCGAGTCCTGCACCAGTCGTTCGTCTTCGCTCAGGCAGGTGCGCACTGCACAGAGGTCGACGGGATCGAGCTCCGGCGCATGGGCGCTGACGGTTGTTTGAGTCGACATAAAAGGCTCCTCGGATCCGTTCGGCCCCCGCAACGACATGCTTCTGCGGTATGCAATGCCCGGACTTGTCCGGCCACGAGCGCGCGAGTAGCGTATGACCGCTCGGTCTTGGGGGTGCTATGAAGACCGTCGACGAATGGCTCAGCGAATACGGCGAGAGCCATCAGCACGCTACGAACAAGACGCTACATTGGATTTGCGTTCCGACAATCGTGGTCAGCCTCATCGGGCTGCTCTGGTCGCTGCCGGTGCCGCAAGCCATGCGCGCGCTCTCGCCGCTTGTGAACTGGGGCACACTCGTGCTCGCGCTCGGCGTGCTGTACTACCTACGTCTGTCCGTTTCGCTCGCGATCGGCATGCTGGTGTTCGTCACGCTCGTGACGCTCGCGGTGCTGGGGCTCGAGCGCTTGCCATGGTCGCTCTGGGCCGTGTGTCTTGCGCTGTTCGTCGTGGCGTGGATCGGGCAGTTCATCGGTCACTACTACGAGGGCAAACGGCCGTCGTTCTTCAAGGACGTGCAGTTCCTGATGATCGGGCCGCTGTGGCTCTTGAGCTTTGTCTACCGCAAGCTGCGCATTCCTTATTGAGCGTCGCTGTGCACCGATTGCGCGCGCACACGCGCAGCACTGTCGCAAAGCGGCAACTTAAGGGAGAAACGTATCTCGCGTCGTAGCGTTGGCGGCTAGAATTCAGGCGCAGTTCAGCGCGTGCCCAAGAGGCTGAGGCGCCGAGGACTCATCCAGCAGAGATAAAGGAGACATCCAGTCATGCAGAATCCATTCGTCAGGTTGGTGAGCGTGAGCGCGCTCGTCGTGTTCGCTGCGGTCGCCTGTACGACCGTCAATCCCTATACGCGCGAGACGCAGACCAGCAAGGCGGTGAAGGGCGCGGGCATCGGCGCCGCAGCGGGCGCAGTCGCAGGTCTCTTGACGAAGGGCGACAAGCTCGAGAACGCGCTGATCGGTGCGGGCGTCGGTGCGCTCGCGGGCGGCGGCGTGGGCTACTACATGGACGTGCAGGAAGCGAAGCTCCGTCAGCGCCTCGAAGGCACGGGCGTGAGCGTCACGCGCGTCGGCGACAACATCACGCTCAACATGCCGGGTCACATCACCTTTGCGGTGAACAGCGCCGACTTGAACGCGCAGTTCTTCAACGTGCTCGACGGCGTCGCGCTCGTGCTCAAGGAGTACAACAAGACGGTCGTGGAAGTGGCGGGTCACACCGACAGCACCGGCACCGATGCGTACAACCTGCAGCTCTCGCAGCGTCGTGCCGATGCGGTGGCGAGCTACCTCGTCAGCCAAGGCATCAAGCGCGAACGCTTGATCACGGTCGGTGCGGGCAAGGCCTATCCGATCGCCTCGAATGCGACCGAGGAAGGTCGTGCGCTGAATCGTCGCGTCGAGCTGACGATCGTCCCTGTCACCAAAGGCTAAGCGCGATCGACGGGCGGCGCGGCTTCGCTGCGCCGCTACCGTCAAACAAAAAAGGCCGGCAATGCCGGCCTTTTTCATTCCATCTGCAATGGCGCTTTACGCCGGTTCGGCGATCAGCCCGCGCAGCTTCTTGATCGCGTTCGCTTCGATCTGGCGAATGCGCTCTGCAGACACGCCGTACTGATCGGCGAGCTCGTGCAGCGTCGCTTTCTCCTCGGTCATCCAGCGGCGCTTGAGGATGTTGCGGCTGCGATCGTCGAGCGTCTCCAAGGCTTGCGACAGGCGCTCCGCAGTGTCCTCGTCCCACTGCTCCCGTTCCACCGTGACCGACGGGTCGGCCTCCGGATGGGGCAGATAGGCCGAGGGCGAATAGGTCGTCTCCTCGTCGTCCGAATCCGGCGCCGGGTCGAACGAGAGGTCGCGCGAGGCGAGCCGCTGCTCCATGTCCTGCACTTCGGCCGTCGACACGCCGAGATCCTGCGCAATGGCGCGCGTCTCGCTCTCGGTCAGCCAGCCGAGGTTCTTCTTGAAGCGGCGCAGATTGAAGAACAGTTTGCGCTGCGCCTTGGTGGTCGCGATCTTGACCAGGCGCCAGTTGCGCAGCACGTACTCGTGGATCTCGGCACGGATCCAGTGCACGGCGAACGACACCAGCCGCACGCCGACATCAGGGTCGAAGCGCTTGACGGCCTTCATCAGACCGACATTGCCTTCCTGAATCAGATCGCCGACCGGCAAACCGTAGCCCGTATAGCCGCGCGCAATGTGAACGACGAAGCGCAGGTGCGACAGCACGAGTTGGCGCGCCGCGTCCAGGTCGCCCTCGTCGCGAAAGCGGCGGGCCAGCGCCGTCTCCTCCTCGCGCGAGAGCACGGGGATGCGAGAGACGCGTTCGACGTAAGCTTCGAGGCTTCCGACCGGGCCGGCGAAAACCAGATCGGTGCTCGAACGTACAAGCGCGGTAGAAGTCATCTCTAAGCCTTCCTCCTGCTGGGTGCCGGAGTCCTGACACCGATTTGGGCCAATCCTAGCATTAGCAGTCGAGCACTTGGAGTGCTAACGATCACAAAAAGTTCCCTGCCGGCTATCCGGGGAAGGCCCGACTCGGCGCTGTAACTCATTGTTTTTAAATGCACCGAGTCTCCAAAGGTTCCGAGAGCGTCAGCTCGGCTCGATCTGGCGCAGATGCCGGCTCGCGGAGATGAACGATCCCAGCCAGCCGAGCGCGACCCCGGTGAGGAGCAGCCGCCCGGCATCCGCCAGGCCAAGCGCTGTAACCTCGAACTGGCTGCCGTACAGGGCCGCAATCCGGCCGATCGGGGCCTTGAGGGCCGCCACGGCCAGACTGGTGATCACCCAAGCCAGCACGGCGCCTCCCAGGCCGTACCACACGCCACTGTAGAGGAACGGGCGCCGTACGAACGCATCGCTACCCCCAACGAGCTTGACCACCTCGATCTCGGGGCGGCGGTTCTGGATATCAAGGCGGATGGTATTGCCGACGATGACGAGCACCCCGAGCGCCAGCACGGCGGTGGCGATGACGACCGCCCGGTCGACGGCCGTCAGGATGGCGTTCAGGCGCTCCACCCAGCCGGTGTCGAGCTGGACGATGTCGACCGAGGGCAGCTCGCGGATCGATTCGGCGAGGCTCGCCAGGTGCTCGGCCGAGGCGTAGTCCGGTGCGGGCCGGACGACGATCGTGTGGGGCAGGGGATTCTCGTTGAGCGCATCGAGCACTTCGCCGAAGCCGGAGTCGCGCTTGAACTCCTTCAAGCCGTCCTCGGCGGTGATGAGCTCGACTTCCGCCACGTCGCGCCGCTTGCCGATGCGGTCGGCGATCTGCCGCGCTTCCTCGACGGAGGTCGGGCGCTTGAGGAACACCGAGATGTCGAGCGCGCGGCTCCAGGCGCCGGTCGCGCGCTGCGCGTTGCTGATGACGACATGCAGGCAGGCGGGCAGCGCCAGCGCGATCCCGATCACCAGCATCGTCAGGAACGTCGCGAGCTTCTGCTTCGACAGACGGCCGAGCGAGCCGATCAAAGTCTGAATGTGGCGCGTGAGCCAGGCAGTCATCGCAGCGCTCCTATTCGCGCTCCCGCTCGAGCAGCTTGCGCGGGTCGAGCAGCGGACCGTCGGCCGTGAGCTCGGTTGCTTCGTCGACGACGCGGCCCTCCTCGAGCCGCACGCGCCGGACCGGAAAGCGCTCGAGCAGATACAGGTCGTGGCTTGCGATCAGCACGGTGACGCCGACTTCGTTGAAGCGGCGGAAGATGTTCATGACCTCGAGCGACAGCTCGGGGTCGAGATTGCCCGTCGGCTCATCGGCGATGAGCAGCGGCGGCTTGCTCACGACGGCGCGGGCGATGCCGACGCGCTGTTGCTCGCCCGTCGACAATTCGAGCGGCACGGCCTGTTCGCGCCCCAACAGTCCGACCTGATCGAGCGCGGCGCGCACGCGCTTGCCGATTTCCTTGGTGCGCACGCCTGCGATGATGAGCGGCAGCGCCACGTTGTCGAACACCGTGCGATCGTAGAGCAGCTTGTGATCCTGAAAGACCATGCCGATCTGGCGCCGGAACGCCGGAATCTTCGAGCGCTTGACGCCGGCGACGTTCTGGCCGTTGACGAACAGCTGGCCGCGAGTCGGCCGCTCGATGAGCGCGATCAGCTTGAGCAGGCTCGACTTGCCCGCGCCGGAATGCCCGGTGATGAACACCATCTCGCCGCTCGCAATGTCGAGCGTCACGTCGCGCAGCGCCTCGCGTCCGTTGGGATAGCGTTTGAAGACGTGGGCGAACCGGATCATGGCGTTGCGTTTGCGGGCTGGCCTCGCAAGCTGAAGTAGCGACCTATTCCATACATCCTAGCTGCTTGCGCGCGTTCGCTGCACCGAGGTGGCGCGCGAGGCGCCGGCTGCGGCGCGCCGGCCGCTCAAGCGTCCTCGCGCTTGAGCAGCGCGTCGACGAATGCTTCGGCTTCGAACGGTTGGAAATCCTCGGCAGTCTCGCCGATGCCGATGAAGCGCACGGGGATGCCGAGCTCATTGGCGATCGCGAAGATGATGCCGCCCTTGGCGGTGCCGTCGAGCTTCGTGAGCACGATGCCCGTGACGCCCAGCGCTTCGTTGAAGAGGCGCGCCTGCTGAAGAGCGTTCTGACCTTGGCTCGCATCGAGCACGAGCAGGATCTCGTGCGGCGCGCTGGCATCGACACGGCCCATCACGCGCTTGACCTTCTTGAGCTCGTCCATGAGGTTCGATTGCGTGTGCAGCCGCCCGGCGGTGTCGGCAATCATGACGTCGATGTTGCGCGCTTTGGCGGCCTGCATCGCATCGAACACGACGGCGGCCGGATCTGCGCCGGTGGCTTGGGCGATGACGGGCACGTTGTTTCGCTGTCCCCAGATCTGCAGCTGCTCGACCGCCGCGGCGCGGAAGGTATCGCCCGCCGCGAGCAGCACTTTCTTGCCGTCGTTCTTGACCAGACGGGTGAGCTTGCCGATCGACGTCGTCTTGCCGGCGCCGTTGACGCCCACGACGAGGATGGCAAACGGTGCGTGCGCCGGGTCGATGTGGAGCGGCTTTTCGACCGGCGTGAGCACGTCGACCAACTCGCTGCGCAGCGCCTTGAGCAGCGCGTTCAAGTCGCTGAGCTCCTTGCGCTGCACCTTCTTGCGCAGGCCGCTCAGGATGCGCTCGGTCGTCTCCACGCCGACGTCGGCGGTGATGAGGCGCGTTTCGAGCTCATCGAGCACCGCATCGTCGATCTTGCCGCCCGGCAGGAGATTCGCGAGGTCGTAGGTGAGCCACGAGTCGCCCTTGTTGAGCTTCGCGCGCAAGCGCGCGAAAAAGCCCAACTTTTCGGTCGGCTGCTCGGCTGCGGGAGCGTCCTTCTGCGCGTCCTTGGCTTTGGATCTGAATCCGAACATCGTGCACGCTGAACTTGAAGAATGAGGGGCGATTCTAAAGGAAGCGGCCGCCGGTCGCGGCGCGAAAGCGCGGAGTATGATGCGCGCATGCCGCCCGTCGTCCGTAAAAAGCCTGCCGAGCCGAGATCTTCTGCGCCTCATCGCGTGCGGATCGTCGCCGGGCGCTGGCGCGGCAGCCGCATCGAGGTGCCGCCGTTTGCCGCCGTGCGTCCGACGCCGGATCGAGTGCGCGAGACGCTCTTCAACTGGCTGCAGCCGTACATCGCGGGCGCCGTGTGCCTCGACTTGTTCGCAGGGAGCGGCGCGCTCGGGTTGGAGGCGCTCTCGCGGGGCGCGCGGCGCGTGACCTTCGTCGATCGCGAGCCGCGCATCGTGCAGCATCTCGCCAAGACATTGGAGCGCTTGCACGCGCGTGACGAGGCGGAGCTGGTCGCAAGCGATGCGTTGCGCTTCCTTGCAGGTCCTCCTCAGCCGTTCGACATCGTCTTTCTCGATCCGCCGTTTGCCTCGGATCTGCTCGCCGACGTGTATCGACGCCTGGCCGATGGGTGGTTGCGCCGCGAGGCATTCGTGTACGTCGAATGTCCCGCCGATGCGCCGCTCGGCGAGCTGCCCGCGGGTTGGTCGGTTCATCGCAGCAAGCGCGCCGGGCAGGTCGGCTATCATTTGCTGCTCGCCAACGCACCGACTTAGAGGGGTTCACATGACGCGCGCGATGTATCCGGGGACGTTCGATCCGATCACGAACGGCCATTACGACCTCGTGCGTCGCGCGGCCTCGATTTTCGAGCATGTCGTCGTCGCGGTGGCCGCCAATCCCGGCAAGGCGCCGTTGTTCTCGCTCGAGGAGCGCGTCGAGCTCGCGCGCGAAGTGCTCGCGGATGTGCCGAACGTGGAGGTGACGGGTTACACGGGGCTCACTGTCGATTTCGCACGCGAGCACGATCTGCGCGTCATCGTGCGAGGGCTCCGCGCCGTGTCGGATTTCGAGTTCGAGTTCCAGCTCGCGACGATGAGCCGCCACCTCTCCGATCAGGTGGACTACGTTTTCATGACGCCCACCGAGCAATTCAACTTCATCTCATCGACGCTCGTGCGCGAGATTGCCAGCTTGGGCGGCAACGTCTCGCAGTTCGTGCATCCTTCCGTCGAAGCCGCGCTCAAGCGCGTGTGGGCGAAGCGGCGTCAGAGCTGAGACGAGCTCTCGGCTCTCAGCGCTGACACGTCGGACAGAAATACGTCGAACGCTGTCCTTGCACGAAGTGTTTGATCGGGGTGCCGCAGACGAAACACGGCTCGCCGGCGCGTTCGTAGACATAGAGCTTGCGCTTGAAGTAACCCGGCCGGCCGTGCGGATCGATGTAATCGCGTAATGTCGTGCCGCCGGCGCGGATCGCGTCCTGCAACACCGCTTTGATCGCTTTGACCAGCGCCGCCGCTTCGTCGTGACGCAGCCGACCTGCCGCGCGGCGCGGACGAATGTGGGCGCGGAACAGCGCTTCGCTCGCGTAGATATTGCCGACGCCGACCACCACTTGGCTGTTCATGAGCGCCTGCTTGATCGCGATGCTGCGCCCTTTGAGCACGCGCGCGAGGTAGTCGGCGTCGAATTCGTCGGACAGCGGTTCGGGTCCGAGCGCAGCAAGCAGCGGGTGCGCGAGCGGATCGCTGTCGGTCCAGAGCACGCTGCCGAAGCGGCGCGGGTCGTTGAAGCGCAGGCACTGCGCCGTGTCGAGAACCAAGTCGACGTGGTCGTGCGCGAGCGCCGGCGTGTCGCTCGTCAGCAGCCGTAGGCTACCCGACATGCCAAGATGCAGGAGCATCGCGCCGCGATCGCAGTCGAAGATCAGGTACTTCCCGCGGCGCCGCAGATCGCGGACGGTCTGGCCTTCGATCGTGCGTTCGAAATTGGTCGGAATGCGCCACCGCAGCCGGCGCTCGCGGACGACGGCGCGTGCGATGGTGCGGCCCACGACCGCGGGCGCGATGCCGCGGCGGGTCGTTTCGACTTCGGGGAGCTCGGGCATGGCGGCACTGTAGCCGATGCACGGTGTTATTTGGCAGTGCAACGAAGGTGAATGCCCAGTCGCCCGGTGCTTGCGCCCAACCGTTGGAACTCGCTCAGGGGCAGGCAATTAAGCAATGGTGCGGTTCCAGTCCAGGGAAACACTCATTTGTGCGACCGGGGTCTGTCCGCTATAGTGACCCGCTGCTGGTTTTTCTTAATCCAATCTCTCAACGTTCGCGTTGCAAGGCTTCTCGTGAATCTCGACTTTTTGTATGGACTAGTGCCCCTCAGTTTCTGGGGCTACGTGTTGGTTACCTTCGTGATGGTGCAATTCACCTTCATGGCGGTAACGCTTTATCTGCATCGCGACGCCGCGCATCGCAGTCTCGATCTTCATCCGGCGTTGCGCCATATCTTCCGTTTCTGGTTGTGGATGAGCTCCGGCATCGTCACGCGCGAGTGGGTTGCCGTGCATCGCAAGCACCACGCGCGCTGCGAAACGCCCGAGGATCCGCACAGCCCGGTCGTCTTCGGCTTGAAGAAGGTGCTGCTCGAAGGCGCCGAGCTGTATCAGGCCGTCGCCCGCAATCCTGAAGTGCAGGAGAAGTACGGCCGCGGCACGCCGAACGATTGGGTCGAGCGCAATCTCTACTCCAAGCACCGCAACCTCGGCATCACCCTCATGGTGATCACCGATCTCTTGCTGTTCGGCGTACCGGGCATCACGATCCTGGCCGTGCAGATGCTCGCGATCCCCGTCATGGCGGCGGGCGTGATCAACGGTCTCGGCCACCACACCGGCTATCGCAATTTCGAGTGCCCGGATGCGGCGACGAACATCGTGCCGTGGGGCATCATCGTTGCCGGCGAAGAGCTGCACAACAACCACCATGCATTCCCGAGCTCGGCGAAGTTCTCGATTCGCAAGTGGGAATTCGACATGGGCTGGGTGTACATCCGCATCTTCCAGGCCCTCGGTCTCGCCAAGGTGATTCGTGTGGCGCCGACGCCCGCGATCGAGCCGAGCCGCAATCACATCGACCTCGAGACGGTGCGCGCCGTGATCGTCAATCGCATGCACGTGCTGCGCGCCTATACGACGTCCGTGATGATTCCGGTGTTCAAGCAGGAGCTGCGGAACGCAAGCGGCAACATCAGCCGCCGCGTGAAGAAGCTGCTCGTGCGCGAGCCGGTGCTGCTCGACAATCAAGCCAAGTCGAAGCTGAGCGAAGTGCTCGAGAAGAGCCAGGCGCTCAAGACGGTGCACGATTTCCGCGAACGCTTGCGCGTGATGTGGAGCGGCGCTCACATGAGCAACGAAACGTTGCTTCAGCACCTCAGGGAGTGGGTCGCGCAAGCCGAAGCCAGCGGCATCAAGGCGCTGCAGGACTTCGCTGCGACGCTGCGTGGGTATACGTTGCAGCCGGCCGCTGCCTGACTGGCGCTAGACTGTAGGAACGAAAAGGCCCGCCAATGGCGGGCCTTTTTTCTTGGTCTGGTTGGACGGCGCTGCGCGCGTGTTTGAAGCTTTTCTCTGGCTACAGCCTAGAGCCTCCAGCCCAACAAAAAACCCGCCTTTCGGCGGGTTTTTTGTCTTACTTGATCTTCGCTTCCTTGTAGATCACGTGCTTGCGCGCTTTCGGATCGTACTTCTTCACTTCCATCTTTTCGGGATGGAGGCGCTTGTTCTTCGTGGTCGTGTAGAAGTGACCGGTACCGGCGGTGGAGACGAGCTTGATCTTGTCACGCATGGCTCTCTCCTCCTCAGACTTCCACGCCCTTGGCGCGCAGGTCGGCGACGACCTTTTCGATGCCGCGCTTTTCGATCGTGCGCAGGCCGCGGGTGGACACGCGCAGGGTCACGAAGCGGCGCTCGCTTTCGAGCCAGAAGCGGTGCACGTGCAGGTTCGGCAAGAACCGGCGGCGACGCTTGTTGTTCGCGTGCGAGACGCGATTTCCAGTAACCGGACGCTTGCCGGTGACTTGACACACTCTGGACATGGCGGATTCCTCAAGGATTCGACCGGACCCGGCGGGCCGGGGGTCGAAAAACGAGTCGCGCTTTATACCAGCGGAAAGCCCCAAAAGCTAGGCCCATGTCGCGATTCTCGGGCGCCGGCCTCGGGCGGTACGGTGCTCAGCGGACCGGCCGCCGGGCCGTGACGGCCTAGAGCAGCCCCCGTTCGGCAAAGGACTCGCAGACCCCGTCGCCCACCACCAGATGGTCGAGCACGCGGATGTCGACGAGGGCGAGCGCTTCTTTCAGGCGCCGGGTGATGAGCTCGTCGGCCTGGCTCGGCTCGGCCAGCCCCGAAGGGTGATTGTGGACGAGGATCAAGGCGGCGGCATTGCGGGCGAGCGCGTGCTTGACGACCTCGCGCGGATGGACGCTCGCGCCGTCGATGGTGCCGCGGAACAGCTCCTCGAATGCGATGACGCGGTGCCGGTTGTCCAGATACACGCACCCGAACACCTCGTGCGGCAGATCACGCAGTCGCGCGCGCAAGAACTCGCGGGTGGCGCGCGGATTGGTCAGCGCCGGCCCCGCCATCATGACCTCCTGATAATGGCGTCGGGCGAGCTCGAGCGCGGCCTGTAATACCGCGTATCGCGCCGGCCCAAGCCCGTGGTTGCGGCAGACGCGCTGGCGATCGGCCGTCAGGAGGTTGCGCAGCGAGCCGAACTCCTTGAGCAATCCCCGGGCGATGTCGAGGGCGCTGCGGCCGCGCGTGCCGGTATGAATCAGGACGGCGAGCAACTCGGCCTCGCTCAATGCGGCGGGGCCGGCGTGCAAGAGCTTCTCGCGGGGGCGTTCGGTGGCAGGCCAATCGCGGATCGACATCGGCTTCCTCGGCTAAGGTCTTTCCGCATTCTGGCGTTCGAATCGCGCCTCGAACGGCTGCTAATCCCGGCGATTTGCCGGCAAATGCCGTCTTCGTGGCGATGTCACATACTCAACTGGAATGGGGGTATGCGCCGGCTCGTTTGCCGGGTTCACGGGCCACGACGATAATCGCCGCATGAGCTGGCAACCCCGAAAAATCCTCCTCGGCGTTACGGGCGGAATCGCCGCGTACAAGAGCCCCGATTTGGTCCGACGCCTGATCGAGCGCGGCGGTGACGTGCAGGTCGTCATGTCGTCCGGCGCCCAGCGCTTCGTCACGCCGCTGACCTTCCAGGCCGTCTCCGGCAAGCCGGTGCGGACGGATCTGTGGGACGAGGCAGCCGAGGCGGCGATGGGCCACATCGAGCTCGCTCGCTGGGCCAACGAGATCGTCGTCGCGCCGGCGACGGCCGATTTCCTCGCGCGGCTCGCACATGGTTTCGCGGATGATTTGCTGACCACGCTTTGTCTGGCGACGACCGCACCGATCACCGTCGCGCCTGCCATGAATCGCGAGATGTGGGCCAATCCGGCCACGCAGGCGAATGTGCGCCTCTTGCGCGAGCGCGGCGTGCGCTTCATCGGGCCCGACGCAGGCGAGCAGGCGTGCGGCGAGGTCGGCGTGGGTCGCATGGTCGAGCCCGTGCGCATTGCCGAGGAGATCTTCGCAGCGCGCGAAGCCGATGGCGTGCTCAAGGGGCTGAAGGTGGTGGTCACGGCGGGCCCCACGCGCGAGCGCATCGACCCGGTTCGATTCATCAGCAATCGCAGCTCCGGCAAGATGGGTTTCGCGGTCGCGCAGGCTGCGCGCGAAGCCGGTGCGACGGTCGTGCTGGTCAGCGGTCCCGTGCAATTGCAAACGCCGGCGGGCGTGGAGCGCGTCAACGTCGAGAGCGCCGAGCAGATGCTGCATGCGGTCGAACAGCACGTGCGCGATGCGGACATCTTCATCGCTGCGGCGGCGGTGTCGGATTATCGATGTCGCGAAGTGGCGCCCGAGAAGATCAAGAAAACGAGCGATGTGCTCACGCTGGCTTTGACGCGCGCTCCGGATGTGCTCGGCACGATCGGACGCAGAGACGTGCGGCCTTTCCTCGTCGGCTTCGCGGCGGAAACCGAGAACGTCGAGCGCAATGCATTGACGAAGCTGGCAAGCAAGCGGCTCGACATGATCGCCGCGAACAAGGTCGGCGATAACCTCGCGTTCGACAAAGACGACAATGCGCTCACGGTCTATTGGAACGGCGGGCACAAAGAGCTGGCGCTGACCAGCAAGATCGCGCTCGCGCGCCAGCTCGTGGCGCTGATCGCCGAACGCTATCGCGCGCGCGAGACCGTTCCCGTCGCGGTGCCGGCGTCCGCTACTTCCGCCGGCTGAGCCGCTCGACGCAGCGAAGCCTTCGCCGCGATCGCGGCGGTTCGTCCGCCTCGCACAACAATCAACGCACAGCGCTTCGAAGCCATGGCCGATACACATCGCCGCAAGCTGCAGGTCCGCATTCTCGATCCGCGTCTCGGACGCGAGTTTCCGTTGCCGGAGTACGCAACGTCAGGTTCGGCCGGCGTCGACTTGCGCGCTTGTATCGATGAGCCGCTCGAGGTGAAGCCCGGCGATTCGCATCTCATTCCGTCAGGGCTTGCCATTTATCTTGCAGATCCCGGCTATGCCGCGCTCGTGCTGCCGCGTTCCGGGCTCGGACACAAGCACGGCCTCGTGCTCGGCAATCTGGTCGGCCTCATCGACTCCGACTATCAAGGTCAGGTGTTCGTGTCGTGCTGGAACCGCGGCCAGAACACGTACACGATCCAGCCGGGCGAGCGCATCGCGCAGTTCGTCGTCGTGCCTGTCGTTCAGGTGGATTTCGAAGTGGTCGATGAGTTCGCCGCGACGGAACGCGGGGCGGGCGGATTCGGCAGCTCAGGCGTCAAGTAACGCCGTCACTGGATTCCTTTGAGCTCCTTGAAGCGCCGGATATCCGCGTCGAACGACTTGCGCACCTCGGCCTGCTCGCGCTGATTGTTGGCCAGCATTTCCTGGAACGTGCGCAGGCTGTTCACCGTGTTGACCATCTCTTCGGCGAGGTGATCGGGTAGCGGCGGTGCATTGGGGTCGTCGTTGTACGGCTTGAAGCGCGCGATCTGGTTGGCGATGCGGTTCTGGCGCTCGCGCATGTTCGCGATGTTCTGCTCGGTCACCCGATACTGTGCCTGCAGCTGCTCCAGACGTTGATCGCGCAACCGCTCGATGTCGGCGACCGTGAGGTAGGTCTCGAGGAGCATGCGATCATGCTGCTCGCGGAGCTGACGTTCCTTGCGGGCCTGCGCCTCGAGCGCCTCGCGCTTCAGGCGCTCGGCGCGCGTTTCTTCGCCTTCGATGAGGCGCACGACCATGCCGCGCGTATCGAGCACTTCGGTGTCGAGCCCGATGCAGGCGGCCGGCATGCTGTCGGCGTAATGCGTCTGCCCGTTCTTGTCCTTGCAACGGTAGAACGCCTCGCGGGCTGAGCTCTGGGCGGCGTGGACGCCGACGGCAGCGAGGAGCAGCGTGCTCAGCAACGAATAGCGGCAGAGTGGGTCCATCTCGCGGCTTGTAGTAAGAGTTGCGCTATTGTGCCGTAGAGCCGCGTACCGTCAACTTGCGCGGGCAGAACGCCGGCCAAACTTGGGCCTGCGTCACGCTGCGGCTACGCCGTATGCCTCCCGATAGCGCCGCACGGCGGCCAGCTGTTCGGCGTTCCCGGTCCCTTCGAGGTAGACGATGAGATCCTCGAGCTTGAGGATGCTGACCACCGGAAGATCGAACGTGCGTTCGACTTCCTGGACCGCCGAGAGCTCGCCCTGACCGCGTTCTTGTCTATCGAGCGCGAGCACGACGCCGACCGGCTCGGCCCCGGCGGCCCGGATGATGTCGATCGATTCGCGGATGGCGGTTCCCGCCGTGATCACATCGTCGATGATGAGCACGCGCCCGCGCAGCGGCGAGCCCACGACCGAGCCGCCTTCGCCGTGGTCCTTCGCTTCCTTGCGGTTGAACGCCCAAGGCAGGCTGCGGCCGAACGAGTCGGCGAGCGCGATGGCGGTGGCCGCGACGAGCGGAATGCCCTTGTACGCCGGCCCGAACAGGACATCGCACTCGATGCCGGCCTTTTGGATCGCTGCGGCATAGTGGCGGCCGAGCTCGGCAAGCGCCCGCCCGGAGTTGAACAGGCCGGCATTGAAGAAGTAGGGGCTCATGCGCCCGGATTTGAGCTTGAACTCGCCGAAGCGCAAGACGCCCAGCTCAAGGCAAAGATCGATAAAGGATGCGGATGACATGCGATTGAACGTGCGGCTGGAAGGGCGCAAAGAGTACCCAAGCGGCGCGCGCTGCGATAGCGTCGTATCGCCCGGCGCGGGTCTCGCATATCTTTATACTGCGCCTTGAGTCAGAGGCGGCCTATTTCGATCATGCAACGACCCATTTTGGCTTTTGGTCCGCGGGGCGATGCCGCGGCCTGGATCTGATCCGTTGAGCTCTCCTGCCGATACTGCCGCTGCCGCCGACGCGGCCCGTCCTGGGTGGCTGCGCGCTTTCTTGATCTATCGCGAGCCGAAGGTGCTCGCCATGCTCTTTCTCGGCTTTTCGGCGGGCCTGCCGTTCATGCTGGTGTTCTCGACGTTGTCGGCGTGGCTGCGCGACGTCGGCATCGAGCGCACCGCGATCGGCATGCTCTCCTGGGTGGGGCTCGTCTTCACGCTCAAATTCTTCTGGGCACCCATCGTCGATCGCGTACCGCTGCCGTGGCTGACCAGAAAGCTCGGCCGACGGCGCAGCTGGATGCTCGTCGCGCAGATCGGCATCGTGGCTGCGCTCATGCTGCTGTCGAGCAGTCGTCCCGCCGATGGAGCGCTCACGCCGATTGCGCTCAGTGCGCTCTTGCTCGCGTTCGCCTCGGCGACGCAAGACATTGCGCTCGATGCTTGGCGCATCGAATCCGCTCCCGTCGCGATGCAGGGTGCGATGTCGGCGGCTTATCAACTCGGCTACCGCATCGCCATCATCGTGAGCAGCGCCGGCGCGCTGTGGCTGGCTGCGGATGCCGGCTGGCACGTGTCTTATCTGACCATGGCGGTGCTTGCCTGCGTCGGCATCGTTACGACGCTCGTCGTCGCGGAGCCGGCCGTGTCGGTGCAGCGCATTTCCTTCGAGCAAGAGCAGCGGGTGATCGACTTCATTGCGGCGCGCGCTCATTGGCCGCGCGCGTTGCGGGAGGCCGGCGCGTGGCTCGTTGGTGCAGTCGTGTGTCCCTTCGTGGATTTCTTCGCGCGTTTCGGCGCGAAGCTGGCGGTGCTGATCCTGATTTTCGTCTGTACGTATCGCCTGACGGATTTCACGATGGGGGTGATGGCAAATCCCTTCTATTTGGATGTGGGGTACAGCCTCAAAAAGATTGCCGCGGTCGCGAAGTTCTTCAGCTCCTTCGCCACGATCGTCGGTGTCTTGGTGGCGGGCGTGGTCGTGGCCAAGCTCGGACCGCTGCGCTCGTTGGCAGTGGGTCTTGCGCTCACCGTCATCTCGAATCTCGCGTTCATGACGCTTGCGCTGGCGGACGATCCCGGCTCGGTGGCGCTGGCGCTCGTGGTGAGCGCGGACAATTTCGCCATGGCGATCGCGGGCACGGCCTTCATGGCGTATCTGTCGAGCCTGACGAGCAGCGCCTACACGGCCACTCAGTACGCGTTGTTCAGCTCGCTGTATGCGCTGCCGGGCAAGATCTTGATGGGCTTCTCCGGCGCCTTCGTCGATCACTTCGGCTATCCCGCGTTCTTCATCTATACCTCGCTGCTCAGTGCGCCGGCGGCGCTGATGCTCATCTGGCTGTGGCGCGTTGCGCCGCAGGGCTTGGGATGGCGGCGAGGTTTGACAGTGGAGAAGTGAGCACGTGAGCGAACGCGTGTTGTGCGCGCTGAGCGAGCTCGATCGGCTCGGGACGAAAGCCTTTTCGGTGGGCTCCGGGCCGTGGCCGTTACGCGGGTTTCTCGTGCGTCAGGGCGATCAAGTCTTCGCGTACGTCAATCGCTGCCCGCACGCGGGACATCCGCTCAATATGCGGCCGGATGAGTTTCTGTCGGTCGATCGACGTTACATCTTGTGCAATTCGCACGGCGCGCTGTTCGAGATCGCGAACGGCGCGTGCGTGGCCGGTCCTTGCGCAGGGCGCAGCCTCACGCCATTGCCCGTGCGAGTGGCAGGAGAGCTTGTCGTATTGGATGCCGACCCGGACGAGCTTGCTCGTCTTTACTCGTGATTCGCAGGTCGCGGGTGGTTCCAGCATGCGTAGCGCGCTTCGCGCGCTGCCTACAGCCTAGAGTCTATAGACCTTAAGCAGGTTGAACGGCGCAGCGCCGGCGCGCGTCCACATCTGTTGCTCTGGCCTCCAGCTTCACGCCTCCGGCCTGGGATTCAGTCGCTCACCGACGGCCACTCCGAGTAGCCGGAGGTCTCGTTTCGATCCAATGACATGAGCGGATCGCTCCAGGCCGAAGCGATGGGAATTTCGCGTTCGCTCTCGTAGTCCTCGGGCTCGACGTCGACGGAGCCCGTCCAATCCTCCGGCGGCTCGGCTTCCTGAAAATCTTGCTCGTCCCAGGTATCCAGGTCGAACTCTTCGAGCGTGCCGTCGAAGTGTTGCACTTCGACCGTGCCGTCATCGGGATCCACCGCGACCACCTCGAAGAGTGCGCCGTTATGCCGATACCACTCTCCGACAATTGGGGTTGGCGAGGTCATGAGCGCTCTCTCCGTTTGCTCAGCATTGACGGTCCCTTCTGCAGCACATGCATCCATGCCTAGCGAAATCGGCAGTCAGAGCAGAGCTCTCGGCTGTCGAGTTTCTTTTAGTCTTCTAGCGAAACGGATTCAAGTGGGAAATTTTCCGCACTGCGCCATGTGCAGCGGAGACGAAGCGATGCTGCTCGTCACTTCCTCACGTATTCGAGATCCCAGACCTCGTGCCCCAGGCGTTGTCCGCGCTTCTCGAAACGCGTGAGCGGACGATCCGCAGGACGCGGCACGAATCCTTGCGCGCCCGCGCGGTTTTCGAGTTCGGGACAGGCATCGAGCACTTCGCGCATGTGGTGCGCATAGTGTTCCCAATCCGTCGCAAGGCGCAGCACGCCTTGTGGCGCCAGCGCGCGTGCGAGCAATGCTGCGAACTCCGGTTGAATCAAACGTCGCTTGTGATGTCGCTTCTTCGGCCACGGATCGGGGAAGAAGATGTGGATGAGCGCAAGCGAGCCCGGCGCAAGCCGCTGCTCGAATACCTCCACCGCATCGTGCATGACGATGCGCACGTTGGTGAGTCCCTCGCGCTCGAGCCCGAGCATGAGATGGCCGACGCCCGGCGGATGCACTTCGATGCCGAGACAATTGAGCTCCGGATGCGCCTGCGCGAACGACAGCAGCGCCTCGCCGGCGCCGAAGCCGATCTCGATCATGAGCGGCGCGCTTCGGCCGAACGCCGCCGGAATGTCGATGTCGGGCGCGAGCTCGATGCCGTACTTCGGCCACAGCTCTTTGAGCGCGCGTTCTTGCGCGACCGTCGAGCGGCCGCGGCGAATCACGAAGCTGCGGATGCTGCGTCGACGGATATCGGAGAGAGAAGAAGATTCGTTCGCTGTCATGCGTACATGATACGTGATGCAGAGACGAATTGACTGCGCGATGACGCTGCGGCGCGAGTGCTGCAGCGACGGAAGGCTTGCGGGTACGACGGTGACGCGCGCTTGCGCCGCGGTCTTACTTCATTCCCTTGAGATGCTCGAACAAGAGCTGCGCGGCGCCGTGCAGCGGTTTGCCGGCAGGCAAGCAGATGAACAACTGGCGTGCGGCCCACGGATCGGTGAGCGGAATCGCGGCGAGCGACAACGAACGGATGAACGGCGTCGTGGCGGCGCGCGGCATCACGCTGATGCCGAGCCCTGCGGCGACCATGGCGCACGCCGCATCGAAGCTCGTCACATGAATGCGCCAGTTCAGACGCACTCCGGCGTCGATGGCGGCGCGCGTGAGCAACTGATGCAAGGCGCTGTCGGTATGCAGGCCGATGAGCGGATAGGGCAACGCTTCGGCAAAGGCAACCGAGCGACGTTGGGCGAGCGCATGCGAAGGATTTGTGACGAGCACGAGCTCATCATTGCGAAACGGCACGGTTTCGAGCCCGTCGATGATCGGCAGCTCGCTCACGATGCCGAAGTCGGCGGAGTGATCGGCCACCGCATGCGCGATCGCGACGCTCGTGTGCTCTTCGAGATGCACGTGGATGTCAGGATGCTGTGCGGCGAATGCAGCGAGTGCGCCCGGCAGGAACTCGACGATCGCGGAGATGTTGGCGAAGACGCGCACGTAGCCGCGCATGCCGGATGCATGCCGGCGCATCTCGTCTTCGAGTTGCCGCGCCTGTTCCAAGAGCACGCGCGCGCGCAGGAGGAACGCATGGCCGGAAGCGGTGAGCTCGACGCCCTTGCCGCCGCGCACGATGAGCTCCGTGCCGAACAGCTCTTCGAGATCGGAGATGCGCTTGCTCACCGCCGAGGGGACGGTGTGGCAGCGTTCGGACGCGCGCGAGATGCTGCCGGTTTCCGCGACGGCAACGAACAACTCGAGGTCTCGGAAATCGAATCGCACGGAAATGGGCGCCTGGTGAAAGGCCGAGAGCGTGCACGATCCGACCGGCCTTGCATAGGCCCAGCAAGGACCTGCCGACCCGTCGGTGCGCCCCCGGCGTCAGGCGCGTGCGATCAAGCGGTCAGGCACTCGCGGGCGCGCGCGTGCTCGATTCTGCGTGCCGGCTGCGGATTCGGTTTGCCGACGATGCCGAGCAGTGCGAGCTCGTTCTCCAACATGCCGATGTCGAAGGGTTTGGCGAGCACGCGTACGCGCGAGGCATTCGGAAAGCGGCTTTCCACTTCCTGCTGATCCTGACCGGTCGTGAGCACGATGGGAAAGGCAGGATCGCGAGCAAGCAAAGCTTTCACGATCTCGTCGCCGTCGAGGTCCGGCAGGCCCAAGTCAAGGATCGCGGCGGTGTAGGGCGTCGTGCCGATCGTCGCCAATGCGGGCACGCCCTCGTTGAAGACGTGGGGCTTGAGCCCGAGATCCGTCAGCACCTCGCGCAGGAGCAGTGCCACCAACCCTTCATCTTCCACGACGAGCACCGAACGGGCGGTTTCGCTCTTGATCATGGCTTCATCCCCGCTGCCGAGTTTGATGCACACCATGAACCACTCGCCCACGTAAAGCAAAATGTTTGCGCTAACGTGGTCTTAGCCGCCCGATGTTTGCGCTAACGTTGCAAATCGTTCTCACTTGGCGCGCAAACTTGCGGCGGCGCTAGGACCGCACCGATGGGGTCGGACCCACGATTTTCCAAGTCCCCCCGGGGTGCATGGATGGCGCCATGGTCTCTCGGGCGGCGCCGCTCCGGGGCTTCTACCTCGATTCGTTGCTGAGTATCATCCAGGGTTCCGAAGCGGGTGTAGTTCAATGGTAGAACCTCAGCTTCCCAAGCTGATGACGTGGGTTCGATTCCCATCACCCGCTCCACTTACCGCTGCCCGCTAAGCGCGAGGCAGCAGCGATGCCGCACTGTCCTGGCTGCGGCCTGTTCCCATTCGACGTCACGGCCCGAGCGTGCTTGGCGCCCGCCCGATGTGCCATGCCTCGCGGTTTTGGAATGCGCCGAGCGCCTGTCTCGTGCGCTCAGCGCGACGCTTGTCTAGAACGTCGTCAGCCGCACGGGCGATTCGCTGTCGCGCGTAGTGGAGGTGAGCTCCGCGCCGGCTTCGCTGTGCGCGTGCGGGATATAGCTCATGTCGGGTCGATAGCGCCCGGTCTCCCGACGCACGCTGTGCACGAGCGGCCGGTTGCGGTGCCGTTCGGCGATGCGTGCGAGCAGCTGTTCGAGCGCCTCTGCCAACGCGGGTAGCTGCGCCTGACGTTCTGCCGGCAGCAGCAGGAGGTGCTGATCGGTGCCGTCGACTGGACGCAGCAGCAAGAAGTCACTCGTGCGTTGCTTTGCATGCCAATCGTCGCGAATGGCCGCTTCGAGCTCGGCGCCGCGCCCCGGGGCGCTTTCGATGTAGACAAACATGAGAAACGGCGCCGTGATGCGCGAGGTCTCGTTCGCGCGCGTCGCGGTCACGATTTCATACGTTGCCACCGACTGGAGCGCTGCATAAGGCCGCACGTTGACGTCGTTGTCCGCCGCATCGTCGGCAGGCGCCACGGCGTTGTCGAAGTCGGACCAGTCACGAAAGAACGTCCCGTCGACGAATGCGCCTGCCCGTTCTCCCGAGATGATCGACCAGCCGTGCCATTCCCACGGATCGTTGTGGCGGCGATGCCAGTCGAGGTGGCGGCGGTAGCCGAGCTCGAAATCGCGCACGGGTGGGTGAGGCTGCCAAGCGACGATTCGAGCGGCCGTGCCCGTCGAGGGCTCCGCGCCGAAACAGACGAGAGGAAGCGCGGCACAGCATGCCGCGACGAGCGATGACCAGCGACGCACCTTCTTGATCTCCGTATAGGAAGCCGATCGGGCTCTCTGCATAACATTGCCGCAACTGACACCTGGAACGCCACTATTGTCTAGGCAACGGCCGCCGATAGGTATCGGCGTTTTTGCGTGACGGCGGCTCATGCGCCGTCTGAGCGCGCCGATCGTCCGCGGCGGTCCGTTGCATAAACTGCGAATTCGGTGGCGCTGCCCGCCGAATCGCTGCCTGCGCGCTGGCCGCCGGTCCGACAGGCGAGCTCTATTGCGAGGCTGCTCTCCCGTGCATTACACGCGCAGGCTCCCGGCAGCCCGCGGGCCGTCCCTGTTGCGCCTGGTCGTCGGCGTGGTTCTAATGCACCGACTGAAACCTCGTGCTCGCGGCGTCGACGTGAACAAGACCTTCATCTCAGCGGAATCCCTGCTGCGCGATTCGCTCGCGCTCGGCATGCAGATCGTGCGCAGCCGTTTCAAGCCATCGTTTCTGGTCGGTATCTGGCGCGGTGGCGCGCCGATCGGCATCACCGTCCAGGAAGTGCTGGAATTCCATGGCATCGAGTGCGATCACATCGCGATTCGCACCTCGTTCTACACCGACGTCGATCGCACCGAAAAGCAAGTGCGCGTACACGCACTCGATTATCTCGTCTCGCGCCTGAGCTTCGAGGACAGGCTGCTGCTCATCGACGATGTGTTCGACTCGGGGCGGAGTCTCGCGGCGGTGCTCGATGAGCTGGCGCGGCGCTGCCGGCGCAACCTGCCCGAAGAGATTCGCATTGCCACCGTCTACTACAAACCCACTCGCAATCGCACGAATCTCAAGCCCGACTACTACGTGCGTGCGACCGATGACTGGCTCGTCTTCCCGCACGAAGTGCAAGGCCTCACGCGCGAGGAGATCCTGGCACACAAGCCGGTCGATGAAAGGTTCTTCAACCCGAACGGGTGAGGCTCGCATCGACGGAGTCTCTTGGTCGAAGCTGGCTGGCGTTTCCGCCGACGCAGCGGCGCTGCTAGCATCGAGCTCGAGCGGGGTAATGCAATGCGCGTGATTCGTTGGCGTTTGGGATTGATCGTGTGGTTTGCGTCGAGCGCAAGCGCGGTTGCGCTCGACGCCTTGCCGCGACGCGAGACGCCCATCGAAGGTCGCTGGGTGCTCAATACGGCGCAGAGCGACGATGCCGAAGCCATGCTCAGAGAGCACATGGAACGCGCGCGCGAGCGGCGGCGCAAGGAAATCGAGCGCTGGAGCAGGCGTGCCGGGAGCGAGCTCGAGCTGCCGCCCGGCGGCGCCGAAGGACTCGAGAGACGCGGTCCGAGCGAACGCATGAGGCGCCGCGAAGAGCGCCAGTTCGATCAGTTCAAGCGCATGCTGAATGTCAGCCGACGCTTGCGCATCGCGCGCGACGGGACACGCATCGAAATCGACTCGGACGTCGAGTCACGCCGCCTGGTCGCCGGTTCCGAAAGTTTGGTGTCCATGCCGGAAGGAGAGCTCGCGGAGCTACGCGTCGGTTGGGACGGCGAATGGCTCGTGATTCACCGCCGCGCACGCCACGGCCCCAACGTGCAGGAAAAGCTCCGTTTGCTCAGGAAGACGGATCAGCTCGAATACGTGATGAAGTGGCGCGGCGACACCGAGCTCGCAGGCATCACGCTGCGTCGCGTGTTCGATCGAGTGACGGGCGAGGAGCCGGTGCGGAGTATCGAGGTGGGGCCAATCCGTTGAGGGCTCTGGGCCCCGACCAGCGGCGCGCAGTGCGCGCCGATTAATTTTCTTCTTCCTACAGCCTACTAAGGGACGTAGCCCATAATCGCCTTCGTCTCCAAGAATTCCTTCAACCCCTCGCGGCCCCATTCGCGGCCGTTGCCGGATTGCTTGTAGCCGCCGAACGGCGCGTGCGGATCGGTGGGTGCGCCATTCAAATGAACCATGCCCGTGCGCAGACGGCGGGCGACGCGGCGGGCGCGTTCGATATCGCTCGAGTACACATAGCCTGAGAGGCCATACACCGTATCGTTCGCGATGCGGATCGCGTCTTCTTCGTCCTTGTACGGAATCATCACGAGCACGGGGCCGAAGATCTCCTCGCGCGCGATCGTCATCGAGTTGTCGACATTGGCGAAGATCGTCGGGCGCACGAAGTAACCTTTGGTGAGTCCGGGCGGACGGCCGGGTCCGCCGATCACGAGCGTGGCGCCTTCGTCGATGCCGGTTTGAATCAAACGCTGCACCTTCTCGAATTGCGCCTTGTTCGCGAGCGGTCCCATGGTCACGCCGTCCGCTTTCGGATCGCCGACGACGGGTTTTTCGGCGGCCTGCCGTGCGATGCTCACCGCTTCGTCGTACAGCGTCTCGGGAATGAGCATGCGCGACGGTGCGTTACACGATTGACCGGTGTTCGACATCATCGACAGCACGCCGCGCTTGACTGCCGTGTTCAAGTCCGCATCGTCGAGGATGATGTTCGCGGACTTGCCGCCGAGCTCCTGCGAGACGCGCTTGACCGTATCGGCCGCGGCCTTGGCCACTTGGATGCCGGCGCGCGTGGAGCCGGTGAACGACACCATGTCGATGTCGGGATGGCGCGCGAGCGCTGCGCCGACGACCGGGCCTTCGCCGTCGACGAGATTGAAGACGCCCGCCGGCAGGCCTGCTTCTTCGAGGATCTCGGCGAACACGTGCGCGCTGAGCGGCGCGACCTCGCTCGGTTTCAGCACCATCGTGCAGCCGGCTGCGAGCGCCGGCGCCACCTTGCAGCTGATCTGATTGATCGGCCAGTTCCACGGCGTGATGAGTCCGCAGACGCCGATCGGCTCGCGGCGAATCTGCGTCGTGCCGATGAGCTCTTCGAATTCGAAGCTCTTGAGGACTTCGAGCGTCGTGGTGAGATGTTCCAGGCCGCTTGCCGCTTGCGCGTTGTGCGCGAACTTGAGCGGCGCGCCCATCTCATCGGAAATCGCACGCGCGACGTCGCTGAAGCGGCGCTGATAGACTGCAATGATTCGCTCGAGCAGCGCGATGCGCTCCTCGCGCGAACTGTTGCCGAAGGTTTCGAAGGCGCGCCGCGCGGCGCGCACGGCAACGTTCACGTCTTCTTCCGTGCCGAGACAGATCTTGCCGATGGGTTCCTCGGTCGCCGGGTTGATCACGTCGAGCTCGCGACGACCTTGGGGCGTGGTCCAGGCGCCATCGATGAAGAAACGTCGGAAGTCGTACATGCGATCACCGTGTGGTCAGCGTGAGAAGTCCGCGCAGCGCGCGCAAGGAGGATGATACGGCAGGCGCGCCGCGCGGGCGCATTCGTCGCGGTATCCGCGTAAGCGCGGCGAGCCCTCGGTCGATGCCTTACAAGGTACCGTCGAAGACGGTCGCCAAATCTTGCGGCGTCTCGAGGGCGCGCAGACGTTCGTAGGCCCGCACGAGCGCGCTGCGCACGACGGCATCGCCGACGAGCGTTTCCGGCCAGAAGCGCTCGAGCGACAAGAGCAGTGCGACATCGTGCGCGGCCTCGCCCGAGCAAGCGCGTCCGAGCTCGTTCAAACGCTCCGCCATCGGATCGGTGATCGCTTCGCCCGCGCTTGCCTTACGTCGCACGAAATGCAGCCACGCGGCAACCGGAACGCACAGTCGTTCGATGGAGCGACCGGCGGCCCGCGTTTCGCCCATCGTGTTGAGGATGCGAAACGGCAGCTTCTGCGAGCCGTCCCACGCGATCTGCGCAAGGAGGTGACGGATCGCCGGATTGCGAAAACGCGCGAGCACTTGCTCGATGTAGCGATCGAGATCGAGCCCGGGCGCCTCCTCGAGGCTCGCGCGAAAATCCTCGCGCATGAGCCGTTCGATGAATGCGTTGAGCGCCGGTTGACTGACGGCCTCGTACACCGTCGCGAGTCCCGCGAGCGAGCCGACATAGGCGAGCGTCGAATGCGCGCCGTTCAGGATGCGCAGCTTGGCGCGTTCGAAAGCGGCGACATCGCTTGTCACCGTCACGCCGAGCGCGCTCCAGTTCGGTTGCGGGCCGACGAGCGCATCTTCGATGACCCATTGGCAGAACGCCTCGCGCTGCACCGGCCAGCGATCCTCGACGCCGAGCGCTTCGGCGACGCGTGTCCGCAATGCATCGTCCGTCGCGGGCGTGATGCTGTCGACCATCGTGCAAGGGAAGGGCACGTTCGCTTCGATCCATTTCGCGAGCGCGGCGTCGGTGTGCGCGGCAAGCTCGACGACCGCGCGGCACAGGCGCTCGCCGTTGTCGGCCAGGTTGTCGCAGCTCACGACGTTCGGCGGCGCGATGCCGCGCGCACGGCGTTGTCCGAGCGCGTACGCGAGATAGCCGATCAACGTGCGCGGCGCATCCGGATGCGCGAGATCGTGTTGGATGTCCGGATGAGCGAGGTCGAGTCCGCCGTCCGGACGCAGGCAATAGCCCTTCTCGGTGATCGTTGCGGTGACGAGCTTGACGGCCGGATCGACGAGCCGCGCGATCACGGCCTGCGGCGATTCGCGCGCGACGAGCAGCTCGTAGATCGAGCCGATCACGCGATAGCCGGGCTCCTTGTCGAGGATCGCGATCGTATAGAGCCCATCCTGCGGCGCGAGCGCATCGCGCACGCCCATGCTTTGCAGCGCCACTTCGCAAATGCCCCAGCGAGGATCGCTGTGCAACGCCTCGTCGACGTAATACGCCTGATGCGCGCGGTGAAAGGCGCCGGGTCCGAAGTGAACGATACCGAGCTCTACGCGCCCGCGGTCGTATTGCGGCGTGCGAATCCCGCGGGCGGTCAAGCCGGTGACGGTGCTGTTGCTTAGGTAGCTCATGAGCTCATGCGCCGGTAGGGGGCAGTACTGTAGCGCGCTCTTGCGGGAGATCGGTCAACATGCTGCCGCGGAGCGAACGCCAGCTCTTTCCGCGCCGGTACGCCCTGCATTGCGGCCCCAATGGGCGGGCGCGCGTGCACGGTCAGACTTTTCCCTAAAACGCCCCTCCCGCGGCTCACGACACATTTTTCTATGAGGGCCTTCCTGCAAGCTCCACGTCTGCGAGCCAAGCTCTGGAATATGTCAAATAAGCGCGTCGATTGATGAGCGCCACTCCTGCCAACGCAGTGCCGCTAGGGGCAACCGAGATTCTCGACGGTTTGCCTCACGGCGTCGTTCTGTTCGAGTCGAGCGCTCCCACGCCCCACGTCGTGTACGCCAACACAGCGCTGCGCGCGCTCACGGGCTACATGATCGAGGAGCTGCGGGCTCGGCCGCTCTGGCAACTGCTCGCCGGTCCCGAGAGCGACCCGCTGGCGCAACATCAGGTCCGTAGCGCCTGCGCGGGCGTCGCCGTCGCGCCCGTCGAATGGCTGGCCTACCGCAAGGATGGCGCAACCTTCTGGGTGCGCGTCACCTGTTGCGGCAAGGAGCGCGACGCCTACGTCGTCTCGTTCGAGAACATCTCCGATTACAAACGCGCGCGCGAGTCGTTGCGCACGAGCGAAGGACGCCTCGAGGTGGCGATGGCTGCCAAAGGACTGTCCATGTGGGACTGGAACGTCGCGCGCGATGAGATCTATTACAACGAGCATTGGCGCGAATCATTGGCGATCGACCCGGAGGCGTTGCTCGATCGCAAAGAGCTGCACGAGCGGTTGCTCCTGCCGGCCGACCAGCCCGAAGTGTTGCGCACGTTCGAGGACCACTACGGCGGACGCACGCCGTCTTTCTCGTCCGAGTATCGGTTGGCGACGGCGAGCGGTGAGCAGCGGTGGTTCGAGGCTTATGCGCGCGTCGTGCGGCGCGATGTCGAGGGTCGGCCGCTGCGCATGATCGGCGTGCTGAGCGACGTCACGCACGAACGCAATGCCGTAGCAGAGATGACGGCCGTGCAGGAACGCTGGGAGCGTGCTGTGCGCGGCACCTGCGACGGGCTCTACGACTGGGATCTCGCCAGCGGCCACGTGTGGTACGCGGAGCGCTTTCGCGAGATCGTCGGTTATTCGCACGAAGAGTTTCCGGATACGTTCGCATCGTTTCGCGGCACGCTGCATCCCGACGATGTCTCGCTCGTGATGAGCAAGATCCGCGCGCACCTCGAAAACCACGCCAAGCTCGATGTGCGTTGTCGCGTCAGAACGCGCGCAGGCAAGACGATCTGGTGCCGGCTGCGCGGCGAGACGATTCGCGACGCAGCCGGGCGGCCGCTCAGGCTGTCCGGATCGATCAGCGACATCACGGCTCAGGTCGAAGCCGAAGAGGCGCTCGTTCGCAGCCAGGATTTCTACGGCACGATCCTCGATTCGCTGCCGGTGTTCATCGCGTATCTCGATCAGTGCGAACGCATCGTCTACGCGAATCGCGGCTTTTGCGAGTTCTTCGGCGCGATGCTCGCGGACGAGCGCGGCCGTCCCCTCAAGGACGTGATCGGCCCGCGCCGTTACGGTGCGATTCGTACGCACTTGCGCACGGCGCTCGGCGGCTGCATGGCGGAAGCGCAAGGGCGCCTTCGGGCTGAGTCTGGCCCCGTGATCGAGCTCGATGCGGTATTTCAACCGCATTACGACGAGCACGGCGAGCTGCGCGGCTGCATCATCGCGGCGCGCGACGTTACCGACAAACGGCAGCTTGAAGCGGAGCTGCGGCAGAGCCAGAAGATGGAAGCCGTCGGGCGGCTCGCCGGCGGGATCGCGCACGACTTTAACAATCTGCTGTCGGTGATCATCGGTAATCTGCAGCTGCTCGGCCGTGCGTTGCGCGAGAGCTCGCGCCAGTATCGTCAAGTCGACACGGCGCTCGGCGCGGCCATGCGCGGCGCCGCGCTCACGCGCCGGCTGCTCGCATTCTCGCGGCAACAAGTGCTCGAGCCCAAGATCGTCGATCTGAACGTCATGATCGCGGAGATGTTCGAGCTCGTGCGCCGCACGCTGACGAGCGACATCGAGATCGACCAGTCGCTGGCGCCGCAGATCTGGCCGATTCGTGTCGATCCCAATCAGCTCGAGAGTGCGGTGCTCAATCTCGTCATCAATGCGCGCGATGCCATGCCGAAAGGCGGCGCGATCATGCTGCGTACGCGCAATGTGACGATCGACGCCCAGCACGCGACGAACGAAGAGGGCATCGCGCCCGGCGAGTATGCGGTGATCGAAGTCGAGGATACGGGCGTCGGCATGAGCGAGGAGGTGCAAAAGCGCGCCTTCGAGCCCTTCTTCACGACGAAAGACGTCGGTAAGGGCAGCGGCCTCGGTCTGTCGATGGTGTACGGCTTCGTCACGCAGTCGGGCGGGCACGTGCGCTTGCGGAGCGTCCCGAACCAGGGCACTACGGTGTACCTGTACTTTCCGCGCGTCGAAGCCGCCCTTGTTTCGTCGACGGCCGAAGCCGGCGCGTCAGCGGAGCTGCCGCAAGGCAATGAGCTGATCCTGATCGTGGAAGATACCGCCGAAGTCCGGCGCACGGCCGTGGATATTCTCACGACGCTCGGGTATCGCGCGCTCGAAGCGGCGACCGGTCATCAAGCGCTGCAGCAATTCATGCAGCATCCCGATATCGCGCTCGTGTTTTCCGACGTTATGCTGCCCGGGGGGCTATTGGGCTGCGAACTTGTGGAAAAGTTACGGGAGCGGCGTCCCGATTTGCGTATCCTCATGACTTCGGGCTTCAACGACAGCGGCATCATGCAGCGCGGCCTGCTGGACGGCAGCATCGAGTTCTTGCAGAAGCCGTACAAGGTCGAAGATCTCGCGCGGCGTGTTCGCGTGTTGTTGGACGGTTGAGAGCGGACGAAGAGGAGGCCACCTCGTGAACAGGCCTGAAAGAAACCTGCTGCTCGTGGTCGATGACGAAGTCGATTTTCTCGAGCTCATCGAACAGATCGGCGAAGGCGTCGGATGTCAGGTGATCACGGCCGACAGCGCCGCGCGCTTTCGCGAGCAACTGAGCACGCGGCATCCTGCGCTCATCCTGCTCGATCTGCAGATGCCCGGTATGGACGGCATCGAAGCGCTGCGCTATCTCGCGCGGCAGGGCGTGAATGCGGGCGTGCTGCTTGCAAGCGGCATGGACCAGCGCGTGCTCGCGAGCGCGCGACAGCTCGGCGAGTCGCTCGGCCTGCGCATGCTCGGCACGTTGCAGAAGCCGGCGATGCTGGAAGACATCGAGGGTCTGCTGAAGAAGCATCTCGATCCCGGTGCGCGCATCTCCGCAGATGATCTGCGCCGTGCCGTCGAAGAGCACGAGCTCGTCGTGCACTATCAGCCCAAAGTGGTTCGTTGCGCGAGCGACTGGCAGGTGCGCGGCGCCGAGGCGCTCGTACGCTGGCGTCATCCGACGCTCGGTTTGCTGTATCCCGGCGAGTTCCTGTCGTTGGCGGAACAATCCGGCCTCATCGTCGCGATCACGGATTTCGTGATGACCGATGCGATCCGCCAGATCGGTCACTGGCGCCAGCGTGGGCTCGACCTCGCCGTGGCGGTCAATCTTTCGCCGCGCCTCGTGCAGGATCTCGAGTTCCCGGATCGTTTGAACCGCATCTTCCGCGAGTTCGACGCCAAGCCCGAGCAGCTCACGCTCGAGGTCACGGAGGCGGCATCGCTCGACGATCCCGAGCTCGTGATGGATATCTTCACGCGCCTGCGTGTGAAGGGCGTCGGGCTCGCGCTCGATGATTTCGGCACGGGCATGTCCTCGCTCACGCAGCTCTACAAGATGCCGTTCAACGAAGTGAAGATCGACGGCAGCCTCATCGCCGATGTCGGCACGAGCAAGGCGGCGGCCACCGTCGTGCGCGCCATCGTGGAGCTCGGCCACAATCTCTCGCTCAGCGTCTGCGCCGAAGGCATCGAAACGGCCGCCCAGTTCGAATTCCTCGATCGGGCCGGGTGCGACGCTCTGCAGGGCGAATTTATCGCGGCGGCGATGCCCGCGTCGGAAATGGAAAATTTCGTCGGCGCGTGGAACGGCTCCGACCACACGTGGGTGCCCGCGGCCGGCAAGGCTTGAGAGTCGAGCGCGCTACGGCTGCTCGTAGGCCGAATCGTGCGGCGTTCGCCGTAAGATAGGCGCGTGCCGATGCGCACGAGCCAGCACGTAGGTCACATGGACGCCAAGCTTCTCATCGTCGATCCGCAAAACGATTTCTGCGATCTGCCGGGTGCAGCATTGCCTGTCCGCGGCGCCCATGCGGATATGCACCGGCTCGCGGGCTTCATGGCTGCGTTGCGGCCGCGATTCGTCGATCTCATCGTCACGCTCGACTCGCACGCGTCTTTCGGAATCGAGCGCACGACATTCTGGATGACCGGCGACGGCGAGCCGGTGACGCCGTTCACGGTGATCACGGAACAGGATGTGCGTGCAGGGCGCTTTCGGCCGCGTGCCGCGCACGTCGCAGGACAAGTGCTCGAGTATTTGCAGGCGCTCGAACGCGGCGGGCGTTATCAGCTCATGGTCTGGCCCGTGCACTGCGTCGTCGGCACATGGGGCCACAATATTCATACGGCCGTCGCCGAGCAGATTGCGCTGTGGGAGGCCGAGGCGCTGCGGCCGGCCCTGCGTGTGCTCAAGGGTCAGAACCCCATGACCGAGCAGTACAGCGCGGTACAAGCGGAAGTGCCATTGCGCGACGATCCGTCGACCGGACCGAACGAGCTGCTCATCGAGCGTGCGCGACCGCGGGATGCCACGTTGTTCGTGGCGGGCGAGGCAGCGAGTCACTGCGTCGCCGCCACGATGGAGCATCTGTTCGAGCGGATGTCGGCCGCGGAACGGGCGAAGGTCGTCATCCTGCGCGATTGCATGAGCCCGGTGAGCGGGTTCGAGGCACAGGCAGAGGCGTTCTTCGAGCGCGCGCAGCAGCGAGGCGCGTGCGTCCTGTCGAGCGAGCAGGCGCTCGCAAGATTCGAATGATATACAGGCTGCGCCGCGCGGCCGTCGTCAGCCGACGGCCAAGCGCTTCTCTTTCGGCGGCTTGAGCATCTGCAGCGGCGCGGTGAGCACGATCCGCGTGCCGCGACCGGGCTCCTCGAATACGACATCGCCGCCGAGCATGCGCGCGCGATATTCCATGATCTTGAGCCCGAGTCCCGGACGGCGTTGCGCCAGTCCCGCGCTGAGGCCGATGCCGTCGTCCGTGATCGACAGCTGCAGCTTGCGGCCGACGGTGCGCAGCTCGATCGCAATCGATTTGGCCTCCGCATAGCGCGCCGCGTTGGTCGTCGCCTCCTGCGCAACTCGATAAAGATGCGTGGCGGCGCCCTCTTCGAGCTCGGGCACCTTCTGTCCATGCATCGTGAACGTGCACTGCAGGTTGTACATGTCCGTGCAGCGTGCCGCGAGATGCTTGAGCGCTTCGGGCAGGCCGCCGCGTTCGAGATTGACGGGCGCAAGTCCGCGTGCGAGCGAGCGCGTGCTCTGAATGGCGCGCGCGAGCAGGTCGCTGATCTTGGCGACTTGCGCCGAGTATTGCGGTGCTTCGCGCTCGAGCTGCACTTCGAGCCCCTTGAGCAACAGCGACAGACCGGTGAGCTCTTGCCCAAGGCCGTCGTGCAGATCGCTGCCGAGCCGGCGCTGCTCGCGATTGGAGATCTCGAGAATCTCCTGCTCCAACGCCTTGCGGTCGGTGACCTCGGTCACCGCGCACACGAGGCCGGTGATCTTGCCCTGCACGCGCAACGGGGCCAGCGTGAGGTTGAACCAGCGAATGGATCCGTCCGGCGTGAACCAGTGGCGTTCTTGGCCGGAGACCGCGCGGCCGGTGCGCATCACGGTAGCCGCCAGTGCTTCGACATCGACAGTCGTCTCGTCCTGCCAGATTTCGGAGATGCGCTTGCCGATCAGCTCTTCGCGCTTCTTATTGGTGACCTCGAGCATCGCGCGATTCACGACCGTCAGTCGGTTTTGGATGTCGACCGTGTAGATGATCTCCGGAAGGCTGTCGATGAGCGTGCCGATCAAGAGCCGCTGCGCTTCGAGGGCATCTTCGACTTGGCGCCGCTCGCGCCGCTCGCGCGCCTCCTGCAGGGCACGGGCTACGACCGTGTGCAGCCGTTGCAAGCGGTCCTTGAGCACGTAATCGGTGGCGCCGCTCTTCAGCGCTTCGATCGCGCGCTCTTCGCCGAGCGAGCCGGAGACGAAGATGAACGGAACGCCGGGGCACTGGCGCTGCGTGATCTGCAGCGCCGCAAGTCCGTCAAAGCCGGGCAGGGTGTAGTCCGCCAGCACGAGGTCGACCTTGACGTTCGCAAGCGCGTTGCGAAACGCCTGCTCCGAGGCGACGTGGTGCCAATCGATCTTGAGGCCTGTCTTCGCGAGCTCGAGCTGGATCAGCTCGGCATCGTTCGGGTCGTCCTCGAGCAGCACGAACTGCAAGGGCACTGTCGAATTCTCATTCATAAGAGACGTCTTATCCCAAGAGCCCTATGAAGTAGCACGTCCTGCGGACGGTCGTGCCGTGTCCTTCTCAGAACGCCGATGCATGCGTCGCGGCTGCCGCGAAGATCGAGCATGCGGTGCCAGCATTCCAGGTCGGCGAGCACCGCGCATTTCGAGCAGCCCCTAGGACACAAACTATCACTTTGTGGGTGAGTGTGGAAAATGGCGATTGCTCCGCGCTTGTGCGAACGCAAAACTCCAGCTACAACGCTTGCGGGTAGTGCATTTTTGCTGCTTCCGAGGCGAAACAAGCCATGCCAGAACAAACACGGATCGTGATCGTGGACGACCATCCCTTCGTGCGCGAAGGGTTGAAACAACTGCTCGCGGGTCAGAGCGATTTCGTTCTCCAGGCCGAAGCGGCGACCGTTCAGGATGCTCAGGCCGCAATCGAGGGCGCCGAGCCGGACGTCGCCGTCGTGGATCTCGCGCTCGGCAAGGACGACGGTATCGAGCTCGTGCGCTGGATTCGCAACGAACATCCCGACGTCCGAGTGCTCGTGCTGTCGATGCAGGACGAAGCGCTTTACGCCGAGCGGCTGCTGCGTTTGGGCGTGAGCGGCTACGTCATGAAAAACGTCGCCGGTACTGATTTTCTAGGTGCGCTGCGCAAAGTCGCGCGCGGACAGCGCCATGTGAGCTCGGCGATGGGCGAGCGCTTGTTGAGCCAAGTGGCGCGCGGTCGCGTGCCCGGGCAGGACGAGGATCCGGTTTCGGCGCTCACGGATCGCGAGCTCGAAGTCTTCCGCCTCATCGGCGAGGGCATCAGCACCCGCGAGATCTCGCAGCGGCTCTCGTTGTCGATGAAGACCGTGGACGCGCATCGTCGTCACATGCGCGAGAAGCTCAATCTGCGCTCGACGAGCGAGCTCATTCGTTACGCGACGCAATGGGTCGCCGATCGCGCCGGCACCTGATGCGGTCGATGCTCTGAGTCTTCATACTTCTTTTCTTATTTGTACGACTGATAATGGTGAGGCGGCCGCCTGATGGTTTCGCCTCACCGCGCGTCGGCGGCTTCTTATGTCGCATTGCCGCGGACGATTCCCACGCTCCGCAACAAACGCGCCGGTGCCACCCCCGACATTAGGGGATCGGCTGATACCCCCTACAAGTCCCCTCACAGACCATTCCCTGCACCGCAACGCCGTCGCGATAGCACCGCTTGGCGTCAGCGGACTTTGGCCGCAAGGCCGACTCTTATTGGATGCGAGCGCCGTTGAACGCCGTAACGAAATCGGTCGATTCGCCGAGCGCGCACGTCGATGCGCCGCCGGAGCCGCTCTGTCCCACGCTGCGTGGGCGGGCGATCCGCGCGCTATTGGCTGCATTACCGGAGTTCATCTTCATCCTCGATCGGCAGTTCAACATCCTCGTCGCAAGTCGCGGCGTGCGACAGCACCGCGCCGAGGAGCTCGAAGGCCGATCGGTGCTCGAAGTCTTCCCGCCGGATCTTCATCCCGTGGCGTCGGCGACCTTGCAGCGGGTGCTCGCGAACGGACAAGTCGACGGTTTCGCGGCTGAAATCGAAGAACTGGACGGTCAGGTACGGCATTTCGATATCCGCGTCAGCCCCTTCAAGCCGGATGAAGAGACGTCATGGCTGACGCTCGTTGCCAGCGAGATCACCGAGCAGGTGCGCGCCGAACGGGCGATCGCGACGCAGGCACGCATGATCGAGTCGATGCTCGAAGGTGTCGCGGTCATCGATGAGCAAGGCCGGATCGAGATCACCAATCCCGCGTTCGATCGCATGTTCGGCTATCGCCGCGGCGAGCTCATCGGCCGTGACATGGCCACGCTCGCCGGCTGGCCGTTCGAGCAGCCCGAGCGCTGGCGGCGCACGGGCGGAGCGTCGCGCTCGCAGCCCATCGAGTTCGACGGCCGCCGCGCCGACGGCAGCTTCTTCGCCGCCGCAGGTGTGCTCTCGAGCTTCGAAGTCGTCGGACGTGCTCGCAGCCTCGTGGTGCTGCAGGACGTGAGCGAGCGTAAACAGCTCGAGCGCGCGGTGCTCGAGGCGGTCAATCGCGAGCAATATCGGATCGGCAACGACCTACACGACGGACTGGGTCAGGAGCTCACCGGCATCGCGCTGATGTTGCGAGGCGTGGCCGGGCGCGCGACCAGTGAGTACCCCGCGATCTTGCCGGAAATCGAAGGCATCACGCGCTTGGTCAGCAACGCCATCGAGAGCACGCGCGCGCTCGCGCGCGGCTTGTCGCCCGTCAATCTCGAGCGCGGCGGCTTGAAGGACGCGCTCGATGGGCTCGCGATGCACGCGGCCGAGCTCTACGGCGTGCAGGTCGTCTGCACCCATCGGCTGATGGCGGCGCGCCCGCTCGGCGCCGAGCTCGCCAATCATCTTTATCGCATCGCTCAGGAGGCCGTGCGCAACGCGGTCCGGCACGGTGCAGCGCGGTCGATACGACTGCACTTGCACGCCGCGCACGCTAAGGTGCGCTTGACGATCACCGACGACGGCAGCGGCATGCCGCCGCACGCCGAACAAAGCGCCGGTATGGGATTGAAGATCATGCGCTACCGTGCGCGCATGTTGGGAGGCGAGGTGCGTTTCGAGCGCGCTACGCCTCATGGGACTCGCATCGTGTGCGAATGCCCGATCGAACCGATCGCCCCGGACGCGCCTCGCGCGCGAAAACTGCGACGCAAGCGTACGCACGGACGGGTCAATTGAGCTTTGATGAGCGATTCTCTGTAAGGAGTAACGAAATGACCGCTGGGACCTCTTTGTTCAAGACGATGCACAAGCCGCCGACGGGCGCGGTCAAGGACCGTAAGCGTCGCGTTCTGATCGTCGACGATCATCCGATCGTGCGGCAGGGCCTGCGTCGTCTGATCGAAGCAGAGCCGGATTTGGAAGTGTGCGGCGAGTCGGAGTCGGCGCGCGAAGCGAAGTCGCTGATTCGCGAGCTCGAGCCGGACGCCGTCATCGTCGACGTCTCGCTCAAGCAGGGCGATGGTCTCGAGCTCGTCAAGGATGCGCGTGCGCATTATCCGTCGCTGCCGCTGCTCGTGCTGTCGATGCACGACGAGGCGATCTACGCCGAGCGCATGCTCTCGGCGGGTGCCAACGGCTACATCATGAAGCAGGCCGCGTCGGATCAGTTCCTGGTGGCGCTGCGCCGCGTGCTCGAAGGCGGCATCTACGTGAGCGAAGCGGTCGGCAACAGCATGATCGAGAAGTTCGCCTCGGGCGGCGCGTACATTTCGTCGAACCCGGTCGACAGCCTCACGAACCGCGAGCTGCAGGTGCTGCACATGATCGGCAAGGGCCTCTCGACGCGGCAGACGGCCGAAGCGCTCAACCTGAGCGTCAAGACGGTCGAATCGCATCGTCAGCGCATCAAGCGCAAGCTCTCGCTGCGGACCTCTGCACAGCTCATGCAGTACGCAGTGAATTGGTATGCTGGCCGCGACCCCAATCGACGATAAGGGATTGTCGGTAACGAGCGCATGACAGGGTCGCAAGGGCTGCTCTGGCTCCCGCTCCTCGTCGGTCTGCTCGCGGGCGCGCTGCTCGCGGGCATAGGCGCATTCTTGATCGTGCGCCGTGAACGGGAGCGGGCCGAGCGTACACAACAGTCGTTGCTGGCAGAGAATCGCCGCAATCACGCCGTGGTCGAGGGCTCGGGCGAGGGTGTGCTCGAGCTCGACCATGTCGGGAACGTGCGATATGCCAACCCGGCTGCCGGCAAGATGCTCGGCTATGAGGCGGATGAGCTCGTCGGCCTCGATTACAAGGTGCTCATCAACGATCAGCTCGAAGGCGACGCCGTGCGCCGCGTGCGCTACACGACCGACATCATGCGCGGCGTGGGCGCGCTGCTTTGTCGCAAGGACGGGCAGTATCGACCGGTGCAGTACAAGATCGTGCCGGTCATCGAGCAAGGCGTCACCGTCGGCACCGTGCTCGTCTTCCGCGACGTCACCGACCGCGTGCGTCTCGACAACCTGCTGCGCGACATGCAGGCGACCGCCAAGATCGGCGGTTGGGAGTTCGATCTCGACAACAAGCGGATGCATTGGACGGAAGCGCTCTATGCGATGCATGAGCTGCCGGCCAGCACGCCGCTCAGCGAGCAGGATTTGTTCGCGCGGCTGCACCCGGACGATCAGGCGCGCATGCGCGCCGCGGTCAAGAAGGCGATCGACACCGGTGCTGCGACCGACATGCAGGTGCGGCTCACGAGCGCGCGCGGTCGACAGCTCTACGTGCGCGTCATCGTGCAGGCCGAACGGCGCGACGGTCGCACCGTGCGTCTGCACGGCACGATGCAGGACATCACCGACCTTGCCGTAGCCGAGCGGCAGCTGCGCGAGACGCGCGATTTCTTCGAGCTCACGTTGAATGCCGTGCCCACGCCGGTGACGTACATCGACTCGAAGATGGTCATCACCTACGCCAACCGTGCTCTCGAGGAATGGTTCGAGCGTCCGCGCGAGCAGATCGTCGGCCGGCACTTGCGCGATGTCGCCGCCACCGATTCCTGGATGGCGATCGGACCGCAGATCGCAGCGGTGCTGCGCGGCGAATCCGTGCTCGTCACGCAATCGGGCGTGCGCAACGGCCGCATGCGCGAATGGCAGAACCACCTCGTGCCGCAGGTCGGGCCGAATGGCGAGGTGATCGGCTTTTTCTCGATCGTCTACGACTTGACCGAGCTCAAGCGCCTCGAGTCGCGCTTGCTGCAGGCGCAGAAGATGGAGGCCATCGGTCAGCTGACGGGCGGCATCGCGCACGACTTCAACAATCTGCTCGGTGTCGTGATCGGCAACTTGCAGCTGATCGAGCGCTCCATCGCCGACAACCCCGGCCTTGCGCGCAAAGTGCACACCGCCATGCGCGCCGCGGCGCGCGGCGCCGATCTCACCAAGCGCCTGCTCGCGTTTGCACGCCGGCAGATCCTCGACCCGACCGTGGTCGACTTGAACAAGCAGCTGACGGGCCTGACCGACCTCATGCAGCGCAGCCTCGGCGATTCGATCGAGGTGCGTATGGTGCAGACGCCGGATCTGTGGAACACGCGCGTCGATGCCGGCCAGTTCGAGAACGCCATCTTGAACTTGGCGATCAATGCGCGCGATGCCATGCCGCAGGGCGGTCGCTTGACCGTGCGCACGCAGAACGTCGTGCTCGATGCGGCCTTCTGTTCGCAGCATCCGCAGATCGAGCCGGGCGAGTACGTCTGCGTGAGCGTCACCGATACGGGCTGCGGTATCGAGCCCGAGATCCTGCAACGGGTGTTCGAGCCGTTCTTCACCACCAAGGAGTCGGGCCGTGGCAGCGGGCTCGGCCTTGCGATGGTCCACAGCTTTGCCGAGCAGTCGGGCGGGCTTGCGACGATCGAAAGCCGCGTCGGCTACGGCACGACGGTGAAGATCTACTTGCCCCGCACGCGCGAGGCACAGGCCGAGCGCGAGGACACGATCGTCTCGAAGGCGGTGCCCGGCGGGTCGGAGACGATCCTCGTGGTGGAAGACGATGCAGACCTGCGCGAAACCGTCGTCACCGCTTTGACGCAGCTCGGCTATCGCGTGCTGCAGGCGCCGAATGCCGCGGCGGCGCTGCGTGTCCTCGGCGGGCCGGAGCAGATCGATCTGCTCTTCACCGACGTCATGATGCCGGGCGGCATGCTCGGACCCGCCCTCGCAAAGCAGGCGCGAGAACTGCGTCCCACCATCGAAGTGCTGTTTACGACAGGCTATGCGGATAGCGCGGTGCTCGCGAGCACCTCCGGTCTGTCGTCGACCGAGGTGATCAACAAGCCGTATCGCAACGAGGAGCTTGCGATGCGCATTCGTTACGTGCTGGATCGGGAGGCGCGTGTTGCCTGATTGCGATAACAAGCTGCTCGTCATCGACGACCAGCCCGACCTCTGCGAGTTCATCTCCGAGGCAGCGCGCTGCATGGGCTTCGATGCCGTGGCGGTGACCGAGCCCGACGCGTTCCGGCGGGCGGTCGAAGAGTTTCAGCCGACGGTCGTGGTGCTCGATTTGCAGATGCCGGGTTCCGACGGCATCGAGCTGCTGCGTTTTCTCGGCGAACGCGGCAGCAAGGCACAGGTGTTGGTGGCAAGCGGCATGGACCAGCGCGTGCTCGCCACGGCGCAGCAGCTCGGGCGCTCGCAGGGACTCAATATGCTGGGCGCATTGCAAAAGCCCATTCTGCTCGCCGAGCTCGAGGCCACGCTGCGTCAATGCTTACGCGGCGAGACGCCGCTCACGCCGCAACTGCTCGCCGCCGCGCTCGATCGGCGCGAGATTCGCGTCGCCTATCAACCCAAGGCAACGCGCGTTGCGCCGGGGCGTTGGGTCATCCAAGGCGTCGAAGCGCTCGCGCGTTGGGAACATGCGACGCTCGGGCCGGTCTCGCCCTTGCAGTTCATCGGTATCGCCGAGAAGCACGGGCTCATTCGGCGCCTCACGGAGCAAGTGATCGAGATTGCCTTGCGCCAGAGCCGCGCTTGGGAGGCGGCCGGGCTCAAGCTTTCGGTCGCGATCAATCTCTCGCCCCAATTGCTCAACGATCTCGCCTTCCCCGACCACGTTGCGCGTATGGCTGCGCAGGTCGGAGCGGACGCGCGGCGAATCATCTTCGAGGTGACCGAAACCGCGGCCATGTCCGATCCCGGCACCACCATGGACGTGCTCACGCGCATGCGCGTGAAGAATTTCGGGCTCTCGATCGACGATTTCGGCACTGGCTATTCCTCGCTCAAGCAGCTTTATCTGATGCCGTTCAGCGAGCTGAAGATCGACATCTCGTTCGTGCGCGACGTGCTGACGCACGAGGACGCCCGCACGATGGTCGAGACCATGGTGCTCCTCGCCCACAAGCTGCGCTTGACCGCCTGTGCCGAAGGCGTCGAGTCGCAGGAGATTCTCGACTTCCTCGACAGCGTCGGATGCGACCGCGCGCAGGGCTATTTCATCGGCCGGCCGATGTCCGGCGATGCGCTTGCGCAGCGGGTGAGGGAGTGGAATGGGGCATGAGGCTCGAGCCTAGAGCCTAGCGCCTGAAGACACGTTGGGCGCTGGGCTCTTTCCAGAAGGCGACCTTGACGCGATAGCGTCTTCCCTGCCGCAAGTGCCTCCCTGACGAGCTGGCGTCCTCCTTTCCGCCACGCTGCCTCGCAGCTGCGAACGCAGCGTCCTTGATGTGCTAGCGTCCTGGCCTCGACGTGGCGACCCCCCGGCCGCTTCCCGACACCCTGCCATTTAAACTCTCCGGCCTGCCCCCGCATCCAAGTGGACAGAGCCCATTCGAATCGAACGAGGCAACCGTGCTTCTCACCATGGACATGAGCGAGTCGGTCGCGAGCGCCGAGGCGTGCGCCTCGGTGGACGATGTGCTCGTGGCCGCCGCCAAGCGCGGGGACCGGCGTGCTTTCGAGCGGCTCTATCGCATACACAGCGCCCGCGTGTACGGCCTGTGTCTGCGGATGAGTCGGCGAGCGGATGTGGCGGAGGATTGCGTGCAGCAGACATTCGTACGGGCATGGCGGAATCTCGCGAAGTTCGAAGGACGCAGCTCGTTCGGCACATGGCTGCATCGCATCGCCGTCAACGAAGTGCTATCGCACGCCCGCAATCACGGTACGCGCAGCGAATCGGACGAAGAGGAGGTCACGCAGTTCGACCAAGCGGTGCGCGAGGAAAGCCATGTCGATGCGGCCGACGTCATGGATGTCGAGCGCGCGCTGCAGTCGCTGCCCGAGGGCGCCCGCCATGCGATCGTGCTGCAGGCGATCTATGGCTATAGCCACGAAGAAGTGGCGGACATGCTCGGCATTGCCGTCGGAACCTGCAAGGCCCAAGTCCACCGGGGACGCAAGTTGTTGCGTCAACTGCTGGGGCTGCCGGAGGTAGAGTCATGAGCGACCCTAAGCGAGATCCGCTCGATGAAATGCTGGCGAAGCTGCCGCAGGCGATCGCACCGGAACGCGATCTGTGGCCCGCGATCGATGCGCAGCTCACGCACGAGCGTAACGAACGGCGCGGCGCGCACCGTCCGGGATGGCGCTGGTATCAGCTCGCCGCGGCGCTATTGCTGGTCGTGGGCACCACATTGACGGTCACGATGCTCGTCGTGCGGCACGAAGAGCCGCCGCTCGTGGTCGAGCGGCAGAGCGATGAGAGCGTAATGTCGCCGCAAGCCGTCGCGACGCCGGCGAGCTTCGGCGGCTATCGCTTGGACGACGAATATCTGAGAGCGCGGGTGCAGCTCGATGCAGCGTTCGAGCTGCGGCTCAAGACGCTGCCGCCTGCGGCGCGCGAAAAGGTCGAGCGCAATCTGGCGGACATTCGTGCGGCCTCGCGCGAGATCGCCGACACGCTGGCACAGTATCCGGCCGATCCGCTGCTGCAAGAGCTGCTCCTGTCTACTTATCAAAGCGAACTGCAATTGCTGACCGATGTCGCGCTGTCGCCATCGGCCCAGCCATCGAGGGTTGAGTTATGAAGTGGTTTGGATATGCATTGACCGCGTTCTGCTTCGCGCAGACGGCCGTCGGCGCGACGATCGAACGGACGATCGATGCGGCGCCGAACGGTAAGGTCGAAATCGTCAATGTCGCGGGTACGGTAGAGGTGAGCGGGTGGGATCGGCCGCAGGTCGCGCTCGTCGCGCAGACCGATGCGCGCGTCGACGATGTCGTCTTCGCGCGGCACGGCGACCGGGTCGAGATCCGCGTCAAATCGACGTCCGGGCGCGATGCCGGCGAGGCGTCGCTCAAGGTGCGCGTGCCTCAGCGCAGCGACGTTCTGATCAATACGGTGAGCGCTTCCCAGACGATCGAAGGCGTGCAGGGCGAACAGGATTTGCAATCCGTGAGCGGCAATATCCGCACGCAGATCGCGCAAGAGGACCTGCAGGCGAGGAGCGTGAGCGGCTCGGTCGAGGTACGCGGGTCAGGTCCGACGTCGGTGCGGGTGACGACCGTGAACGGGACGATCCAGATCAAGGACGTCGGCGGCGAAGTAGACCTGAGCAACGTCACCGGCTCGATGCGCGTGGAGGGCGGCAGCTATGAGCGCGCGCGGCTCAAGACGACAAACGGCGACATACGGTTCAACAGCGCGCTCGAACAGCGTGCGCGCGTGGAGGCCGAGGCGATCAACGGCACGATCCGCATGGATCTGCGCGAACCGGTCGATGCCGAGTTCGACATCGAGACCTTCAATGGCTTGATTCACAACTGCTTTGGTCCGAAGCCGCGACGGACCAACGACTTCGCGCCGGGCTCTGCCTTGCGGTTCAAGGAAGGGAACGGATCGGCCCGCGTGCGCCTGAAGACGCTGAACGGCACGATCGATCTTTGTAAGAAGTGAAGCAACGCCGCGCGCCGCGCGTCAGCGGCGCGCTGGCGTTATGGCCAGCGAATCAATCCATCGGCTCGACAGTGACGCGGTTGCGGCCCGCAGACTTGCTCGCGTAGACAGCGGCGTCGCACTTGGCCATGAGCGCATCGACCGTCACGCCTATCGGCACCGGTCCGCGCCAACCGGAGACACCGAAGCTCGCGCTCACGGGGAAGGTCACGCCGTCGGCCACGAACGGCACGCGATTGATCTCCTGACGCAGGTTCTCGGCGACGCGGGCGGCGTTCTCCACGGACGTTTCGGGCAGCACGATCACGAATTCTTCGCCGCCGTAGCGCGCGACCCAGTCCGCCGCACGCAGCTTTTCGTTCAGCCGCGTGACGAACCACTTGAGCGCTTCATCGCCGATGAGGTGTCCGTGCGTGTCGTTGATCTGCTTGAAGTGATCGACGTCGCACATGATGACCGAAAGATGGCGCTCGTAACGCCCGCCGCGGTCGAGCTCGCGCGGCAGCTGCTCCATCAGGCAACGACGGTTGTAAACGCCCGTCAGCGGGTCGGTGATCGACAGGCGCCGATTCTCTTCGTTGGCTTTCCTGAGCGAACGCTCGAGCGTAACGATCCGCTTGCCGGTGTTGAGTCGGGCAATCAGCTCCGGCTCGATCACGGGTTTGGTGAGGTAGTCGTCCGCGCCGGCCTGCAGGCCCGCTACGACGTGTTCGACCGCATCGCGCGCCGTGAGCAGGATGGTGTAGATGTAGCCCTTGGTCTGGGAGGCGCGCAGTGCGCTGCAGAGGGCGATGCCGTCCATCTCGGGCATCTCCCAATCGGTGATCATGAGCTGAAAATCGCCGCCCGCGATCTTCTCCAGCGCTTCCTTGCCATTACTCGCTGTGTCGACGTCGTAGCCCGCACGCTTGAGGAGCCGGGCCATGATGAGGCGCTGCGTCGGCTCATCGTCGACGAGTAGGATTCGCCATTCCAAAGAGGGTGCGAGCTCGGCCATGCGGTAACCATCGTAACTGTTGCGCCGTCCCGCGCAAAGTGTGCAACACACACATTTCGACGAATCCGTCTGTGGGGCTGCGGCGGCTACGTCGTTGTCTATCGGCCCGCCGCGCCGGCGTCAGCCTGCGACCTTAGACGGAAGCGGCGGAATTTGTTCCCGCAGACACTCCGTGACGCGCCCGAACTCCTGACGCAGTCCTTCGATGAGCTCCTTGAGGCGGGGCTGATCGAGCTGAGCGGCCTGGGTTTCGAGCGTGAGCGCAAGGGATGCCAAGTGCTCGGCGTGAATATTGGCGCTTGCGCCCTTGAGCTTGTGGGCAGCACGGCTCAGCGCCGTGCGATCGAAGGCGCCGAAGGCGGCGTCGATTTCGGCCAGCACCTGCTCCGTGCTCGAGACGAACGTTGTCATGAGCTCGTGCGCGAACTCGACGTCGCCGGCCGTCAGCATGTTGAAGCGAGCAAGGTTGACCGGGGAGACGGTTTTCTCGTCGGTGTCCATGACCACTCCTTCGGCGCGGCTTGCGCCGACGCCATAGCGTTCCAAGGTTTCGCGCAGACGCGCAAGCTCGATCGGCTTGGACAAGAAGGCGTTCATGCCCGCTTCGAGACAGCGTTCGAGCTGACCGGTCATGGCATTGGCGGTCAAGGCGACGATCGGCGTTTGTTTGCCGGCGCCTTCGAGCTTACGAATTTCGCGCGTTGCAGTCAGGCCATCCATGACGGGCATCTGCAGGTCCATGAGCACGAGGTCGAACGGACTTTCCGCGAAGGCCTTGACCGCCTCGGCGCCGTTGTCGGCAACGCGCACGCTGCAGCCCATGCGCTCGAGCAAGCGCACCACCACCTTTTGATTGACGGCGTTGTCCTCGACGAGCAGTACGCGGCCGCGGACCTCGGTCGGCCGTTCCGTTGCGGCGAGGCGTCCGCGCGTGACGATCGGCTGGCTTTGCAGATGCCATTCCTTCGCCTCGCACGCGAGCACGCGATCCACGCATTCGAGTAGCTCGCGCGAGCGCAGCGGCTTGGTCAGATAGGCGGCGAAGCCGAGCGCGGCAAAGCGTTGGACCGCGCCATGTTCGTCGACCGAGGTCAACATGATGAGTCGCGAGCGTGCCGTTTGCGGATCGGAGTTGATGCGCTCGCCGAGCGTCGCACCGTCCATGTCGCGCATGCGATAGTCGACCAGCACCGCCTCGAACGGATAGCCGTCGACGATCGCCTGGCGCATGAGCGCGAGCGCTTCGAGACCGTGACTTGCGAGCGAGACTTCGTAGCCCGCATGCATGAGCTGGCCTGCGATCACGCGCCGGTTCGTTTCGTTGTCGTCGACGACGAGCAGGCGCCGGCCGAGACGCGACAGATCGGGTTCGCTCGAGCGCGCCGGCTCGGCGATCACTTGGAGCGGCAGCGTGAACCAGAAGCGCGAGCCTTTGCCGGGCTCGCTTTGGGCGCCGACCTGTCCGCCCATCATCTCGACGAGGCGGCGCACGATCGAAAGCCCAAGTCCCGTGCCGCCGAAATGGCGCGTCGTCGACGCATCGGCCTGCACGAACGGACGGAACAGCGTGCTCAGCGTCTCGGGCGCGATGCCGATGCCGGTATCGCGCACTTCGAAGCGCGTGACCACGCGGCGATCCTCTTCCGCGACCGTGCGCACTTCGATGACGACTTCGCCGACGTGCGTGAACTTGATTGCGTTGCCCACCAGGTTGAGCAGGCATTGGCGCAGCCGCTGCGGATCGCTGGCCACGCGCCGCGGCACTTCCGGGTGTACGTTGACGACGAGCTCGAGCTGCTTCTCGGCGGCTTGCAGCGCCATCAGGCCGGCGACGTCTTCGACGGCATCGTGCAGATCGAAGTCGACGGTTTCGATGTCGAGCTTGCCCGCTTCGATCTTGGAGAAGTCGAGGATGTCGTTGATGACGGTGAGCAGCGAATCGGCGCTCGCCCGAATCGTCTCGGCGTAATCGCGCTGGGTGCGATCGAGCTCAGTTTCGAGCAGCAGGCCCGTCATGCCGATGATGCCGTTCATCGGCGTGCGGATCTCGTGGCTGACGTTCGCGAGGAACTGGCTCTTGGCGCGGTTGGCCGCTTCGGCTGCCTCGGTTGCACGCTGCAGCGCTTCGCGCGCCGCACGCGCCTCGGTGACATCCTGGATCGAGCCCGACAGGCGGCGCGAGCGGCCGTGCTCGTCGAGCTCGGCGGTCGCGCGCGCACGATACCAGCGGTAATCGCCGTTGCGCGTGCGCAGACGCACCTCGACGTCATACGGCGTGCCGTGCTGCAAGTGCGATTGGAACGCCGCAGCGACCACCGGCTCATCGTCCGGGTGCAAGAAGTCGCGCAGGAAATTCGTATTGCTCGGCAGTGCGCTCGGCGCGTAGCCGAGCAGCTGCGCCACGCGCGGCGAGCACCACGCCGTGCCGTCGGCTTCGATTTCCCAAAGTCCGTCCTGCGTGCCGTTGACCGCACGCTCGAAGCGTTTGGCCGCTTCGACCTCTGCCGTGACGTCCCAGCTGACGCCGAGGATGCGCGTGATGCGCCCGTCTTCGGCCGGCAGCAGGCGGCCGTAGCTCTGCAGGTAATGCAGCGTACCGTTCGATGAATACACGCGGTGGCGCAGCGAAATCTGATCGCGCTGTTCGGCAAGCGCCGCTTGCAGCTCGCGGGTGAGCAGGTGCCGGTCTTCCGGATGGATGTGTTCTCTGAATGCGTTCAAAGACAGGCCGGACCGCGCGGCGAATTCCAAGAAGTCCTTGCTCGGGTTCTCGAACCAGAGGAACACATCGCGTTCGAGATCGATCTCCCAGCTGCTGATCCCAGCGGCCTTGGTGGCGATGCTGAGCCGCTCGAGCAGCATGCGCTCGTGCTCCGCTTGGCGGATGAGCCGTTCGTTCGCTTCGACTTCATGGGTGACATCGGTCGTCGCGCCGAGCAACGTGCGCGCCCGGCCCTGCTCATCGCGCACGATGCGCGCGTAGCTGTGCATGTGGCGGATGCTGTCGTCGGGAAGGCGCAAGCGAAAGCGATGCGAGAAGGTCTGTGCGCCGCTGCTGAGCGCCGTACGCAGCACCTCGCGCAGCTTGGCGAAGTCCTCCGGTTCGATCGACGTGCGCAGCACTCGATCGAACTGTTCCGCCGGCACGTCGGGCAGGATCTTCGCGTGATTCTCGAACCACACGAACTGCCGCGCATCGAGGTCGTATTCCCACGGCGCGACGCCGGCCGCCTGGGTGGCGACGGAGAGCCGATCGAGCAACGTGCGCACGTGCGTCGCCTGTTGCGCGAGCTGTTCTGCGTGCTCTACTTCGGCCGTGATGTCCCAGGTGACGCCCAGCAATTGCTGCTCGCGTGCCTGCTCGTCACGCAGCACGCGCAGGTGCGACTGCACGTGGCGAACTTCGCCGTTCGGGCGCACGATGCGATAGCGCAAGGAGACGATGTCGTCCTGGGCGTTCTCGAACGCCTTCTGCACCGTCTCCTTGACGCGCGGATAGTCCTCCGGATGCACGAAGGTGAACGGTTTGTCGACCTCACCTTCGATGCCGAGCAACTGGCGCGTGAGCGCGTCGGTGTGGGCCTTGCCGGTACTAAGGTCGATGTCCCAGACGCCGATCGCGGCAGTCTTGGTGGCGAGTTCGAGCCGGTCACGCAAGGCGCGCTCTTCGGCGGGGGATCGTGGCTCCAAGTCGGCTGCGCCGAACGGCCGGTGGGTGCGATGCGCCGTTCGGTTGGAGGTGAGACGCAGCCACGACCACACGAGCAGAGCGCCAAGCGCAACGCTCAGGGCATGCGTGAGAAACACAGTCGCGGTCACAAGATCGCTCTGCCAAAGTTGACTCGGGGGACGCACCTCATCATTAAGGCGCTCGACGGACAAGGACGGCGTTCGGCTGTGCAGCAGATTCGGGGATTGCCTGAGTGCGTCGGACGGTCGAGCAGGCTGCGGCAGACGGCCTGATAAACTCGACTGTGAACGAGGTCACGGTCGACGGCGTGAACTTTTGCTCGAGGATAAAGCGATGCGTGGATTGAAGATTGCGGGATATGTCGTGGGCGGCCTGATCGCGCTCGTGATCGTGGGGCTGCTGCTCGTGCTGCTCCTGGTCGATCCGAACGATTTCCGCGACGACATCGAAGAGCTGGTCGAACGCCAGACCGGCCGCGAGCTCACGCTGTCCGGCGATCTCAAGCTGTCGGTGTTCCCGTGGATCGCGCTCGAGCTGGGGCCCGCCAGCCTCGGCGATGCGCCCGGGTTCGGCGACGAGCCCTTCGTCTCGATTCAGGAAGCACGCGTCGGCGCACGGTTGTGGCCGCTCTTGCGCGGGCGGATCGAGATCGGCGAGGTGCGTCTCGTCGGCGCGCGCGTGCGGCTCATCACGGACGAACAGGGGCGCACCAACTGGTCGGATCTCGGCGGCGCAGACAGCGAAACGGCCGAGTCGACCGACTCGGCGCCGGGCGAATGGCCGACGATCGCCGGGCTCGACGTGCGCGATGCATCCATTCTCATCGAGAACCGCCAAGAGAAATCGCGCCAGACGATTCGCGATTTCAATCTCAAGACTGGGCGGCTCGAGTCGGGTAAGCCGTTCGACATCGAAACGGATTTCGTCTTCGACCAAGGGCCTGAGCTCGCGGCGCGCGTGCAGCTGAGTGGGCGAGTGACGGCCGATCTCGATCGCAATGCGCATCGGTTGGCCGAGCCCAAGATCGACGTGACGCTGACGGGGCAAGACTATCCGATGGAAGGCGTTCCGGTCGCAGTGCGTGCGCAGGCGCTCGAAGCCGATGTCGCCAAAGAGCTCTATCGCTTGACGGACTTGAATGTCACGACGACGTGGAAAGGCGAGGGTCTGCCCGCTGCCGGCGTGCCGGTGACGCTCAACGCGGCGGACTTCAACGCAAATCTGGCCGCCCAGACCCTGGAGCTCGCCAAGCTCGAGCTGAATGTCGCCGGTGCACGCCTCAGCGGCGCGCTGACGGGCGAGGAGATTCTGGATGCGCCGCGGCTGCGCGGACCGCTCTCGCTCGAGCCGCTGTCCTTGCGCGAGTGGTTGCCGAAGGTCGGTGTCGAGTTGCCCGAGACGGCCGACCCCAAGGTGTTCGGCCGCTTCAGCTTCGCGAGCAATGTCGCGCTCACCAAGTCCTCGGTCGAGCTGGCCGACATCGTCATGCAGCTCGACGAGACGACGGCCAAGGGCATGTTCGGCATCGCCGATTTCGACGCGATGGCGCTGCGATTCGATCTCAATATCGATCGCATCGACGCGGATCGTTATCTCTCGCCGCCGCTCGAAGACGAGGCCAACAAGGGCGAGGAAGGTCCGACCGAGATTCCGGTGGACCTGCTGCGCGAACTCAATGCGCGCGGTCAGCTCACGGTCGGCGAGGCGATCTTCGCCGGCATGACCTTCTCCAAGCTCAAGCTCGGCATCAACGCGCGCGACGGGAAGGTGCGGTTCCATCCGTCGGAAGCGTCGATGTACGGCGGCACGTATCGCGGCGACATCTCGATCGATGCGACGGGACAAGCCGCACGCATCTCGCTCGATGAGCACGTGAGCGGCGTCGACTTCGCGCCGCTCTTCAAGGATTTCTTCGATACGAACCGCGTCTCGGGCAAGGGCAACCTCAATCTCAAGCTCACGGGCGTCGGGCGGACCACGGACGACATCATGCGCACGCTGAACGGCACGCTCGATTTCAACGTCACGGACGGTGCGCTCGAAGGCGCGGATCTCTGGTACGAAATCCGTCGCGCGCGGGCCGTCTTGCGTCAGCAGCCGATTCCGGAGCGCACGGGTCCGGCGCGCACGCCGTTCACTGCCTTGACCGGCACCGGCACGATGAAAGACGGCGTGTTGACGAACAACGACCTCAACGTCGCGATGCAATATCTCAAGGTGACGGGCAAGGGCAGCGTCGATCTGCCCAATGAGACGCTCGATTACCGCTTGATCGCGACGGTGCTCAAGATTCCGCCCGAAGGCGCGGACGCCGAGCAGATGCAGGAGCTCGTCGATGCGCAGATTCCCGTGACGGTCACCGGTGCGCTCACGGATCCGAAGGTCCGCCCCGACATCCAGGGCTACGTGAAAGAGAAGGTCAAAGAGCGCGTGCAGGAAGAGCGGCAGAAGATCGAAGAGAAGGTGAAGGAGAAGCTGGGCGACAAGCTCAAGGATCTCTTCGGCCGCTGAGGCGTTGCGTCACGCAACGATGTCGTTGCGACATCGGCGCCTGACGCATGCCACGTTGTCTGCTCCTCCTGGCGCTCGCTGCGGTGGCGCCGCTGATGGCGGCGCTCGCACCGGGCGCGCACGCGTTCGAAGTCGAGCGTATCGAGGGCGCGTACGCTGACAAGCAGTATCGCTGCACGCTCGTCGTCACGCTCGATGCGCCGACGCAGGCCGTCGAGGCAGTGCTGCGCGACTACGAGGCCTATCCTGCGCTCGATGCACGCATCTTGTCGGCGCGCGTTCTCGCGCGGCCGTCGAGCGACACCGTGCTGCTCGAAACTCGGCTGCGCGTCTGTTTAGGACCGTTCTGCCGCACCGTGCGGCGGGTCGAAACCGTCACGGAAGCACCGCTTACCTTGAACGCGCTCGCCGATCCGGCGCAGAGCGACGTGCGGTTCGGCGAGACCTCGACGACGCTCGAGCCGATCGGTGACGCACGCACGCGCATCCACTACCGCGCACGAATCGTGCCCGGATTCTGGGTGCCGTCGGTCGGCGGACGGCGCTGGCTCCTGCGTACGCTCGAAGACGCCACGCTTTCTTTGTTTCGCAGCGTCGAAGCCCGCGCGCAGCCGTGAGCGGCGCTGCCACGCTTCCACTACACTACCGGGCATGTCTTCGTCGTCTCCCATCGCGCAACGCCTCTTGGCCTGGTTCGATTCCGCCGGACGTAAGGATTTGCCGTGGCAGAAGGACCCGACGCCGTATCGCGTATGGGTCTCGGAGATCATGCTGCAGCAGACGCAAGTGGCGACGGTGATTCCGTTCTATGAGCGGTTCATGGCGCGCTTTCCAGACGTGCATGCGCTCGCAGCTGCGCCCATCGACGAGGTATTGCACCTATGGACCGGGCTCGGTTACTACGCGCGCGCCCGCAATCTGCATCGCACGGCGCGCATCATCGTGACGGAGCACCACGGCCACTTCCCGCGCACGCTCGAGGCGATGCAGGCATTGCCCGGCATCGGTCGCTCGACGGCGGGCGCGATCCTGGCGCTCTCGCAATCCGCCCGATATCCGATTCTCGACGGCAACGCCAAGCGCGTGCTGGCGCGCCATTTCGGCGTGGAAGGCTATCCCGGCGACAAGCAGGTGGAAGCCGAGCTGTGGGCGCTTGCCGATCGATGCACGCCTGCCGAGCGCGTTGCGCACTACACGCAGGCCATCATGGACTTGGGTGCGATGCTTTGCGTGCGCTCGCGGCCGCTCTGCATGGCGTGTCCGCTACGCGATACGTGTGTTGCGTATCGCGAAGGGCGTCAGGAAGCTTTGCCGACGCCGCGCCCGAAACGGCAACGGCCGCATCGCACCGCTCACGCGTTGATCGTCGTGCGCGCAGACGGCGCCGTGTGGCTGGAGCAGCGGCCGCCGCGCGGTATCTGGGGCGGCTTGTGGACATTCCCGCAATTCGAGACGGTGGAGGAGGCGCACGCTTATCTTGCGCGGATCGGTACGGCGCGCGCGGAGTCGCAGGCGCTGCCGCCGTATTCGCATGCGTTCACGCATTACGACCTGACGCTGCATCCGCTCATCGTGCGTGCGTTCGAGCCGCAACCGGGCGTCGCCGAGTCGGGCGGGCTCTGGTACAACCCGGCCGAGCCGGCGAAAATCGGTTTGGCCAAGCCCGTCGTCGATCTCATGCAGCTCGCGGGCCCCGCGCCCATCGAGCTCGCGTAAACGACAGCGCGGATCCATCGGCGCGCCGGTGCGTACGTACAGCCGGAAGGTCTTGAAAGGAGAAGTTGACATGCCGCGAACGGTTCATTGTGTGGTCTTGGGCACCGAGGCCGAAGGTCTCGACTACGCACCGTATCCCGGCGAGCTCGGCCAGCGCATCTACGAGAACGTCTCGAAGGAAGGCTGGCAGCGCTGGCTGCGGCATCAGACGATGCTGATCAACGAATATCGTTTGACGCCGATCGATCCCAAGGCGCGCAAGTTCCTGGTCGCCGAGATGGAGAAGTTCTTCTTCGGCGGCGGTTCGGAAAAGCCCGCAGGCTACGTGGAGAAAGAGCCGAAGTAGCCGCCCCGCGCGGTCGTCAACGTTTCGCGGCTGGCCGGTCCTGTTTCGCCCGCGGCCTGAGCATTCGCTCAACCGACGGCGCGCTGCTCCATCTGCAGCAAGGCCAGCTCGCCTTGCAGCGCATCGCTCACCCGCTGGTACTCGGTCTTGATGCGCTCGATTTCGGCGGCCCAATCGGCCGTTTGACCTTCCCGAGCGCGCTCTTCGAGCTCGAACGTCATTTGCGCCAGCCCATCGATCCGCAAGTTCGCGCAGGCGCCCTTGAGCTTGTGGGCCGCGCGCGCGATCCCGTCGGTATTGCCGGCGGCGAGCGCGGCATCGAGCTCCTCGAGCGTTTCGGCGCCGCTTTGGAGGAAGGCTTCGATCAGCTCGGCCATGAACTCGACGTCGTCCCCGGCCACTTCTTTGAGCCGCGCGCGGACGGCCACGTCTGCTGTCGCAGCGCGCATCACGCCCTGCGAGTCCTTCGAGCTTCGGTTGGTTGCGTTACCCATAAAGCGATCCAATACGTTTTGTAGGCGTGAAATGTCGAGTGGTTTGGTCAAATAATCGTCCATGCCCGCATCGAGACAGCGCTCGAGCGTGCCCATCATGGCATTGGCCGTCAGGGCAACGATCGGCGTGCGCGGACCGTCCCCTTCGAGCGCGCGAATGCGCCGCGTCGCCTCGATGCCGTCCATCACCGGCATCTGCATGTCCATCAGAACGAGGGCATAGCGTCCGGGCTCGTAGGCTTCGACCGCGCGCGCACCGTCGCCCACGACGTCGACGTCGCAACCGAGCCGTTCGAGGAAGCGCTGTGCGACGCGCTGATTGATCTCGTTGTCTTCGACGAGGAGCACGCGTCCCGAGTAGCAGCGTTTCGTCTCGGTCGCAATGAGCATGCCGCGCGTGATGATCGGCTGACTGTGCATGTGCCAATCCTGCGCGTCGTGCGACAGCGCGCGGTGCAGGCAATCGATGAGCTCGCGCGTGCGCACTGGCTTGGTCAGATACGCAGCGAAGCCGATCTCGGCATAGCGTTGCGTGTCGCCCGCGCGATCGAGCGAAGTGAGCAGCATCAAACGTGTCGGCGGAATGTCCGGCGCCTGCACGATGGTTTCGCCGAGCGTGGCGCCGTCCATGTCGGGCATTTGATAGTCGAGCAGGACCACGTCGAACGGCGCCTGGCCGGGCGCGCGCAAGGTCTCGAGCGCCTGCTGTGCGCTCGCGACCGCTACGACTTCGCAGCCTTCGTACGCCATCTGGCTCGCGAGCACGCGTCGATTGGTTTCGTTGTCGTCGACGAGCAGCACGCGACGCCCGTTGAGCACGGCGCTGCGTTCGCTGTTCTCGGGCGTCGCCAGCGTCGCTTCGAGCGGTAGCGTGAACCAGAACGTCGAACCGACATCAAGCTCGCTTTCGGCGCCGCATTGACCGCCCATCATGTTGACGAGCTTGCGCACGATGGAAAGTCCGAGGCCCGTGCCGCCGAAGCGCCGCGTGGTCGAGGAGTCCGCCTGCGTGAACGGCTGGAAGAGCTTGTCGAGCGCTTCCTTGGCGATGCCGATGCCCGTGTCGCGCACTTCGAAGTGCACGAGCGTGCGTCCGTTCTGGCAGCCGAGCGCGCACACTTCGACCACGACTTCGCCGCGCTCGGTGAACTTGATGGCATTGCCCACGAGGTTGAGCAGGCACTGACGGATGCGCTGCGGATCGCCGAGTACGCGCTCGGGCACTTCGGGCCGCACGTTGACGATGAGCTCGAGTCCTTTGGCGGCGGCCTGGAAGGCCATGATCGAGGCAACGTCGTCGACGTTCGCGCGCAGGTCGAGCTCGAGATGTTCGATGTCGAGCTTGCCCGCCTCGATCTTCGAGAAGTCGAGAATGTCGTTGAGGATGGTCAGAAGCGAATCGGCGCTCGCGCGAATCGTCTCGGCGTAGTCGCGCTGGACGCGGTCGAGGTCGGTGTCGAGCAGCAGACCCGTCATGCCGATGATGCCGTTCATCGGCGTGCGGATCTCGTGGCTCATGGTCGCGAGGAAGGTGCTCTTCGCGCGGCTTGCAGCCTCCGCTTCTTCCGTCGCGCGCAGCAGCGCCTCGCGTGCGGCGCGTTCGGCGGTGATGTCGTGAATCGAACCGGCGAGCCACATCGGCTTGCCGTCCTCGCCGCCGTCGGCGGCAGCACGCGAGCGCACCCACAGCCATTCGCCGTCGCGCTTGCGCAGTCGATATTCGATGTCGTACGGCGTGCCCTTCTGCAGATGATCGATCATCGCTTTCGCAAGGCGCGGCTGATCCTCGGGATGCACGAGGCTTTCAAGACCGCTCGTCGGCGCGGTCTCCTCGCTGTCGTAGCCCAGCATCTCCATGAAGCGCGGCGAATGCCACATCTCGCCGGTCACGAGATTGAACTCGAACAGCGCATCCTGCGTACCGGAGACGGCGCGTTGGAACCGCTCCTGCGCTTCGCGCAGCTGCTGCGCTTGGCGAGCGATTTCGAGCTTGGCTTCTTCTTCGCGCGTCACCTCCCAATCGACGGCCAGCACGCTGCTCGGCTGACCGGATGCATCGCGCAAGACGCGACCGTGCATCTGAATGTAGGCAATGGAGCCGCCAGGCAGTAGCGCGCGGTAGCGATGCGAGAACAGGTCCTGACCCGGCGGCGCGTTGAGCGCGCGCCGGAATACATTGCGCCACTCTTCGCGGTCTTCGGGATGCACGAAGCGTTCGGCATATTCGGAGCCCTTGAACACATTGCTGCCGTCGCCGAGTCGCTTGAGGAAGGGGCTGCCTGCATCGACGTAAGTCAGATCCTCGGCGATGAGCCATTCGAACACCGAAATGCCGGCGGACTCGTTCGCCATCCGCATGCGTTCGAGCACGCGGCGATTCTGTGCTTCGGCCGCCTCGGCCCGCTCGAGCGCCGCCCGCAGCTCGGCCGTTTCGTCGCGGGAGCGCATCGCTTCGGCGAGCGCCAGCGCTTCGGCACGCGACTTGTGCAGGTTGGCGCTGCCGAAAAAGCCCATGACGAAGATCGCAAACAGCGTGAGCGCGTGGCTCTCGAGCTCGGCCCACGAGCTGGCGTGATAGGGCGAGACGAACGGCGCGAGACACAATAGCAGCGCGGCGACGCTGGCGATGACGGTGACGTGCCAGGGCTTGTTCGACCGCAAGCTCAGTGCGACGGCGATCAGATAACCGACGCCGATGGCCGCATCGAGCTTGCCCGCCAGATCGAGCAGGAAGATGAGCCCGCACAGGGCGAGCAGCCATGGTAGCAGATTGTGCCGCCCATGCGCAGCGCCGAGCTTGAGCCCTTCGACGATCGTCGTGCGCCGTTCGTGCTCAGGTAGCTGCGCGAGCTCGCGCAGCACATGGCGCACGCCGACCGCCCCGAGGCACAGCACGGCGAGCACGAGCAACGCGACCGTGCTTACGGACAGCTGCGGCTCGCCCACGAGGGGCTCGATGGCGGCTTGTTCGCGGGCGAGCGGTGTTTCCAGGATCAACACGCCGTCGGCGCGATCGGTTCGTGCATAGAGCAGGCGCGCCGATTCTGCCTCTTCGACGAGCTCGAAGTAGGGACGATCAGGTTGCGCTTTGAGCGCCGCGATGGCGCGCTGCTCGAAGCTCTGCGGGGATGCTTCGGATGTGGAAGAGGCAAGCGCGCCGTGCAGGCGGCGTGCGATGAAGGTTTCGCCGCGATGCGCGCGATCGGCGCCGGTGGCCAGCAATGCCTCGGCGAGTGCTTCGGCTTTGGCCACCGCCAGCTCCGTGCTGACGTGCTCGACGGTGGCTTTGTGTTCGCGCAGCAGCGGCGTGCTGGCGAGCGCCAGCGCGAGCATGATCGCCAGGATCGCCACGATCGATGCCTGGCCCGCCAATATCGCCACAATGCCCTTCGCCCTCATCCCGATCCCCGAGGTCGTTCTTCGAGTTACATCGGCCAGCGCGGGCAAACCCTAAAGTGCGTTGCGTCGTTGCTCATGGCAATCGGCAGGCGTGCGCGCCATCACGAGAACACCGTGACGGCTTCACGAGGCACGCGCAGATGCGTGCACGCACCGGTGTGGTGTCGAGGTGCGACAAGCGTCAGCACCGTGGCACTGCGTCGGAAAGAGATGCGCATCATGAGGCGGCTACTTCGTTCCGGCGATTTCGGTGGCGACGAGGCCGCCTTTCAAGACGCTCGCCTGATAGCCGCGCTCGGACAGGATGTAGGCGCAAGCGGAGCTGCGCCGGCCGGTATCGCAGCAGACGACGTAGTGCGTCTCGCGATCGAGCGACTTCATCTTCAAGCGCAACGAGTAGAGCGGAATGTTGAGCGCGCCCTCGGCGTGATACTGATCGAACTCAGAAGGCAGCCGCACGTCGAGCCACTTGCCTCCGGAGGCGATGATCTGCTTCGCCTGCGCGTAGTCGACCCAATGAAGGAGCGGCTCGTTCAGCAAGCTGCGGAAGTCTTCCTTGCCGAGGCGCATCAGCACGCCGTCGGTCAGCATCGTGACGCTCGCATTGCGCTTCGCGTCGGAGATGAGCGCTTCTTCGCCAAAGGTATCGCCCATCGACAGTTCCGCCAGCTTCACGCCTTCCTTGTTGAGCGGCGACTCGCGCGTCACGGCACACTTGCCTTTGACGACGACGTAGAAGTAATCGCCGACGTCCCCCTGCTTGATGACGACTTCGCCCGCGCGATAGTCGACGCGCTGAAAGCGCATGAAGATCGCCTGGATGTTTGCGGGCGGCACCTTGTGGAATGCCTTCGTCGTCAGGAGCGCGGTCATCCAATCGTCCGGCTCCGGCGCGTTCTCTTCGCCGCCGCGCAGCTCCGCGACGTGATACGCACCCGTCTGGTCGAGCGTGACCATGACGTCGAGAAATTCGCTGTCGATGAACAGGTACTCCGCCCGGGGCGAGGTCACCACCGCGGAGTAGGGACGCGGCAGCACGTGCGCGAGCGGATACTTCGCCTTGGGCGAGCCGGCGGAGATCGTGCCGATGACCTCGCCTTCTTGCAGCAGATCGACCGTCCCGCTCAGCAGGTAGTACGTGTGCTTTTCCTCGTCGCCTTCCGTGAAGAGCAGGCGCGATTGCGCCGCTTGGCGTCGGCTCGTTTTGCGCGCCAAGGCGACCAGGTTCTCGGGCCGCATCCCGTCGAGCGGCGAGAACCTGCGAAGCAGCGCAAGATCTTGAGGGCTTCCGGTGAGCTCCATGGCGCGTGAAAGCTTGGGAGATTCAGGGAACGGAGTATAGGGAAGGGGACTTTCGTCAAACCGTGATCCGCGTCGGAAGGAAGAATGCTCCCGCCGGGCGGATCGCAGTTTCTTGCTGCACGAGCGCTTGCCGGCGGGGTCAGGGAGCAGCTCGAAGACCGTGCATGGCCGGCCACGTGCGCTCGATCTTTGTGCGCGGAGTGCGTGTTTTGCACCACGAGCGACGCTGCCAGCCTGCCCGAGCCAGCTCCTGGTGCGCGAGAAATCGGTCACGAACTCATCACCTGCCACAGCGCTGTGGGTGCTCGAAACCCACGAAAACTGCGATGACGTTCGCATGACAACGTTGACTGGGTCGGCGGTCGCCGCCGCGTTCGGGCCCTCGGCAGCGCGGGTCAGCCTAGGTTTTGCGAGGCCTGGCCGTGTTGGCCTGCCTCTTGCTTCTTATCGTACGAGAGCGCTCGATGCTCGAGAGCGTTTCGATCGAGGAACCGGGCCCAGACCACGTCACGTTGTGCTAACGCATGTGGATCAGCCTAGCGATCTCGCGGAAAGCTCTTAGCGCGGGCGCGAGGAGGCGAGCGTACGCTTTGATCTGCGATGACGATCCTGCGGACGAAGGGCGGTTCGATCCGACGCGAACGCATCAGGGTCACGGACGCTGACCAAAATCAAACCAAGCGGTCGCAGCAGGTACCCGACCCTCGTGGGTTGTGTCGAGATGCCGAGCGCCGCTGTAGAGGCAGACGACATGAACAACCTAATTCCGCAAGAAGGTCGCTGGTATGCTTACCGAGGCAGCCGTGAGCTCTATCAAGTCATCAATGTCGACGACGCGGACCGTGTCATCTACTTCCAGGACACGAGCGGCGATATCGACGAGGTGGACTTCGACGAGTGGTACGAAATGGACCTCGAGCTGCTCACGGACGTCGAAGAGCTCGATCGGTTCGTCGACGAGGAAGACGACGCGCCCGACTACGACTTCGGACAGCGTTGGGCGTTCGGTCACTATGGCTGAAGCGCGGGCGAGCTCTTAGAGTAAAACACGCCGAAGCCGAGCACTGGGCCCTCGGGGAGGGGGCGCTCGCCGGCCACGCCACTTAATTCATTGCACGCTGCGCGGCGCGAGCAGCTGCACGCTGAACAACCGATCCGGATCCGTCCATACTCGCGCCACGCGCAAATCCGCCTGCGCAGCCAATTCCGCAAACCCTTCGAGCGTGTACTTGTGACTGTATTCGGTGCGGATGTGCTCGCCGCGTCTGATTGTTATTTCCGCATCGCCGATGTGTACGCGCTGATCTGTCTTGCTGACGAGATGCATTTCGATGCGGCTTTGATCCTCCACCCAGACCGCAGCGTGCTCGAACGCGTCGGGATCGAAGTCGGCGCCCAATGTACGGTTCAAGTGCCGTAGCGCATTCAAGTTGAACTGCGCCGTCACGCCTGCCGGATCGTCATACGCGCGTTCCAGTATTTGCGGGTCTTTGCGCAGATCGACGCCGATCAACACGGCGCCGTCGCGCCCGATCATCTCGCGCATGCGGCGCAAGAGGGCGCGCGCCTCGTCCGTCGTGAAGTTGCCGATCGTCGAGCCGGGAAAGTACGCGACGCGCCGCGCTGCGCGCGCCACGGCTTCCGGCAGTTCGAATGGCGCCGTGAAGTCGGCACACACCGGAATGACGTTCAGCTCAGGGTAGTCGCGGGCGATCGCAGCGGCCGCATCGAGCAGATGCTCGCGCGCGATGTCGATCGGCACGTACGTGGCCGGCATCTCGATGCGGTCGAGCAAGAGCCGCGTCTTCGAGCTCGTGCCGCTGCCGAGCTCGATGATGGCCGCGTTCCGCCCGATGTGCTGCGCCATCTCGGTCGCGTACCTCTGCATGACCGCGATCTCGGTGCGCGTCAGGTAATACTCCGGCAGCTCGCAGATGGCATCGAACAGAGACGAGCCGGTCTCGTCGTAGAGCCACACCGGCGAGAGCTCTTTTTGCGGCTGATTCAAGCCGGCCAGCACGCGCTCGGCGAGGGTGTTGCGACGCTCAGCGGCACGCGCTGTCGGTTTCTTGGGCATTGAAGACTCCTCAGACGTCGCGAGCCAAACGCACGCCGCTCATCTGCCAGCGCGCTTGCGGATAGAAGAAGTTGCGGTACGTGACGCGTACGTGATCGCGCGGCGTGAGGCACGAGCCGCCCCGCAACACGAGCTGATTGCACATGAACTTGCCGTTGTACTCGCCGAGCGCGCCGCGCGCCGCGCGAAAGCCGGGATAGGCAACGTAGGGCGATGCCGTCCATTCCCACACATCGCCGAAACATTGCTTCAAGCCGGAATCTCCGCATGCCGGCGCCGGATGGAAACGGCCGTCTTCGAGAAAGTGGCCGACGACCGGGAGCGATGCCGCAGCGATTTCCCATTCGGCTTCGCTCGGCAAGCGTGCGCCTGCCCAACGTGCGAATGCATCGGCTTCGTAATAGCTCAAGTGACACACGGGTGCATCGGGCTGTAGCGGCACGACACCCGCGAGCGAAAACTCGGTATCGAGCGTTTCGGACCAATACAGCGGGTGCGTCCAGCCTTCGCGCGTGACGGTCGCCCACCCGTCGGCCAGCCATAGCTCGGCGCGCCGATACCCGCCGTCGCGGATGAACTCGAGATACTCGGCGTTCGTCACCAAGCGATCGGCGAGCTCGAACGCGCCGACATACACACGATGGCGCGGCATCTCGTTGTCGAAGCAAAAGCCGTCATCGCCGCTCGCGCCGATGTCTCTCACCCCGCCTTCGAAGCGAAGAAACTGCATCGGCGCCGAGACTGTTTGCGCGGCTGATTCAGCGGCGCGCGCCCGATAGGCGGGCAGCAGCGGGTTACACGAGAACAGGTGCTTGATGTCCGTGAGCAGCAATTCCTGATGCTGCTGTTCGTGATGCAGACCGAGCGTCGCGCGCGCAACGATGGATTCGTCGTTCGGTTCGCGGCTGAGCAATTCGCTCATCGCGGCATCGACATGCGTGCGGTACGCGACGATTTCTTCGAGCGTCGGACGCGTCAGCAAACCGCGCGCGCCGCGGGCGTGCATCGGGCCGACGGACTCATAGTAGGAGTTGAAGAGATAGTCGTAGCGCGGATGGAACGGACGGTATCCCGGCACGAACGGGCGCAGGATGAACTGCTCGAAGAACCACGTGGTGTGCGCGAGGTGCCATTTCGCGGGGCTCGTCTCGGGCATGCTCTGCACCACACAGTCTTCCGGCTTGAGCGCGGCGCAAAGCTGGATCGTCAGCGTGCGGATGCGATGGAAGCGGGAAGACAGCGACTCGGCGGAGGGCGTGACCTGGGCGGCTGCTTCGACGGCTGCCATCCTGTGCTCCTTACTAATATAAGAGAGCGCCCGCCAAGGGCGCCGACTGGACCCGAACGCAGCGGCGCCTGGAAAAGTTGCCCCCGCTGCGGCATCGAGAGCGTGCGCACGTCGCCGTCTTCAGAAGGTCTTTTAAATTCAATGGGTTATACGATGGCAGGTCTCGGTGCGAGCTGTCCTCCGGGGCTCATGCCGGTCGTCCTGGGCCGTGTATCCGCTCGCCTTCTGCTTTTCCTTGACGCCCGGCGAGTCCGCCGTTTTAATACGCGGCCTTCTGGTTCCTTTCTGGTTCCCGCTGTCGCCTGTTCTGGCCAGCTCCCAGTTGGCCCAGTAGCCGGTCGCCCTGCATGGCCAGGTAGCTCAGTTGGTAGAGCAGCGGACTGAAAATCCGCGTGTCGGTGGTTCGATTCCGCCCCTGGCCACCATCTCCTGCGAAATGGGGACGACTCATCCGCCGTCTCAAATCACGTCTTCAGCTCAGACGGCGCGCGCGTTACCGAGCAGTCTCGTCGGCGTCCCTATTCCGGAGGGGATGTAGCTAGAGGCCCATCGAACCACTCCGTGGTTCGCCTCGCTCTCAAACTTCGCTTGGCTCCGTTCGGCGCTACCAATCGCAAGCGATTGGGCGCTCGTTCGGTCCAACGACACGTTAAGTGTCGTTGGAAAGGCATCCCCACGAGCCCACACACCTGGATGCCATCATTTCTCCCCATGCGGCGTTGTTTCACCCTCGCTTCTAGTATCAAGGCGGCACCTCTACGCCTCATCGTGTGGTGCTGCTGGCGCGCTATCCGGTGTCAACGCCGATTGAATTTTGACCCACCTTGGACCGGAAACGCCGAAGTAAAATTGACCCACCCTGGGGCCTGTTACTGATTCTTCGCTGTCTTGATTGATCCTGCTTTGCGCTTGTCCTTCAGCC
>Ga0207864_1000167_pt1 | contig 103994 bp, 89 predicted proteins | sample HigsolmetaAR202D_FD_184834 | JGI IMG/M metagenome (GOLD analysis project Ga0207864, IMG submission 184834) | Ionic liquid and high solid enriched microbial communities from the Joint BioEnergy Institute, USA - AR20-2-D (SPAdes) (version 2) ...
CGACCGCGCCGTGGCCCGCCGCCTCGCGACCGTCCTGCGCGAGCCGTTCGCCGTCGAGGCGCATCGGACCCCGAGGCTCCAGGCCGCCGTCGACCTCGCGCGTGCCTCCGGAGACGTGCGCCTCTGCATCGAGATCGTCGACTCCATCGACCCGTTCCCGATGTCGGTCCCCTTCCACGAGGCGCGCGTCGACTGCTACGAGCGCGCCAACGATCCTCGCCTCCCCGCCGCACGCGCCGCCCTCGGCCGCATCCAGGTCCATACCCTCTCGTTCGGCGCGGACCTCCCCGACGCCCCGCGCGCCAAGCGACCGAGGCTCACGGCGGGCGACCTCGTCGTGGACGCCGGCGCGCCGCCGGCGCGAGACGGGGTCGAGACCCACGAGCCCGACCTCGACGGGGGCGCCGACGCCGGCCCGGACGCAAAAACGGAATCCCAGTAAGCGGCGGCCCCTGCTATCGTACGACGCGTGCGTCGCGGCTTTTCCGCAGTAGAGTTGATGAACTTCCTCGCGTTCGCGGCGCTCCTGACCGCGGCCGGGATGTACGCGCTCGCGCGCTACGTCCGTCACGGGAAGACAGCGGAGGCGCGGGAGTCCGTGACGCGGCTGGCCGTCGGGGCGGCCGACTACTACAACCGCTCCGACGCGACGCAGCCGGCGGGCGCCGCGCCACAAGCCGTCCACGCCATGCGTCACTTCCCGCCGAGCTCGCGCGCTCCGGTCCCGGAGGACCCCCTCCACGTGCGCGGGAAGAAGTACCAGAGCACCGCGTTCGACTGGGCGGCGAGCCCGTGGCGCGACCTCGGGTTCTCGATCGTCCAGCCGCAGTGCTACCAGTACTCGTTCGAGTCCTCGGGCGCAGGCGCGTCCGCCAAGGCGACGGTGATCGCCGAGGGTGACCTCGACGGCGACGGGACGCGTTCCAGGTACTCCCTCACGGTCGCGCCCGACGAGAGCCTCACCGCCGTCGTCGCGAAGGAGATCACGACGACGGATCCGGAGGAGTGATGCGCCGGTTCACCCCGATCGAGCTGGCGCTCGGCGTGTCGCTCCTCGGATCGGTCGCCGCGGTGGCGGTCCCCGTCTTCGTCCGGAACGTCCATGCCTCCAGGCTCAGCGAGCCCGTCGACGGCCTCGCTCGTCTCGGCGCGGCCGCCATCGCGTACGCGGAGGCACACGGCGAGTTCCCGCCGAGCGCGCCGCTCACGCCCGCGACGCCGCCGCGGGGAACCAAGGAGGTCGACCCGCCCGACACGTGGGACCATCCGACGTGGACCGCGCTCGGGTTCCGAGCCGCGCCGGAGGGCGTCCCGCACGCCTACGCGTACTCGTTCGAATCGACGGGGACCGAGTTCGTCGCGCAGGCCAGAGGCGACCTCGACGGCGACGGCATCCTCAGCACGTTCGAGATCCGCGGCGCCGTGCGCCCAGACGGACCCCCGGCCCTCGAGCCCGGGATGTACGTGGAGGCCGAGCTCGAATGACGTCCGCCGCCGTCGCGCCCTCGCGTCGCTCGTTCGTCGGCGTGCTCGGGAGCGTCTTGGCGGTCCTGCTCTGCGCGACGGGGATTCACCTCGTACAGCCGAAGCTCGCGGCGAGCGCAATGGCCGCGAAGCGCGACGACATCCTCGTCCTCCCTCCGCCCGAGCAGCTCCGCGCCATGACGTTCGGGTACCGCGCGGCAGCGGCCGACCTCGTCTGGGCGAAGCTCATCGTCGAGCACGGCCTCCACTGGCAGGAGCGAAGGGCGTTTCCGGACATCTACGACTACATCGACGCGATCATCGCGCTCCAGCCCGACCATCCCCTCCTCTACCAGTTCGTCGACTCCCTCATCCTCTTCGTGCCGACGGGCGCGACGGAGGAGGACGCGCGGCGTGCCCGCGCCTACCTCGAACGCGGGACGCGCGAGCGGCCGTACGATCCCGAGACGTGGCTGCACTACGGCCAGTACGTGGCGTTCCTGGGCCCGTCGTTCTTGAAGGAGCAGAAGGAGCGTGACGAGTGGCGGAGGGACGGCGCGCTCGCGATCGCGCATGCCGTGGAGCTCGGCGCCTCCGCGGATCGCTCGCTCTCCGCGGTCTCCATCCTCGCGAAGTCGGGAGAGACGCAGGCCGCGATCCAGCACATCCAGCGCGCGTACGCCCTCGCCGACGACGAGGAGACACGGCGCCAGCTCCGGATCAAGCTCGAGAGGCTCCAGGCGTCGCACGACGCGGAGATGGCCGTCTCGCGCGTCGAAGGCGAGTGGCGCGCCCGCTACCCCTTCGTCTCGCGCAGCGCGGCGCTCCTGCTCGGGCCGCACCGCTCGCCCGCGGAGTGCGCCGGCCCGCAGTCGTACCGGGATCCGCGATGCCCGCACGACTGGTCCGCGGTCGTCGGCGAGGGCCCGTGATCCTCACTCGACGAGGATCGTCCGAAGGCTCAGCATCGAGTTCTCGTTCGACGACCCGATCTTGCCCCACACGCTGATCTCGTAGAGGCCCGGCTGTCCCCTGTCCGAGAGCGGGACGTCGACGGACAGCTTCTGTCCCGAGATGTTCACGACGATCGGCGTGACGAAGCCCGGGCCCCAGTACATCTGGTACGGCTTCGGCACCGGGTACGTCCGCCGCTTGTTGAGCTCGCTCGGCGAGAGCGGCTTCGGCAGCGGGAGGCGCGCGACGCCGACGCCGGTCGGACGCACGTTCGCCGCGAGCGTCGCCTCGACGTGCACGGTGGCGCCGACCTTGGCCTTGCGCGGCAGCGGCGCATACGTCCCGTACTCGTCGACGAACTCCTGCGTGAAGCAGGGCACCGGGAGCTCCGTCGCGGTCTCCTTCGACTGGGCGATGCCGATGCCCACCTTCGTATGTGAAGGCTTGAGGATGTTCCTCCGGTGACCGTCGTTCGGCGGCACCTCGTCGTAGAAGAGCGACTCGGCGCGCTCGATCTGCTTCGGGTCGATGAGCGGGTTCGGATCGACGGATCGCTTCGCCTCGTCCGTGAAGCAGAGCGCGTTCTCGAGGACCATGTGCGTCCCGCCGGCCTCGGTGTAGCGCTGCTCGGGCACGGATCCGTCGCTCCCCCAGTGCCCGAGGTAGCCGAGACGCACCATGTCCTCGGCGTGCCTCTGCCCTGCGATCGTCGCCGGTCCCTCGTCCAGCTCGACCGGAGCGAGCCCGTGTGCGCGCCGGTCCCGGTTGATGAGGGCGAGCATGTAGCGCCGCGCCTCCGGGATCGTCAGGAGCTCGTTCGGCCGCTCGACGGCGCCTTCCTTCGGAGCGGCCGCATCATCCGAGCGCGCGGGCGGAGCCGCGACGTCGCTCGTCGCCGGCGAGCGCGCCGGCGCGCCCGTTGCCGCCGAGGAGCTCGTACCGCGAGCCGCAGCCGGACCGCCTGCACAAGCCGCAGGCGCCGCCGCGAGACAGGCCGCGAGGCACGCGACCAGCACCGATGCGGGCCGGATGGCCGTATGGGCGCTGCCCATGATCGTGGTAGACCATAGCGGATGGCCGGGCCCCTGTCCGTCCTATGTGGAGAGCTCGTCGTGGTCGGGCTCGCCGGTCCCGAGCTCTCGACGAGCGAAGAGCGGGCGCTCGAGCGCGGCGAGCGCGGCGGCGTCGTCCTGTTCAAGCGCAACGTCCCGCCGGGAGCGAGCGGGCTTCTCTCCGTCGCCTCGCTGACGCGCGCGGTGGCGACGGCCGCGTCGCGCGCGCCCGGTGTCGACGCGCCCGTGCTCGTCGCGATCGATCAGGAGGGCGGCCGCGTGATGCGCATCGGTCCCCCTGCCCTCGCGCTGCCGCCGATGCGAAAGATCGGCGACCTCGGTGACGTCGACCTCACCGAGCGGCTCGCGGAGGCGCAGGCACGCGAGCTCGCCGCGCTCGGCATCACGATGAGCTTCGCCCCGGTGGCCGACGTCCACACGCGTCCCGAGAACCCGGTCATCGGCGACCGCGCCTTCGGGGTCACGCCCGAGACCGTGGCTCGCTTCGCGGGCGCTTGGGCACGCGGCCTCCAGCGCGGCGGCGTGCTCTCCTGCGCGAAGCACTTCCCCGGACACGGCGACACGCTGCTCGACTCGCACCTCGCGCTGCCGCGCGTCGACCGCCCCCGCGACGAGCTCGAGAAGATCGAGATCGCGCCCTTCCGCGCCCTCGCCCGGGAGCCGGCGATCGCCTCCATGATGACGGCGCACGTCGTCTATCCGGCCCTCGATCCCGACCGACCGGCCACGCTGTCGCGCGCAATCAGCACCGATCTGCTCCGCGGCACGCTACGCTTCGAAGGCGTGCTCTTCTCCGACGATCTGGAGATGAAGGCGATCCAGTGCTCGGCGGGCGAAGCCGCCGTGCTCGCCGTCGCCGCTGGCTGCGACGCGCTGCTCGTCTGCTCGCGCGAAGACCTCGCCGGCGAGGTCCACGGCGCCCTCGTGCGCGAGGCCGAGTCGTCACCGGCGTTCCGGGCGCGTTGCGAAGAGGCCTTCGACCGCTTCGTCGCGATGCGACGCCGAGCGGCGCCGCGACCGATCGTCGACGCGGCCGAGCTCGGCCGCGTGTTCGAAGGCTCCGCTGCGATCGCGAACGAGCTCGCGACCCGCCTTCGAGAGCACGGAAGCCAGGAGAGCGCGCCATCATGAGCCTCGATCACCTGCGTGATCGCCTCGTCGGAATCACCGCGAAGCGGATCGTCACCTGCGACGTCAAGCTCGCGACGCCGGACAACCCCCTCGGCGTCGTCGAGGACGCCGCCATCCTCTACGACGAGCACTCGATAAGCTGGATCGGCCCGCGCGCCATGGCCGAGGACAAGGTCGAGCTGGTCGACTACGGCGACCGCGTCATCACGCCCGGCCTGATCGACTCGCACACGCATTCGGCATGGGTCGGCTCCCGGCACAACGAGTACGCGATGCGCATGGCCGGCGCCGACTACCGCGAAATCGCGAAGGCCGGAGGCGGCATCCTCGCGACGTACCGCGCCGTGGCGAAGGCCTCCGAGGAAGAGATCTTCTGGGAGCTCGCGGCGCGCCTGCGGCGCATGGCGGAGCTCGGGGTCACGACCGTCGAGGTCAAGAGCGGCTACGGGCTCGACCCCGACGGGGAGCGCAAGCAGCTCCGCGCGATCGCCCGCGCCCGCGCGGACGGCTCGCTCCCGAGCATCGTCGCGACGTACCTCGCGCTGCACGCCGTCCCCGAGAGCGCTCGCGGCAACCGCGATCACTACGTCCTCCGCGCCACGTCGATGGTCAAGGAGGTCGCCGACCAGAAGCTCGCCCACTTCGTCGACGCGTACGTCGACCAGAACGCCTTCAACGTCGACGAGGCCCGCCTCGTCTGCGACGCGGCGAAGCGCGCCGGGCTCGGCGTCCGGCTCCACGTCGGTCAGTTCGCCGACGTCGGCGGCGCCCAGCTCGCCGCCGACGTCGGCGCGAAATCGGCCGACCACCTCGAGAACGTCGACGCCGAGGGCATCGAGGCGCTCGCGCGCGCCGGCGTCGCCGCGACGCTCCTGCCCGTGGCGAGCTTCACCCTCGGACAGCAGGCGCCGCCCGTCCACGCGCTGCGCGAGGCGAACGTCTCGCTCGTCGTCGCGAGCGACGCCAACCCGGGCACGGCGCCGACCGAGAGCCTGCCGCTCGCGATGGCGCTCGCCGTGCCGATGTACGGCCTGACGCCGACCGAGGTCATCCTCGGCGTGACGCGCAACGCTGCGCTCTCGCTCGGGCTCGCCGGCGCCGGCGTGTCGCGGCCGCGCGGCTCGCTCGTCGCGGGCGCACGCGCCGACATCGTCGTCTGGGACCTGCCCCACGAGCTCGCGCTCGTCCAGCCGTGGGGCGCGCCGAAGACGCACCTCGTGCTGCGCGCCGGCCGGCCCATCGCGGGCTCGGCCCGCCGCGACTGACGCCGCGCCTCGTCCGCGACGCGCTCGCCTCACCCGTCGGGATGCTTGCCGAGCCCGGCCGGAGGCCGCGCATCCCCTCGCGCGCGGCGGCTCACGAGCGCGAGCGCGACGAGCGTCGCGGCGAACGGAAGGATCGCGAAGAGCTGCGACGGGACCTTCGTCTGGTTCTGGAGGACGATCTGCAGCGCGTCGAGGGCGGCGAACGCGAGGCACGCGCCGACCGCCGGCCACGGCCGCCACCGGGCGACGATCACCGCCGCGAGCGCGATGAAGCCCCTCCCACCGGTCATGCCGGCCTGGAACTGATGCAGCTCGAACGCGAGCGCCGTCCCGCCGAGCCCGCAGACCGCGCCACCGATCGTGACCGCGAGCGTCCGCGTCCACCCGACGTCCACACCGACCGCCTGCGCGGCGGACGGGTCCTCCCCGCAGGCGCGCAGCCGCAGGCCGAACCGCGTACGTCGGAGCGACCACGAGAGTAGCGCTGCCGAGACCAGCGTGAGGAGCAGGAACGGATCGAGGAGCGTGCGCGCGAGCGGCCCCATGTGCTCGAACGGCTCGAGGCCCCGCACGCTCGGGGAGTTCGAGCTCGATCCGTAGAGCGCACGGAGGACGACGCGCGTCCCGCCGGCGGCGGCGAGGTTGATCGCGAGGCCGCTCACGATGGCGTCGATGCGTCCCCACACGACCACGGCCGCGTGTACGAGCCCGATCGCGGCGCCGCAGAGGACGCCCGCGAGAAGACCCATCGCGGCGCTCTCGGTCGCGCCCTGCACGGCGACCGCGGCGAGCGCGGACGAGAGCAGAATGCCCTCGAGGGCGATGTTGACCACCCCGCTGCGCTCGCTCACGACGCCGCCGAGCGCGGCGCACGCGTAGGGGATCGTCATGCGCGCCGTCTGCGCGAGCATCGTCCCGGACACGATGACCTCGAGCGCGCTCATCCCGCCCCCTTCGTCGAGGCGACCGGCGCCGCCGAGACCGCACGCCGGAGGCGTACGTCCGTGAGCGCCACCGCGACGATCACGACGCCCTGGAGCACGTCCATCAGCTCCTTCGGCACGTGGGCGTTGAGCGCCAGGCCGCCCTGCTGGAGCGTGCCGAAGAGGAGGGCCGCGAGGACGAGGCCGGCCGCGCTCCCGCGACCGAGCAGCGCGACGGCGATGCCGCCGAAGCCGGCGCCCGCGCCGAGCCCTTCCTCGAAGTACCCCTTGTAGCCGAGCACGGTCCCGAGGCTCGCCGCGCCCGCGACGGCGCCCGAGGCCACGAGGGCCTGCGCCAGGCGCCGGCGCACGGGCACGTGCTCCGCCTCCATCGCGCGCGCGTTCTTTCCGATGAGCCCGATCTCCCGACCGAAGCGCGTCCGCTCGTGGGCGACCATCACCGCGACCGTCGCCACCACGGCGGCGACGATCGCGAAGCTCACGGCGCTCCCGCGGAACGCGGACAAGGCGACCTCGAGGCGCGGCACCCGCGCGCCTGGCACGACGTCGGCCGTACGGACCGATCCCGCGAGCGCGAGCCCGCTCGCGAGGAGCAGCCCCACGAGGCCGTCGGCGATGCGGTTCATCACGATCGTCGAGATGACCTCGTGCGCTCCGAAGCGCGCCTTCATGAGCGCGGGCACCGCCGCCCAGGCCGCACCGGCGCCCATGGCCGCCGCCAAGGTCACGGGCAGAGCCACGATCGCCGGCGTTCCGTGAGGCAGCCGCGAGCCGACGACGCCGGCCGCGAGGCTCGCGACGGCGAGCTGCCCTTCGGCGCCGATGTTGAACAGGCCGGCGCGAAGCGCGAGATCCACGGCGAGGCCGGTGAACAGGAGCGGCGTCGCCTTGAACAACACCTGCCCCGCGCCATAGCTCGTGCCCCACGTCCCTTCGAAGAGGAGCCCGGCCATCTCCCGCGGTGACGCGCCATAGAGCCAGACGAGGAGACAGAACGCGAGCCACCCGGCCGCGAGACCGGCGACCGCCGGCGTCCGGAAGAGATCGCCGATCGCGCGCGACGCCACGTCCTTCATGGCGTCGCCCCGTCGAACCGTTCGCCCTCGAGCCCGAGCATGTGCCGGCCGATCTCTTCGTCCGTCGCCGTCGGCGGGAGCTCCGCGACGATGCGCCCGCGCGCGAGCACCACGATGCGCGAGGCGAGCTTGCGGAGCTCGTCGAGGTCCGCGCTGATGACCAGGACGCCGGCGCCCCGCGCCGCCGCGTCGCGCAGCTTCGCGTGGATGTCCGCCGACGCGGCGAGGTCGACGCCGCGCGTGGGCTGGGCGGCGACGACGACGCGCGCGCTCCGGGAGAGCGCCCGCTCGACGACGATCTTCTGCTGGTTGCCACCCGAGAGCGTGCGCGCGAGCCGATCGAGATCGGTGGGCGCGCCCGATCGCTCGATGCGAGCGCGCGCCTCGCGCTCGAGCGCCTCGCGGTCGATTCCGCCGTGCCAGCGCGCAAAACGCCCGAGCTCTCCGAGCACGACGTTGTCGCGCAACGACGCGTCGAGGACGAGCCCCTCCGTCTGCCGATCTTCGCGCACGATCGCGAACGGCCCTCCGCGGACGATGCCCGCGTCGGGCGCGACGTCGCCGCCGAGGACCGCCACGAGCTCCTTCTGCCCATTGCCCTCGATGCCCGCGACGCCCACGATCTCGCCCTCGCGGAGCGTCAGCGACAAGTCGACGAGCCCGCGGCCCACGCGGACGCCCTCCATCACCAGCGCCTCGCCCCCGCCCGACGCCGCCGCGTCGCCGGCGCCCGTCGCGGCGTCGCCGGCGCGGGCGTGCGCAACGGATCCTGCGCCCATGATCGCGGACCCGATCGCGTCGATCTGCGCGCCGACGTCGCCGTCGCGATCGAGCGGCCGCGAGAACACGAGCTCCCCGCGGCGCATGACGGTCACGACGTCGGCGTGATCGCGGACCTCGTCGAGCTTGTGCGTCACGACGACGACGCCCTTGCCCGCCTGCACGAGCCTCCGCAAGGTCGCGTAGAGCTGCGTCGCCTCGGACTTCGTGAGCACGGCCGTGGGCTCGTCGAGGATGAGGAGCCGCGCGTCCCGGAAGAGGGCGCGGGCGATCTCGACCCGCTGGCGGTCGCCGATGCCCAGCGCCTCGACGCGCTCGTCGAGCGGCAGCTTCACGCCGAGGTCGTCCGCGATCGCCTGCGCCCGCGCGCGCGCCGATGCCTCGTCGAGGGCGCCTCTCTTCGTCGGCTCGGCGCCCAGCATGAGGTTCTCGAGCACCGTGAAGACCGGGATCAGGGCGAAGTGCTGGAGCACCATCGACACCCCGCGCCGTATCGCCTCCCGCGGCGTGTGAGGGTCGAGCCGCGCGCCCCCGACGACGACCTCGCCCGCGTCGGGGACGAGCATGCCGGCCAGCACCTTGAGGAGCGTGCTCTTGCCCGCCCCGTTCTCACCGCAGACGGCGTGGATCCGTCCAGCCTCGAGCTCGATGCTCACGCCGCGCACGGCGCGGATCTCGCCGAACCGCTTCTCGACGGCTCGAGCGACGGCGAGCGCGCGGGCGCCTCGAACCGACGCTGATTCCGGCAGCCCGACCGCCACGGGCGCGAAGCATAGGCCGTTTTGGACCGGAAATGCTCACCGTGGGATGTCGGGCCGGGTTTCCCGTATGATCGAGGGAGTGGGAGCGCTCGCGTCAGCTTCACCATCCGACGGCAAGGCGCGCGCGCGCTCTTTCCTCCGCGGCGCGACGCTCGTGGAGTACGCGCTCATCGTCGTCGCCATCGTCCTCATCGCAGCGGGCTCGTTCAAGCTCCTCGGCTCGGCCCTCAACAAGCGGAGCAGCGTCGTGGGCGACACCGTCGCCGGCAGCGCCGAAGGCGCCGGCGGCGGCTCGGGCGCGACGGGAGGCACGGGCGGCTCCCGCCAGAGGGGCGGTGGTGGAGGCGTCGGCGGCGACAAGGCGACGGTCGCCACGAAGGTCTCCGTCGGCGGCGTCGGCGGCGCCGCCGGCGAGAACGGCGTCGGCGGCGGCGCGTCGAGGAGCGGCCGCACGGCGGGAGCCGGCGGTGGCGAAGGCAGCGGAAGCGGCGGCGGCGACGACCCCGGCGATCTCACGGAGGGCTTCACGACGAAGCGTTGGTTTGCCCTCGGCCTCCTCGTGGCGGGCCTCCTCGCGATCGGCTACGTCGTCGCATCGATGCGCCGCGCAAAGAACGCGGCAGCCAACGCGCTCGCGAAGGGCGGCCGCCCCCGAGCCTGACGGCCATCAGGCTTCGGACTCCAGTCTCCAGGCATCCGTCTCCAGATTTTGGTAACAGACGGACAGCGAGCCTCGAGCCTCCCTGCAGGGGCCTGGGGTCTGAGGCGTCCCGAGTGAGAGACGAGGAGCGCGCGACCTCGTGGCCACTCGCGTCATCCCTGGAGCCTGGAGCCTGGAGCCCGGAGGCCTTCCCGTCATCTCCCCCGCAGCCCCGTCCACGCCAAGAAGCGCTGCCACATCGACGGCGGCGGCGCGGGAGGCGGCGGCGGATGCGGAGCCCACGGGATCGCGGGCACGCCGTGCATCGGCGACGGCGTGCCGTACGGTCCGCTCGACGGATACGACGGCGGCGCGGGCGGGAGGTTCGGGAGCTCGTACCCGCTCGAGGGCGCCGCCGGCATGACCGGGGGACTGATCCCCGGGCCTCGCGTCGCGCGGGCGCGCGCGCGCAAGGCCTCTTGGTCGGCGGGGGCCAGCGATACGCCGCATGCGCCGCACACGCGCGCGTGCGGCGCGTTGAGGGTCTGGCACATCGCGCACGGCCGCGGCTCGTTCCGATCGACGCGGGTGGCGTCGTCGGGGCGCGCGCGGTTCGTCGACGGGCTGTCGGCGGGAAAGACCGGTTGTGCCTCGAGACGCCGCGGATCCGCCGGGACATGGCCGGCGCGCGGCTGGACGGACCGGCGCGGGACCGCGAGCCCGCTCCGCGGCGTGACGGGAGGGGCGGGAGGCGGCGGAGGCTTGGAGGGGAGCGGCCCCGCCCCCGATGGCCCGGACGGAACGGGACGCGCGACGGCCGTTCGAGAATGCGAGGAATGCCGAGGCGGCCGGTCGATCTTGATGGTCGCGTCGTCGAACTGGAGCTGGGCGCGCGGGCCCTCGTTGACCGTCGCGTCGTCCGGCGACAGTCGCGCCGAGTACGGCCGCCCCATGACCGTCTGATCGTCGGACGAGTACGGGTCGCCGTCGTTGCGACCGTACTCGAGATCGATCAGGTTCGCGTCGTCGGGCATGAGCGCCATCGTGAGCGCTCGCCGGAGCTCGGCCATCGACTCGAAGCGGCGATCGGGGTTCTTCGCGAGGCAGCGGAGGACGACGCGATCGAGCTCGTTCGGGATGCCGGGGACCACCTCGATGAGCGGCTTCGGCATCACGTTGAGGTGCGCGTGGATCAGCGCGGGCACGCCGGTGTCGCGGAACGGGGCCTGCCCGCTCAGCATCTTGTAGAGCACGACGCCGAGCGAATAGACGTCCGTGCGGCCGTCGACCGGCTTGCCCATGATCTGCTCGGGCGCCATGTAGTCGACGGTTCCGACGAGCATTCCCGTATGGGTGAGCTGCGTCTCCTGATCCGACGGGAGGAACGATTTCGCGACGCCGAAATCCAGCACCTTGACGAAGTCGGGGTCGCCGGCGCGCGAGAGGAGCATCACGTTCGCGGGCTTGAGATCGCGATGGACGATCCCCGCCGCATGTGCGGCCTGGAGCGCGTCGCAGATCTGCCGGCCGATGTGGACCGTCGTCTCCGGGGACAGCGCGCCTTCTCGACGCAAGCGCGCGGACAGCGACTCGCCCTCGAGCAGCTCCATGACGAAGTACAGGCCGCCCTCCTCCGTCCGCCCGAGATCGAAGACCTCGACGATGTGCTCGTGCTGGAGGCGCGCCGTGTTCTTCGCCTCGCGGAGGAAGCGCCCGGCGATCTCCTCGTCGAGCTGCTCCACGCCGTCGGGACGGATGAGCTTGACGGCGATGGGCCGCTTCATCGTGAGGTCGACGCCGCGGTAGACGACGCCCATGCCCCCGTGCCCGAGGGTCGCGTCCAGGCGGTATCGCCCGCCGAGCAGCCGTGGCAGATCCTCGTCCGACATCCGTTGAGCCCGAACCGGTGCCGACGGACAGCGTATCACGGGCGCTCACGCGACCCCCGCCATTCGAATTGTGCGCTATGGTCCCCCCGTGGACCGGGAGACCCACAGCCGCTACCTCGAGTACCGTGATCGCTTCGGATACTTCGGCCGTGGCAACGCCGTCATGTTGACGCGCGAGCAGTTCGCCGTCCTCGACGCGGAGCATCGCACCCTGGAGGCCAAGGGCCGTGCCCGCGACGACGAGGAAGAGGCCCGCTGGGAGGAGCTCAACAAGCTCCTCTTCCGGGACTGAGCGCGCCCCCGCGCGTCGACGGGGCGCTGGCGTCGCCCGCGAAGGCGGTCAGACGGCCTGCCGCTGCACCTCCGGCTCGACCTCGCGCACGAGCGAGAGATCGCGCTCGCTGAACGAGACGCCGGACTGGTGCCGCTCGTCCGTGCGCCGCCGCTGCGGACGGCTCGCGTGGAGCGTGGCGCCCTCGAGGATGGCCTCGCAGAGCGAGCCGTAGTCGATGCCGGCGTGCTCGGCGATCTTCGGCAAGAGCGAGGTCGGGGTCATCCCCGGCAGCGTGTTGACCTCGAGGACGTACTCGTTCTCGCCTTCGGTCACGAGCAGGTCGACGCGGCAGGCGCCGGTGCACCCGAGCGCCCGCGCGGCGCGCTCCGCGAGGTTCAGGATCCCACGCACGCGCGTGGAGGGGATGCGGGGCGGGAGGACGTAGTCCGTCTCGCCCGGCGTGTACTTCGCCGTGTAGTCGTAGAGGCCGCGCTTCGGGACGACCTCGATGGCGCCGAGCACCCGCCCGTCGAGGATGCCCACGTGCACCTCGGTGGCCTTCACGAACCGCTCGACCAGCGCGTAGCGGTCGTGATCGAGGGCGGCCTCGAGGCCGCGCCGGAGCTCTGCGAGGTCGTTCGCCTTCGCCAGGCCGACGGAGGATCCCTCGCACCGCGGCTTCACGATGACGGGGAAGCCGAAGCTGCCGTGGACCTCCTCGAGGTCCAGGAGGTCCGCCTCCTGAGCGACGTAGTACGGCGGCGTCGGGATGTTGTGGAGGCGGAACATCTCCTTCGCCTTCAGCTTGTCCATCGCCAGCGCCGACGCGAGGACGCTCGAGCCGGTGTACGGGATGCCCATCATCTCCAGCATCCCCTGGATGCATCCGTCCTCGCCGAGACGGCCGTGCAGGGCGAGGAAGGCCACGTCGATCTTGGCCTCGCGGATGGCCCGGTCGGCCGGCTTGCCCTCCTCGAGGATCACGCGCACGACGTCATGGCCGCGAGCTGCGAGCGCCTGCGCAACGCCCTCTCCCGTGCGCAGCGAGATCTCCCGCTCCGCGCTCGTGCCGCCCATCAACACCCCCACGCGCCGCTTGCTCATTCGTCACTCACCTTTTCTTTCCATGCGAGTGGGCCGCCGATCCGACCGGACGCGCCCAGCGTGCTGGACGGTCCGCGAGGGCCCAGGACGATTCGGCGAACGCCGAACCGCATCGAAGGAGCACTCCAAGATCCGCGCCGCGTGAAATCGGCGGGAAATAAGGGAAAGAGCAACCCCTCGCCGTGTCGAACGAGACACAGCCCGGTGACCGCGCTGGGCACTGCACGACGTCGGTGCGCGGGGCGCGATGGCCGAGGCCACCGCGAATGCTCGTTCTCACGTAGCCAATTCGGGGTCAAGAGGCCAAGTTTGTTGCAGACTCCGTCGTCGCCCCGTCCCGCCGGCCGCCGGAGGAGGAGGCCCCCTGGCCCGGGCGCGACGGATCTCCGACCGCGGCGAATCGAGACCTCGAGTGCGCACTGAGGTCGAGAGTCGTCCTCTCCCCGGTCACGGACGCCGAGCCTCGACCCGTCGCGCACCCGCCTTCCCGCAGCCGCGTGCCCGACGACGCGCACACGGCGTCCTCCCGAGCGGCTTCGGCCGCCCGCCTCGAGCGTCACGCCTGCGCGGTGCGCTCAGTCGATCTCGACGAGGACCGCCGTGATGTTGTCCTTGCCGCCGCGCTCGTTCGCGAGGGAGATGAACTTCCTCACCGCCTTCTCGCCGCTGAGCGCGACGATCGGAGCGATGTCCGACTCGCGGAGGTAGCCGTGGAGGCCGTCGCTGCAGAGGAGGAAGCGGTCGCCGGCGTGGAGCTTGACGAGCCCCGTGTCGACCTGGACGTAGTCCCTGTTGCCGACGGCGCGCGTGATCACGTTCCGGTGCGGCGACTTCTTCGCCTCCTGCGGAGTGATGAGGCCCTGCTTGAGCTGCCACGCGATGAGCGTGTGGTCTTCCGTGAGCTGCTCGACGAAGTCGCCGTGGATTCGGTAGATGCGGCTGTCGCCGACCTGCGCGGTCACCGCGTACTCGCCGAGGATGAGGAGCGCGCTCAGCGTCGTGCCCATCCCCGTCTTGCCGCGGTCCATCTCGGCCATCGAGAAGACGATGTACGTCGCCGCCTGGATGGCACTCTCCATCAGTCGGCTCGCGGCGCGGACGTCTTCCTCCACGATGGGGTCGGCCAGCTCGTGCAGGTTGCCGATGCCGCGCTTGACCATCCCGTAGACGGTCTCCACGGCCTCCTGACTGGCGATCTCGCCAGCGGCGTGGCCGCCCATACCGTCACCGACGATGTAGAGACCGAGACGGTCGTCGAACAGAAAGGCATCCTCGTTCGACTGGCGCTTGCGCCCGACGTCGGTGAGGCCGGTTCCCGTCCGACGCAACGGTGGCTGGGCAGGCTGAGTGCTCATCGCCATGGGCTTCGAGACAACGTACGCATGATAACCGACCTCGTCGGACCAACACATCGACAATTTGGGGCACCCTGCCGCCGCACCGTCCCGACGGCCGGTTACTTCCAGTTTCGCGGCAACGCCCGGGGGGCGGCTCCCCTTCCGTCCGGTCCTTCCGGGGCGGGGAGATGCCCATTGCCCTCACCTACGGAGGCCCCTTTCGGATACCTTCCGGCCCACCGACCTTCTCGACGGGGGTGGTGGTGAATCGAGCTTCGATCAATCTCGGGGGGGCCCTCCGCACCGGACGCGGCCTCGGCGGCGCGGAGCTGGGCCTCGCGCTGCTCGTCGTCTCGGTGGTGGCGATGATGATCGTCCCGCTGCCGACGTGGCTCTTGGACGTCCTCATCGCGACGAACCTCTCGCTCTCGGTCGCGATCCTCCTCGTCGTCCTCTACGTCCCCGACGCCCTCGCGATCGCCACCTTCCCGACGATCCTCCTCCTCACGACGCTCTTCCGGCTCGCCCTCAACGTGTCGTCGAGCCGCCTCATCCTGCTGCAGGCGAACGCCGGCGAGGTCATCCAGGCGTTCGGGCAGTTCGTCGTCCGCGGGAACTACGTCGTCGGCGCCGTCATCTTCCTCGTCCTCACGATCATCCAATTCATCGTCATCGCGAAGGGCTCCGAGCGCGTTGCCGAGGTCGGCGCGCGCTTCGTCCTCGACGCGATGCCGGGCAAGCAGATGGCGATCGACGCCGAGCTCCGCTCCGGCGCCATCGACGGCAACGAGGCTCGGCGCCGACGCCGGCTGCTCGCGCGCGAGAGCCAGTTCTACGGGTCGATGGACGGCGCGATGAAGTTCGTGAAGGGCGACGTCATCGCGTCGCTCGTGATCACCGTCGTCAACGTCCTCGGCGGCCTCGTCATCGGCGTGGGTCAGAAGGGCATGCCGGCCGTCGACGCGCTCAAGCGCTACGGTCTGCTCACGATCGGCGACGGGCTCGTCTCGCAGATCCCGGCCCTCGTCCTCTCGACGGCCGCAGGCGTCCTCGTCACGCGGGTCGCGAGCGAGGATCCCGACACGCCGCTCGGACAGGAGCTCGCGAGCCAGCTCTTCGGCATGCCGAAGGCGCTCCGCGTCGCGTCCGGCTTCGTCCTCGTGCTCGCCGTCGTGCCCGGTCTGCCGGCCGTCCCGTTCCTCGTCCTCGCGGCCGTCCTCTTCCTCGCTGCTCGCGCCCGCGCGCGGCAGCTCGAGCGCGAGCAGCGCCGCGAAGCCACCGAGCCACGACCGGCGCCACCGTCCGGCCGGCGGTCCGAGGTGGCCTTCGTGCCCCTCGTCGTTCCGTGGAGCATCGAGGTCAGCGAGGATCTCGCGAGCGTGCTCGACGACGCGCCGGGCGGGGCGCCCGGCCTTCGCGCGAGCGCCCTCGCGCTCCGCGAGCAGCTCTTCTCCGAGCTCGGCGTCCCCCTCCCCGCGCCACGCGTCCGCGTCGCCCCGGGCCTCCCGAGCCGGAGCGCCGTCCTCTCGCTCTTCGAGGTGCCGGCCAAGGTCCTGCCCATCCCGGAGGGAGCGCCCGACGACGATGTGGTGCGCCTCGTGACCGACGAAGCCGCCGAGCTCCTGCGCAGCCGTGCGGCGGACTTCCTCGGACTCGCGGAGACGCAGCGGCTCCTCGACGAGCTCGAGCAGTTCGCGCCGGCGACGGTCCGCAACGTCGTCCCGAAGCCGGTGTCTCTGACCCTGCTCACCGACGTGCTCCGACGCTTGCTCGAGGAGCGCGTGTCGATCCGCGATCTCCGCGCGATCCTCGAGGGGCTCGCGCAGCTCGCCGCGACGGAGAAGGACCCGCTGACGCTGACGGAGCTCCTGCGAGCGCAGCTCCGACGCGCGCTCACGTTCAAGCTGACGCGCGGCGCTCCTCAGCTCGGCGTCATCCTCGTCGATCCGACGATCGAGGACACGATCCGCCGCGCCATCCAGCGCACCCCCGCCGGCGCGTTCCTCACGCTCCCGCCCGCCGCAGCGCGCGACGTCGTCGCCGCCCTCAAGCGCGCGAGCTCCGAGGCCTCCGCCCAGGGCGGCGCGCCCATCTTCCTCACGCAGCCGGACATCCGGCGCTTCATGCGCAAGCTCCTCGAGCCGGAGCTGCCGGAGGCCACGGTCGTGAGCTTCGCGGAGCTCCTCCCGGAGGTCGCGCTGCGCCCCCTCGCGCGCGCGAACCTCGCGGGCATCGGCTGACGGCTCGCCCGCGAACGCGCCGGACGTCGCCGCCGCGTCGCGAAAGCGGCGGCGGCCGTCACATCTTCTGGCGGACCATCTTGCGCTGCACGATGCCGAGGCGCATGACCATCTGCTTCGCCTCGCGCTCGAGGAGCGGGTGGATCTTCTTCTGCGGCGGGAGGAACATCCCGAGCAGGTGCGGATTGATCTCCGCGAGCTTCTTGAGCGCGCGCGAGATCCCCTTCGTGTCGTTCAAGGCGGCGTAGGCGAACGCGCGGGCGCGCCACATCTGCGCCCTCATCTCGGCGTGCTCGGGCGCGTCCGGGTTGAACAGCTCGAGCGTGTCGAGCGCCTTCTTGGCGGCGCCGGTCCGAGCCCACGCCTCGCCCGCGACGGTCGCGAACATGACGCGTGTCTTCGGCTCCTGCTGCTTGCCGAGCTCGAGCTTGTCGGCGAGCGCGCGCGCCTCCGCCGTCTCGCCCAGCGTCAGGTGCAGCATGGCGCGCATCGCGCGGACCTGTCCCGCGACGGGGGCGAGCTCCTTTTCGACGTTGATCGACTCGAGGGTCTTGAGGGCGCCGCGCGGGTCGTCCTGCATCTGGAGCTGCGCCTTCGCGAGGATCGCCTGCGTGTCGCCCTTCTTGAACTCGGTGTCGAGCTTCTCGAGCGCCTGTTTGCGGCCCTCCTCCGTGTCGGCGTTCTTCAGGAGCGCGCCGAGCTTCTCGCTCTTCTTCACCCAGCGATCGAGCCAGACCATCAGGCCGAGCGCGCCGACGGTGGTGACGCCCGCCACGGCCTTCGGGATCCACCCGCCGCCCGGGATCATCAGCGCGATGAGCCAGATGACCGCGACGACGACCGCCACGCGGACGTAGATCTTCTTGAGGTCCACCGGCGGCCGCTCGGCGCCCTTGGCGAGCTCCGCGAGCTCCTTCTGGACCTCCGCAGCGCTCTTCTTCTTCTTCGCCTTCGGCGGCTTCGAGAGCGGCGACGACGCAGGTTTGACCTCAGCCTTGGCGTCCTGCGCGCCATCGCCGGCGTTCGAATCCGCGACGTCCTTGCCGGCCTCGACCTGGCCGGCTCCGTTGTCCTTCTTGGCCACGAGCGCGTCCTACCGCGGGATCCTCCGCCTGGCAAACCCCTGAGCTGCGCGGGCGGTACGGCTCAGGACGGCGGCGGCGGGTGGATGCTCCCCACCGGCTCGCTCGCCATCTCCGGGTCGGCGGCCTGAACCCGCTGGCGCACGTGGATGAAGATGCTCTGCGTGATGCTCATGACGGGGACCGCCAAGAGCGCGCCCACGACGCCGAAGAAGTGCTCTCCGACGAGCAGGGAGAAGATCACGAGCACCGGGTGGATCTTCGCCGCGTCCCCCATGATCTTCGGGTTGAGCAGGTTCGCCTCCACCTGGTGGATCCCGATGATCCAGAGGAGGACGAAGACGCCGGTGCCGAACGACTGGGTCAACCCGAGCGCGACGGCCGGGATCGAGCTCATGATCGAGCCGAAGATCGGGATGAGGCTGAAGACGGTCGCGATGAGCGCCAGCACGGGCCAGTACTTGAGCCCCACGATGGCGAACCCGATCGCGCTGAGGACCCCGTTGACGAGGCAGATGAGGATCTGACCGCGGACGACGCCCGAGAGCCCCCGGTCGATGCGCGCGAGCAGGGCGTGGAACGACGCTCGGCTGCTCGGCCGGACCAGCGACGCGAAGAAGCCGATGATTCGGTCGCGCGTCAGGATCATGTACGCCGCGAGCATCAACGTCAGGCCGAAGACGAAGAAGAACCGGCTGACGCCCGCTATGATGTCGCGACCGATCTTCACGATCTCGAGCGCGTTGTGCTGCGCGTACGCGAGGCTCTTGCCCGCGACGTCGGCGACGAGCCGATCGAGATCGAAGGACTCCGGCGCGGCGTCCCTCTCCGGCTCGATGATGTAGCCCCCGCCCTTCGCCGGGGTGATCGCGATCGGTCCCTGGAACTCCAGGGCGAACGAGCCGTCTGGGCGCTGGCGCGCGACGAGCGCCGGGACGTCCTCCTCCGGAGAATGCTCCACGCGATCGTTCGGCGGCGGCGGCTCCGTCCCGAGGCCCAGCGCCTTGAGGCGCTGCTGCACCTCGGGGACCCACTCGGTCCGTATCGTCCGCGCGATGACGGGCAGCTCTCGCCGGAGCCCGCCGAGCTCGTGCGCGACCCGCGGCGCCGAGGCTCGGACGAAGACGTAGATCGAGCCGAGCACGACGACGTACACGAGCACGATCGCGAGCGCGCGCGGCACGCGCTTCCGCTCCACCCACGCGACGAGCGGCGTGAGCAGGTACGCGATGACGAGGGCGAGCACGAACGGCAGGAGCACCGATCGCGCCGCGATGATCACGGCGATGGTCAGGGTCGCCGTGACGCCGATGAAGATCGCGTGACGCTTCCTGGCCGCACGCTCCACGTCCGGGAGCACCGACCTCGGCCCGCCGAGAGAAGGCGGCGGCTCGGAAGGCCGCGGCTCGTTCATCCCGAGACCTCGCTCGTGAGATTCAGCGGTCCCTGCGGCTCGGGCGCCCGGTCGCCCGGGAGATCGGCGAAGGCCTCCCAGAGCCGGCGCCACGCGTCGTCGAGGTACTCGGGCATCACGCGCACGTCGGCGAGCACCGGCATGAAGTTCGTGTCACCCCGCCATCGCGGCACGATGTGGGCGTGGAGGTGATCGGCGACGCCCGCGCCGGCGTCGGTGCCGAGATTGAACCCGACGTTCATCGCCGAGCAGCTCACCGCCTTGCGCAAACGAACGGTGCTCTCTCGCAAGAGCCCCATGAGGGCCGCGTACTCCTCCTCCGTCAGGTCTCCGAGGTCTCCGACGTGCCGCCGCGGGGCGACGAGCAGGTGCGACGGCGTGAACGGATAGCGGTTCAGACAGACGAACGCGTGCTCTTGCACGATGACCACGAGGTTCTCGCGGTACGCAGGCACGTCGACCGGGTGATCGCAGAAGAAGCACCCTCCCCCGCGAGAGCTCTTGGCCTTGTCGGATTGCAGGAGGTAGGGCATCCGCCACGGGGCCCAGAGAGGAGTCGCCATCGAGCGCGCACCATACCAGAGGTCGTCTGCCAGACGAGCCCGACCGAGGAGAAACCGCTCGAGGAGCGCGCGGTCGGTCGGGGCTGCGATCACGACGCCTTCGCTCCACGGTGAGCGGGCCGTGACGAACGGCTGAGCCGTCTCGGGCAGGCGCGAGCCGGGCGGGCTCGGCCGGAGCCGACGCCCGACCGCCCACGGTCGTGCCAGGGCCACAAAACGCCGACGGCGGCGCCACCTCGCGGTGAGCGCCGCCATCGTCGTCCGGTGTCCCGGGAGCGCCTTACTCCTTGGACTCCTTGTCCTTGGAGTCCTTGTCCTTGGCCTCCGCGGGCTCCTCGGCGGGCTTCGCGTCCTTGACCGCGACGGTGCCGAGCTTCTGCTTGATGAGCTCGCCGATCGAGGTCGCCTTGGCCGGCTCCTCCTTCTTCGGAGCGACCGACGGACGCTTCTCGGGCTTGGTCTGGATGGCCACGCCCTCGCCGATGCGCATCGACAGGGTGAGGCGGCGATCCTGCGAGTCGACGTTCGCGATCTCCGCCTGGATGGTCTCGCCCACCTCGAACGGGATCACGTTGCCGTCCTCGCCCTTCTTCTCGACGAGCTCGTTCGAGGGGATGAGGCCCTCGACGCCCTCGCGGATGCGGACGAAGACGCCGTAGTCGACGACCGAGATGATCTTCGCGTCCACGACCTTGCCGGGCGGGAACTCGTTGAAGATCGTCGGCCACGGGTCGTCCCAGAGCTGCTTGATGCCGAGCGAGACCTTCTTCTCGTCGTGGTTGATCGAGAGGATGATCGCCTCGACGTCGTCGCCCTTGCGGTGGAGGTCGGCCGGGTTGTTGACCTTGGCCGTCCACGACAGGTCGCTCTTGTGGACCATGCCGTCGACGCCCTCCTCGATGCCGATGAAGACGCCGTAGTCCGTGATGCTGCGGACCTTGCCGGCGATCTTGTCGCCCGGCGCGTACTTCTCCGTGAAGAGCGTCCACGGATCGGGCTCGAGCTGCTTGAGGCCGAGCGAGATGCGCTTGGCCTTCGCGTCGACCTCGAGGACCTGGCAGTCGATCTCCTGACCGACCTCGAGGAGCTTCGACGGGTGCTTGACCTTCTTCGTCCACGACATCTCGCTGACGTGGATGAGGCCCTCGACACCCGGCTCGAGCTCGACGAACGCGCCGTAGTCGGTGATCGACATGACCTTGCCGTGCACCTTCTTGCCCGGCGGGAAGGCCTCCTCCGCGTGGCTCCAGGGATCCTCCTGGGTCTGCTTGAGGCCGAGCGAGACGCGCTCCGTCTCGGGGTTGTACTTGAGGACCTTGACGGTGACCTCGTCACCGACCTTGAAGAGCTCCTCGGGGTGGTTGACGCGACCCCAGGACATGTCGGTGATGTGGAGGAGGCCGTCGATGCCACCGAGGTCGACGAACGCGCCGTACTCGGTGATGTTCTTGATGACGCCCTTGACGACCTTGCCCTCCTCGAGGGTCTCGAGGGTCTTCGTCTTCTGCTCGTCGCGCTCCTTCTCGAGGAGCACGCGGCGGGAAAGCACGATGTTGCCGCGCTTCTTGTTGAACTTGATGACCTTGAACTGGTAGGTCTGCCCGATCAGCTTGTCCAAGTTGCGGATGGGCCGAAGGTCGACCTGCGAGCCAGGGAGGAAGGCCTTCACGCCGCCCTTGATGGTGACGCTGAGCCCGCCCTTCACGCGCTGGCTGATGGTGCCCTCGATGAGCTCGTCGCGCTCGCACGCGCCCGAGATCTCGTCCCACACCTTCATCTTGTCCGCTTTCTCCTTGGAAAGCGTGACGAGCCCGTCGTCGTTCTCGCGGCTCTCGATGAAGACGTCGATGCGGTCACCCACCTTGACGGTGACCTGACCGGTGGCGTCGGTGAACTCCGAGAGCGGGATCATGCCCTCGCTCTTGCCACCGATGTCGATGATGACGTTGTCGCGCTGCACCGCCACGACGGTGCCCTGCACGATCTCGCCCTCCTTGCCGAAGTCGCCGCCGGAGACGGATGCCTCGAAGAGGGCCGCGAAGGTCTCCGCACCTCCGCTCGTTTCAGTCACGGTTTCAGTAGCCATTGATTGTGGTTGAACCTCGTTTCGTCCACGTACTTTCGCTAGAGCGCGGACGCCTTCCTCCCCCCTGAGGCAGCGCTCGCAGACGCGGGCGGTACTCGGAGGGGAGCGGGGCTTTAGCCCAGCGACCCTTGGGAGTCAAAGGACCTCGGCCGGCCCGGGCTCGCGGCCGAGCGGTGGCCCCCGGCCGACGGGGGCCGGAGAGGGCCCGTGCTGAGGCGCATTGGCGCGGCAGGCCCTCGCGTTCGCCGAAGCTCGTCCTCTCTCCGTCAGAGCCCGAGATCGGCGCCCGTGGCCTGCGGGAGCTCCTCGAGCAGCCTCGGCGGGACGGCGACGCGGACGAAGACGGTGTCGCCCTCGTACTTCACCTTCGCCTCCTTCAGCCAGGCGAACCGCTCGTCGTCTCTCGCGATCTCCTCGACGATCTGCTTCGCCTGCATCTCCGCCATCGCGGTGGCGCTCGCCTCCTCGTACCGCAGCGCGACGACGAGGCCGCCATTGCCGGGCTTCAGCGTGAAGGTCGCGCTCGACAGCTTCCTCGTCAGCGCTCCCCACCTCGGGTGCCGGTCGAGCACGTGGACGATCGGACCGGCGAAACGGACGACGACCAGCCCTTCGGGATCCACGGTGGGCGCCGGGCGATTGGAGGGCGTCGCGAACACCTGCCGCGCTCGCTCCCGTGCGTCGCCGAGGGCGCCCACCCACGTCCGGCCCGGCAGCACGAAGAGCGCCCCGTCCGGGACGGACGGGTCGAGGAGCTCGTACTCGACGACCTTGGCGCGCTCGTCACGCGCGCGGAAGAGCGGCCGACCTTCGGCGTCGACGACGCGCTCGGGATCGAGGCTCGCGGGGACGGAGCGAAGGACGAGCACGGCGTCGGAGCCCTCGTCCACGCCGACGATGATCTCCTCGGCTCCCTCCGCGGCCTCGACCATGCGCGCGCCTCTCGCGAAGCCGCGCGCCTGCGCTGCGCGGATGAGCGCCCGCCAGAACGAGCCGTAGAGGGCGTCACGCTTGAGCGCCTGCGGCCGGACGACGGCGAAGATGTCCGGCGTCCCCTCGAACACGTCCGACCAGCGGGCGACGTTCTCCTGCCGCGGCGGCGCGCGCGGCGGCTCGCCACCACAAGACGCCGCTGCCGACGGCAGGGCGATCACGAAAGCGACGAGTACGAGGCGGAAGGCTCCAGGCCCCAGGCCCCAGGCTCGCGAGCGGCGGCTCGCGACGAGCTCGTGCGTTCCGTCTCCGTTCGCCGACACCACGGCCGAGGCTCTCAGCCCTTCGCGACCTCGCGCACCTTGGCGAGCATCGTCGCCACGGTCTCGTCGATCGTCATCGACGTCGAGTCGACGACGATCGCTCCCTCCGCCTTGCGCAGCGGAGCGACGGCGCGTCCCTCGTCGCGAGCGTCGCGCTCCTTCACCTCGGCGAGCGTCTCCTCGAAGGTGACGTTCTGTCCCTTCGCGACGAGCTCCGCGTGCCTCCGCCGCGCGCGTACCTCCGGGCTCGCGGTGAGGAAGAACTTCACCTCGGCGTCGGGGAAGACGACCGTGCCGATGTCGCGGCCTTCGAGGACGACTCCCCCGTCCTGCCCGGCCTGCCGCTGCAGATCGAGCAGCACCGCCCGCACCTCGGGGTGCGCCGACACGGTGCTCGCCCCCTGCGCGATGTCCGGCGTGCGGATCGCCTCCGAGACGTCCTCGCCGGCGAGCTTGACGCGAACGCCGAGCTCGTCGTCACGCTCGAACACGAGCGATCGCGCGGCGACCATGCCGCGCGCGAGACCAGCGACGCGCTCGGCGTCGTTCCAAGGCACGCCGGCGCGCGTGGCGGCGAGCGCCACGGCACGGTACATCGCTCCGGTGTCGACGAGCACGTAGCCGAGCTCGGCAGCGAGACGGCGCGCGACCGTGCTCTTGCCTGCGCCCGCCGGGCCGTCGATCGCAATGATGGGTCGCTTCCGCTCGCTCATGGGCTTGGCCTTCGGGCACGCCGGTTCTACCACGTCGTTCGTCTCGGGGCGACCGCCGCCGAAGATCAGCGCTCCACGTCGATGCGCGCGCCGAGCGCACGCAGCGTTCCGACGAACCGCGGGAAGCTCGTGGCGATGCAGTCGCAGTCGGTGATCCGCGTCGGCTCGCGTCCGTGCAGGCCCAGGACGGCCGCGGTCATCGCGATGCGGTGATCGCCGCGGCTGTCGACGACCGCAGGCTCGAGCGGCCCCTCGCGTCCCTCGATGACGAGGCCGTCCGGCAGCTCCTCGCACTGGACGCCGAACGCGCGCAGCACGTGAGCCATCGTGGCGATGCGATCGCTCTCCTTCACGCGGAGCTCCTCGGCGTCGCGGATGGTCGTCGTCCCGTGCGCACGCGCCGCCAGCGCGCATGCGATCGGGATCTCGTCGATCGCACGCGGGACGAGCTCCCCTCCGACGGGCATGCCGCGGAGCGGCTGGTACCACGCCGTGATCTCGGCGATGGGCTCGCCGGCTTGCTCGCCCTGCGGGACCACCTCGAGCCCGGCGCCCATGTGGCGCGCGATCTCGAGCAGGCCCGTACGCGTCGGGTTCACGCCGACGCGGCGAACGGTGACGCGAGAGCCGGGCGAGATCTGCGCCGCGACGAGGAGGAAGGCGGCCGCCGAGATGTCACCGGGGATGTCGATCGAAAAGCCTTCCATCCTCCCGCTCCATCCCGCGGGATCGAGCTGCACGGCGGCGCCCACCGATTTCAGCGGCACGCCGAGGGCATGCATCATCCGCTCGGTGTGATCGCGCGACAGCGTGGGCTCCTTGAACCACGTCGTGCCGTGCGCGTAGAGACCCGAGAGCAGGATGGCGCTCTTCACCTGAGCGCTCGCGACGGGGCTCTCGTACTCGAGCTCGCCGAGCTCCTTGCCGGGAGGCAGCGGCCCGACGACGAGCGGCGCGGTGAGCTCGCCCTCCTTCTTCGGGTGCGGCGTCCCTTCGATGACGGCGCCGCGCGCGCGGAGCGGCCCGACGACGCGCATCATCGGACGTCGGGAGAGCGTGGCGTCGCCCACGAGCGTCGCTCGGAAGATCTGGGCGGCGAGGAGCCCGGTGAGCAGGCGCATCGTCGTCCCGGAGTTGCCGCAGTCGAGCGGCGCCGACGGAGCGCGCAGTCCGAAGAGGCCCGTCCCCTTCACCCTCAGCGTCGTCGCATCGACGTCCTCGATGACCGCCCCCATCGCGCGCATCGCGTTGGCGGTCGAGACGTTGTCCTCCCCATGGGAGAAGCTCCGGATCTCCGAGGTGCCTTCGCAGAGCGACGCGAAGAGGAGCGCGCGATGGCCGATGCTCTTGTCGCTCGGAACGGGCACGCTGCCGGTGAGCGGCGCGCCGCCGAGGGGATGGACGACGAGGGTGGTCACGGCAGGGAGGTTTACGCGAGTACGGCGCCCGCGACCAGCGCGAGCGGAGGAGCCTGCGTTCGCCCGCTCCCGCTCGGGCGCGCGCTCGACCGCACGAAGCTGCGGCGCTCGATCAGCGCACCCAACCGTTGCGGAGGGCGTTCGCGCGTCCGGTCGGCCAGAGGAGGCAGTTCGGCTTCGAGCCCGGCACCTGGAAGACGTAGACGCCTTCCCTCGCCTCTCCGTGATCCTTCAGCGACACGACGATGTCGAGCGTGCCGTCGCCGTCCGCGTCGCCGATCGTCGGGACGGCCATCGATCCTCGTCCCGGGAGCGGAACCGTGTGGAGCACCTGTCCCGTCGCGGACAGGACGTAGAGCGCTCCCTTTCCCTGATCGGGCGTGTACGTCGCGAAGACGATCTCGGGCACGCCGTCGGCCGACAGATCCGCGACGACGAGGCCCGCCGTGAGCGCGCGCCCGTCCGTCGCGTACGGCGTCGACCAGAGCTCGGTCTTGTCCGCGGCGACCGCGTGAATCTTCCCGTCGAAGCCCGCGAAGATCATCTCGAGCCCGGGCTTGTTCGGGTCGACGTCCGCGATCGTCACCTGGTTCGTGAGCCCGACGAGGTTGCCGGCGCCCGGCGCGGCCTGGCCCTCGAGGTCCGGGTTGAACCCGTCGCCGAGGCCCATGACGTACTCGGGCACGTGGAACGGCTCCTCCCATCCCGGCCGCCGCGAGGCGTCGTGTCCCACGACCCAGAGCGCGACGCCGCGCTTGCGGTCGGACTGTGCCGCGTTCTGGACGCTGCCCACCATGACGATGTCGGGCTTGCCGTCCCCGTCGACGTCGGCGATCGCCGGCGGCGTGTTCGTGAAGTGAGCCTGGTTCTCGGTCTGCTCGTCGTCGGCGAATCCCTGCATCGCCTGATCGAGCGAATGCAGGTAGCGCACGCCGGGCGTCTTCGGCCGCTTCCGATAGATGGGCGCGGAGTCGAACGCGGCGCCGGTCCCTTTGAAGAAGCTCGCGTACGCGTTGTCGTGCGGCAGGACGAGGTCCTGCTTGCCGTCGCCGTCGAGGTCGCCGATCGCGAGGTTCTGATCGTACAGGCCGGCGAAGTAGCACGGGCCCGGGTCGCATCCCGAGACTCCGCTCGCGACCGGCGGGAACCCGGGCACCGCGGCTCCGTCGGCGCGGTACGCGTTCACGATGTCCGTCGAGTCGCCGCTGCGGTGCCGGACGCCGACGACGAGATCGAGCGCGCCGTCACCATCGACGTCTCCCGCCGCGAGCGTGCGCGTCTCCGTCCCCCATTGCTTCGGGAATCCGGGCAGGGCCTTCCCCGATGCATCGACGAGCCACGCCGAGTCGCGCGCGGCGACGCCGATCTCGAGCTTCGCGTCTCCGGTGAAGTCGCCGACGACGGGGCTCGCCCAAATGCGGTCCTTGCCGGTGTCGAACGCGAACGCGCGCGTTCCGTCCGATCGCCACACGACCACGCTCCCGCCGCGCGCCGCGACGATCTCGGGCTTGCCATCGCCGTCGAGGTCCGCAATCGCGGGCGACGCGAGCCACCCTTCACCCGTGCTCTGACCGAGCTTCCGAAGGAGAACGGGCGCCGCCGGCGCGCCGCTTCCGCCTGCGGCAGCGCATGTCGCGCGCGGAGGCACCGTCGGCCCGCCGTCGTCTGGTCCGCCCGTCCCGCTCGACCCGGACGATCCTCCGCTGCTCCCGTCCGCCCCGCTCGACGCCCCACCCGACGCATCGTCGTCGCCACCGCCACATCCCCAGGCGACGCCGAGGATCACCCCGGCCAAGCCGACGAAGACACCCGCTCCGCGCATGACGCCTCCCTCTCCCTCCAAGGAGAGACGATAGCGCGCCTCGCTCACGAGGCGGAGACGAGGAGGAGAAGTCTCTCTTCCGCACTGCAACGCTCGGCGCAACCGTGCCCTCGTTCCCACGTGCGACCTTCTCAGGAGTGACGCCTCGCGCTCGCTCGTCTGTCTCCGACCGACGACGCGATGTGTGTTGCGAACGTCGCCGCTTTCTGGGTGGACGTCCGCCGTGGGACGAGATCGCAATGACCGGTGCCGATCGCAGAGCGCTTGCGCGGACGAGGTCGTCGAGAGGTTTGGATCGAACGTCGACGTTCTCTTTGTGGATGCCGGCCGGTGGAGACTCCCCGTCTCACTGCCCGAGCCACTGAGGCGCTTGCGTGAGCATCTGGCGGAGCGACTGGTCGTCGACCTCGAGCTTCACCTGCACGTCCTGGTTCTCCACCTGCACGTCGACGTTCTGGATCTTGATCCCGATGAGCGTGAGCCACTTGCTCATCGTGGCGGCCTGCTTGATCTGCTCCGAGGACGTCTGTGCCGTCTGCGGATCGGCGTACGTGAAGCTGCCCGCGGTCTGGAGGCCCGGCTCCTTGAACGAGACGAGGAGGCGGATGGCCTTCGTCTGCTGGATGAACGGCACCGGGATCTGACGCGTGATCTCGGCGGGCATCGGGTGCGTGGCGAAGTCGGCCGCGACCGCCGCCGCCGCGCCGGGCGTCTCCACGGTCTCGATCATCCACTTCGCGATGTCCCGCTTCACGCGGCGGTCCTGGATCCGCTCGAGCACCCGGCGGATGCCGCTCTCGGACCCGGCGACGACCTTCGTCGGCGACAGGATCGTGAACCCGACGTTGTTCACCGTGTACACGTCCCGACCGGCATACTGCGAGACGACGAGCGTGCCCCCGTTGCTCGTCGGCGTCTGCCGAGCGGCGACCTCCTTGATCTTCGCCTCGTCGAATCGCCCCACGATGATCGCCGCGGCGTCGAAGCCCTGATACCCGTAGCTCGCCCACGTCACGCGATCGACGTCGCGCGAAGCCTGGAAGCCCGCCTCGGGCCCGAGCGGCAGGTACTTCTCGACGAGCTTCGCGAGCTCCGCACCGAACGTCTGGCTGCCGAAGAACGCGCGCGCGTCGATGGTGCCCAATGCGATCGCGTCCCCCGGCAACAAGGCGAACGCATCGTCCATGCTGGTGTCCGCCTCGGGCGCCTTGGCAGGCCCCTTGTCGCCACCACCGCACGCGACGAGGCAGAGGACGAGGGAGACGAGGAAGAAGAGGATCGAGAGACCGCGCTTCATGCGCGCGGGAGGGTAACAACAGGAGGCTCCAGGCTCCAGGCTCCGGGCTCCGGATTTCGGGGCCAGACTTCGAGCGACCGTTTCGAAGAGCGGGACCGCTTGTTCGCGCACACCGCGACCAAGGACATCCGAAAGCGCGCATGCCGCCCACGTTCACGCGCGCGTCAGGCCGCCCAACCTGGAGCCTTCCCCGTCAGGTCAGCTGATACGACCCCAACACCTTGAAGAACTTCGACAGCCGCCGGACCTCCTCGATCGCGCCGACGATCGCGCGGTCGGTCGCGTGGCCCTGGACCTCCACGAAGAAGAGGTACTGCCAGCTCTCGCCCGGGGTCGGCCTCGACTGGATCTTCGTGAGGTTGACGCCTCGATCGGCGAACTGCTTCAGGATCTCGTGCAGGGCGCCCGGGGAGTCGTTCACGGCGAAGACGAGGCCCGTGAAATCGTTTCCGGTCCGGCTCGACGGTCGGTTGCCGACGATGGCGTAGCGGACGCGCTCGTCACCGTCGTCGCGCACGTTGCGCTTGATGATCTCGAGCGAGAACTCGGCGGTGAACCCTTCGTGCACGAGCGCGGCGGCTCGCGGATCGGAAGCGGCGAGCTGACAGGCGCCGAGCGGCGTCTTCACGTCGAGCACCTGCGCGCCCGGGAGCTCCGTGCTGAGGAAGCGCTGGCAATGCGCGCGGTCCTTCGCGATCGCGTAGACCTTCTCGATCTCCGCGAAGCTCGACGCTTTGCTCGCGAGCTGGAGGTTCACGACGAACTCGAACGCGCCGACGATCTTCATGTCGCTCTCGGTGAGCGCCGCGATCGTGGAGCTGAGCAGACCGTCGGCCCGCGTCTCGAACGGCACGACCGCGTAGGTGGCGCGCTGCCGGCTGACCTCGTCGATCGCCGCGGCGACCGTGTCGGTGCTCAGGTACTCGGCCGCGACGCCGAAGCGGCTGCGAGCGGCGGCGTGGGCGAAGCCTCCGTCGAGACCGCAGTAAGAGATGACGACGGGCTGCTCGAGCGAGAAGCAGGTAGCGAAGATCTCTCGGAAGATCTCGCGGAGCGCCGCGTGCGGGATGTCGCCGGACGACTTCGCGACGAGCTCCTCGATCTGGCCGCGGTCCGGCAGGGCCGGCGGCGTGGTCATCGACCTCTTGAGCTCTCCGATGCGCTTCGAGAGCTTTCCCCGCCTCTCGAGCGCAGCGAGGAGCTGAGCGTCGATCTTGGAGATCTCTTGGCGGAGCTCGTCGACTTCGCGGCGCTTGTCGCTCATGTGTCTCATCAGAATAGCACCAAGGCCTTCCCCTCTTCGGGTCTTCGCCTTCGAACGGTCGCGCCGCGCGCGATGATTGCGTTATGACGGGGATGGCCCCCCCGTTTCTCGTCCGGCTTCGTTCGAAGCCTTCCCACGAACCGTCGCCCCTTTGACCTCCTCGCGCGAGCTCGGCAGCCTCCGGCGCAAATACGAGCGCATCTTGGCGCTCCGTCGCGAGCACGAGCGGGCGCGTACGGGCCGGCACGTCGAGCGCGACCCGCGACGCAGGCTCGTGCGGCTCGCCGAGGAGTTTCCCGGAGCGCTGCGCGAGATCGACACGCTGCCGCTCGAGGTGATCGTCGAGCGCATCGATGCGCTCGCGTCGGCCGAGCGCGATCCCTCGCGACGCGCGCCGTGGATGGAGGCTCAGGTCCACTTCCACCGCTTCGCGCGTGGCGCGCTCGCCGCCAAGCGATGGCTCCGCGGACGCAAGCACGTCGACGCCGCGCTCCGTGCCGCATTCGTCGATGCGCTCCCGACGATGCCGCGCGGCGCAGACGCCCGCGCGTTCGCGGACGAGCTCGATCGGATCGCGGCCCCGTCGCGCGGACGCCTGATGGACGTCGTCTACGCGCGTGTCGCTGCGGTCCTCGGCGTCAGCGTCGACGAGGCACGCGCGCTCGTTTTCGGCGTCGACGCTCCTCGGCAGGCGATCACTTCGCCGAAGACGAAGCCGACGAAGACGAGGAAGAAGACGACGAGCTCGAAGAAGAGCTCGACGAGCTAGACGAGCTCCCGTTGGAATCCGACTTGGCGCTCGACCCGTTGGAGCTCGAGTCGCTCGACCCGTTCGAGTCCGACTTCTTCGGGACCGACGAGTAGAGGTCTGCGTACCAACCACCCCCCTTGAGAATGAAATTGCCGCCGCTGATCTGGCGCTTCGCCGTCGACTTCTTGCACTTGGGGCAGACCTGGATCGGGTCCTCCGAGATCTTCTGAATCTCCTCCCAGTGGTGCTGGCAATCCGTGCAGGCGTACTCGTAGGTGGGCATCTTCGTTGCGGCACAAGTGGCCTTCGACCGCGGTCAAGTCAAGGGGTGCGGCTCGCACTTATCGAAGAACGAAGGAAACTTGCGGGCGCCGGCGGTCGGGCGCCGCACCCCTCGCGCACCTAAGTCACGGTTTTCACGTGAAAAATCGCTGAACACATTTTTCCTGCTTGCGTGCGCGGACGTTCAGGCGTAACCACTGAACAATGACGTTATGTGAAGTGACATGACGTCCTTTCTATGGCCAATTTATCCACAGGGTTGGTCGCAGAAGTTGGGCACAACTCGAAGGCCCCCGACTGGCGCCGTCGCGAGCGGCGCGGTACGTGCGCGCCCGAGGTGAGGCGCGACGTTGACGGCTCGAGCGACGACGTTTCGGCACTCCGCCCGGAGCTTTCCGGGCGGCGCCGGGAGCGCGCGCCGAGCGACCGGGGTTCGGGGAGCAGGACCCCGTCGCGAGAAGGTTTGGAGGATCCGCGTAGATGAAGATCAAGCGCCTCGAGCTGTGCGGGTTCAAGTCGTTCGTCGATCGCACGGTCGTGAACTTCGAGCACGCGGTCATGGGCATCGTCGGGCCCAACGGATGCGGCAAGTCGAACATCGTCGACGCCATCCGCTGGTGCATGGGCGAGCAGAGCGCCAAGCACCTCCGCGGCCGGAGCATGGAGGACGTGATCTTCAACGGCTCCGAGTCGCGCCCGCCGGCCGACTTCGCCGAGGTCACCCTCACCTTCGACAACGACGATCCGTCCGACGTCCCCCTCGAGTACAGGGACTACCCCGAGATCGCCGTCACCCGCCGGCTCCATCGCAACGGAGACAGCGAGTACCTGATCAACAAGACGCCCGTCCGCCTGAAGGACATCACCGACCTGTTCCTCGGCACCGGCGTCGGCACGAAGGCCTACTCGATCGTCGAGCAGGGCAAGATCGGCCTCATCGTCAGCGCGAAGCCCGAGGATCGGCGCCTCCTGATCGAAGAGGCCGCCGGCATCACCAAGTTCAAGAGCCGGAAGAAGCAGGCCGAGCGCAAGATGGAGCTCACGCAGCAGAACCTGCTGCGCGTGGGCGACATCATCGCGGAGATCGAGCGCAACCTCGGCTCGCTCAAGCGGCAGGCCGCGAAGGCCGAGCGTTACATCAGCTACCGCAACGAGCTCGAAGACCTCCAGCTCCACGAGGCGTCGCACAAGTACCTCGAGCTGCGCGGATGGATCATGCTCGAGCACGGCGAGGTCGAGCGCCTCGGCGTCGAGGCCGAGCAAGCGCGCGAGAGCCTCGCAGCGGCCGAGGCCGAGCTCGAGAGCGCCCGGCTCGAAGCGCACGCCGCGGAGGGCAGGCTCGAGGAGGCGAACGCGGCGGCCTTCGCCGCGGACAACGAGGTTCGCGCGGAGGAGGCGGCGATCGAGCGCGCGAAGGACCGCCTCGAAGGCCTCCGGCGACGCGCCACGCAGGCCGAGGGCGAGCTCGCGGAGATCTCGCAGCAGGCCGCCGCGCTCGCGACGGAGCGCGACGCCGTCGCGGCGGACGTCGCGATCCTCGAAGAGGGCGAGACCGGCGTCGCGAACGCCGTCGCGCAGGAGGAGGCGCGCCTCGAAGAGCTCAACGGGTCGTACCAAGACGCAGAGCGCGAGGTCGTCGAGCTGCGGCAGGCGATGAGCCGGGCGCAGCAGGCGATCGCCGCATCCGAGGCGAAGCTCCAGAGCGAGGCCCGCCGCAAGGACGAGCTCCTCGCACGTGAGGAGAAGCTCGTCCGGGAGCGCGAGCAGCACGAAGGCAACCTCCTCGAGCTCCGCGGTCGGCTCGAGCAGCTCGCCCTCGCGATCGAGGACCTCCGCACCGGCAAGGTCACGAGCGCCGAAGAGAAGGCGCAGATGGAGGAGCGGCTCGTCGAGCTGCGGAGCGCCATCGCGGAGAGCGAGCAAGCGCTCGAGGAGGCGAAGGCCGAGGCGAGCAAGAAGCGCTCGCGCCTCCACGCGCTCTCGGAGATGCACGCCCGTCACGAGGGCGTCGGCGCCGGCGCGAAGGCCCTCGTCGAGACGAAGGACGCGACGCTCGCGGGTCTGCTCGCCGATCGCATCGAGGCGCCGGCCAATCTCACGGGCGCGCTCGCAGGCCTGCTCGGCAGCCACTTGCAGGACGTGGTCGTCGACGACCTCGAGCGCGGCGTGGACCTCCTCGCGGATCTCGCGGCCAACCGCAAAGGACGTGCGACGGTCATTCCGCGCCACCCGCCGTTCGTCGCGGGCCGCTGCGGTCCCCTCCCCCGCGAGCAGGGCGTCATCGGCCGCCTGATCGACTTCCTCCGCTTCGCTCCCGAGGACGAGCCGCTCGTGCGCGCGGTCGTCGGCAACGCGATCGCCGTCGACGACGTCGCCACTGCGCGCCGCATTCGCGACGAGTGGGTCGGCATCGACGGGCCCATCGTCACGCGTGACGGCACCGTCTTCCACCTCGACGGGCGCGTCTCCGGCGGCACCGGCGAAGAGGCGGTCGCGCACATGCTCGACATGCGGCGCGAGATGCGCGAGCTCGGCGACGAGGTCGCGCGCCTCGAGGCGCTCGTCGAAGAGAGGCTCGCGGCGCACAACGCGCTCCGCACGCAGATCGGCGAGACGCAGGGCGCCCTCGAGCGCGCGCGCCAGCAGGCGCACCAGAGCGAGCTCGCCCTCGTCCACGCGGAGAAGGATCTCAAGAACGCCGAGGCCGAGGCGGCCCAGCACGAGAAGCAGATCGAGGCGCTCTCCGCCGAGCTCGACGAGCTACGCCGGAGCATCGCCGAGGCCGACGCCGAGCGCGCGGCGACGCAGGAGACCCTCGACAAGGCACGCGAAGAGCTCGCCTCGATCGAGGCGACCATCGTCGAGGCCGAGACCCGCGCCGCCGAGTGGCGCGAGCGGATGAAGGCGCAGCAGGAGCTGGTGATGGAGCGCAAGGTCGCCCTCGCCGGCGCGCGCGAGAAGCTCGCCGCCGCGCGCGAGACCGTCCAGCGCTTGTCGCGCAGCGAGGCGGAGCTGTCGGAGCGCGCGCGGCGTCTCGACGGAGAGCTCTGCGAAGGTGCCCGGGACTTCGGCGAGACCGCTGCGCTGCTCGTGAAGCACAAGGAGCGGCTGGCCGACGCGGTCGACGCGGCCCGGAGAGCGCAAGACGCGCTCGCCGAGGCACGCGCGGCGTTCGAGGCCGTTCGCGCGAGCCTCCAGGAGCGCGAGGCGGGGCTCAAGGACCTCCGCACGCGAGCGGAGGAGACCCGCGCCGCGCTCACGCAGCACGAGATGGCGCTCCGCGAGCGGCAGCTCGCGATGGAGCACCTGCTCACGGGCGTGCGCGAGAAGTTCCGAGGGCTCGAGCTCCCGCGCGTCGTCGGCGACTACCACCTCCGGCCGCCGCCGGACGCAGAGACCCGGGCGCGCATCGCGGAGCTCACCGGGCTCATCGACCGCATGGGCTCCGTCAACCTCGACGCCATGCGCGAGCACGAGGAGGCGGAGAAGCGGTACGCCTTCTACACGACGCAGAAGGCCGACCTCGACAAGGCGCTCGCCGACCTCGAGCGCGCCATCCAGCAGATGAACCGGGAGAGCAAGAAGCTCTTCACGGAGACGTTCAACAGCGTCAACCAGACGTTCCAGCAGCTCTTCCCGAAGATGTTCCGCGGCGGCCGCGCCGAGCTGCGCCTCACCAACCCGGAGGACATGCTCGAGACCGGCATCGACATCGTCGCGCAGCCGCCGGGCAAGAAGCTCGCGAGCATCGAGCTGATGAGCGGCGGCGAGAAGGCGCTCACCGCGGTCTCGCTGATCTTCGCGATCTTCCGCACGCGCCCGTCGCCGTTCTGCATCCTCGACGAGGTCGACGCGCCGCTCGACGAGGCGAACGTGGGCCGCTACTGCGAAGCGATCCGCGAGATGACCGATCGCTCGCAGTTCATCCTCATCACGCACATCAAGAAGACCATGCAGATGGTCGACATCCTCCACGGCGTCACGATGGGCGAGCCCGGCGTGTCTCGACTCGTCAGCGTCAAGGTCAGCGAGGCCGCGAAGGCCGGCAAGCCTGCCAAGGGCGAGACCGAGGCCGCGGTCGCGTGAGACAGGGAGGCCGGGAGACCGCAGGAAATGCTTTCGCATTTCCTGCGGAAAAGGGAGCCTCCCTCGCGACCTGCAACGCCTCGCGCAACAGCCGGCCGGGTCCCTACCGACAACCATCGACGGGAGGCGCTTTGCTCGACGGCGTAGTCTGACGAGACATCAACGCCGTCTTTACTGCAGCCCTCTCTTGAACGCGGGCCTCCCTTCACCGCGACCTCGAGAGAGCCCGCGGCTTCACTCGCCTTCCGGCCACTGCGCAGCATCAGGCGCATCACCGGCGTGCACCGTGGGTGGCACGCGTCGGCGAGACGCGGGAGCGCGTGAGGGAGCGATCAGGTGCCGGCGTCGGCCGCGTCCGAGTGCGGGCCGCGGTGGTTGCCGGTGCCGGGGCCCTTGCCGTCGGAGTTGCCGGGGCCGGCGCCCTTCCTTTGACCGAGGCCCGGGCCAGGGCCCGTGTGATCGGAGTTGCCCGGTCCCTTGCCGTCCCGGTTGCCGGGGCCCTCGCCCTTGCCGGAACCCGGACCGTGCTCGGGGCGTGCCGCCTTCGTGGTCGGCGGCGCCCCCGTCTCGTCGCCGCTCGTCGGCGTTGCCGTCTCGCCGCCGCTCGCCGGCGCAGCCGGAGGCGGGTTCGACGAGCACGCATAGCCGAAGCCGGCAGCAGCCAGGAGGAGCACGGTAGAGAGCGAGGTCACGCGCATGGCCGAATGCCTACATGCCGCAGCTCACATCGTCAACTCGCCGGCACCCCGCACAGTCACGAGCTGCACGGCACACGACCACGCTTCCCACTGCAGTGGCTACGGACGGCGTCGACCAACGACAGCCGGTCGAGCCGTGTCTTCGTCGATGTCCGCAGGTCGCATCGAGCTGCGATCACGCGATGCGACGACGCCGATGGGGTGTGTTGTTCTTCGTCGAAGTCCTCGGGTCGGAACGCGACCGCAGTCGCGCGAAGCGCTGCAAGTCGGCAGGGAGACTCCCCTTTCCGCAGGAAATGCGAAGCATCTCCTGCGGGCTCCCTGTCTCCCTGTCGACCCGTGTCTCCCCGAAGCTCCCCGTCTCCGGCTCAGGACCGCGCGCGCCGCCGGCGGACGGACAGCGCGAGCCCGACGCCGAGGACGACGGCGAGCGCCGCGCCGGGGCTCCTGCCGTATGCGCGGCCCATCGAGCACTCCGACGGCTCGGAGCCGCCGCTCGGCGTGATCTTGCCCGCGTCCTTCGGCTGGCCCGCGTCGTACGGCGGCTCCTCGCCGAGCGGCGGGTCCACGACCGGCGGAACCGGCCCCGCGTCCCTGTTCCCCGGTCCCGGAGGTGCCGGGCACGGAGCGGGCTCCGTCTCGGAGTTGCGCGGCTCCGGCGCGTCGACGGTGAAGTCCGCGCGGTTCTCGTTCGTGTCCGTGCAGCCACCGTCCTTGCGGATGGCGGCCTTGGTCGCGTCGAGCGGGAGCACCGACTGGCTGCCCTCGAAGTCCGTGACGGCGCCGTAGCCGACGAGATCGATCACCTTGCTGCTGTCGCAGCGGGTGACTCCACCACAACCCAGCGCCGTGGCGCCCGGCGCGATCGCGAGCTTGCCGTTGGAGAGCGCGAGCCCGATCGCCCCCGTGGCGTCCGGCGTCGGGATGTCGGCACCACTGGCGCCCTGTGCGAGCCCGACCAGGTAATAGCCACCGGGCGGGATCGTCCCCGAGAGCGCCACGAAGCTCTCGAAGTCCGCCGTGGCCTCGGCGTACTGGAGCGAGAGCCCATCGAGCGAGAGGGTGTGCTGCGACCGATTGAAGAGCACGACGTAGTCGCGACGGAACACCGCGCCGGGAGAGCCGCCGCCGGTATAGACCTGACTGATCACGAGCTCGCCGCGCGCCACTCCGCCGTCTTCGAGCGCAGAGCTCACGCGGCCGAGCTTCTCCTCCGATGCGGGATCGTCCTGCGTCGAGCAGCCGGAAGCCGTCACGATCGCGGCGCCGGACGTCGCGAGAACGAGGGCGGTGGCCAGGATCATCTTCGACATTGCGCGTCCCCTCGAGCGAGCCTCTCGCCAAAGCTCGCGAAAGAAAGAAGTCGGGCGACCCGGCCGCGGCCAGGCCGTTTCGGGCAGCTTATGCCCCATCCTCCGGGTTTCTGCAAACGCTGCGACGCGCCCTCTGCGCCGCCGAGCGGACGGTCAACGAGCGCGACACACGGCGCCGCGCGCGCCGCCCTCGACCGGACGCGCTCCCCCTGCCCGGAGAGCGCCCTCGTTCTCGATGCCCGGGGCAGCTCTCCCAGCGGCGGCGCAGCGTCAGTCGATAGGGTCGAGCTTGGTGCAGCTCGCGAGCGTCTCGCCAGGCGGCGGGCTTCGATCCGAGCACAGCAAGACTTGGAGCCGATGGTCGCCGCCGCTGATGTTTCCTGCGGCGAAGACCGTCACGGCGACGCCGCGTCGGACGCGCTCCGGCACGGTGAAGCTGCGCACGGTCGTGCCGGCCCGGAGCGACAGCGTGGCGTTCGCAGGAATGCCCGCGGCCAGGGTCGCGAACCCGTTCGTCGACGTGTACGGGAAGCCGATCGCCGATCCGTACCTCACACCGGTCACCACGGTCTCGCCATTGATGACGAGGTCGACCGCAGGCAGATCGGGCACCCCGTGGACGAGACGCACGGCCGTCACGTTCGCGGGCGGCGCGAGAACGTCGTTGATCGCGACGCCGCGCGGGTTCGCGTCACCGGCGTCGACGCCCGGCTCGATGACGCCGACCGCGACCAGCGTGAGCCCCGCGTTCTGGCGGAGGATCGTCGACGGGATGCTCGCGAAGATGGTGGCGCCTTCGCCGTCACACGCGCCGCCGACCGGAACGACCCGGAACTGGTAACGCGTGCCCGCCGCCGCCGCGGGCAGGTTGTTGTGCGCCGAGACCTCTCCGAACTTGAGGCCGTCCGGCTTGGGGCTCGGAGCATCGACGGTGATCTTCTGCCCTTCCCACGGCCCGGAGGGATCCTGCTTCACGCAGAGGTCGACGGCGCTCGGGCCCTGGAGCAGGTTCGCCAGGCGGATGCGGCCCGCGGGCGGCGGCGGCCCGGCGTCGGGCGTCGTCGGGGTCGGCTCCTCCTCGTCTTCCACGAGCGGAGGGGCGCCGACGTCGATCGGCTCCGCGTCGAAGTCGGGCAGCGGGCTGGTCTCGCTCAGCGACTCGCACGCCACGAGCGATCCCCAAGCGACGAGGAGCGAGCCGGCGCCAGCGACGCTGGCGAGCCCGACGAGCCCCAGTCGGAAGAGCGAGAGGCGCTTGTGCATCGGATTCTCCTAGAACTCGTAGCGAGCGCCGAGCGTGAAGGTGCGGAAGCCCTGCCGCCCGGACGCGAGACCGAACTGCGTCGTGTTCGGGTTCCCCTCACTGCCGTTGACGCCCACCGCCGACTGGAGCGCGAGCACGTTGTTCACCTGGAGCTGGAGCTCGACGTGCTGCTTGATGAGCTTGTAGAAGTCGTAGGTGAGCATGACGTTCACGGTGAAGATGTCCGGCGACCGGAACGTCGTCCACGAGCGGATGTCGCTGTACGTCCCGAGCTGACCCGGGTTGCCGGTCCCCGTGTTGTAGTAGGCGCCGGGCTCGTAGCCCATCGGCGCACGGCGGATCGTGTAGCCGGTCTCCGCGGTCGGATACGCCTTGCTGAGGGCGACGCCGGACCGCCAGTTCATGATCAGACCGAGCGTGAACCCGTCGAGGAAGTAGTAGGTGGTGGCGGTCTTGATCTGGTGCCGCGTGTCGATGCCCGACTGGTACGAGTGATAGAAGGGCTCCATACGCGGGTTGTCGAACGGATACGACGCCGCCGTACCCCACGACTGCGAGAGCGTGTAGCCGCCCTGGAGCTCCAGGTTCTCGGACCGCGTCTCGAGGATGAAGTCGACGCCCGAGTACGAGGCCGTCGACCGCGGGCTGAACCCGTAGAGGGTCACGCGCGTCGGGATCCCGTTCACGAAGCCGATCGTCCTCGTGCCGGTCGGGTCCATGATCGCGTTGATCTCCTCACCCTCGAACTGGCGGCGGAGGTGACGGTACGTGTAGTCGACACGACCGAGCACACCCTTCGCGAGCTCGCGGCGGAGCGAGAGGAGGATCTCGTCGGCGCTCGCGGCGACGCGATCGAACCGGATGCGCGTACCCTGCGGACCGCCGCTCGTCGCGAAGAACTCGAAGCGACGCGTCTCGGGGTTGTACTGCTCGATCGTGACCATGTTGCGCCGCGCGGTGTCGTAAGCCGACACGCCGCCGAGGGTCGGCATCTCGGTCATGCGGCCGTAGGAGACCTGCGCGATCGTCTTCGAGTCGTTCGTCAGATCGGTGATGACCGAGAGCCTCGGACCGAAGCCGCCGGCGGTGACGGAGACCTCGCTGTTCGTCGCGCGGACGGTGCCGGTGTCCCAGCGGAGACCGGGGAGGATCGTCAGCCACTTCTTCGGCTTGTAGCGGTCCTGGATGTAGACGCCGAAGATGTTTCCGCTCTGGTGCGCGGCGTAGCTCCGACCGATCGACCGGCGGAAGCAGCCCTCGCCGGTGTAGTTGCCGTCGACGACGCCGGGGTTGACGTACGGGTCGAGGTCGCAGAGGCCGCGGTCGAGCGGACCGCCGCCGCGGTCGCTGTACGAGACGCCGTAGCCCGTGATGTCGTCCGGCCCGCTCGTACCGCCCGTGAAGCTGACGGCGCGCCGCTGCTCGATGAACGCGGTCTGCACGCCGAACTCGGCCTCGTGGCGACCTCCGAGCTCGCCGGTCGCCGTGACCGACGCGTCGAGCTGGTAGCGGCGTCGCGTCGTGACGTCGTGCGCGCCGGTGTTGAACCAGGCGGTGCCGTCGTCGAGGTTCGAGTGCGCCGGGCGGTGGAAGTCGTACGGAACGCCGTTGATGAGGTCGCCGGGCGCGATGCCGCGCAGACCCTGGGGCCCGACGTTGAGACCCGTCTGGTTGTAGCCGAACAGGACCTTCGTCGAGACGTGCTTGTTCGCCTGCCACGACCACTCGATGGTGGCGCGGTGACCGCCCTGCGTACGACCGGCCTGCGAGTAGGGCGTCGACGCGTTGGCGCTCGCTCCGTCGTTGTTCTCGTAGTCGATCGTCGTGGGGTCCGCGAAAACCTCCGCGTGGATGCGGTGGACGTCGACGGGGACGAACGTGACGCCCGCCGTGATGTAGTACGACTTGAAGACACGCGGCGGCGCCTGGACGAAGCGCGGCGGACCGGCAGGCTGCGCCGCATTGGACCGCAGGTACTGGATACCGACGTTGTAGAAGAGCCGGTCCTTGATGATCGGGCCCTGGGAGTTCAGGTTCAGCTCGTAGCGACCCTGCACCGGCCGCTCCTTGCTGTAGTCCCACGGCTTGTTGCCGTCGTAGACCTGCGGGCCGTACGTCTCGTAGTCGACGAGGGCGGACGGCGCCCAATACGCCGACGCCGTGACGCGGTACTTGTTCGTTCCGCGCCTCGACTGGACGGCGACGATCGATCCGAGCGCGTTGTACTTGGCCTCGAAGCCGCCGGTACGGACCTCGACGGTCTCGAGCGCGTCCTGCTGGAAGTTCGCCGAGAACGTGTTCGTGACCGGGTCGGTGAGGTCGAGACCGTTGACGAGGTAGCGGTTGCTGCTCGACCGCGCGCCCTTGACGTTCGGGTTGCCGCCGCCGACCGTGACGCCGGGGACCTGCGCCGCGACCGACTGGTACTGGCGGGCCATCGGCATGCGGTTCTGTCGGTCCATCGACATGATGAGACCGGTCTGCGGCGAGTCCGGGTTCGTGAGGCGGCGCTCTTCCTCGACGACCGTCGTCTCCTCCTCCGTCGCCTCGGCCGACCAGACGATGTGCACCGGCGTCGCGGCGTCCGGGTTGACGACGACGCGGCGCTTGATCGGCTTCATGCCCTCGTAGCTGACGACGAGCTCGTAGGTGCCGGGCGGCACGGCGCCGATCTCGAACGCGCCTTCCTCGTCGGTCGTCGTCGACTTCCTGACGCCGCTTCCGCCGGTGAGGCTGATCCTCGCGCCCGGGACGGGTGCCTGCGTCATGGCCTCGATGACGGTACCGGTCACACGACCATCGGCCTGGCCGACCGCGTGGGCATCACGCGTGGTCGCGACGAAGGAGGTCGCTCCCGCGACGAGCGCAGCGATGATGGGAGCGATGCGTAGCTTGGCGGTCCGGTTCATGTGTCGAGCGAGAAGAGAAGTGGGTCGTGGACTCCGATTCGAGGCCGCTGCAACGAGCTGGCGAGCTGCGGTCATCACTCCTCGGTCGGCAGAGGCGCCGCTTGCAGGCAGAAGATGTAGCGGGGAACGATGTTGACGTTCGGCGTGACCGCCGTCGGGCTCTGCGGCGTGCGCGCGGGCTCGAGCGTCGAGTTGGCGAGCTGGATGATCGTCGCCTCGTCCTTCGGGAGCTCGTCCTGAGGCGTCGGGCCGGGGAGCTCGTACGTCCAGACCTCGCAGACGGGCGAGTACTCCTCGGGATCCGTGAAGCGATCGGCCTGCACGACGTCGTAGCCCTGCCCGAGCGCGCCGGCCGTCGGCGCCGAGGCGCCGCGGCGGATGACCGGCGAGCGCGGGTAGTACAGGCGCATCGGGCGCATTCGCTTCGTCGGAGCGCCGCCGACGCGCGGCCCGTCTTCGACCGGGATGTAGCCGCCGTCGATGTACGCGACGATGAACTGCCCGTACCAGCCGTACTTCTGGACGCTGATGCCGTTGACCTTCCCGCCCTGGAGCAGGTCGGGACGCTCACCGACGCGCACGACCGCGGCGCCGGGATCGATGATCGCCCACGCGAGGTAGCGATCGGGCGTCGGCAGACCGAGGCGTCCGAAGCGCTTGTCGGGCTCGGGCTCACCGCGCGGCACGTCGAGCTTGCCTTCGTCGGCGAGCCTGAGGAGCGTCCTTTCGCTCTTCGCGGCCTGGCAGTCGTAGTCCTTCGTCGTGACCGGGACCTCCGCCACCACCGGGCGGTAGCTCCAGGTCGGCAGCGCGGCGAACGGGAAGCTCGCGAAGCGATCCGGCGGGAACGTGAAGACGTTCCACTGCTCGTTGAGCGGAATCGCGTCCCAGAAATCGTTCTTCTTGTAGTTCGCCGGCGCCTTGCACCTGTGCTGCGGCGCGAACGGCTCGAGGCCCCCCGGCGGGTCGAAGTTGTAGACCATCGGCACCGGGACGGGGTTGCCCGAGCTCTGACGGAAGTCGGTGCCCGGGCCGGAAACACGCAGCGGATCGACGACGCCCTCCGGCCACAAGGCACCCGACGGCGGCGAGTAGCCCGTCGTGTGCACCTGGCTCGGCGAGAACGGGAACATGTAGTAACCGACCGGCCGACCCTTGGCCCACGCGAGGGTCTCGGTGAACGTCCCCGAGCCCGCCGTCTGCCGCACGCAGAGGGAGCTGAAGCAGTTGTGCCCCCGATATGCGGGCGGGAAGTTGTACGGGTCGATCCCTCCGGCGTTGAACTCCTCGTCCGGGTCCCAGTAGCCCTCGAAGACGTCGCACGCGCCGAAGAACAGGATCGAGGCCAACGCCGCGCCGAGCTTCACCGCGAAGCGGCCCGCCGTGCGAGCCATCATCCGACGTCGAGCACTCCTGGGCTCCGTCGAGCTCGGTGCAACGCCGTGAGCAGGCGGTTCATTGTCGTGGAAGAGCATCAGCCATTCTCCGCGTCCGTTCCCGTGTCCGCCGGGCGGGTGTCCGTAGCAGCGTCGCGACTACCGGCGTCGTTTCCGCCCTGGCCGCCGCCGTTGGAGCCACTATCCGGCGTCTCGTCCTCTTCGTCCTCTTCTTCCTCCTCGACGCCCGCCTCGTACACCGGTTGGAGCGGCGTGCGATCGAAATCGAGGACCGCCTCGCACGCCGTCACGACCGGACCGACCGCGAGGATGAGCGCGAAGAGCGCCCGACGCTTCGTGCGGTTTCGCATGTTCTCGTTTTTCATTGCTCGTCTGCGCGTCAGAACCGCAGGATCTCGCCCTTGAGCGCGGACCCGAGCCAGCTCGCCTTCTTCGAAGAGCCCTTCGTCGTGCTGCTCGTCGCGGCAGCCGCCGCGTCGGGATCGGGCTCGTCGGGCAGGAGGTACATCGCGAGCGCGGTGAACCCGAAGAGCGCCGCCACTCCGAACGACACGTCGGCGATGAACGCGGAGCGCTCACCGGCGACGCCGACCTCGTGATCGGGCTTCTTCTGATACTCGCTGTGCTTCCCGACGGCGTCGATCGCGAAGAAGACGCCAGTACCGAGCGCGACGCCCGAGATGATCCCGGCCACGACGATCGGCGTCGTCACCTTGCGCACGACCGGGCGCGGCGGCGCCGGCGGACGGATACGGGTCTCGATGGAAGCGCCAGCCTCCGCGGGGGGCGGCTGCTCGGCAGGCGGCTGCTCGGCGGGCGGCGCGGGCTCCGTGGTCGGCGCCGGAGCGGGCTCGCCGTTCGGCGCGGGCGTCGGAGCGGGCTGCTGCGGCGCCTCGCCCGCCTCGCCGGACGGCGGCGGCTGCGGCTGCGTGGTCTCCGGTGCCGGAGCCGGCTGCTGCTGCGCCCGAGCCATGTTCGGGGACGCGAGCGACAATCCCGCGAAGATCGCGACGAGCGCGACGCGCTTCAGGATCGGGGCCGCCGCGCCCACGAGTCCGCGGCGACGCCCTCCGAACCACTCATGTGCAGGCTTGGAAGGGTTCATCGGCGTGCTTTCTCCACACGCCGCTACAATGACTTCGTCATGAGGCCAAGAGTTTTCACTCCGGCCCCGCGACATACGTCCATGACGTGCATGGCGTCGCCATAGAGCGCGTCGTCGTCAATCTCGAAAAAGACTCGCTTCTCCGTGCGGACGGCCATCGCCTCGCGGATGCGATCGGCGAGGTTCACTTCGTCGATCGGCTCGTGATTGAGCTGGATTCGGCCATCCGCATTGATGGTGACGACGATTTCCTCGGTGCTCGAGGGGGTCGCGTTCGTCTCGACTTCCGCCTTCTCGGGCACCTTGACGTCGATCTCCTTCAGGAGCGACGGCGTCATCACCATGAAGATGATGAGGAGCACGAGCACCACGTCGACGAGCGGCGTGATGTTGATGTCCGAACGGAGCCCTCCCTTGTTACTTCCGCCGAACGCCATGGGCTACTCCTTGATTTCCTTCGTCTCCATGTTCACTTGCGCCGCACCCGACGCGTGGATTTGCTCGAGGACCTTGCGGACCTCCCCGAACTTCAGATTGCGGTCCGCGTGGACGTTGATCGGGCGCGGCCCGTTCTTCATCTCCTTCTCGAGCTGGGTCGCGAGCTGCTCGACGTCCACCTTGTCCGCCTCGATGTAGACGCCGTCGCTCCGGACGCTGACGACGACGTGCTCGCCCGTGTCCTGCCGCGTCGAGTGGTTCCGCGTACGCGGCAGCTCGACCTCGACGCCGCGATGGAGCATCGGCGTGACGACCATGAAGATGATGAGGAGCACCAACACCACGTCGACGAGCGGCGTGACGTTGATCTCCGATCTGACGTCGCCCGACGCCTGCGGCGCGTGTCGGCCGTGAAGGCGCCGGCGCTTCTTGTGCTTCGTCGGCTTCGTGGCGTGGCCGACGGGTCCGGCGTTCGGTGCCGCTCGACCGAAGCCGAAGCCCATCGGCGCTCGTTGCGCTCCTCCGTCCAGGTACATGGCGCCTGCCCGTCAGCGCGGCTGGTAGCCCGGCGGGTACCCCGGCGGGAGCGAGGCCGGGTTGTGCATCGGCGGGTGCGAGGGATGCATCGACGGCGCGGGCGGGTGAGCCGACGGGTGCACGGGCGGCGGGTGCGCGCTGTGGTGCGCCATCGCCGGAGGCGGCGCCGCGCCCTCGCGCAGGATGAACGAGACGAGCTCGGACCCGATGCCGTTCATGTCGACCGTGTAGCGGTCGATGACGGTCGAGAAGTAGTTGAAGGACATGACCGCCGGGATCGCGACCATGAGGCCGACGGCCGTCGTGAAGAGCGCCTCGGCGATACCGGCGGAGACGGAGCCCAGACCGCCCTGCCCCGTCGCGGCCATCGCCTGGAACGCGTTGATGATGCCGACGACGGTTCCGAACAGACCGATGAACGGCGCCGCCGACGAGATCGACGCGAGCCCACCGAGGCCGCGCTTGAGATCGGCGACCTCGCGCTCCTTCGTGCGATCGATCACGCGCTCGACCGCCTCGACGGGATCGTAGTCGGAATCGGCCGCTCCCCGCGCACGGGCCATCTCCGTCCCCTCGCGGTACTCGAGGAACGCGTCGTGGACGAGCCGCGCGACCGGGTTGTCGTTCTGGGTCGACGACAGCTGCATCACGCCCTCGAAGTTCCGCGCCCGGAGCAGGTCGCGCAGCGGGAGGACGAAGCGGATCGACTTGCGCCTCACGCTGCGGAGCGAGAAGAAGCGGTCGACGATCACCCACAGCGAGTAGACCGAGCAAATCGCGAGCAGGATGTTCACCAGCTTCGCGAGTGGCGCCATGGTGTGCCACATCTCGATCACGTTGAACGATTGCATTGTGCGGCCTTTCCTACTGGTGATCCGTTGGCGACTCGAGACACCGAGCGGCGTCGGTGCTCACTTGATGTTGAAGACGAAGTTGCGGATGGAGCAGACGGGAAGCGGCTGAGGCTTGTAGAGCCACGTGGCGCGAAGCTGCCGAATGATGTTGTCGTCCTCGGTCCCGCCGAGGCCTCGAATCACGGACACCTCGGTGATGCGTCCGTTCGAACCGACGCAGATGCGGTACGTCGCGGTGACCGACTGCTTCGGGTGACGATCCTTGAACGGATCCGAGAGACGAGGATCGGGCGCCGCGAGCCTCTGCTTGTCGAAGACGAAGCTGGGCACCATCTTCGGCGGGGCCGGAGGAGGAGGCGGCGCGGACGTCGGCGGCGCGCCGACCACGCCACCGACGACGCCGCCCGCGACGCCGCCGGGCACACCGCCCGGGACGCCTCCGGGCTCGCCGGCCCCGTCGCTGCTCGGCTCTTCCTTCGGCTCCTCCTTCGGCTGCGGCGTGGGCTCCTTCAGCGCCGTGTTCTTGACCGGCACGATCTTCGGCTTCGTCGGCGCCTTCTTCTGCTGCGCTCCGGCCGGCGGCGGCGGAGGCGGCGGAGGCGGCGGCGCGTTGAAGAACGTCAGCGTGATCTCCGGCGGAGGGAGCTCCTCGACGTGGAAGACCGAGTAGATGATGAGCCCGACGGCGGCGACACCGTGGAAGCCGATCGATCCGAAGAACAGCGTTCGACGGAACCAGCTCGGGCGAGCGACGGAGAAGGCCTCGGCTGCCATGTCACCCCGCCTTGTTCTGGCGCTCGACGGCCATCTGGTAGTAGCGGTTCGCCTCTTCGAGGTGCTTGCGCTTCCCGTCCTCGCTGGGCTCGGACGCGGCGAGCTCTCGGTAGACGAGGTTCGTGTACGTGTACGCGTTCGGTGCAGCGGGCTGCAGATCGATCGCCTTCTTCAACGCCTCGATCGCCGCGTTCGCCTTCTCTTCGCGCTTCTCGTGCGGCCAGTCGGCGTGATCGTGCAGCTCCTGCCAGAGGAAGATGCCGTACGCGAGGTACCCCTCGGCCTTGTCGGGCGCCGCCTCGATCCGACGGCGATGCCAGCGCTCGGCCTCGTCGGGCTTCCGACACTTCGCGGCGACGGTCGCGAGCGTGCTGAGCGCCTCGATGTCCGGCGGGTTCTTCTCCGTCGCCGGACGGAAGAAGACGACGGCGTCCTCGTAGCGACCGGTCTCGACGAACGTCTGCACGAGCGCCGATTTGACGCGCGTGTCGTCGGGGCGGAGCTCGAGGTACCGCTTGTACGCGGCGATCGCCTTCGCCGCCGCGTCCTGCCCCTCCTGCGTCTTGCCACCGACCGCCCTGAAGTGCGCGAGGTGCGCGGTCCCCGCGTTCAGCGCGAGGACGGGGAGCGAAGGATCGAGCTGGCTCGCTTCGTCGAACTTCGCGGCAGCACTGGAGTACGAACCCGACTTGTACAGGTCGACTCCTTCGCGTGCGCGGAAGCGCGCGCTGAGCATGTCGCAGCCGGTCAGCGTGACCAGCGCAGACAGTGCGAAGGCGCTGACGAGGCGACGACGTCGTGAGGGCCCGCGGCTCGCGTCGAGGAACTCCATCGAACGGAGCCTCGTTTTGCGCAGATTTCAGCGCGGCGCAAGCGTCTTTCCGGGTTTCGAGCTCGAGCTCTTCGCTCGAACCCGCCTCGACTGATTACTGCGAACCGCAGAACGACACGCACGTGCCAGGGCCATCTGATGTCTGTTTGCAGATACCCTTACACTCGAAGATTGCGTTCCCGTTGTTGCGGCACTCCTCTCCCGCGTTTTTCCGGGGCGCGCACTGACCGAGGGCGGGATCGCAGAAGAAGCCCTCCTCGCAATGCTCGGTGATCCGACACGCTTTACCCTCAGGTGTCGGGCCTTCCTTGCTGCATACGCCCTCACGGCACGACAGGCCCTCGGCGCACTCGAGGCCGGTGCAGGGCTCCCCCTCCTCCGAGAACGGGACGCAACGATACTCGATGCACGGCGGGCTCGGACACTCCAGCGTCTCCTGAAAGAAAACGCAGGTGAGCCCCGGCTCGCAAGGCGGGTGATCCACGGACGTGCTCGGACCGATGCACCCCTGGTTGAACCCCGCCGGCTTCACGCACGAGCTGATGCCCGTGTCTTTCGACGGGGGGCACACGAGCCCGACCTTGCAGTCCTCGCTCGTGACGCATTGCTGGCCCTCGTCCTGCTGCCCCGAGAGGATGCGGTTGCACCCCGCCTCGTCTTCCGCCCGGCGTACCTGGGCGGTGGGCGTGGCGCCGCACTGCCGCGACGACAGGTGCGACAAGCACGAGCTGGCAGCCTGTCCGTCGAAGCGCTGCCGGCCCTCGCTCGCGCCGAGCGCGCGCGAGATCTGCTCTGCGCAGTCGTCGGCGGACGCGTACCGATAGCGGGACGCGAACTGGCGCTCCTGCCGGTCGGCGTCGGTGCAGCACGAGAACGCGGGCGAGGCGAACAGGTCCTGACAGAACTTCCTCACCTCGGCGCTCGGGCCGCTCCCGGAATCATCCGAGCATGCCGCGAAGGCCAGAACGACTGCGCCGTAACCGCCGAAGACGAAGACACGCGCCGCCCGGCGCACGCGCGAGACCCGAACGATCATCCGACCATCTTCCTTTCGATGTCCGCCGATCGTTGTACCTCAGTGTGCGGCACCTACACCATCGTGTTGATCGCACACGCCACCGGGCACGCTCGGACGCGCGTTTCCGCCACGGGAACGTCCGACGTGGACGCCGTCGGCTTCAATTGTTCGCTGCGAGCAGGTGCAACGACGAGATCTTCGCGCTCGCCGGCGGCGCGACCGTCGTGACGAGGTCGTCGAGGAATCCCCGCGCCCAGGAGCGCGCATCGCAATCGGCCACGCGCGACCGGAGCACCCGCATGCGCCGGCGCTGCTCCTCCGGGCTCATCTCGAGCGCCTGCTGGATGGCCTGGGAGATCCCGGCGAGGTGGTACGGGTTGACGGTGACCGCCTCGCGCAGCTCCGCGGCCGCGCCTGCGAACTCGCTGAGCACGAGGACGCCTTGCTCGTCGACGCGGCTCGCGACGTACTCCTTCGCCACGAGGTTCATGCCGTCGCGCAGCGGCGTCACGAGCATGACGTCGGCGGCGCGATAGAGCGCCACGAGCTCCGTCATCGGGATCGATCGATAGAGGAGCTTGACGGGGCTCGACGTCGGCGTCCCGTACCGCGCGTTGATCCGGCCGACGAGCTCGTTCACGTGGCGGCGGAGCGACGCGTACGCCTCCACCTTCTCTCGCGTCGGGACGGCGACCTGGACGAAGAGGATCTTCTCGCGCAGCTCGGGCGCCCGCTCGAGGAGCTGCTCCATCGCCAGCAGCCGGCGCGGGATCCCCTTCGTGTAGTCGAGGCGGTCCACGCCGAGGACGATGCGCTTGCCGGAGGCGCCGGCGCGGAGCCGCTCGAGCTCGGCGGCGACCTGCTCGGACCGCGCCATCCGCTCGAAGCCTTCGACGTCGATCCCGATCGGGTGCGCGGCGACGCGGACCCTGCGCGTCCCGATCTCGATCCACTCGTCGTCGACCCGCGCGCCGAGGAGCGCCTCGCACGCCTGTCGGAACGCCCGTGCATAGCCTTCCGTGTGGAAGCCGACGAGGTCGGCGCCGGCGATGCCGTCGAGGATCTGCTCGCGCCACGGCAGGACGGCAAAGACCTCCGCGGACGGGAAAGGCACGTGGAGGAAGAAGCCGATGCGGACGTTCGGGACGAGCCGCCGCAACATCGCGGGCACGAGCGCGAGCTGGTAGTCGTGCACCCAGACGAGGTCGCCGGGCCGGACGAGCGAAGCCACGCGCTCGGCGAAGCGCCGGTTGACCGCCCGGTACACCTCCCAGTCATCGACGGCCTCGAGGTGGACCTTGTCGACGAAGTAGTGGAGGAGCGGCCAGAGGACGCCGTTCGCGAACCCGTCGTAGTAGTGCGCCACCTCGCTCGGCGTGAGGTGCACGGGGACGCACCGCATGGCCTCGAGCGATCGATCCAACCCGGCGATGTCCTCCGCCGTCGCTCGCGATACATCGCCTGGCCAACCGACCCACACGGCCTCCATCGTCTCGTGTGGTTTGGAGAGCGCGGTCGCGAGACCACCGGCGGACGATACGACTTTCAGCTCGCCCCGCTCGGTGCGTACGGATACCGGCAGACGGTTGGAGACGAAGATCGTTCGGCGCATGACGGAACTCCTCGGTTTGGGTCGATTTCGATGCCTCCTCGCCCGCATGTCCCCGGGCGCGCGAGAGAACCCCACCAGAGTGCCACTGGTGGAAAATGTTGTTAATAACGAAACATCGACCGGACGTGTCGGTAACGTCGACATGGAAGTGCGACATGTCCAGCCTTTGGCTGAGGCTCCAGGCTCCAGGCTCCGGGCTCCATTTCGGAGGCTCCGGGCTCCAGGGGTCGAAGTACTTCGGAGGCTCCGGGCTCCAGGCTCCGGGCTCCAGGGGTGGGGGCCCTTCGGAGTCCCCGGGCTCCGGGCTCCGGGCTCCAGGGGTGGGAGTCCTCCAGAGACTCCAGGCTCCGGGCTCCAGGCTCCAGGGCGAGTTCTCGGCGGCGGCAGTCGTAAGTCCTTCGGCTGAATCGCCTGCTGACGCGACCTCGGTATGCGTGCGCAAAGCGGGCCCCCGGCGTTTCCGAATGGACCGCCGCCCTCGAACAGCGTTTCAAGAGAGTCTCGATTCCGAGCCTGTCGGGAGACTAGAGCCGGAAGGCTCGCGAGGTCCGGCCTCTAGCTCCGGATCTGGAGCCTGGAGCCTGGAGCCTCCTACGTCACACATCGATCGCCGCCGCCTCCTGCGCGTGCTCCATGATGAACTGGAAGCGCGCGGCGGGATCCTTCCCCATGAGGTCGTTGATGACGCGATCGGTCTGGAGCGCGTCGGAGATCTCGACGCGGAGCAGGCGGCGCGTCTTCGGGCAGAGCGTCGTCTCCCACAGGACCTTCGGCATCATCTCGCCGAGGCCCTTGAAGCGGGTGATCTCCACCTTCGATTCGTCCTTGCCGACCTTCTTCAGGATCCGCTCCTTGTCGGCGTCGTCGATCGCCCAGTACGTCTCCTTGCCGACGTCGATGCGATAGAGCGGCGGGACGGCCACGTACACTTTGCCGCTCTTCAGGAGCTCCGGCATGTGCCGGTAGAAGAACGTGAGGAGCAGCGTCGAGATGTGGTGGCCGTCGGAGTCGGCGTCCGCCAGGATGATGATGCGCGTGTAGCGGAGCTTGTCGACGGAGAAGTCCTTGCCGACGCCGCAGCCGAGCGCGACGACGAGATCGGCGAGCTCCTTGTTCTCGAGGACCTTCGCGAGGCTGACGGACTCCGTGTTGAGGACCTTGCCTCGCAGCGGCAGGACGGCCTGGTGCTCGCGGTCCCGGCCCTGCTTCGCCGAGCCGCCTGCGGAGTCGCCCTCGACGATGAACAGCTCCGTCTTGTCGCGCTGGGTGCTCGTGCAGTCGCTGAGCTTGCCCGGCAGCGTGAGACGGCCGCTCGTCGCCGTCTTGCGCGAGACGGCGGCGGAGGCGGCGCGCGACGCCTCACGGGCGCGCGCGGCGAGGACGATGCGCGCGATGATCTGCTCGGCGACGCTGCGGTTGGAGTTGAGCCACTGCTCGAGCGCGGGGCGGACCGCGCCGTCGACGAAGGTCTGCACCTCCGGGTTGTTGAGGCGATCCTTCGTCTGACCCTGGAACTGCGGCTCGGCGACGTACACGCTGAGCACGCACGAGAAGCCCTCGCGGATGTCCTCGGCCGCGATCGTCACGCCGCGCGGCGTCAGGTTGTGCGTCTCGATGTAGTTACGTACGGCCTTGCCGACGGCGCTCCGGAGCCCGTTCTCGTGCGTGCCTCCCGAGCCGGTCGGGATGCCGTTCACGTAACTGCGAACGTGCTCGTCCGTCGCCTCCGTCCACTGGAAGGCGACCTCGACCTTCGCGCCGTTCTCCTTCGTCAGGGTGAACGGCATCTCGTGGATCGGCCTCTGGCCGCGCTCCGTGACGACCTTCTTCAGGTAGTCGACGATTCCCTGATCGTGCTTGAACGTCTCGTCGGTGCCGCGCGCCTCGTCGATGAAGCGCACCTTCACGCCGCGGTGGAGGAAGCTCGCGATCTCGAGGCGCTCGCGGATGATCGCCGGATCGAACTCCGTGCGCGGGAAGATCGTCGGATCGGGCTGGAAGAAGACCGTGGTGCCGGTGCCGCGCGCGGGGCCGACCTTCTTCAGCGGGCCGGTGGGCCTGCCGCGCTTGAACTCCATCATCCACTCGGCGCCGCCGCGCTTGACCTTGGCCACGAGCCGCGTGGAGAGCGCGTTGACGACGGAGGCGCCCACGCCGTGGAGACCGCCCGAGGTCTTGTAGTTGGCGCCTTCGAACTTTCCGCCGGCGTGGAGCGTCGTGAAGATGATCTCGAGCGCGGTCTTCTTGTGCTTGGGGTGCTTGTCGATCGGGATGCCGCGGCCGTCGTCGGTCACGGTGATGCTCGACCCGTCCTTGTGGAGCGTCACCGTGATCTCCTTCGCGTACCCGTTCATCGCCTCGTCGACGGAGTTGTCGACGATCTCCCAGACGAGGTGATGCAGGCCGGCGGTGCCGACCCCGCCGATGTACATGCCAGGCCTCTTGCGGACCGGCTCGAGCCCCTCGAGGACCTGGATGTCTTTTGCGGTGTACTCGGTGGCCATGCTGCTTTCCCTGGTGACGACTTCCTCGGCGGTCGGGTGATCGGCGCTCGGCCGCGCTCGCGGCGGGCCTCAGTTCGGCGGCGGGATGCTCCTCGGGCGCTCGGTGGTGAACGGCGGCGGCGCCGGCGGCACCTCGAGCACGACCTCGGTGAAGGCGCCGCGCGAGATCACCTCGCGGCCTTTCCCGCCGCGCCCGGTCTTCTCGTAGCGCCCCGGGTTGATGCGCTGCTCGCCGCCGAGCGACGTCTTGACGGTGAGCGTGTCCCTGTCGTCCTTCGCGGCCTTGATGGCGAGGACGGCGTCGTCGTCGGCGAGCTGCATCAGCTTCACGCCCTTGCCGGCCGACGCGAGGAACTTCACCTCCGTGACGTCGCAGAGCAAGGCGCGCCGTTTCTTCGAGACGACGATGAGCGTCTCGTGGCCCTTCACGACGGCGGCGCCCACGATCGTCGCCCCGTCGGACAGGCGCGCGAAGCGACGGCCGTTGCGCGTGCTCGGCTCGACGAACGGCTCGAGGCTGAACGTGAGCCCGAGCCCGTCGGAGCTCGCGGCGACCGCGAACGTCTCCGGGAAGTGCTCCTCGTCGCCGGAGAGCTTGCCGACGAGACGCGGGTCGAGCGACGCCATCGCCACGATTTGCTCGCCGTCCTTCAGCTTGAAGAGCTTCTGGATCGGCTCGCCGTAGCCGGTCGTCGCCGGGATGTCGGCGATGCGGCACGTGTAGGCGGTGCCGTAGCTCGAGAAGAAGACCACGGTCGACTTCGTCGAGCCCGCGACCACGTCGAGCACCTGATCGCCCTCGCGCAGGCGCGTCGCGCCCGGGTCCTTGATCTCGCGCTGCCGCTTCACCCAGCCGTCGCGCGTGAGAAGGACGTGGTTGTCCTCGGCGACGATGAGCTCCTCCTCCGAGAACGTCGCCTCCTCGCCGACGGCCTCGATGATCGTGCGCCGCTTGCCGGCCTTGCCGAAGCTGCCCTGGAGCGAAACGAGCTCCTCGCGGACGATGCCCCAGATACCCTTCGAGCCCTCCTCGGCGAGCAGCTTCTTGATCTCGGAGGCGCGCTTCTTCTTCTGCTTGAGCTCCTCCTGGATGACGAGGATCTCGAGGCGCGCGAGGCGGTACAGCTTCAGCTCGAGGATCGCGTCGGTCTGCTCGTCGTCGAGCTTGAACCGCGACATGATCTTCTTCGCGGCGTCCGCCTTCCCGTCCGACGTGCGGATGATCTTGATGATCTGGTCGAGGGCGTCGAAGACCGTGGCGAAGCCCTCGAGGATGTGCATCCTGCGGCCGAGCTGGTCGAGCTCGTGCTGCAGGCGCTTGGTGACGACCTCGAGCCGGAAGTTCAGGAAGTGCCAGAGCAGCGACTTGAGATCGAGTCGCTCGGGGCGTCCGACCTCGGGGTTCTCGGTCGGCACGAGGCACGTGAGGTTGACCGCGAAGTTCGTCTGCAGCGGCGTGTTCTTGAAGAGGTACGCGAGCACCTTCTGCTCGTCGGCCTCTTTCTTCAGCTCGAGCTCGATGCGGACGTCCTCCGTCGACACGTCCTTCACGTCGAGGAGGAGCGGCATCTTGCGCTGCAGGACGATGTCCGCGATGCGCTCGACGAGCACGGACTTGTTCGTCCCGTACGGGATGCTCGTGATGTAGATCGTCTTGCTCGAGCGGCCGACCGAGCCCGGCTCCCACGTGGCGCGGACCTTCAGGCTGCCCTGCCCCGTCTCGTAGACGCGTTTGATCTCCTCGGGCGACGAGACGATCTTGCCGCCCGTCGGGAAATCCGGGCCCTTGATCGTGCGCGCGAGCTCGCGCGAGCTGAGCGTCTTGCCCTCGAGCAGCGCATCGAGCAGGCGGATCGCCGCGGCGCACACCTCCTCCGGGTTGTGCGGCGGGATGTTCGTCGCCATGCCGACGGCGATGCCCGTCGCGCCGTTGATGAGGAGGTTCGGAAGCTTCGCCGGCAGGACGATCGGCTCGGACTTCGTGCCGTCGTAGTTCGGGCGGAAGTGGACCGTCCGGTGATCGAGGTCCTGGAGCAGCTCCGCGCTGATCGCCTCGAGGCGGCACTCCGTGTAACGCATCGCCGCCGGCGGGTCGCCGTCGAGCGAGCCGAAGTTGCCGGAGCCCTCGACGAGCGGCACGCGCATCGAGAACGGCTGCGCGAGACGAACGAGCGCGTCGTAGATCGACTGATCGCCGTGCGGGTGGTAGCCACCCATCACGTCGCCGACGACGGTGGCGCACTTGCGGTGCTTCGCGTCCGCGAAGAGCCGCTTCTGCCCCATCACGTAGAGGATGCGGCGCTGGACGGGCTTGAGGCCGTCGCGGACGTCGGGGAGCGCGCGGCTCGTGATGACCGACAGCGCGTAGTTCAGGTAACGCGTCTGCGCGAGATCGTGCAGCGGCGCGACCTCCTCGATCCCGACCGGGAGCACCTCCATCTCCTCCGAGCGTCCGCGCTTCGAGCGCCGAGCCGGCGGGCTGCCGTTCTTGCTCGGATCGCTCCGGCGGCTGGTGATCCCGTTGGTCGTGCCGTTCGTCGTCGATTTCTTCGTTGCCACGAGGGCGCTTGCTCCTCTCCTACGTGGCCAGTGGCTAACTGTTCTTTCGTACAGTCGTCAAGTTACGGGCAAAGATTGGTCGAGCCGAGCCGTTCCGCCTCGATCGCAAAGCGACAGCTGTGCTCGAAATACGCGTCATCATTGAGGTCTCGAATGGGTATCCGAGCCTCATCGACATGGCGCCCCGGATGGCGGGAAGTTACGTACCAGCTACCCGCTCCTCCTACCCGAGGACCCCATGCTTCTCCTCCCCGTGCAGCCCGACCTCAGCCACGCCCCCACCGCCGGACGACCGGTTCATCCGCCCGTGACGACCGACGACGAGCGGAGCGAGCACGACCGTGGCTCCTGGCGCAGCCTGCAGGCGGTCGGTCCCGTGGCCGTGCTCGGCGCGATGATCGAGCAACGCAAGCGCTCGTCGAGCCCGCCGCCGCCTCCTGAGTTCCAGAAGATCCGCTGAGCCGTGCTGCTCAAGTCGGCGCTCGACTGGGCCGCGGTCTGGCACGCGGATCAGCTTCGCAAGTACCCGAACGCGCGCGTGCCGTACATGAGCCACGTCGCGGGCGTGGCCGCGATCCTCTCACGTCACGGCTTCGCCGAAGACGTCGTCGCCGCGGGCGCGCTCCACGACGTGATGGAGGACTGCGGCGTCACGTACGAAGAGCTCTCAGCGAAGTTCGGCGCGCGCATCGCCGATCTCGTCCGCCACGTGAGCGAACAAGACAAGTCGCTCCCGTGGGAGGAGCGCAAGCGCCGCTACCTCGAGCACTTCGTCCACAAACCGTGGGAGGCGCAGGCGATCACGCTCGCCGACAAGATCGACAACCTGCAGTCGATCATCGTCTGCGCGCGCACTTGGGGCGATCCCTGGTCGATGTTCAAGCGCGGCCGCGACGCGCAGCTCGAACGCTTCCACGCGCTGCGCGAGCGTGCGGAGGCGCTTCCGAAGCACGCGATCGTCGACGAGTACGTGGCGGTGCTGCGGGAAGTGGAGGCGATCTGAAGAGGCTCCGGGCTCCGGGCTCCAGGCTCCAGGGAAGTCAGTCCTCAGTCCTCAGCGGAAGCGTGCTTCGGGCCTCGTGGCGGCTCGGTCGGACTGCGGGCGTCGGGGCGCGACGCAACGGAGGCTCCAGGCTCCGAGCTCGAGGCTCCAGCGGGGCTCCAGGATAGAGAGGCTCCAGGGGGGAAGATGCTCTACCGCGCCGAGCTCGATCGCAGTAGCGTGTCGCGCGATGCGGTTCGCCTCGAGCGACTCTTCCCGCCAACGCGGCGACGAGCTCCCGGGTCGCCTCCCTGGAGCCCGGAGCCCGGAGCCTGGAGCCTGATCCCCCCGTGATCCGCCGACCTTGGGCGATCCTCGCGCTGCTCACGGGGCTCAACCTCCTCAACTACCTCGATCGCCTCGTTCTCTCCGCAGTGCTGCCGAAGGTGCAGGAAGAGCTGCACCTGTCGAACTTCGAGGGAGGTCTGCTCGCGACGATCTTCCTCATCGGCTACTTCGTGACCTCGCCGATCTTCGGCGCGCTCGGCGACCGGCTCCCGCGCAAGGGGCTCATCGCCGCCGGCGTCGCGGTCTGGAGCGCGGCGACGGTGGGCTCGGGTCTCGCGACCGGGCTCTGGTCGCTCTTGATCGCGCGCGCCCTCGTCGGCGTCGGAGAGGCGAGCTACGCGACGCTCGCGCCCACGATCATCGACGACGTCACGCCGGCCGAACGCAAAGGTCGTGCGCTCGCCATCTTCTACATCGCGACGCCGATCGGAGGCGCGCTCGGCTACCTCGTCGGTGGCTTCGTCGAGCATCGATGGGGATGGCGGAGCGCGTTCTTCGTCGCCGGTGGTCCGGGCCTCGTTCTCGCGCTCGTCTGTCTGCTCCTCTACGAGCCGGCGCGGAAGCTCGCGACGGAGAAGGCCAATGTCTTGCGCGACGTCGGCAAGCTCGTGCGCGCGCCCCTCTACCGGCAGGGCGTCCTCGGCTACTGCGCGTACACGGCCGCGATCGGCGCGTTCTCGTACTGGGCGCCCAAGTTCCTCTACGCGCGCTACGCGATGCCCCTCGCCGCGGCGAACTTCCAGTTCGGCATCATCACCGTCGTCGGCGGCGCGATCGGCACCCTCGTCGGCGGCCGCCTCGCCGACCGCGCGTCGAAGTCGGTCGATGCGGGCTCGGAGGCCGCAGACGCGAGCGCGCGAACGCGGGCGCGCGTCAACGGCCTTCTCAAGATCTGCGCCCTCGGGAGCGCCGTCGGCGCGCCCCTCGCCGTCGGTAGCTTCCTGTCGCCGAGCCCGACGCTCTTCTTCGTCCTCGTCTTCCTCGCGATCGCCTTCCTCTTCGTCGTCACGTCCCCCATCAACGCGGTCATCCTCCAGGCCGTCCCGACGGAGCTCCGTGCGAGCGCGATGGCGCTCAGCATCTTCTCGATCCACGTCTTCGGCGACCTCTGGTCCCCGCCCCTCGTCGGCCTGCTCGCCGATCACCTCCCGATCCAGGTCGCGATGATGTCCCTGCCCTTCGCGATCGCCCTGGGCGCCGCGCTGTGGTGGCCTCGCCGCGCCGCCGCGCCCTGAGCCGGCGCGCGGCGGTGCGACGCCCCGGCCCGTCGGCGCGGCGCCGAGCCGTCGAATGTGCGCCCGCGCCGGCGCAACGACACGGGTCGCACGCGGTCGAAAGCGACGAGCGGCGCGCCCCGGACCGGAGGGACGGCGTCACGCCTGCGCGCGCGCCTGGCCAAGGCGCCAAGATCTCGGCGGAAATCTTTGGCGTTCGCCACCAACGCTCGGTTGACCTCGAAGGCCATGGTCGAGTACTGAGAGCGCTCGATTCGTCTTTCGTGATGGGGTCCGCCCCATACCCCACCCGCTCCGAGCCTCGCCTGGCGAGCCTCGATCCGCTTCGCGGCTCCCATCCCGTCCGAAGCGGGGTCCTTCAGCGATGATCTCGTTCCCGCGAGCGAAAGCCAAAGCCCGATCGTTCGCGCAGGGACTCATCCTCCTCGTCGCGCTGCTCGCGAGCGCGATCCTTCCCCTCGGCCTGCTCGCCACGCCCCTCGCCCTGGCGCAGGGGGCGGACGCGGGCGCCGGCCCCGCCGCCGCGCAACCGGGTGCGGCCGACGCGGGCGCGCCGCAACCCGCCGCGAACGGCGACGCGGGCGCGCCGCAGCCCGCCGCGAACGGGGACGCCGGCGCGCCGCAGCCCGCCGCGAACGGCGACGCCGGAACGCCGGGGCCCGACGACGTCCCGCCGGAGGACGAGGCCGCGGGCGCCCCGCCGACCGTGCCCGCCGGGCCGACGATCAGCATCCCGCAGAGCGAGGCGGAGCGCGCCGAGGGCACGCCGATCGTCCGCATCGAGATCAGCGGCAACCGGCGCGTCGCGAAGGAGGACATCATCTCGTACCTCCGCGAGAAGCCCGGCCACCTGTTCAAGGTCGAGAACCTCGCGAGCGACGTCCGCGCGCTGTGGGACTCGGGCTTCTTCGACGACATCGAGGTCGACATGACGCGTGTCGACCACGGCATCGTCCTCCGCTTCCTCGTCCGCGAGCGCCCGAACATCAAGGCCGTGGAGTTCGAGGGCAACAGCGAGATCGAGGACGACAAGCTCCAGGAGGCCATCGAGGTCAAGGCCAACACGATCCTCAGCGTCCAGGCCGTCCGCCGGAGCGTGCAGAAGATCAAGGACGCCTACGCCGAGAAGGGCTACTTCCTCGCCGAGGTCGAGAGCGCGATCGATCCGCAGCGCGACAACGAGGTCATCGTCCGCTTCACGATCACCGAGCACTCGCCGGTGACGGTCCGGCGCATCACGTTCGTCGGCAACTACAACGTACCGGACGAGGAGCTCCGCGCCGTGATGCAGACGGGCCAGGGAGGCATCTTCTCCTTCGGCTCGGGCGGCCCGTACCGCCAGGACGTCTTCGAGCGCGACGTCCTCATGCTCAACGCCCTCTACTACGACAAGGGCTACATGAACGTGTCGATCGGGACGCCGCGCGTCATGCTGACGCCCGATCGCGAAGGCATCGAGATCACGCTCGTCATCCACGAGGGCCCGCGCTTCAAGATCCGGCAGCTCAAGGTCTACGAGCGCGACGCCGACGGCAAAGAGGTCGAGCCGCTCGGCGGGCGGCGCGCGCTCCGGCAGCTCATACGCGCCAAGAGCGGCGACTACTTCAACCGCGCCGAGCTCGTGAAGGACCTCGGCGCCATCCGCACCCTCTACCGCGACGCCGGCTACGCGAACGTCGAGGCGGAGCCGGAGACCGAGCTCGATCCGGTCCGACGGGAGGTCGACATCATCATCCCGATCCGCCGCGGGCCCCTCGTCCACGTCGAACGGATCGAGATCAAGGGCAACACGAAGACCCGCGACAAGGTCCTCCGTCGCGAGATGGAGATCGAAGAGGGCCAGCTCTTCAGCGAGACGAAGCTCGAAGACAGCAAGCGGCGCATCGTCGCCCTCGGCTACTTCGAACGCGTCGACGTCTCGACGGAGCAAGGCTCGACACCGGAGACGATCAACATCAACTTCGAGGTCACGGAGCGACCGACGGGCACGTTCCAGGTCGGCGCCGGCTTCTCGAGCATCGAGAACTTCATCGCGACGGCGCAGATCCAGCAAGCGAACCTCTTCGGCAACGGTCAGTCGCTCGCCCTCCAGGCGCAGGTCTCCGGCCTCCGGCAGATCGTCAGCATCCGCTTCTTCGAGCCGTACTTCCTGGACTCGGACTGGTCGTCGTCGGTCGAGCTGTACGACAACCTGATCGTCTTCCCCGACTTCGCGCGGCGCACGCTCGGCGGCGCGATCACGTTCGGCTACGCGCTCATCCAGCCGTGGCTCCGCATCGGCCTCACGACGACGGTGCAGCACGACTCGGTCGACACCGAGCGCGTCAACACGTTCTTCGGGACGTCGTCCGGCTTCGTCAGCATCTACCAGCGGCTGCCGCTCGCGAACCTGTTCAACGCGGGCCGCACGATCTCGCTCCGCCCCGCGATCACCTACGACACGCGAAACAACCGCCTCTTCCCTTCGAGCGGTCTCTTCCTCCAGGCGTCGACCGAGCTCGCGTCGTCGGCGTTCGGCTCCGAGATCGAGTTCCTCCGCCACGAGTTCATCGGCCGCTTCTACTACCCGCTCTTCGGGCAGGGCGAGATGCCGGGCAGCGGCTTCATCATCAAGATGAACAACAAGGTCGGCGTCATCACGAGCCCGCTCTCGCAGGGCGTGCCGATCTTCGCGCGCTACTTCCTCGGCGGCATCCTCGACGTCCGCGGCTACCGCCTCCGTACGCTCGGTCCGCGCCTGCCGCTGAACCAGGCGCTCGACGTCAACGCACCGCCGGTCCCGAACGGCGCCAACATCGGAGGCAACCTCCAGTACTACTCGAACCTCGAGTTCGAGTTCCCGATCATCGACAAGGTCGGCATCCGCGGCGTCGCGTTCTTCGATGCCGGCAACACGTGGAACCTCGAGCAGCAGTTCTGCAAGACGACGCCGGCGCCCCAGTTCTCCGAGCTCGTCAGCCCGTGCTTCTCGTTCCCGGACAGCCTGACGCGGCTCCGCCTCGCGAGCGGCGCCGGCATCCGCTGGTTCTCGCCGCTCGGCCCCCTCCGCTTCGAGCTCGGCTTCCCGCTCAACAAGCTCCCGTACGAGGAGTCGAGCGTCTTCGAGTTCACGATCGGCAACTTCTTCTGAGAGCCCGCGAGAGGCTGGCGCGGGCGCCCGCGTTGTGCAAAACAATGCGGCCTCGTGCCCTCCATGCTTGCTTCCGGTCGCTCGTCCGTGCCTCGCTCGTCTCTCCGGTGGATCGCGCGCGCCGCGTGCGCCGCCGGCGCCGTCCTGCTCCTCGCCGCCTGCACGCACACCAAGATCATCCAGCAGTCCGGGGGCGGAGACGACGGCGATCCGGAGGGAACGGGCGACCGCCGCGAGGGGCAGCATTGCAAGTCGGGCGGCATCACACGGCCCGTCGACGCTTACGACATCAACCCGGACTCGGAGAGCGGGCAGACGTGCGCGATCGAGAACGTGCTCGACGACGACGGCAGCGTCGCGGGCCTCGACGCGCCCACGGACAAGACGCACGAGATCGACGGGCGCCCCGTGACGGGATGCATCGCCGCCGAGTTCGCCGAGGGCATCACGCTGGCCTCGCTCACGATGAAGATGAGGCCCACCGCCCAGGGCTGCGGGCACGAGTGCACCCCGGGAGCGAACGGATGCGGCACGGGCGCGAAGGTCTCCGTCTTCGCGGGGCCGTCGCTCGAGCGCCTCGGCTTCGTCCAGGAGCTGCCCCTGACGTCGAGCGACTTCTTCGAGTACCGCATCGTCCTCTACGGCGAGCAGCAGGCGCGCTTCGTCGCGATCTGCCGCGCGCCCGAGCCGATCACGGGCGACGACATCGCCATCGACGCGATCTACGGCTTCTGCCGGTGACCGTCCCACCTCGACGAGGACGCCTCTTCCCGCCGCCGTGAGGAGGTCTATCTTTGTCCCGTGCCGGAGGTCGGTGAGACGTTCTTGCGCTTTCGCCTCGACGCGCGGATCGAGCGTCCCGAGGGCGGGCTCGTCGAAGCTTTCCGCGCGACGGACACCGAAGGCGGAGCGGAGGTGACGCTCGAGGTCCTCCGCGCGAGCGCCACGTCGGTCGAGAAAGCGCGGTTCGGCACGCGCGCGCGCCGCCTCCGCTCGATCGAGCATCCTGCGCTCCTCTCCGTGATCGACGCCGGCGCGACGCACTGCGCGTTCGAGTCGCCCGCGGGCGAGCCGCTCTCGCAACATGCGGGCGTCGCGATCGCGCGCGCGCGACAGAAGCTGTCGTGGCTCGCGCAAATCGCAGGCGCGGTCGCGGAGCTGCACCGCGGCGGCGTCGTCCACGGTCGTCTCCGCCTCGACGACGTCGTCGCGCTGCCGGACACGTCCGTGAAGCTCGGCGTCCCGCTCTCCACCGAAGCGGGCACCTCCCCGCTCGACGACGTGCGCGCGTTCGGCGCGCTCGCGTGCGAGCTCGTGCTCGGCGCGGACGCCGCCGCCGGCGAGACCGAGGCGGCGCTCGCCGAGCGCCTCGCGGCGGCCGGCCTTCCGCACGACACGGCGGCGACGATCGCCCGCGTGCGCGCGGGCCCGGCGATGTCGAGCGCGGATCTCGCCGAACGGCTCGCGCCGCACGGCGACTACGCCGGGCCGACGACGGAGCCGCTCTTGCCCGTGGTCCCTCCACGCTGACGGCCGCGACGGCTGCCCCGTCGGAAGATCGGCCGGATCGCCGCGCTCACGGGTCCGGAAACCGCGGGCCAATGCCAGCAGACGACGCGCCCCGTGCTCGTGAGCGCACAGCTGTCGCGGATCTTCTTGGCGTCGTCCACACCAGGGACCATCTCGGCGTCATGGTGCAGCGTCCTGACGCAAAGCACTTTGCCGTCGGCTCCACGAACGCAGACGTGGCCGCCGTAGTGCCCGACTGCGATCTCCTCCGCCGGGCTCAGGCTCGGGAAGTCTTTGGACACGTTCCCCCACGCGCCCCAGCAACGCACGGTCTCGTCTTGCTTCAACACGCACGTCGCCGCGTCACCGGCGACGACGGCACGGACGTCCTCCCGTAGAGCCGCGCGCGGAGTCCCGAATTTCGGAGTGGAGCCGTTCGGAAAGATCTGCCCCGCGGCGTTGTATCCAGCAGGTGTCGACGAGGTAGCGTCCAGGCTCGCATCGACGCCATGACGCACACGCGCGCGGCAGCCACATGCCGTCGCGCGCGCTCGTGATTACCGCTGATTTCGTGAAATACCATGGGCGTACGGCCCGGTGACTCGACGAACCGCGAGCGGCCTCCGCAGTCCTTCGGACAGCGCCCGGAGCACGCTCGGCCGCATTCGTCCAACCCCCAGACATTCCACGTGAAATCTGCGCCGTTTCCCCTTCACGCGGGACGTCTGCCGGACTAAGCAACGGGGCGATGTCCAACGTGAGCCCGCCTCCGCCCACGCCGCCGTCCGGCGGCACGCCGCCCAGCGCCAACGGCCAGAAGGTGCCCGTCTCGATCCAGGACGAGATGCGCACGAGCTACCTCGACTACGCGATGAGCGTCATCGTCGGGCGTGCGATCCCCGACGCGAGGGACGGGCTCAAGCCGGTTCACCGCCGCATCCTCTACTCCGCCCACGAGCTGGGCCTCGTGCCGACGGCCGCGTACCGGAAGAGCGCCACGATCGTCGGTGACGTGCTCGGTAAGTACCACCCGCACGGCGACACGAGCGTCTACGACGCGATGGTCCGTCTCGCCCAGGACTTCTCGATGCGCTACCCGCTCATCGACGGTCAGGGCAACTACGGCTCGATCGACGGCGACCCGCCCGCGGCCTACCGATACACCGAGGCCCGCCTGACGAAGATGGCGCTCGAGCTCCTGTCGGACATCGACAAGGAGTGCATCGACTGGGCGCCGAACTTCGACGACTCGAGGCAGGAGCCAACGGTCCTGCCGTCGCGCATCCCGAACCTGCTCGTCAACGGCTCGGGCGGCATCGCGGTCGGCATGGCGACGAACATCCCGCCGCACAACCTCGGCGAGGTGATCGACGCGACCATCCACCTCATCCGCAACCCGGACTGTCCGATCGAGGAGCTCATGCGCCTCGTGCCCGGCCCGGACTTCCCGACGGGCGGGCTCATCTTCGGCCGCGCCGGCATCGAGGCCGCCCAGCGCACGGGCCGCGGCAACATCATCATGCGCGCCCGCATGGAGGTGGAGAAGGCGCCGGGCAAGGGCGACCGCGAGATGATCGTGGTCACCGAGATCCCGTACCAGACGAACAAGGCGAAGATTCACGCGCGCATCGGCGAGCTGATGCGCGAGAAGAAGATCGAAGGCATCGCCGAGGCGCGCGACGAGTCCGACCGCGAGGGCATGCGCCTCGTCATCGAGCTGAAGAAGGACGTCTCCCCGCAGGTCGTCATCAACCAGCTCTACCGGCTCACGGAGCTCCAGACGTCGTTCGGCGTCATCAACCTCGCGATCGTGCGCGGCCGCCCGGTCGTGCTCAACCTCAAGGAGACGCTCGCCGTCTTCGTCGAGCACCGCCGCGAGGTCGTCACGCGCAGGACGCGCTACGAGCTCCGCCAGGCCGAGGCGGCCCGCGAGATCGTCGAGGGTCTCGGCATGGCCACGACGGAGGTCGACCTCGTCGTGAAGACGATCCGCGAGTCGCGCGACACCGAGGCGGCGCGCGAGGCCCTCATGAAGCTCCCGCTCAAGGGCCTCGAGGCGTTCGTCCGCCGCGCCGGCCGCCCGGAGGCGGAGATCGAGGCCGCGAAGGCGAAGGGCGACTACTTCCTCTCCGAGCGTCAGGCGAAGGCGATCCTCGACATGCGCCTCGCGAAGCTCACCGGGCTCGAGCAGGAGAAGCTCGCGGCGGAGTACGGCGATCTCTGCAACCAGATCGCGCGCCTCCGCGAGATCCTCGCGAACGAGAAGGTGCTCCTCGACGTCATCGTGTCCGAGCTCGAGGAGATCAAGGAGAAGTACGCCGACAAGCGCCGCACCGAGATCGTCGAGAACGACGCCGAGATCGCGGACGAGGACCTGATCCAGGAAGAGGACATGGTCGTCACGATCTCGCACGCCGGCTACATCAAGCGCACGCCGCCGTCCGCCTACCGCGCGCAGAAGCGCGGCGGAAAGGGCACGATCGGCATGGAGGCGCGCGAGGAGGACTGGGTCACGCAGCTCTTCGTCGCGTCGACCCACGCGTACGTCTTCTTCTTCTCGGACCGCGGCAAGGTCTACGTGAAGAAGGTCTACGAGATCCCGATCGCGCCGCGCACCGCGAAGGGCCGCGCCATCGTCAACTTCGTCGGAATGGAGCCGGGCGAGAAGATCGCCGCCATCGTCGAAGTGCCGAAGATCGAGGAAGGCAAGTACGTCGTCACGCTCACGAAGCGCGGGATCATCAAGAAGACGCTCGTGACCGAGTACGAGAACTTCCGCCAGAAGGGCATCATCGGCGTGAAGGTCGAGGACGGCGACCAGCTCCTCGCGGCCGCGCTCACGGACGGGTCGCGCGAGTTCCTGATCGCGACCAAGAAGGGCCAGTCGATCCGCTTCTCCGAGGAGCAGGTCCGCGCCACGGGTCGCGGCACCGTCGGCGTCAAGGCGATCGAGGTCGCCGAGGACGACGAGGTCGTCGGCATGGCCGTCACCGATCCGGAGCGGCAACACGTCCTCGCCGTCTGCGAGAAGGGCTACGGCAAGCGCACGCTGCTCGACGAGTTCCGCCAGCAGAACCGCGGCGGCAAGGGCATCATCCTCATCGACGCGAGCGAGCGAAACGGCCCGGTCGTCGACGTCAAGCTCGTCAAGGACACCGACGAGATCATGCTCATCACCGACAAGGGCCAGACGATCCGCACGAGCGTCGCGGAGATCCGCGAGACGGGCCGCAACGCCCAGGGCGTGAAGATCATGAGCGTCGACGGCGAGGAGCGCGTCGTCGCGGTCGAGCGTCTGGCCGAGTCGACCGCCGACATGGGTGGCAGCGAGATGCCGCCGGCCAACGGCGGCGGCTCGAACGGCGCGAGCGGTTCGAGCGACGGCGCGCCGAGCATGCCGCCCACGACGCCGGGCGACGGCAACCTGAACTGACCGGGCCGCCGCAGGGCGGGCTCCCCCGCCCTGCGCGGGCACCGCCGGCTGAGTCGAGACGCGACGCGTCGGTCGGGCTTGACGGGCGCACCGCGGCACGAGACGTTGCGGCCGTGCCCACGACCGAGCGAACGACCTCGTCATCGAAGAAGCGCCCCGCGAAGGCGAACGGCGCCGCGGCCTCCGCGAAGGCCGCGGCGAAGCGAGCCGCCGTGAAGGTGGCGCGCGCGGTGAAGAAGACCGCCTCGAAGGCCGTGTCGAAGACGAAGGCGGCGACGAAGACCGTCTCGAAGTCGCGCGCGGCCGACCGAGCGGCGAAAGAGCGGATGAAGAGGATGGCCCCGCCCCTCGAGACGCTCGCGCGGCTCCGGAAGATGTACCCGGATGCGCACTGCGAGCTCGATCACGACGGTCCGTTCCAGCTCCTCGTCGCGACGGTCCTCAGCGCGCAGACCACGGACGTGAACGTGAACAAGGCCACGCCGAAGCTCTTCGCGCGCTGGCCCGACGCCAAGTCGCTCGCCACGGCGGACCCGAAGGAGGTCGAGCCCTACATCGCCTCGCTCGGCTTCTTCCGGCAGAAGGCCAAGAGCATCGTCGGCCTCGCGAAGAAGCTCGTGGAGCGCCACGGCGGCGAGGTGCCGAACCGGATGGAGGACCTCGTCGAGCTCCCCGGCGTCGGGCGCAAGACGGCGAACGTCGTCCTCGGCGTGATCTGGAACGCACCGGAAGGCGTCGTCGTCGACACGCACGTACAGCGCATCGCGCAGCGCCTCGGATGGACGGCCAACGTCGAGCCCGAGAAGATCGAGCAGGATCTCTGCCGCCTCATCCCGCGCGATCAGTGGGACATGACCTCGCATCTTCTCATCTTCCACGGGCGGCGGACGTGCTTCGCCAAGAAGCCGAACTGCGAGGGCTGCGCGCTCAACGACATCTGCCCGAGCGCGTTCGACGCGGAGAACGTGGGACGCAAGAAGCGGTGAGGAGGCCTCGGCCTCCTCACCGCTCGTCCTCGGTCCTCGGTCCTCAGCTTCGGGCTCGGCGCGCCGGCTTGGTCTCGTCTCGCTTGCAGACTGTGAGGGGCTGACGAGATGTCCATGCTTGCGGGCGCCCGCCCATCTCGCGCCTCTCGCTCGTCGCTCGTCGACAGAGCCTGCTCGGGAACGGGAACGGGGGTGCGACGCAGGGTCCTCGCGACTTCGTCCGGTCGTCGCAGGTGGTTCGAGGCCAATCCCGCTGAGGACTGAGGACTGAGGACTGAGGACGGATCTCAGGCTCGCCCGCGGAAGCGCGCGAGCAGCTGCTCCGTCGCCGTATACGGATCCACCGTCCTCGCCTCCACCGCCGCGGCGGCCTCGTCGAGCTCTTTGGCGAGCGAGACCGTCGCCGCGTCGATCAGGCTCTCGCGCAGCGTCTCGCGTACCTCCTCGGCCAGGCGCTCGCGGCGGCGGCGGCGGCCTGCCTCCGTCGAGGCGATCCACTCGCGGTGCCGTTCGAGGCCCGCGAGGAGATCGGAGATGCCCTCGTTTCGCGTCGCGACGCACTTGAAGATGGGAGGAGTCCACGCCTCCGACGTGCTCGCGTCCGCGGTCGGGATCACGTCGACCTTCGCCCCGCCGTGCACGACGTGGCCACGCTGCTTGCCGGCCGCGACGAGCGCCTCGGTGCCGAGCGCGATCATCAGCTCGAGATCGCGCACGGTGGCGTCGGCGCCGTCGCGATCGGCCTTGTTGACCGCGAAGACATCGGCCGTCTCGAGCAGGCCCGCCTTGATCGCCTGGACCTCGTCGCCGAGGCCGGGCGCACAGACGACGAGCGTCGTGTGCGCGGTGCGGGTGATCTCGAGCTCGTCCTGTCCGACGCCGACGGTCTCGACGAGCACGACCTCGAACCCGGCCGCGTCGAGCACGCGGATCATGTCGCGCGCCGAGCGCGACAGGCCGCCGAGGTGGCCACGCGTCGCGACCGAACGGATGAAGACGCCCGCGTCGTTCGAGTGGCGGGTCATGCGGATGCGATCGCCGAGGATGGCCCCGCCGGTGTACGGGCTCGAAGGATCGACGGCGAGCACGGCCACCTTCTTGCCCGTGGCGCGCAGCGCCTCGATCAAGCGATCGGTGAGCGTGGACTTGCCGGCGCCCGGGTTGCCCGTGATGCCGACGATCCACGCCTTGCCGGTGCTCGGGAAGAGCGCCTTGAGCACGTCGACGTAGCCCGGCACGCGATCGTCGACGTCGCGCAGGACGCGGGCGATCGATCGTGTGTCGCCGTCGACGACACGCTTGGCGAGCTCGAGCGCGCGGGGATCGGGTGAGGAGGCCATGGCCTCCCGTTTAGACCAGGTACCCGCCGTTTTCGAGCCGATCTACTTCAGCTTCGCCAGCTTCGCGTCGATCGCGGCGATGTCGGCGCCTTTTGCCTTCTTCGCCTTCTCGTACGCGGTCCTCGCCGCCGCGGGGTTCTTGTCGGCCGCGAGGGCGTCGCCCTGGGCGACCCAGGCGGCGGCGTGATCCGGGAAGTCGAGCACCGCGCGCTGCGCGAAGGCCTTCGCGCTGGTCAGCCGATCGTGGGCGATGCAGGCGTACGTGGCGTTGATGAGCGCCGTGGGGTCCATCGAGTCGAGGCCGCTCGCCTTCTGGTAGGCCTCGAGCGCGAGATCGATCTCTCCCTTCTTCACGTACGCGTCCGCGATGAGGAGCTTCGCCTTGCCCTCGTTCGGCATCAGCTTGAGCGCGATCTCGCCCTCCTTGAGGGCCTCGTCGGGCTTGCCCTCGGCGAGCGCGACCCGGCCCGATACGACGTGGGCCAGCACGTCGTTCGGCGCGATCTTGAGCAACGACGTCGCGGTCCGCTTGGCGTCCGGAAGCCGGTTCGCCGAGACGTACGCCTCGGTCAACGCGCGGAGCGCCTCGACGTACGTGGGTCGCTCGGCGACCGCCCGCTCGAACTCGGCGATCGCGTCGTTCTTGCGCGCGGAATCGGACGCGAGCGCCTTGCCGAGCTCGTAACGAGCGAAAGGATCGCGGGGATCGAGCTCGACGGCCTTCTTCAGCGAAGGCATCCCGTCCTTGCCGAGCCGATGGAGCATGGCGCCGAGGAGCATGTGCGCGAGCGGCTGGCTCGGCGCGATCCGGATGGCCTCCTGATACACGGTCTCGGCGATCTCCTCCTTCGAGTCGAGCTCGCGCGATCGGCCCTCGGCGATCTTCGCGTAGTAGCGGACCTCCGAGGACGCGTTCGCGATCTTGTCGACCTCGGCGATCTCCGCGAGCGCCTCCGTCCCGCGGCGCCAGAGCAAGTGCGCCTCCGCCATGCATGCGTGGCTCGCGGCCTTGCCGTTCGGCAGCTTCGCGATCGCGAGGCACGCGCTCTTCGCCGCGAAGAAGTCACGCTTGGCGATGTGCGTCCGGGCAATCTCCCAGGTGAGCCGGATGGCGTCGTTTCCGCGCGCGAGCGCTTGGCCGCGCCGCAGCTCGGCGAGCGCCTGCTGATCGCGCCCGGCGACCCGCAGAGCTCTTCCGTAAGCGAGCGCCGCCTCGGCGCTCGTCGGAGCCTGGCGCGTCTTCTCCTTCGCCGCCGCCAGCGCCGACTCCTGAGCCGAGGCCGCCCCTGGTGCAAACACGATCCCCCCGAGCAGTCCCATCCCTACCAAGGCGTGCGCCCAGAACCGCGGCGAAAACCTCATGATGAAGCCCTCCACACGATGGGGCTGTCCCCATCCGGCACGGTGGCCACGCGGTCGACGTGCAGCGCGCATGCCACGCCGATCAGCCCTCTTTCGGACCGATTCCGAGCCGCGCGAGGGCCCAGGCCGCCGCCTCGCGCACGATCGCCGAGTCGTGCTCTCGATGTGCGCGCTCGAGGGCCTCCCTCGCCTTCCCCGAGGCGGCCCCGCGGTTGCCGAGGACGAGCGCCGCGTTCCGAGCGAGCCCGGCGCGCGTAGCCCGGCCGACGGGGCTCCCCTCGCGCAGGCGCACGAAGCCCTCGTCGTCGAGGACGAGCAGGTCCTCGAGCCTCGTGGTCTCCCAGCGAGGGTCGGGCAAGAACCGCGCGTCGACCTCGGAGCTCGCGCGGCGAGCGCGCGCCGCGTTGAACGGGCACACGGTCTGGCAGTCGTCACAGCCGAAGAGGTGCTCGCCGACGCCGCAGCGGAGCGGTTCGTCGATCGGACCGCGGTGCTCGATCGTGAGGTAAGCGACACAGCGCCGAGGATCGAGGACGAACGGCGCGTCGAACGCCTGCGTCGGACACGCGTCGAGGCACCGCGTGCACGACCCGCAACGCTCGGGGATCGGCGAATCGGGCTCGATCGCGAGCGTCGTCACGACCTCGCCGAGGAGGACGAACGAGCCGACGCCGGGCACGATGAGCATCCCGTTCTTGCCGACGAAGCCGAGCCCCGCGCGCGCGGCCCACGCGCGCTCGAGCACCGGCTCCTCGTCGCACAGCGGACGCGCCTCGACACCTTCGCCGAGGGTCCGCACGAGCGCCGCGAGCTTGCGGAGCTTCTTGCGCATGCCGTTGTGGTAGTCGCGACCGCGCGCGTACCGCGCGATCGCGCGCGCGGTCTCCGGGTCACGTGCCTCGTCCTCCTCGGAGCGCGCGTAGCGGCGCGCGAGGCAGATGACGGTGCGCGCGCCCGGAAGGACGTGCTCGCCGTCGAGCCGCCGGCGCGCCTCGGGCACCGACGCGAGCCACGTCATCTCGCCGTGCTTGCCGGCGGCGATGAAGGCCTCGTAGCGAGCGAAGTCGTCGTCGAGCGGGACGTCGGCCCGCGCGAACCCGACCGCCTCGAACCCGAGCCGTCGCGCCTCGGCGACGATGCGTTCGCGCACGCCGCCTCCGTTGGGCTCGACGTGAGCGGCGGGCTTCGGATCGGCGCTCGACATGGCGACCCAACATGTCGCGATCATTGCCGTTCGGCAAACTCCGAGCGCGAGCGTCGCTCGGGCTCTCCTGTCGAGCTCCGCGTTCGACTATGACACGGCTCGTGGACCCTCCACGAGCGCACGACCCCGCCCTGCCGTGATTCGGACCACCTCGGACACCCTGTTCGACGGCAGCGTGTCGATCCGCCAGCCGTCCCGCGAGAGCGGCTACCGCGTCAACGTCGACGCCATCCTCCTCGCCGCGTTCGCGGCCCGCGTCCTTCCCGGGCGCAGCGGCTTCGCCGGCGCGAGCGTGTGCCACGTGCCGTCACCCGCGGTCCTTCCCCGCCGGTACCATCACGCGATCGACCTCGGCTCCGGCGTCGGCGCGGTCGGGCTCTCGCTGCTCCACCTCGGCGCGGCCACGCACGTCACGATGGTCGAGATCGACGAGACGCTCGCGGAGCTCGCCCGCGAGAACGCCGAGGCCAACGGGTGGGCCGACCGCGTCGACGTGGTCCATGCCGACGTCACCCGCGCCGCGCGAGAGCTCCGCGCCCGCGCCGATCTCGTCGTGTGCAATCCGCCCTACGTCCCGCCAGGCCGTGGTCGTGAGCCGCGCGAGGCCGTCCGCGAGGCCAAGTACGGCGGCCTCGACGCATTCGTGGAGGCCGCGCGCACCGTCGCCGGCCGCCGCGCTCGCGCGTGCTTCGTGTATCCGGCCGTCGAGCTCACGACGCTCCTCACCACGCTCCGCGCCCAGGGCCTCGAGCCGAAGCGCCTCCGGACCGTCCACGGTCGCGCCGGCGACGACGCACGCGTCGTGCTCGTCGAGTCCGCCCCGGGCAAGCCGGGAGGCCTCGTCGTCGAGCCACCGTTCGTCGAGAACGAAGGCGGCGAGCGCAGCCGCGCGCTCGCCGAGCTCCTCGCGATGCGGCGAGCCGCAGGCAGCTGAAGCTCGCGACCTACGACGAGCTGCTCGCGCTGCCCGAGGGCGTGAAAGCGGAGCTGATTCGCGGCACGATCGTCCAGCCTCCAGCGTTGCTTCCCCGTCATTCGAGCGTCCAGGGCAAGCTCCGCCGCTACATCGGTGGGCCCTTCGACGACGACGACGGCGCGGGCGGTCCGGGCGGCTGGTGGATCTTCCTGGAAGTCGACGTCCAGCTCGGACCGCACGACATCGTGAAGCCCGATCTCGCCGGCTGGCGACGCGAACGGCTGCGCGAGCCGTGGGACGTGAGGCCCATCTCGGTCGTGCCCGACTGGATCTGCGAGGTCGTCTCCCCGAGCAACGCCGGCGTCGATCGCGTGACGAAGCGCCAGCTCTACGCGGCATCCGGCGTCGCCCATTACTGGCTCGCGGACCCGTCCGCCCGGAGCCCTCGAGACGTATCGACTCGATCCGGAGACGCGGCGATGGGTGGACTCGGGCGCGTTCGACGCCGCGGAGCGCGCGCGCACCCCTCCCTTCGAGGAGGTGGAGCTCGATCTCGCTCGCATCTTCCCGCCGCCCCCGAAGGACGACTGAGCTTCAGCGTTCGCCCACGAGACGATCGAGCGCGATCGCGCACGCCGCGCGCACGCTGAGGTGGTTCCACTCCGCCGGGCCGCGGATCGGCTCGAGGAGCGCGTCGGCCGAGGCGATCACCTCCGGCGCGAGGCCCCAGCTCGTGCCGAAGACGAGGAGGACGGGCGGGCCCTCGGTCGCGAGCTCCGCGCGTGCCTCGGCCCACGTCTTCGCGGGCCGCTGCGCGCGCGCGGCGGTCACCCAGACAGCGGGCCTGTCTCCCTCGGACCGGTCGGCTCCCGTCGAGGATGCGCTCGCCGCGATCGCCTCGTCGAGCGTCGAGACGATCCGCACGATGGACAGGGCGTCCTTCCGATCCGGAATGCGTTTGGCGCTCGAGCCGTGCGTCCAGTGATCCACGATGCGCTCGGCGAGCACGCGCTGCGCCTCGACGGGATGGACGATGTAGAAGCTCTCGCAGCCGTAGGTGCGGGCGCTGCGCGCGAGATCGTGGACGTCCATCGTCGTGAGCGTGCTCGTGCCGGGGACCCCCTTCGCGTCGAGCACGGGGTGATGGACCAGCGCGACCGACAGGCGCCTCACCGGGCCGTTCCTCGCCGCGCGCTCGCCTCGTCGCGCGCCTTCTGCGCCGCCTCGTCGAGCAGATCGGGGCGGCGCTCGCGCGTGCGCTCGAGCGCCCTTTCGGCGCGCCACTTCGCGATCGCCGCGTGGTTGCCGCCCGCGAGCACCTCCGGGACCGTCAGGCCTCGGAACTCCGCGGGCCGGGTGTACTGCGGGTACTCGAGCAGACCGCTGTCGCCGTGCGACTCCTCGCGGATCGAGTCGAGGTTCCCGAGCACGCCCGGGATGAGCCGCACCGTGGACTCGATGATCGCCATCGCCGCGACCTCGCCGCCGGTCATGACGAAGTCGCCGAGCGAGATCTCTTCGTCGACGAAGCTCCGCACGCGCTCGTCGAACCCCTCGTAGCGGCCGCAGACGAGCATGATGGCGGGCTCGGCCGCGAGGCGCACGGCGACGGGCTGGCGGAACGGCTGTCCCTGAGGCGTGAGGAGGATCCGGCGCGCGCGCGGCTCGCCTTGCGCCTCGGCCTCTGCGTCGAGCGCCTCCATGCAGGCGACGAGGACGTCGACGCGCATGACCATGCCGCTGCCGCCGCCGTACGGCGTGTCGTCGACGCTCCGGTGCTTGCCGATGCCGTGCTCGCGCGGCGACCGCCGCCGCACGGAGAGCTTCCTGGCCTCGATCGCGCGCCCGACGAAGCTCGTCTCGAGGAACGTGTCGAAGAGCTCGGGGAAGAGCGTGACGATGTCGACGCGCACGTCAGCCCTCGCCGGCGCCGCCGCCGTCACCGCTCTCGGAGGTGTCGCGAGAGGGCCCGGTCCGCTTCTTCTTCGGTCGCCTCGGCGGCAGACGCTCGAGGCCGTCGAGCGTGAGGATCTCGACGAAGTGCGCGCTCGTGTCGACCTTGCCGACGTATGCGTCCGAGAGCGGGATTTCCCAGTCGCCTCCGCCGTCGTCGGGACGCACGAGGAGCGCCTCCATGCTCGGGTACGTCAGGACCTCGACGACCTCGCCGAGCCGCTCGCCCTCGACCCGCGCCTCCGCCCCGATGACGTCGACGGCGTAGAACTCGCCCTCGGCGGGCGGAGGGAAGTCGCGGCGGCGGACGCAGACGAGCGCGCCGCGGAGGTCTTCGGCGCGGTTCCGGTCGTCGACCGAGTAGAGCTTCATCAGGATGGCGCCGTCCGCGCGCCGCGCGCGCTCGACGGTCACCTCGTGCTCCTCGCCGTCCTGCATGCGAACGAGGACCTCCTCCTGCTCGAGGAGGACGTCGCTGGCGGAGTTGAAGAGCTTCAGGCGAACCTCGCCCCGAACGCCGTGCGGACGCGTCACCTCGGCGAGCGGCACCCAAGCGTCGAGATCGATCATCGCTCCGCCTCTTGGCTCCTCGCGCCCCGACGCGCAAGGCGTGCTCGCTGGTTCGGGCGCTTCGGGCGCCGTGGGCCGGCTCAGTCGACGATGTCGAGGTGCGCGCGCTTGCCGAGCTTCGTCGAGACCGCCGCGAGGATCGTGCGCATCGACTGCGCCGTCCGACCCTCCTTGCCGATGACCTTGCCGATGTCGTCCTTCGCGACGCGCAGCTCGATCACGCTGTTGTGCTCGCTCGCGATCTCCGTGACGACGACCTGCTCCGGATGGTCGACGAGCTCCATCGCGATGGCTTTGATCAGCTCTTTCAGCGGCATGACGATCATCCCCACCCCGGCTCGCCCGACTACTGCGCGCGCGCGGGGATCACCTCGTTTCGTCCAGCGCGAAACCGCGTAAGCTCTACTTCGTTGCCGCTGCTTCCGCCTTCGCGGACAACTTGATCAGGCGCGCGAGCGTTTCGGACGGCTTGGCGCCGCGCGAGCACCAGTGCGCGTAGCGCTCCTTGTTGATCTGGAGCGGCGTCTTGCCATTCGTCACCTTCATCTCCTTGGAGGGATCGAAGGTACCGATGTTCTCGAGGAACCGGCCGCCGCGGGGGGCGCGCTGGTCAGCGACGACCACGCGATAAAAGGGCTTCTTCTTGGTTCCCGCGCGAGCGAGGCGGATGTGAACGGCCATGAAAACTCAGTCTCCAGATAGCAAAAAAGGGGCCTTCAGCCACCTAGTGGGGCGCGCAAGCTACCCCCAGACAGATGTACCGTCAAGGCAGTTTCTGCGCGGCGTCAGCCATTTACGCTCATCACCCGCGTCAGCCGCGAGAGCAGCCCCAGGTTGCCGAGCGCCCCGAAAATCCTGAGCTCTTTCGCAAACGTAGCCCGCACGACACCACGCAGGGCCTCGAACGACGACCGATCCGTGGGGAGCGGCAGGGCGAGCGGCCGGGTCAGAGGCACGTTCGACAGCGCCATGATCGACTCGGAGGTGCCCCGCACCGCGACGTCCGGGACGCCCTTGATGCCGTCGTGCACGACGAGACGCCCGCGGTCGAACTCGAGCGTCAGCGCGACCTCGGCGTCGTCGGCGACGAGCGCCACGGTCCCGGCGAGCGCGTCGAAGTCCTTCCGCTTGTGGGGCTTGCTCGCGAGGTTCTGGCGCACGAGGTCGGCGAGCATCGCCGCGAAGGCGTTCGCCTCGGCGCCGGGCGCGAGCTCGATCGTGGGTCCGTCGACTCCGTTCGCTCCCATGGCTTCCCTTCCTCGCTCAGTCTCCTTCCGGGGTGGCGCGCTCGATGTTCGTGATGCCGATCGCCGCGAGCTGCGGCTCGATCTTCGCCCGCGGCCCCACGATGACGACGACGGACCTCCGCGACAGGTCGAGGAACGTCCCGGCGAGGTCGTTCAGCTGCTTCCGGGTCGCCCCGTCGATCGCGCGGCTCATCTGCACCTCGTCCTGCGGGGTGAGCCCCACGCCCGCGGTGCGCGCCAGGCGGACGGCCGTCGCGTCGATCGTCTCGAACGTCTCGACGAGCTCGGCGCGCGCGAGCTGGCGCGTCTTCGCCGTCTCCTCTTCGGTGAGGCCGTTCTTCGCCACGCCCTCGATCTCCGCGATCATCGCCGCGAGCGCCTCGCCCGTGTGCTCCGTGTGGACGGCCGCGGATGCGACGAAGGCGCCGCCCACCCTGTTCCACTCGAAGCGGCTCCTCGCGCCATAGCTCCAGCCGTGCTCCTCGCGGAGCTTCTGGTTCAGCCGCGACGTGAAGCTCCCGCCGAGGGCGGCGTTGACCCGTACGAGCGGGCACGTCGACAGCCTCGCCTCGGAGCCGCCCGGTCCCGTCCGCCCGACGGCGATCACGGACTGGGGCGCGTCCGGCCGATCGACCACGAACACCCTCCGCCCGACGGCGGGCGGATCGCCGACGCTCGACGAAGGCGGGATGGTCTTCTCCCAAGGGTCGTCGGGCGGGGGCGGCGTCTTCGGCGCCTTCCACGACCCGAGCGCGCGATCGAGGAGGGGATCGAGCTCCTCTCGTGTCACGTCACCGACGACGACGAGCAACGCCTTGTCGGGGCGCCACCGGGACGCGTAGAGCTTCTTCACGTCGTCGAGACCGACCTTCGCCGCGGAGGCGAGCGTGCCGTCGACCGGATGGGCGTACGGGCCGCGCTGATAGACCTTGCGTCGCACGACGACACTGGCCACGGCCTGCGGATCGCTCTGTCGCGCCCGAAGCTGGTTCGTCCAGAGATCGTGCACGCGCTTGAACTCGACCGGGCTCATGCGCGGCCTGGCGACGACGTCGCCGAAGATCTCGAGCGCGGGGGCGAGGTTCTTCTTGAGCGTCGTCAGGTGGACGTACGCGTAATCGGCCTGCGCTCCCGTACGCAGCGTCGCCCCGAGGCGATCGATGTCACGTGCGATCTCGAGAGGCCCGCGAGCCCCCGCGCCCTCGTCGAGCATGTTCGCCGTCATCGCCGCGAGGCCTTCTTTCCCCTCCGGGTCGTACGCGGAGCCGGCCGGCACGACGAGCTGCATCGAGACGAGGGGGACGGCGTGTCGCGCGAGGAGCCAGACGCGCAGCCCCCCGTCGCGCTCGTACGACACGGGCACGGGCGGCGTGTACAGGGCGGGCTCGCCGACCTCGGGGCGCGGCCCGAGCGGATCGGGCGGTCCCGCGTCGGGAGCGACGGCGACCGGCGGCGGAGACGCCGGCTGGCGCGGAGGAGCCTGCTCGCCGCCGCACGCGACGGCGAGCGCCAGAGTCCCGAGGAGAACGGCGGATGCGCGTCGAATCATTTCGAGCCTCCCTTCGTCGCCCCCGCCTCGTTGGACGCGGCCTTGCGGACCACGCGCAGCACGACGCGCGCGTCGGACGGCAGGTACTTCGCCGCCACGTCGCGGACGGCTTCCTTCGTCGCCGCGCGGTAGCGCTCGAGATCCTTCGGCGCCCAGCCCGGATCCTTCCGCTCGGACTGATACATGGCGAGGAGCGCCGCGCGGTGCCGGACGCTCTCGAGCTGCGTGACGAACGCCGTCTCGACGAGATTCTTGGCGCGGACGAGCTCGTCCTCCGCGAGCGGCTTCTTGCGGACGGCCTCGAGCTCCTTGTCGATGGCGGCCTCGAGCTTGTCGAGCGACACGCCGGGGCGCGCGACCACGCCGATCACGAAGCGCGAGCCGAGGACGCCCGACTCCTGCGCCGCCTCGACGCTCTGCGCGAGCTTCTGCTCGTACACGAGCGACTTGTAGAGGCGGCTCGCCTTCCCGTCGGCCAGCGCCGTGGCGAGCAGGTCGAGCTCGGCGTCGCCGGGCGCGAAGTGCTTCGGCGTCTGCCAGGCCATGACGACCTTGTCGAGCTCGACGTCGTCCTCGATCGTCTCGCGCACGACGCTCGTGAGCGTCGTCTTCGTGTCGTCGAACCCGGGCGCGCCGGGATCGGAGGGAGCGCCGCGCGACGGGATGGGCCCGAACCACTGCTCGATGCGGGCCTTCACGTGCGTCGGATCGAAGTCGCCGGCGACCACGATCGTCGCGTTCGCCGGGTCGTAGTACTTCGCGAAGAAGGCCTTCACGTCGTCGACCGTGGCGGCCTCGAGGTCCTCGTGCGAGCCGATGACGGGGTGGTGGTACGGGTGGCCCTTCGGGTAGAGCAGCTCGGGCAGCCGCAGCTCCACCTTGCCGTACGGCGTGTTCTCGCTCGTCTGACGGCGCTCGTTCCGCACGACGTCGCGCTGCGCGTTCAGCTTCTCGAGCGTCATGAGCGGCCCGAGGTCACGCAGCCGATCGGCCTCCATCCACAAGAGCAGATCGAGCGACGAAGACGGACCGACGTCGTAGTAGTTCGTCCGGTCCTGGCTCGTCCACGCGTTGTTCCACCCGCCGGCGCTCTCCATCCACTCGTCGAACGCCTTCGTGGGGACGCGCCTCGTGCCCATGAACATGAGGTGCTCGAACAGGTGGGCGAAGCCCGTCCTCCCGGGCGCCTCGTGCCTCGACCCGACGTCGAAGGAGACGTTCACCACGACGATCGGCACGTCGTGGCTCTCGTGGAGGATGACCGTCATCCCGTTCGGCAGCGTGCTCTTCGAGAATTCGAGCGGCCGGAGCCCGGCCGCGCTCGACGGCGTCCACGGGAGCTTGGCGGCGCTCGGCTCGGGACGCGCCGAATGCGACGGCACGGTGACGCCCGCGGAGGCCGAGGCGGCGGCGAGCAGCCCCGCGAGCGCGAGCGCAAGGCCGGCGCGTGACGCGGCCCCCCGTCGTGAAACACCGGTTCGCGAACGCTCGATCCTCATGTGCCTCGTTCCTCGCAGCCGTTTCGGGACCCCTTCCCGATGCTCGGTGCGACGCTGCTTACCCCAGGCGCGAGCGCGATGTAAGGGCTCGCCTCGCGACACGTTTCCAGTACGTGACCTCTGCGGCCGTGCTCTCGCCCCCTCCCTTCGCCGGCGCCCGAACCGTCCGCGTCGGGAGCCGCCTTGCCGCATCTGTCGCTGCGCTCGCGGCCGAGTCGAGCGACGGGTCCGGCGTTCGCTCTTTGTCGTGCCCACCGCCGCGCAATGTCCCTATCCTTCGGCCCGTGGCCGAGGGCATCGCGCAGGACCTCGACGCGGCTCGGAAGCGCCGCGAGGAGGTCGACGCCGCCGACAAGGCGCTCGTCGCCAAGGCGCAAGCGGGCGATCGCGCCGCGCTCGGCGAGCTCTTGCACAAGCACGGGCCCGGCCTCTATCGCAGCGTGCTGCTCCCGCGCCTCGGCAACGAGGCCGCCGCGAAGGAGGCGCTGAGCGAGACCTACGCGAAGGTCGTCGCGAACATCGACAAGTTCGTCTGGCAGAACGTCGGCTTCTATCCGTGGCTCCGCACCGTCGCGCTCCGCGTCGCGATCGATCACCTCCGCGCGAAGAAGCGGCTCGTCCTGTTCGAGGCGGACGACCTCGCGCGCGAGCTCGACGCCTCGCAGACGAGCACGCCGGTCGAGCAGCAGGTGAGCGATCACCGCGATCGCGAGGCTGCACGGAAGAAGGTCGAGGACGCCCTGTCGCGGATCAATCCGCGCTATGCGAAGGCGATCCGACTGCGCATCCTCGAAGAGAGGCCGCGCGACGAGGTCGCCGCCGCGATGGGTGTCACGCCGGCGACGTTCGACGTGCTGCTCCACCGTGCGATCGCTTCTCTGAAGAAGTCGCTCGGTGAGGGCTCCGAGGAGAAGAGGGACGGCGATGGCTGAGCGGGACGACGAGCGCTACCAGCGTGGTGGACACGCCTCCGGCGGCGAGATCGATCCCGACGCGCCGCCGACCGCCGAGGAGATCGCGGCCGCCGAGCGCCTGCGTGACGTGCTCGACGATCCGTCGGGCGTCTCGGGCGACGAGGACGTCGACCTCGTGCGGTCGCTCAAGGCCGCTTGGTCGCCCGAGCCGCTCGACCCGCGCGACCACGCCGCGATCCTCGACGAACTGCCCACGGCCGAGGAGCTCGCCCTCGCCGACGAGCTCCGCCAATCGCTCGAGACCGCGGGACGGGAGCCCGAGATCGTCGGCGCCCTCCGTGCGGCGTGGCGGCCGGCGCCCATCGACGAGGCGGAGCACCGTGCCATCGTCGAGCGCGCCATCGGGGGCGCGCCTTCCTCGAAGGTCGTCCCGCTCGCGACACGCCAGCGCCGGCGCGCGGTGCGCCTCGTCGTCGTCACGACGACGTCCGTCCTCGCGCTCGCGGCGAGCGTCGTCGTCTGGCTCACGCCGGCCCAGCCCGCGGAGGCGCCGCTCGCGAAGGCGCGCTCGACCCAGCCGCTCTTCGACGCGCCGTTCAAGACCGGCGAGGCGAGCGCGCGCATCGACCGGATCGTGATGGCACGCGCGGCGGACTACCGCGACAACCGCTTCGCGAAGTGGGGGGTGCGATGACGAGGAGGCCCGCGCTCGGTACCGCTCGCCGCGCCTGCGTCCTCGCCGTCGCGCTCGCGAGCCTTTTCGCAGCCGTCGGCGCCGCCGCGTCGGGCTGCACGCGCCGCGAGGGCGACGGCGCCAACGGCACCCAGGTCGTGGACGTGGAGCTCATGGCCTTCCTCTCCGAGGCTCGCGCCCTGCACCATCAGGCCAACCTGATGGAGGCGTCGGGCGACCTCGCCGGGGCCGCCGCCGCGATGGAGCGCCTCGTCTCGGCACGCAGGCCCCACGACGGAAAGGCGCCCGAGGTGCAAGAGGTGCTCGCCGACGCGTATGCGCGGCTCGCCGAGCTGCGCCTCCGCCAGAACGCGCTGCCCCGCGCATACGACGCCGTGAGGGCCGGGCTCGAGCACGCGCCCGAGCCGACGTACTTCCGCGGGCACCTCATCGAGATCGAGGGACTCATCGAAGAAGCCCGCGCGGCGGAGCTCGCCGACGCTGGCAACGCCGAGGAGGCCGCCCGCGCACGCGACAGAGCCATCCAGCTCTTCGAGCAAGTCGTGAAGATCCAAGACCAGGTGATCCAGAGCTCCCTCGCGAGCCGTGATGCGGGCGCTCCGCCCGAGACGAGGGGCCGATGACGATCCCAGCGCCTCGCCGTGGACCTCTCGCTCGCGCCGCCGTCCGCGGGCTGGAGTTCGCCGCCTGCGTGGCGCTCCTCACCGCGTGCGCGGCGGGGCGCAAGGGCGCGGAGTCCCCGCCCCCGGCGACGCCTGCCGCCGAGGCAGTCGGGGCAGCGCCGGCCCCGTCCCCGGCCGCCGCTCCAGAGGACGACGCGCCCGCGTCACCCGTCGGGCCTTCCCCGCAGGCCGGCGCCACCTACGCCCAGCCGCCGAGCCGCACCCTCGCGCTGGCGCAGGCGTCGAGCGACGTCGAAGCCTCGCAGCGCGAGCTCGACGTCGCGGGCGGCGACTGCCGGAACGCCTGCCGCGCCCTCGGATCGATGGACCGCGCGGCCGGCCGCCTCTGCAGCCTCGCGCAGACCTCCGAAGAGGCGCGCCGCTGCGAAGAAGCGAAGGCTCGCGTGTATTCTGCACGCGACAAGGTCCGGAGCACGTGCGGCTCCTGCCCCGACGTGAGCGTCGACCGCAACGCGCCCGTCCCTTCCCGCTAGCGCGTCGGTGTCCGATGGCCCTCGTGAACGACGTCGCCCGAGCCACCGAGCCTTCCCTCGCGTCCCGCGACCTCCGCGAAGGCGGACGCTGGTCGACGGCACAGCGCGTGAAGAACGACGTCCTCTTCGTGCTCGTGACCGTCGCCCTCGCCGTCGCGCGACGGCTGCCCACCGGGCTCCTCCGCGCGCTCGGCCGCGGCCTCGGGCTCTTGGCGTGGGCCGTCGTCCCCGGCGCGAGGCGGACCGCCATGCAGAACGTCGCGCGAGCGATGCCCGAAATGGACGCGCGTGCGCGAGGCCCCTTCGTCCGGCGCGTGTACCGCGAGCTCGGCGCGCTGCTCGGCGAGACGGTCGCGTCGCTCGACAGGCGGCGCTCCTTGCCGCCCCTGCCGTTCCTCCCCGGCGCCCGCGAGTGCCTCGAGGCGGCGATCGCCGAAGGTCGGGGCGTGGTCTTCGCGTCGGCGCACCTCGGTCCGTGGGAGCGCGTCGCGTCATCGCTGGTCGCCGCCGGGATCCCGCTCACGGTCGTGGCACGCGAGCCCTACGATCCTCGCCTCGCCTCGATCTACGACGCGCTCCGATCGCGCCGCGGCGTGCGGACGATCTACCGCGGCGCGACGGGCGCCGGGATCGCGCTCGTGCGCGTGCTCAGGCGAGGCCATGTCCTCGGCGTCCCGATGGACCTCGCCTCACGGGTCGAGTCCGTGGACGTGCCCTTCCTCGGATCGCCGGCGCCCACGCCGGTCGGGCCGGCCCGCCTCGCGCTCCGGACCGGGGCCGCCGTCGTCGTGGGGACCGCGGCGAGGGCCCCCGACGGGACGCTGGGCATCGCCTTCGAGCGCATCGAGCCGTCGAGCTCTGAGCGTGAGCTGACGGCCCGCATCAACGCCGAGCTCTCCCGCCGGATCCGCGCCATGCCGGAGGCCTGGGTCTGGATGCACCGCCGCTGGCCCGGATGACGTTCGGCGCGACGGAAACGTCGCGCGAGCAGCCCTACGGCCGTTATGCTGTGCTCTGCTCATGGGCGAGAAGCTTCCGCGCCTGGCTCCCGGGGTCGACGTACGGCAGTTCAAGCTGGACCCGATGGACGGCTTCGTCCTGACTCGCATCGACGGCAAGCTCGGTCCGAAGGAGCTCGCCCGCGAGACGGGGCTGCCGGATTTCTCGGTCGCCCGATGCCTCGAGAAGCTCGAGAAGCTCGGGATCGTCCAGTGGTACGACCCGAGCGCGCCGCCTCCCCCTCCGCCCGCGCCTCCGCAGCAGGAGCGGAAGAGCGCGCTCGCGCAGTTCGACGACCTCGCTCCGAAGTACGACCCGAAGCTGCTCGAGGAGCCGGCCGATCTCACGCAGGAGCAGAAGAAGCGGATCCTCGACTTTTACTACCGGCTCGACGACCTCGACCACTACACGCTCCTCGGCGTCACGCGCGACGCGGACAAGAAGAGCATCAAGCGCTCGTACTTCGAGCTCGCGGCCGTCTTCCATCCCGACCGGTACTTCAAGAAGAACCTCGGGTCCTTCAAGTCGAAGATGGAGGAGCTGTTCGCGCGCATCACGGAGGCGCACGACACGCTCATCGACAAGGAGAAGCGCGCCGAGTACGACGCCTACCTCGCCGAGGTCGCGACGACGCGCGGCATGGAGGCGATGCTCGAACGCGCCATGGCCGAGTCGGCGCGGGTCGCCGCCGAAGCGGCGAAGCAGGCCGAGGCCGCCGCGGCCGCCGCCGCGCCGCCGCCTCCGTCCGGGCCGTCGCCCGAGGAGATCCAGCGCCGGAGGGAGGCGCTCGCGCGACGACTCACCGGCGGCCTGCGCCCGCCCTCCGCGCCGAAGCCCGCCGAGCCGCCGAACCCGCTCAAGTTCGCGAGCGCGCAGGACGCGATGGACGCCCTCAAGCGCCGCTACGAGGAGCGGCTCGACAACGCCTCGAAAGCGAACGCCCAGCGTTACGTGACGGCGGCGGAGGAGGCCCTCGCGAAGAACGACGTCGTCGCGGCCGCGACGGCCTTCAACATCGCGACGAAGTTCGCTCCGGACGACGCCGCCCTCGCGAGCCGCGCCAAGGAGACCAAGGCGCTCGCGGACCAGGTGCTCTGCGAGAGCTACCTCAAGCAGGCCCAGTACGAGGAGCGCCAGGGCCACTGGTTCGAGGCGGGCAAGTCATGGCTGAAGGTCGCCAGGATCCGGAACGACGCGATCTCGCACGAGCGCGCGGCCAACGCCCTGATGCGGAGCCGCGACGGCGATCTCCACGAGGCCGCCGAGCACGCCAAAGAGGCGATCCGCCTCGAACCCAACAACATCAACAATCACATCACGCTCGTCGAGGTGTACCTGAAGGCGGGCCTCACCGTGTCCGCCAAGCGCGCGGCGGAGGCGGCGGCGCAGCTCGATCCGAAGCACGCCGGGCTGCAAGCCCTGATGAAGCGAATCGGGAGAGTATAGACCCGCGCACGGCCTTTCGGAGCCCGGCGGCGACCTCCGCCGGAGGCGGTTCGCGGAAACGCCGAAGGGCCCTGGGCTGACAAGAGACGAGCAGTTGCGAGGAAAGACGGTGTAGGATCCTGCGGCAGCCCCGTCGGGGGCTCGGACTCGGACGGAGCGGTCTGGTGAAGGAGACTCGCGAATGGAGAAGGTGATCGGCATCGACCTGGGGACCACGAACTCGTGCGTCGCCATCGTGGAGAACGGCACGCCGGTCGTGATCCCGAACCGGGGCGGTTACAAGACCACGCCGTCGATGGTCGCCGTCACGGAGGCGGGCAAGCGGCTCGTCGGCCACATCGCGAAACGCCAGGCCATCACGAACGCCGAGAACACCGTCTACGCGGCCAAGCGCCTGATCGGACGCAAGTGGAACTCGCCGCAGGTGAAGAACGCGGTCGCGACCTCCAGCTACCGCATCGTCGAGGGCCCGCACAACGACGTGCGCATCGTCCTCCGGGACAAGGAGTTCAGCGTCCCGGAGATCAGCGCGATGGTCCTCCAGGAGATGAAGGTCATCGCCGAGGACTACCTGGGCGAGCCGGTCACGAAGGCGGTCGTCACCGTCCCCGCCTACTTCAACGACAACCAGCGCCAGGCCACGAAGGACGCCGGAGAGATCGCCGGCCTCGACGTCATCCGCATCATCAACGAGCCCACCGCGGCGGCGCTGTCGTACGGCTTCGGACGCAACGTCGAGAAGACGGTCGCCGTCTACGACTTCGGCGGCGGCACCTTCGACATCTCGATCCTCGAGATCGGCGCCCACGGCGTCTTCAAGGTCATCGCGACCGCCGGTGACACCTTCCTCGGCGGCGAGGACATCGACGCGCGCATCATCGATTGGCTCGTCTCCGGCTTCAAAGAGGAGCACAACATCGACCTCCGCCAGGACCGGATGGCGCTCCAGCGCCTGAAGGACGCCGCGGAGAAGGCCAAGTGCGAGCTGTCGAGCGTCCGCGAGACCGAGGTGAACCTCCCCTTCATCATCTCGAGCGGACGCAACGAGGCGCTGCATCTCCAGCGCACGCTCACGAGACAGACCCTCGAAGAGCTCGCCGACGATCTCATCGAGCGCACGATCGACATCTGCAAGCAGACGCTCGAGGACGCGAAGCTCGAGAAAGACGAGATCGAGGAGGTCATCCTCGTCGGCGGCATGACGCGCATGCCGAAGATCCAGGCCGCCGTCGCGGCGTTCTTCGAGAAGGAGCCCAACAAGGGCGTGCACCCGGACGAGGTGGTCGCGCTCGGCGCGGCCATCCAGGGCGCCGCCCTCGTGGACGACAAGCAGGAGATGGTCCTGCTCGACGTCACGCCGCACGCGCTCGGCATCATGACGTTCGGCTCCTACTTCGAGGAGCTCATTCCCCAGAACACGACCGTCCCCACCCACCGCACGAAGATCTTCACGACGAGCCGCGACAACCAGACGGCCGTGAAGATCCTCGTCATGCAGGGCGAGAGCCAGCGCGCGGAGGAGAACGAGCTGCTCGGCGAGTTCATCCTCACCGGTCTGCGCCGCGCCCCGAAGGGTCAGGTCGAGATCGAGGTCACCTTCGAGATCAACGCCGACGGTATCGTCTCCGTGCGCGCCAAGGACCTCGAGACGGGCCTCGAGCAGTCGATCCAGGTCACCGCGACGAGCGGCCTGACGCGCGAAGAGATCAAGACGATGATGGAGAACGCCAAGGAGGACCTGCTCGACCGGCGTTCTTCCGAAGAGTTCGAGGCCGCGAGGCAAGAGGCCGAAAAACTCATCACGGAGATCGAGAAGCTCTTCCCGCAGGTCCAGCAGATCGTCGCGTCGAGCGACTTCGGGCGCGACGCGATCGAGAAGGCGCGCGCCATCGTCGACAAGGCGCGCGCGGCGATCGAGCGCAAGGACGCGGCTGCCGTGAAAGAGCAGATCGAGGGCCTCACGCGGACCCATCGCATGTTCAAGGGTGTCGTGGCGAAAACCTGACCGGGATGCGGGGGCGGGGCCGCCTCACCCGGCGGCAGCCCCGGAGGATTCAGCCTAAGTGCCGGATGAACCCGACAAGAACGGGGGGGATTTCGAGGCGGGCGGCTCCGCGGAGGAGGTGGAGAACGAGCGTCCAACCGTCAGCCCCCCGTTCGATCCGATCGCGTTCGCCCGTGACATCCTGAAGCCGTCCCCGCCGCCGATGCCCGCGGTGACGGCGCCGTCGGTCGACCCGCACACGAAGGTCACGCCTCCGCGCGGCATCAACCAGCAGGTGGTCGAGGCCTCGCGTCCGTCGTCCACTCCGCCCGGGCCGCCGGACGCCGGGGCATCGGCTCCGCCGCGCAGGATCAAGACGCCGACGAGCACCATCTCGCTCGCGAACGCCCGGATCCCGTCGAACCTCCCGCCGCGCCCCGACCCCGGACCGAAGCGGTACGAGAGCTTCTCGGCGCTGAACCCGGTCGACCGCGAGTGGGCCGAGCTCGAGGTCGCGACCCGGCCGCCGCCGGCCGACGGCCCCGGTGAGGACCCCATCGTCGAGATCGCCCACGATCGGGCCCCGAACCTCGATCTCGACGACCTCGATCTCGAGGACCCGCCGCCTTCGCTCGACGTCGGGAGCACGTCGTCGTCGTTCGGCATCGAGGCGCCGAGCCCGGACGATCTCGACGAGCACGGCGCCGAGACGGTGCGCCGCCCCATCCCGGAGGAGCTCGTCAAGCCGCGCGAACGCGAGATGGCCGATCGCGTCTCGCTCGGCGACTACAGCGGCGCGCTCGAGATCGCCGAGAAGATCCTCGCGGAGAACCCGAACGACGAGAACGCGAAGGCATGCGCCGAGAACTGCCGCTCGGTGTTGCGTCAGATGTACGCGACCCGCATCGGCCCGCTCGACCGCGTGCCCGTCGTGATGGTGCCGCGCGACCAGCTCCGCTGGCTGTCCATCGACCACAAGGCCGGGTTCGTGCTCTCCCTCGTCGACGGCGTGTCGACGCTCGAGATGATCATCGACGTCAGCGGGATGGCCGAGCTCGACACGCTGCGGATCCTCTCGGAGCTCGCGCAGCAGCGCATCATTTCGCTCCGCTGAGCCGAGCGATCGCGGCTCGCCCGCGTCGTTTCGCTACGTCGTCGCGAGCCCAGCCACGGGATCGGCCGAAGGATGATCTCCCTACAGGCGAAAACGAGGCGCGCAAGCGAAATCAGCGGGGCATGACACGATTCGTTGCAGGGGGCGGTGTCGCTCGCTACACCGTTATCTCGAGCCATGGACCCCGCGGAGACGCAGAGCCTGCGACGGCAGATCGAACGAACCCTTCGCGGCGCTTTCGATCCCGCGGACGTGCTCCCCCGGCTCGCGCGCCTCGCGCGCCTCGCCCCACCCGCGAGCGACGACGGGATCTTCGCCAACCACAAGCTCGCCGAGCTGCTCGTCGAGCGCAACCCGTGGCAAGCTGCGCTCTACATCCGCCGCGCGCTCGCCCACCGGCCCGACGACGATCGCCCGTGGGCGATCCTCGCGTTCTGCCACACCCTCCTCGGGAACTTCCGATGCGCCGCATCGGCGTATTCGAAGGCGATCGCGTGCGCGCCGTCGAACCCGATGTACGCGCACAACCTCGGTCACTTGCTCGACGTCGCGCTCGGAGAGCCCGTGCGCGCGCTCCGCTGGCTCAAGGCCGCATACGACGCGAGGAGCGACAACTCGGAGATCGTGGCCTCGTACGTCCACGCGCTCGCCCGCGCCGGCCACACCGAGCAAGCGCGCCGTGTCCTCGAGCGAGCCCGCAGCCGTCTCGACTCGCGCGAGCTCGACGCGCTGTTGCGGTGGCTCGACCAGGGAGCGCCCTCACGCCCGCGGCGCAAGGCCGACGAGGACGGGCGCCGTCCGCGGCCTCGCGCGGCGTCGCGTCGCCTCGAGCAGGTGCTCGAGCGCGGGCTCTCGCATCTGCCGCTCGACCCGCGGCAGCGCGAGCGGGCGCTCGCGCTCGCCCGCGACGCCATGCCTCCGCGCCGCAAGCGTCGCTCCGACGGCGAGAAGGACGCCGGCGCCGAGCCCTCGGTCCGACTCGAGGACCTGGCGGGCCTCGCGGCGGCCGTCGCCTACGCGATCGTGTACATCGACCACGTCCCGCTGTCGCAAGCCGAGGTCGCCGCCCCCTTCCGCGTCGGCGTCGCCGACCTCCGCGGGCGCTTCGCCGAGCTCCGCGCGAAGCTCGACATCATCCGTGGCGACGCCCGCTACGCCACGACCCGTCGCTGACGGGTCGCGTCGAAATAATCGAGGCAAAAAGGCAGCGATCCGCGCGCGTGGCCCCGGCGAACGGTCCGGTCGTCCCCGCGGGGGCACGGCTGGCGGGAATAGGCTCGACCCCGGGCGCGTCCGGCGGCAATGATGCCGCGCACCATGAGACGGCCGCTCGTTTGCACACTCCTCGCCGCTCTTTGCTTCGTCGCCTCGTCGCATCCGGCGAGCGCCCAGCCCGAGCCCACGCCTCCCGGCACCGGGCCCGCGGCGCCGGCTCCGGTCCCGCCGCCGGAGCCGGTGGTGGAGGACCCGATGCTCGAGCCGCCGCCGCGACCGAAGACGGAGATCGCGACCTGGGACGAGGCGCTCCAGCACGTGCGCTCCCGCTCCACGGATCTGCGCATCGCCCTCCAGGAGGTGGCACGCGCCGAGGCCCAGTCGCGGACCGCGCTCGCGGGGGCTCTGACCTCGCTCAACGGAACCGGGGCCTTCACGCACAACATCATCACGAACACGACGCTCCAGCCCGTCCGCGGCTCCGGCGGGCTCGGCTTCAGGACGGTCGAAACGCCGTTCCCGGACTTCGTGAACGGCTCGATCACCTTGAGCCAGCCCGTGCTGGCGCCGCGCGCCTGGTACGCCATCGGCACGGCCGACCGGAACGAGAACATCGCGCACCTGTCGCTCGAAGACACCAAGCGCACGATCGCCCTCAACGTCGCGAACGCGATCGTGGGCGTCGTCACGGCCGAGCGCGTCGCCGAGCTCAACCGCCTCGGCCTGCGCAACGCGCTGATGCGCCTCGAGCTGACGACGCGCCGGACCGCCCTCGGCGGCGGGACGGGCCTCGACGTCATCCGGGCCCGACAGGACGTGGAGACCGCGCGCGCGACGCTCGTGGCCGGCGACGAGTCGCTCCGTCAGGCGCGCGAAGCGCTGGGCCTCGCCCTCGGGATCCCCGAGCAGGTCGGCGTGCCCCCGAACGTGAACCTGAACGGGATCGAGGCAGCCGCCCGCGCCTCGTGCAAGCCCGCGCGCTCGGTCGACGAGCGCCCCGACATCGCGGCGCTCCACGGCAGGGTCGAGGTCGCGCACCGCATGACCAAGGACGCGAAGTACCAGTTCTTCCCGACCGTCGACGTCCGCTCGACGGTCAGCTCGACGACCATCGACACGGGCGCCGCGCCGAACACGACGTGGAACGTGCAGGCCGTCCTGAGCGTCCCCATCTGGGACGGCGGAGTCCGCTACGGAAACCTCCGCGACGCCCGCGCCCAGGAGGAGATCGCGCTCCAGCGGCTCGAAGCCGCGCGCCGCCAGGCGATCGTCCAAATCGAGCAGGCCCGCCGCGCCGTGGGCGTCGCCGAAGAACGCCGCCGCGTCGCCGCAGAGACGCGCGATCTCGCCGCCGAGAACGACCGCCTGACACGCATCTCGTACCTCGAGGGCCGCGGCACGAGCCTCGAGCTCGTCGACGCCGCCAGAGTCCTCCGCGAAGCCGAGATCCAGCTCGCGCTGCGAGAGTTCGAGCTCGTGAAGGCGCGCGTGGCGGCCGTCCTGGCGCTGGCGACGTGTCCGTGGTGATTCGAGGCTCCAGGCTCCAGGGGAGTGCTCGCCCGAGCGCACACGAGGCGGCCGACGACGAGCGCGTCGGCCTGCGCACGCGAGCGAACATCGATCCGGAAGCTGAGCCCTGAGGTAGAGGTCTGCCTTCCCTGGAGCCTGGAGCCCGGAGCCTGGAGCCTCTCCCGTCAGGTATCCGGGGCGATGGCATCCCACCCCGTCACGCGGGCGAGCTCGGCGAGCGTGATGTGCAAATCCATCAGCGACTGCGCGTGGCTCGCTCGCGCGATGACGAAGGCGCGCAGCGGCTCGATGAGGAACCGCTCGTCCTTCGTCCCGAGGTCGATGGCGTCCTGGGTCGTCGAGATCCACCGCTTCGAGCGATGCTCGGCGCGGTCCCAGTTCTCCTCGCGTGCCTTCGCCTCCACGACGGCGGCGTAGGCGTTCTCCACCTCGACGGCGATGCCGCCGAGCGCCAGGCGCTCGAGCGCTCGGGCCTCCTCGAGCTCCGACTCGGCCTGCATCACGCGGGCGTGCTTCGGGAGCAGGTCGAGGCCCCACTCGATGCCGAACCCGAAGGACGCGCCGAAGCGGTTGAACGGGTCGCCGATCCACGCGGCCCGCTGCGGATCGGCGCTCGGCGCGACGGAGTAGGTGGCCGCGAGCCCGAGGCCGATGTTGGGGAAGAGCTCCGCGCGCCGGTACTCGAGCCACGCCTTCCGCGCCGCGACGCCCGCGCGCGCCATGTTCACGTCGGGTCGGAACAGGCGGGCCGCGGTGAGGTACTGCACGACCGGGCCGATCGTGACGTCGGGGCGACGAAGCGGCTCGTCCGGGATGTCGAAGGCCGTCTGCACCCCGGTGAGGAAGCGCAGCCCGGCGAGCGCGAAGGCCTCGCCCTTCTTGGCCTCGGCGACGCGCGCGAGGATCTCGTCCCGGTTGTACTCGAGGCGGATGCGATCGATCTCCTCGACCGTCGGATCGCCTCGCTCGAGCTTCGCCGTGATGTCGCGAATGGCCTTGTCGAGCTTGTTGAGGACGTCGCCGGCGATGTACTGCATGTCGCGCGCGAGCATCAGCCCGTAGTACGCGCGCCGGACATCCATCCGGATCTGTTGCCGGGTCTTCTCGAGGTCCCACTCGCTGACGCGAACGCGACCTTCGGCCGCCTTCTTCACGGCCTCGATCTTTCCGAAGGTCCAGAGCGGAATGGTCCCTCGGATGTTGAGGCTGAAGGCCGGCTCCCAACCCGATCCGAAGCCTTGATAGAGCAGCGTGTACGGCGAGGCGTTGTAGAACGGGGTACCTCCGATGGGCGGCAGGTACCCGAACGTCGAGCTCATGTGCCAGTACGAGAACGGCGTCCACCGCGCCTCGGCGAGCTGACCGTGCACCGCCGCCAGCCGCGCGCGCGCCGCCCAGAGCTGCGGAGCGTTCCTCTCCGCGAGGAGCAGGCACTCCTTCAGCGTGTAGGCGTGCGTCTTGATCGTCGCGACCGGCATCGGCGGCGCGATCTGCTCGGGTGTGAGCTGCTCCGCCGCCTTCGGCGGCTCGTCATCGTCATCCAAATCGAACGGCCCCGCGTGAGCGCGCGACGGGGCCGCAAGGGCGATCGCGCCCGCGCTCAGCGCCACGATCGACCAGCGAATGCCGCGAACAGCCATCCCGGCGGCGGGACGTTAGCAGACAGAGGCTCCAGGCTCCAGGCCGCTCGGGCTCCAGGCTCCAGGCTCCAGGGAATGAGCGCTCTCGATGTTGCAGATTGCGCCGCGGCAACGAGGGACGGCGCGAATCACGTTCGAGGAGATGATTTCGATGCCGCGCTCGCCGAAGGCGTCGCGCGCGAGAGCAGCGAAGTCGCTCGCAGCTCGCTTCGAGGCTTTCTCTCCTGGAGCCTGGAGCCCGGAGCCTGGAGCCTCCCTCATCCCCTCTCGTCGCCCGACGGCGTGTAGATGAACCCCTCCTGCTGGAAGACGCACAGGCGGTTTCCGCCGCGGCGCTTCGCTTCGAGGAGCGCGGCCTCGAGCGCCTGGAGGAGCGCCTCCTTCGTGCGGACGTCGCGGCTCGGGAAGAGCGCGACGCCGAGCGACGCCGTGACCTGCGCCTCGCCCGAGCCCTGGGGTGACGTGAACGTGCGCGCGGCGACGTCACGCCAGATTCGCGACGCGACGACCAGCGAGCCCGCGAAGTGGGTCGCGGGAAGCATCACGAAGAACTCGTCGCCGCCGTAACGGGCCACCACGTCGGAGTCACGGATCGATCCCTTGATGACCTCCGCGACGCCGCGCAACACCGCGTCGCCGAGCGAGCGCCCTCCCCGTTCGTTGTGGACCTTCAGGCGATCGACGTCGAGCACGCAGCACGCGAGCGGCTCGGAGTGGCGCTCGGCGCGAGAGAACTCCGCATCGAGCCGCTCGTGGAGGTAGAGGAACGAATACGCCTCGGTGAGCGCATCGTAGCGCCGGAGGCGCTCGAGCCGGGCCTGCGCCGCCTTCATGCGGTCGTGCGCGCGCTTCATGCGGAGCGCGGACGAGACGCAGACGAGCAGCTCCGTCTCCTCGAAGGGCTTGCACACGTAGCCGTCGGCGCCGATCTTGAGCGCCTCGATCCGGCTCTTGGCGTCCGTCTTCGCGAAGACGATCGCGACCGAGACGAACTCGCCGAGGGCGCGGATGTTCCGGCACGCATCGAATCCGCTGAGGCGCGGCATGACCGCGTCGAGCAGGACGACGTCGATCCCGCCGCGAGCGACGCGCTCCACGGCCGCCTGTCCGTCCGGAGCCATCTCGACCTCGTAGCCGCTCGAGCGCAGCGTGGCCGCGATGAGCTCGCGCGTGGCGGTGTCGTCGTCCGCCACGAGGACGCGCGCGGGGCCTTCCTCGTCCTCGAGAGAAGCCGCGCTCGGACGCGCGGCGACGTTCGCGGCCATCGCGGCACGCAGCATCGTCGACTCGCGCTCGGACGCGAGGCTCACTACGCTGTCGTCGGAGTCCGGGGGCGGGGTCATACTGGGCCCTTCGTCATTGGTAACACGACGGAGAGGACCTTGCGCGCCAGCGTGGCGACGCCCACCTCCCCGAGGTCGGCCGGCTCGAACAGGTCTGCCGTCTCGTACGCATCGGGGAGCTCGATGCCCCTCGGCTCGCGGTCGAGCACGCCCTCGTGCACGTCGACGGCGAGCCGCCGATGGGACAGGACGTGCGTGACACGGCCGCGCAGCGCGACCGATCGCAGCGGGAAGCGGGCGAAGAGGTCCGCGCGCTCCTTCGTCCCGCCGTCGATCGACGGCGGCTCCCAGAGCCCTCCGAACAAGCCGACGGAGCGGCGCCTCGCGAGCAACACGCGGCCGGACCACGTGGCGACGAGCGCCTGGACGCGCTGAGGCCGCGGCTTCTGCCGCTCGCCGACGACGGGGAGCTCGTCGACGCGTCCGTCGGCGTACGCACGGCACGAGGAGGCGACGGGACAGCGATCGCATCGCGGCGACCTCGGCGTGCACACGGTCGCGCCGAGCTCCATGAGCGACTGGTTGAAGTCGCCGGGCGCGTCCTCGGGCACGAGACGGTCGGCGAGCTCCTCCGCGCGGCGCATGCCGGCGCGCTTGATGTCCTCGTCGATGGCGAAGATCCGCGCGAGGACGCGCGCGACGTTCCCGTCGACGAGCCCGACCGGCTGTCCGAAGGCGATGCTCGCGATCGCGCCGGCGGTGTAGCGCCCGACGCCGGGCAGCGCGAGGAGGCCGTCGCGATCGCGCGGCATTCCCCGCTCGGCCGCGACGCGTGCCCCCGCGTGGAGCATGCGAGCACGCCGGTAGTAGCCGAGCCCGCTCCACGCCGCGAGCACCTCGTCCTCCTGCGCCTCGGCGAGCGCGAGCGGCGTCGGGAAGCTCTTCATGAAGCGCTCGAAGTACGGCACCACCGTATCGACGCGCGTCTGCTGGAGCATGACCTCGCTCACCCAGATGGCCCAGGGGTCCCGTGTGCGCCGCCATGGCAGGTCGCGCCTGTTCTCGGCGTACCAGGCCAAGAGCTGACGGCGGAGCCGCCGGACTTGCGCAGACGCCGGACCAGCCTCACGTTGAGGCCTCGTGAGCCCCTCCCGACGTCGTGACCCCGGCATCGCCGCCATCCTCTCCTTCATCGTCCCGGGTGTGGGACAGATCTACAATGGCGCCTTCTTGCGCGGGATCTTCTGGCTGATCGTCACGCCGGGCTTCTGGATCGGGTCGGGCGGACTGCTCGGCTGGATCTGCCATCTCGTCTCGGCGTACACGGCCTACCGATACGCGCTACGCAAGGGATGAGGCGTTCGGGGCCGCGCTCGGCTCTTCCGCCTCGCATCTTCGTGCGAGCGAGCCCTCTCGTCGCCACCGTGACGGCGACACGTCGATCGATGTCGCGCGCCGAGTCGTGACCGGCTACCATCGGCGGAACCGATGAGCACCAACATCCGCCGGTCGAACCGGCCCCCGCCCCGGGAGGTGCTCCCATCGGTCTGGTCCTCGGACGAGGACACCCCGAAGGTCTCGGTCGCGTGGATCACGCGGCCTCGAGCGGGCGAGGCCTTGAGCGGCGACACCGTCGTGGTGCGCCGTCTCGAGTCGCGCGTACTGGTCGCCGTCATCGACGCGCTCGGCCACGGCCCCAAGGCCGCCGCGATCGCCGAGAGCTCGTCCGCGTACCTCGCCGAAGCGCGCGACGGCAGCGCATCCGAGCTCGTCCAGGGCCTTCACAAGACCCTGCAGGGTACACGCGGTGCGGCCGCGCTCGTGCTCCTGGTCTCGCACGAGGGCGTCGAGGCGTGCAGCGTGGGGAACATCGAGCTCCGGTCGCGGACCGCGCGGCTGCCGTTCGTGCTCACGCCCGGCGTGCTCGGCGTCCGGCTGCGCGAGCCGAAGGTCTGCACGCTCAAGGCCCCGATCGCCGATCGCTTCGTCCTGTTCTCGGACGGGATCTCGGGCCAGTTCGACATGAAGTCGCTGAGCCAGCACCCCCCTGCCCAGGCCGTGAGCCAGGTCTTCGCGTCCCATCGGCACTCGCACGACGACGCGTCGATCGTCGTCGTCGACATCGAGTAGCTCAGAAGACCGGAGACGAGCCCCGGCGCGGGCGACCGAGGAACCGGCGCACGATGATGCGCTTGCCCGTCTCCGTCGGCACTTGCTCGATCGCGTCGGAGAAGCGCGAGACCGCCCCCAGGCCGGCGCCGATCCCGCCGCGTCCGAAGACGAGCGCGGGATCGAGCTTGCCGTGCGCGTCGTAGCCGTCACGGAGGCTTCCCATGAGATCGAACGGCGGCGTCTCGTCCTCGGCGACGATCGAGATCCCGCGCAGGCCGTCCCGCTCCATCGGAGCGAGCTCGATGTGACCGCGGCGGCCGTACTTCAAGATGTTCGAGGCGAGCTCGGACACCACGACCGCCAGCTCCTCGACGACCTCACGCTCGAAGCCGATCTTCGTCGCCACTTCGCGCAAGGCGGATCGGACGACGAAAACGGAGAGATCGTCGGATACGCGGCAAACGACCGCGTCGGGTACTGTGCTCATTCCTCGGATCTCTCGGTTCTGCGGTGGGTCGTCGGCTGCGCCTGGGAGCGTTCCAGATTTCTCACGGGTGTTCCGTCCACGGAACATCCGATATGGGATACCTGGTCGCCGACAACAGAGCGCAACGTCGTCTGTTTCGCCATTGTCGCTCGGGAAGCGCCTTCGAGAAGTGTATTGGAATTCGTACACCCTCGATCGGTAGCCTGACCGAATAGAGTCGTAATTTCAAGCAGATAGAGACACGACCAACGCTGGCCTGGCAAGTGCTTTTGCCTCCCAGCGATGCAGCACCTCACTCGCCGTGGCTTCCTCCAGGGTGCCGCCCTCGTCGCGGTGCTCGGCTTCGACCCTGTCCGTCGTTCGTGGGTGACGGAAGCGACCGCCCACGGGCAGAAGATCAAACCCCCCAGGCTGGACGGCGAGCTTCTCACGACCGCCGAAGCGCTGGACGCCGCCGCGGACGACTTCGGGCGCTACATCCATCATCGCCCGATCGCGGTGCTGCGGCCGGGATCGGTGCGCGACATCCAGAAGGTCATCGAGTACGCCCACAAGCTGCGCGTGAAGGTCGCGATGCGCGGTCAGGGCCACTCGACCCACGGGCAGTCGCAGGTCGAGGCCGGCATCGTGATCGACTCGAGCACGATGACGACGGTCTACGAGGCGAGCCTCCAGAAGGGCATCCTCGTCGATGCCGGTGCGACCTGGCGTCAGGTCCTCGACGTGAGCCTCGCGCGCGGCGTCACCCCGCCGGTCCTCCCCGACTACCTCGATCTGACCGTCGGCGGAAACCTCTCGGGCGCCGGTCTCGACGGCGGCTCGGCGCGGCACGGCGCCGTCATCGACAACGTCCTCGAGCTCGAGGTCGTCACGGGGCACGGCAAGCTCGAGAAGTGCTCGCCGACCAAGAATCCGAAGCTGTTCAACTCGGTCCTCGCGGGCCTCGGGCAGTTCGGCGTCATCGTGCGCGCGCGACTGCGCGCGGTCCGGGCGCCGGAATACGTCCGCCGCTACGACCTCACGTACTCGGACGTCTCGACGCTCCTCCAGGACCTCGAGTTCCTCGCGCTCGACGGGCGGTTCGATCACCTCGAGGCGGAGGCCGGCGGCGGCGCCGTCGTGCCGGGCGCGCCCGCGTCCGAGTGGCCGTGGAACCTGCTCGCGGGCGCGTGGTTCGACTCGCCTCACACCCCGAACGACGGGGCGTTGCTCGATGGCCTGAACTTCACCGCGATGCAGGTCACCGACGTCCCGTACTACGACTTCCTCAAGCGCATCGACGTCAACATCGAGTTCGCGAAGCTGCTCGGGCTCTGGCAGCTTCCGCATCCCTGGTTCGACATGTTCATCCCCGCCTCCGGGGCGGAGGACTACATGAACGAGACGCTGCCCGAGCTCGACGAGGAGTCGCTCGGTCCGGGCGGGATCTTGCTCCTCTACCCGATGCGGCGGAGCAAGCACCAGCGACCGTTCTTCATGATCCCGGAGGAGGAGGTCTTCTACCTGTTCGACATCCTCCCCCACACGTTCCCGGAGCTCCTGCCCGCCGCGATCGAGCGCAACCGAGAGCTGTACGAGCGAGCGCGCGACATCGGAGGCAAGCGGTACTGCATCGGTACGCTGAACTTCTCGGCGGCGGACTGGCGCGATCACTTCGGCGACAAGTGGGAGGACTTCAAGAAGGCCAAGCGCGATTACGATCCGCACAACCTCCTCACGCCCGGCCAGGGGATCTTCACGTCGGACCGGCCGAGCCACGGGCCCAAGCCGCCGAAGGACAAGCCGAGCAAGCCGCCCAAGGACAAGCCGAGCAAGCCGCCCAAGCCGCCGAAGGACAAGCCGAGCAAGCCGCCCAAGGACGGCCCGCCCGGCCCGCCGAACCCGCCCGGCCCGCCGCATCCGCCCGGCCCGCCGCATCCGCCCGGCCCGCCGAAGGACAAGCCGAGCAAGCCGCCCAAGCCGCCGAAGCACTAGCCGAACGAGCCGCCGAGGGGCGGCCCGCCCGGCCGCGTCAGGCCGCCGCCGCCGTCCGGCCGGCCTTGAGGCCGTCCGCGAGGAGGTGGAACGCGGCGAAGACCCGATCCACGAGGGCGATCCCCGCGGCCCGCTGCGCGTCCGTGAGCGAGATCTCGTTCACGCGGCGCTGCACCTCGTCGGCGAACAGATCGTGCCCCTTCTCCACGTCGAGGTGCGCCGGCGCGAAGTACCGGAGCTTGCCGGCGTAGCCCGCCTCGTGGAGGACCTTCGTGACCCGTCCGAACATGACGTGCCCCGCGCCCTCGAGCGTGAGGGTCAGGACCACGCGTTGGATGTCGTCCTCGGCACGGAACACCTCGGAGGCGATCGCGTAGGTCGCCTCCCGGGTCGGCCGGCACTCCTGGCCGTAGAGCCACCCGAGGTCGACGTTCCGCTTCCCGATGACCTCCAGGTCCTCGAGGAACCAGAGGTCGTGCCCCACGTCCTCGGCCATGTGGGTGCCGATGATCTTCTTCAGCTCCGGATCGCGGACGCGCTCGGTGTTCATCCGGATGACGTCCTGGAAGCTCATCGCCCAGAACGCCGTGAGCGGAGCGAAGTAGAGCATGCGTTCGAGCGACGAGTCCGGTTGGAGCTCGGTCAGGAACGGGTGCTTCGCGATCTCGGCCTGCTTCCGTGCGATGTGCTCCTGAATCGATTTCATGTGGGCTCCCTTCCAAGCCAGCTCGCCCACCTCAGTTCAGGTCGACGAGGCGGTGAATCGTTCCGCGGACGCGCGGCAGTGGTCCTGTGCGCTGGCCATTGCGCTTCTCGACACGCATCGGCATCCCCTGCCTCATTCCGAGGATGGGACCGCGTGCGATGTACGAGATCTCCGCATCGGGCACGAGGGAGAGCTGGAAGCGCTGGAGGATCATCGGCAGCACCAGGCGTAGCGTCAGCCACGCGAAGTTCGCACCGAGACACGTCCGCGGTCCGGCCCCGAACGGGAGGTACTCGTAGGGCCCCGGGTTGATCGAGCGCCAGCGGTCGGGCAAGAAGCGCCTCGGCTCGGGATAGAGGTCCCTCATCCGATGGGTGACCATCGGGCTCACGATGATCCCCGAGCCTTCGGGCAGATCGTACGGCCCCACCCGGACACCGCCCTTCGGCCGCCGGAAGAAGAGGAACGGCGGGGAGAAGATGCGCATGCTCTCCTTGACCACGCGCTCGAGCAACGAGAGCTTGCCGAGGTCCTGTGGCGTCGGAGCCGCGCCGTGCAACACGCCGTCGATCTCGTCGAGGACGTCCCTCCGAACCTGCGGGTGCCGCTCGAGCATGAACAGCGCCCACGCGAGGTTGTTCGCGGTCGTCTTGTGCCCGGCGATGAAGAACTCGCTCGCCGAGCCGATGAGCTGCTTGTCGGTGAGCGGTGCGCCGTTCTCGTCGCGCGCGTCGACGAGGATCGAGAGCGCGTCACGCCGCGCCCCCGACTTGCCCTTTCGCTCCTCGATGATCCGCCGGAGCTCCGCTTCGTACTCGTCGCAGAACTTCAGGAACCGAGCGTAGGGCGTCCCGCGGACGTCCACCGGCACGATGCCCGTCTTGATCGACGTCGCCTCCTCGTTGAAGCGGAGCGACATGTCGGCGAGGCGTCGAGCGTCCCCGGCGACCTCCAGGCCGAAGAAGCACCGGAAGGCGATGGCGAGGGCGAGCTCGGCCATCTCGCGTGCGAGGTCGATCGTGTCGCCGGGGCGCCAGCGAGCGAGCCGCTCCTCCGCGAGCGCGACGATGTCCGGGTGGTAGTTGTCGACGTAGGTCTTCTGGAAGAGGGGCATCATCATCCGTCGCAGACGGGTGTGCTCCTCTCCGTTCGATGCGACGAGGAAGCTCGTGAGCCGCTCGAGCGAGCTCCCTCGTGGCACCGGCATCGGAATCTCGACCGCGTTCTGGAAGATGTCCGGCGCGGAGAGAACCTGCCGGTTCAGCTCCGGACCGAATGCGCAGACGAGCGTCGGGTCCCCCGCAGAGACCGCTGCGATGTTGCCGTAGCGTTCGCTGATGCGCGTGACGCAGCGAACGGGATCCCGGAAGAAACGCAGCATCGTTCCCACCGGCCCCAGAAGCGGAATGGGTCGTGGGCCGGGCAGCGGTACGTGCGGAAGACGTCGCAGCTTCATTGCCTACTCCAGCGGCGGCCGACTCCGAATCAAGCGTCCCAAGTGATGACGAAGCGCACCTCGTCCGGACCGGGCTCCTCGAGCGACCACGGCGAGCACGTGACCTTCACGTTCTTGAGGCCCATGCCGCGGAACGGAACCGAGGCCCACCCCGACGTGACCGGACCGAAGTGGTCGTAGCCCTTGATCCCGCGAGCGAGGAGCACGACCCGGTTCGACGCGACCTCCTCGACGATGCCCTCGCCTCCGACCTGATCGCGCTTGTAGAACTCGGAGAAGCGAGACGCGAACATCCTCGGAGTCAGGATCTTCAGCAAAAGCTTGAAGAACGTGTTCGTCGCGTAGTTCCCGACGTGCTCGCCACAGCGCACGAGCGCGGCGTAGACCGCGTCTGGCTCACGCGGCTCGACCGCATCGGCGATGGCGTGCCAGAGGGACGTCAGCTCCGTACGTGGACGCCAATCCTTTCCTTGGAACGCAGTCTGATCGTGCCGGATCCTCTCGAGCAGCTCCGGCTTCACTCTCTTGCTCAACACGGGATCTTCGGCGATGTACCGACCCGTGTAGTGGATCATGTGACCTCTGATGAGCCCTTCCACGCGGAGACCTCCGTTCTTCTCCGCCTCGAGCGCGGGACCGCGGCTGGGCGGAGCAGAGCGCGATTCTATTGGGTCAGCGCCCGTTCGTCCTCCAGCACTTGCGGGGGACGCCTCGAGTCGGCGAAGAGCCATGCGATCTTGGCCGGGTCTCGACGTGGCGCGACCTCGAACGCCTCGATCGCCAGGTACGAGACGAGCCTGAAGTCGTTCCCGACGGGCCGTACCGACACGTACGACTGGAGGCCGCTGCCGGCGTCGAGCGGCCGATCCGCCATCGCGTCGAGCGCTCGTGCGTACGGGGCCGGAGAGACGCCGTTCTTCTCCAGGTACGCGAGGACACGATCCCGCGCCGCCGCATCGTCGCTCGCGAAGAAGCGGATCGGGATCTGAATCGCCATGTCGACGGGCCCGGGCTCGCCCTCGACGAAGGAGAAGTAGAAGCAGAGCGGGACGCGCTTCCAGGGCCCTTCCGATCCCGTGATCGCACGGCAGAAATCGACGGCCATTTCGGGCCGCGCGTCGCGCACTCCACGGACCAGGTTCGCGAGCTCCGTCGCGTCCGCGCCGAAACGATAGAAGTAGACCTTCACCCTCGCCCGGGCATCGGGCGACAGCTCGAGCGCGAAGTAGCGGATGCGATCTTCGCTCGACATCTGGAGCGTGCGCCACGGCTCACGCAGCCCGAGGCGCCCCATCGCCTCGTCGACGAGCGAGCGCGCGCGCTCTTCGCCCAGGATCTCCGGGTTGAAGTACGCCTTGTGCTCCGGCGCCCCGGAGAGCCTGCTCGCGTGCCAGAGCGCGAACCGCCCCGAGGTCACGTCCCTGGGCAGGAGCAGGTCCTGCACGCGCTCGAAGCGCCCGAGGTCCGCGCCGTCCTCTCTCAGCGCGTAGGTCAACGCGAGCGCCGCCTCGCGCTGGCCCGCCAGCGTCGGCTCTCGTCCTTGCGCCTCGACGAGGAATCGGATCTCGGCCGCCCGACGGCTCAGAACGAGCGAGAACTCGAACGGCGAGTGATCGTCACCGATGTCGGAAGGCCAAGCCGGACGACTCGGGATCGTCTCCGCCCCCCACGGCGCGAGCATCCGCGACATGCGCTTCTCGGCCTCGGGCGTGGGGTCCGTCTCGAACACCGCACGCCACAGTCGTCCGAGCTTCTTCCGCGCCAGCCCCTCCCAGGTCGTTTGTCCACTTCGCAGGTCGTTCATGCCACCCCGCGACAAACATGTGCGATCCCCACCACCATGTCCACACAAATTCGCCAAAATTATCTAATGTGAGATATCCACTCAAGACTACAATGAAGTTCAAACGGCTACGGGCGCTTATAGCGTCCGAATCAGGATAGGAACTCGACACGCGACACCACCTTCGGCACACGTCGTCGTTCCGGTGCGGATAGAGGCACCGGCCCTCCTACGACGTCGGGGACCCGTCGCTCGCTCGCTTCGCGCGCCGATGCGGATAGCGCGTGCGCCGATACGGATAGCGCATGCGCCAGTACGGATGGCGCATGCGCCAATACGGATAGATCGCGCGCTGACAAGGGATGGAGTCGGGCCCCGAATGCGCGACGCTCGAGCGCCGTTTTCGTCTCCGCGCCGCGCGTCTACCGCGAGACGCGAACGCGGGTGCGGCACTCGGTCCGTGCGCCCGTGCATCGACGCCGCACCGACAGCGGGCAGCGAGTGCGACGGCGCACCGCGCATGCCGCTCGTGAAGGCAAATCAGCGGCGACTTCGGTCATGCGCGGCAGGTATCCGCACTTCGGCCGCTGCGAGCGCGCCGCACGCGCGCGCTCTTCGTCCGCTGCCCTCGACTCGCACCGCGACGAGCGTCGAGCGCAGCACGACCTCCCGGCGCTCCGAGAGCGCGCCTTTGCGAGCTCGCCGCGCTCCCCCCTCCCCTCGGAGCTGCGGCTCGCTCTCAGTCGTCGTCGCGGTCGAAGTAGCGCTCGACGTAGCGCTGCAGGGCGTTGCGCATCGTCCGGTACGTGACGACGCCGCTCAGGTCCACGCCCATGTGGATGATCGTCTGCGCGATCGCGGGATTGATCCCCGTGAGCAAGCAGCGAGCTCCGAGGAGCCGAACGGCGCGCGCCATGCGGAGGAAGTGATCGGCGGTCGCCGTGTCCATCACCTGGATGCCGGTGATGTCGATGATGGCGCACTCGGCCTTCTTCTCGACGATGGCGCTGAGGAGGGCCTCGGTCATCTCGGCGCTCCGCGTGCTGTCGAGGACGCCGACCACGGGGAGGCAGAGCACGCCTTCCCAGACTTCGATGATCGGCGTCGACAGCTCGCGGATGGCGGCCCGCTGCAGCTCGATCGTCGCGAGCTTCTCCTCGAGCTCCTTCTGGTAGGCGAGGCTCCTCTGCTGCTCCCGCTCGAGCGACTCGATCATCTGGTTGATGCCCTCGTACAGGGTCGAGAGCGGATGATCGTCGGGCAGGTCGCTCTTCAGACGAGCAGCGTAGTCACCGTTCCCAACGTCCGCGACGACGAGAAGGATGTCCGCAATACGCTCGAGAAGAAGGGTGTTGAGATCGGTCGGATTCGGCTCAGACATGAAGCGCTCCGCTTACCGGGGGCGGAAGATTCGCACGGCGGACCGTGCACGCCAAGATCATCGGATGAGTCTGTCGTCGTCGTCGCGTTCGTCGCGCCGACGCCCCACGTCGTCGTCCGCGACTCGGTACCGAACGCCGTTCCCCCGCTTGCGCTTTTCGGCCTTCGGGAGCCGCCCGATGCCCAGGGACCGGAAGGCCTCCTCCAGCGTGAGCGAGGTACGGACGGACTCCATGTCTATCCCCATCGTCTGGAGGGTGATCGCGACCTGAGCATTCATCCCGCAGATGATGCTGTGGGCCCCCATCAGCCGGGCGGACGCCGCGAGCCGGGAGAGGACGGCGCAGAGGTGGCTGTCCACCATCCAGATGCCCGTCAGGTCGATGATCAGCCCCTCGGCGCCGGTATCCTTTATCGTCTCGAGGACCTGGTCCACGAGCCGTTCGGCGATGGCGTCGCTGATCTCACCCTGCAGAGGGACGAGGATGTGGTTCCAGACATTGATTACCGGGAGGCGATCGTCGTCCGACATCTTGGTCCCGCACGTTCGCACGACGCGCGACGATCGTCGAGCCCCGAAGGGCGGATCGTGCGCCGGTCGATTGTGATACGGTCGAAATCATGGAAATGCGCGAAAGCTTCCGCGCCCCCTTCCTGACCATGGCCTGGCAGCGCCACGCCCGCATCGCCGACCTGGTGAGTCGGGGAGACGTCGCGGAGCTGCGCTCTGCAGCCTCCGAGCTCCACTGCCTTTCCGGCGAAGCGAGCATGCTCGACTTCAAGGGCGTGGCGGAGGCCGCACGGCTGGCGGAAAAAGCCGCGAGAGAGGGTGATCGCGACGCGTTGCCGAAGCTCGTAGCCGGGCTCCACGCCGCGATCAAAGCAGTCGAGGACGGGGGGACGTGATGAAGGCACCCCCATGATCCGCGTCGTTACCGTCGACGATTCGTCGCTCTCACGGATGATCTTGACCCGCGTCCTCGAGGCCGACGGCGACATCAAGGTCGTCGGGGAGGCCTCGAACGGCTTCGAGGCCGTCCCGCGGATCCAGGAGCTCAAGCCGGATCTCGTGACGATGGACATCGACATGCCGGGTCCGAACGGCCTCGAGACCATCCAGCGCATCATGCACACGTGCCCGGTGCCGATCCTCGTCGTGACCGGCGAGAGGCTCGGGCCGGAGACGGACCTCGGCTTCCGAGCCATCCAGCTCGGCGCGCTCGACTTCATGGCGAAGCCGTCGATCGCCGACGAGGCGAGCATGGTCCGCCTGCGCGCGCAGGTCCGTGCGCTCGCGACGGTACCCGTGTTCCTCCACACCGAGGACCGCGAGCAGCTCTCGAGCACGGGACGCATGCCCTCGCTGCCGGACGCGCCGCCGTTCTCGCTGGTGGCGATCGCGTCGGGCACCGGTGGCCCCAAGTCCGTCGCTACGATCCTCCGCTCGCTCCCGGCGGATTTCGGCGCTCCGATCGTCATCGTCCAGCAGATGCCGGACAAGTTCAGCGGCGCCTTCGCCAAGTACGTCCAGTCGATCACGGAGCTCCGGGTCACGCTCGTCGAGGCGATGCCGCACGACTGCATGCCGGGCGAGGTCCTGCTGTCCGGCGCGGACGCGCACCTGTACTTCCCGCGGCGCGGCGTCATCGTCGGGATGCACGGCGAGCCCTATGCGGGCCAGCGCCCCTCCGCGACGGTGCTCCTGCGCTCGGTCGCGGAGACGTACGGGAGCAGCGCCGTCGGCGTGCTGCTCTCCGGGACGGGGGACGACGGTATCGAGGGCCTCGCCGCCCTGCGGAGCACGGGCGCGCTCACGCTCGCGGAGAGCCCGAGCTCGGCGGCGGTCGCGGACACGCCGAAGGCCGCGCTCGAGTGTGGCGCCGCGGCGCGTGCCCTGCCCGCTCAGATGATCGCGAACTGCATCCTGAGCGCGATGGCGGGGATGAACAAGAAGACGACCGCGCCGCCGAGCACCGACCCCCTCGCCACGACCGCCGTCCCTCCGAGCAGCACGCTCGCGGAGCCTCGGAAGCACGGCGACGTGTGACGTCCTCGGCCACGCCACCGACGTGGCGGGG
>Ga0207864_1000168_pt1 | contig 103890 bp, 83 predicted proteins | sample HigsolmetaAR202D_FD_184834 | JGI IMG/M metagenome (GOLD analysis project Ga0207864, IMG submission 184834) | Ionic liquid and high solid enriched microbial communities from the Joint BioEnergy Institute, USA - AR20-2-D (SPAdes) (version 2) ...
CACCCGAGCGAAATCGAGGCTCAGTCCTCAGTCCTCAGCGAATGACCTCGTCGGTTCCTGCGACGTGGAGCTCGGACTGCGCCGGTCATCGCCACCGGCCAGCGCCTGTTCGGGAACGGGAACGGGAACGGGGGTGCGGCGGACGGTCCTTGCGGTCTCGCCGACGCGTGGCTCGCCGCGAGCCTCTGCTGAGGACTGAGGACTGAGGACCGAGGACTAGCGCCGCCGCGCAGCGGCGGCGCGTCAGCGGCGGCGCGTCCACCGCATCCGATACACCGGCAGCCCATCCGCGATCGCGCGGTGCTCGCGCGGGCTGCGCGCTCCGTACGGGTTCTCCGCGAGGTTCGGTGATCCCTCGACGTCCCCCGCCGGGACGAAGGCCTCGTGCTCGGCGACGACCTTCGCGTAGAGCTCGGCGCGCTCTTCCACGTCGGTCTGGATGAAGAGCTCGCCACCGGGCTCGAGGAGCCTCTCGACCTGCGCGAGGAACGCGTCGCCCATGACGAGGCGCTTCTGATGCCGCTTCTTCCACCACGGATCGGGGAAGTGGAGGAACACGCGCCGGACCGACGCGTCCGGGCGGAGCCGCGGCAGCGCGAAGCGGGCGTCCTCGCAGAACACGCGCGCGCGCTCGCGGGCGCCGATCTTCGCGAGACGCTCGTCGCCGACGGTCGCCCACTTGCGGCGGATCTCGAGGCCGACGAGCAGCGCCTCCGGCACGACCTGCGCGCGCTCCACGAGGAAGCCCGCCTTCGGACCGGGGCCGATCTCGAGCTCGATCCACGAGCCGGTCCCGAGCGAGCGGAGATCGACCTCGTCGCCCTCGGGCAGGCGCGGCGCGTGAGCGTACGGCCCGCGCGGCTTGCGCTCGGTGGGGAGAGGAGCTCGAGGTGTCTCGCTCGAAGTCATGGCCCGCCGACTCGTTAGACGCGAGCGTGTACATGGTCAAGGCCACGGACGACGAGCACCGGGACGAGGTCGCTTGGAACGGGGCCGGCGAAGATGGACAATCACCGGCGTGAACCCGGCAGGCGACGTGAGCCTCTCGCTCCGCGTGGTGAAGTGAGCTCCGCATCGGCGTCCGAAGCGCGTGTCTCCGTCGACCGGCTGCGGCGAGCCGCGCGATGGGCGCCGCTCGTGCTCGCGACCGCGCTCCTCGCCCAGCGCGCGATCGCCGGCATCCTCGCGAAGGTGGGGCATCCCGGCGCCGCGCTCGACGACGCGTACATCCATTTCCAGTACGCGCGCGCGATCGCCGAAGGCCATCCGTTCCGGTTCCAGGCGGGCGAGCCGATCTCGACCGGAGCGACGAGCTTCGTGTGGCCGGCGGTGCTCGCGCCCTTCTACCTCGTCGGCTTTCGTGGCGACGCCATCCTCTGGCCGGCGTGGCTCTTGTCCTTCGTCGCGCTCGGCGCGCTCGCATGGGAAGCCTGGGCGCTCGCGCTCCCGCTCGCCGGGCGCGCGGCGGCGATCGGCGCGGGCGCGATGGTGCTCGCGTTCGGGGGCTTCGCGTGGTGCGCCGCGAGCGGCATGGAGGTCGTTCCGTTCGCATGGCTCCTCGCGACCTCGCTCCGGCGCGGCGCCGAGTGGGCGGAGAGGAACGACGTCCGGACGCGCCGCTCGCTCTTCGTCCTCCTGGCGCTCGCCGTCCTCTGCCCGGCGATGCGCCCCGAAGGGGCCTTGGTCTCCGTCGCGCTCGGCGTCGTGATCGCCGTCTTTCCTCGCCACGGCGTCCACCGTCCGAGAGGCTTCGACGTCTCCCGCCTCGAAGGCCTCGCGTTCCTGGCGGCTGCGCTGGCGCCGAACCTCTTCCTCTTCGCGCTCACGGGAAGCTTCACCTCGAGCACGGCGCAGGTGAAGCTGCTGTTCGGGAACCCGTACTTCTCGCTGCCCGAGGCCGTGCTCGCGAACGCGCGCACGCTCGTCGGCACGATCCTCGACGGAAAGATCTGGGCCGCGGAGTTCTTGCCGAAGGGCGGCGCGCCCGTCGCGCTCCTCGGCCTCGCGGCGATCGCGTGGCGGGGATGGGCGACGCGGCTCTGGGTGCGCGCTGCGCTCGTGCTCCTGCTCGCGGCGATGATGTTCGTGCCGTGCTTCTACGTCACGTTCCTCTGGAACCGGCTCCGCTACCTGTGGCCGTTCGCGACCGGCTGGATCATCGGCCTCGCGTGCCTGGCGCGCGGGGCGGCGTCGCTCGTGTCGCGGGTCGATGCGCGCGCGGCGCCGGCGACGGCGGCCCTCGTCGCGGGAGCGTTCGCGGGGAGCTTCTTCGTGCGCCTCGAGTGGGTGCTCGAGGACGTGGCGCAGTCGGCGAGCGGGATCGCCCGGCAGCAGTCGACGCTCGGCCGCTGGGCGAAAGCGAACCTCCCCGCCGACGCACGCATCGGCGTCAACGACACGGGCGCGATCGCGTACTTCGGCGACAGGAAGACGTTCGACGTCGTCGGCCTCACGACGCCGACCGAGGGCCGTTACTGGGTGGCCGGCGCGGCCTCGCGGCTCGAGCACTACGAGCGCCTCCGCGCGAGCGCGCCGTCGTCGTTGCCGACGCACTTCATCGTCTACCCCGAGTGGATGGCGTGCGATCCGGTCATCGGCCGAACGCTCACGGAGGCGACGGTCACCGACGCGACGATCCTCGGCGGCCAGACGATGCGCGCGAGCGAGGCTCGCTGGGATCTCCTCGGCACCGGCGAACGACCGTGGACGATGCTGTCGCGGATCGACGACGTCGTCGACGTCGCGGACCTCGAGAGCGAGGCGGAGCACGACTACGAGCTCTTCGGCGCGCGCGAGGGCGAGCAGTCCGTCGTCGAGGGCAACGCGCCCGACGGCACGATCGTCCTCGACGGCGGCCGAACGAACCGGACGCACGAGCGCTTCTCCGTGAAGCTGCCGGCGGAGGGCCCCCTCGTCGGCATCGCACGCGTGGAGGCCGATATCGACACGGCGCTCGAGGTGAGGATCGCCGGCCGAACGATCGCGACCGTGCCCGTCGCCCCCGGCCCGTGGGTGGAGGTCTCGTTCGAGATCCCGCCCGACGCGCGCGGTCGGGACAAGACGACGATCGAGGTGACGGCCGAAGCGGCGTTCACCTCCTTCCACTACTGGTTCGGCGCTCCCTGATCGCAGGGCTCGAGCCGCTCAGCCGCGCCGGACCGTCTTTCGGAACAGGTAGTAGTCCGCGCTCCGTACGTACGGCGAACGCGTCGCCCCACGCCTGCGGCGGACCGCGTCGGGAGCGAGCTCGAGGTATCCGTCGAGATCACCCTCGAGGAAGCGAACGACGTCCCCCTTCTCCTCGACGACGGCCACGAGCTCGAGATCCGGCATCGCGGCCGCGTCGCGCGCGTCACCGTGGTGATCGTTCGTGAGCACGAACCCTCCCGGACGGATCCAACACGCGCACGAGCGCGAGACGTCGCTCGCGTAGAGCGCGAGCAGGAGGTCGAACCTCGAGTCGTCGAACGGGAGCGGCTTCGTGAAGTCCTGTGCGACGAAGCGAATGAAAGGCTCTTGGCGGTAACGCCGGCGTGCGTCGACGATGGAACGGACGCCGTCACGTTGCGCGAAGAACTCGCGAGCGAGCTCGTTGCGGTCGACGTAGACGACGTGCTGGAAGAAGAACGAGGGCGTGACGTGGAGGAAGCAGCCCGGGTAGAGCACCGCGGGCGACCGGTCGAATCGCGCGCGCAGCGCCGTGAGGAGCGGCATGCGCTCGAGGCCGTGGGCGACCACGTACTCGTCGTAGAGCTGCACGGCGCGGCGCGCGTCCATCCATCGTCAATCTCACAGGAAAAAACGGAAGAACGGAATCCGTTCTTCCCTTGAATCCCCAATCAGGGCGTGAACGTCGGCGAGGGCTCCTCGGGCTTCGGAGCGGGCGGCGCCGCCGGCTTCGGCGCGGGGGCGTCGGCCTTCGCGGGCGTGCTCGGCGCGGAGGCGCCGGCGGGCTCGTCCTTCTTCTTCTCGGCCACCTTCTCCTTGAGCGCCTTGATGGCCTCCTCGTACTCCTTCTTCGCCGCCTCGATCTGCTTGTCCATGTCCTTCGACACCGCCTCGGCTTGCTCGACGACGGCGTCGATGTCTCTCTTGGCCTTCTCCGCGGCCGCGATGCGATCCTGGCTCGCCTTCTTGTCGGCCTCGGTCCGGCCCGGCTCCTTCTGGAGCTCGTTCTCCTCCTCGATGAAGCGGTCGAGCGTGCGCTTGACGGCGCTCTTGTCCGCGATGAGCCTTTTTACGCGGTCGTGCTGGACGTGCATCGCCACGTGGACCTCGTAGCTCGCCTCCGCGATGTCGTCGGCGAGCTTCTCGAGGACGGAGACGTTGTGCGGGCCGAGCGACGACTTGTAACGCTCGAGGACGACGAAGGCCTGGTTCTTCGAACGGAGCTTCTTCTGGAGCTGCTTCGTGATTGCCTCGTTCAGCGCGTACGAGATCGAGCCCGACGTGTCGGCCGAGCAGCCCGCCTGCTTCAGCGCGTGCTGGGCGCCGCCGTTCACGCGCGCGACGATGTCGCTCCGCTCGGAATCCCAGAAGCTCTTGACCGCCAACGCCTCGCCCTGCGCCTCCGCGAAGTCGGCGCTCTTGCCGGCCTCGTCCGAGCCGTCGATGACGAGCTCCACCTTCGACCAGTCCGGCTTCTTGAGCGCATCGACGTGCGCGGCGAAGCCGGACGTGAGCGTCTTCTCCCGCTCCCTCGCGTCGTTCACCGCCTTCGTCGCGGCGGCGAGCTCCTCGTGGTACCGGAGCGCGTACGAAGACTGATTCGCGGAGGACGGCAGGACGGGGCCCTGACCCGAGGTCGAGCACGCGGTCAGGAGCGCGAGAGGAGCGGCGACGAGGAAGAGCGAGAGACGCATGGCGGCGATCATCTCGTCGCGCGCACGATGGTGGCAACGAAATCGAGACGACGCCCTCTGCGGACGCGAGTCCTCGCACTGGTCGGCGAGCCGACCACGCCGCGCTCGCTCGCGGGAGCCGTCGCCTTCAGAAGACGAAAGGACGCCGGAGCCCTGCTCCGTGGCGTCCTCTCGTCGTGCTCCTCGTGCCGACGGCTACTTCTTCTCGGCCGTCTTCGCGGATGCGTCGGCCTTCTTGGCGCCGTTCGTCTTCGGTCCGAGGCCGAGCTGCTGCATGAGGTCGGCGCCGTTCGAGTAGGTCCAGGCCTTCACCAGCTTGCCGTCCTTCATCTGCATGATGCCGGCGGTCTTGACCTTCACGGACTTCTTCGTGGGGGGGATGTCGAAGAACGCCGCCTTCTGCGTGCCCGACCACTCCGCCTCGGTGATGACGAAGTCACCGACGGTCCACGTGCCCAGCGTGGAGCTCTTCACGTCCGGGAAGGCCGTCGTCATCGCCTCGAAGAACTTCTTCGCGTCGTTCTTTCCCTTGGCGGTCTCGGGCTGGGTCATGTCGTCCCACTCGACGTCGTCCGCCATCTGCGCGAGCCAGTCGGCCTGCTTCTTGTTCTCGAAGGCCGTCGCCATCGCCTTCGCGACCTCGGCGTTCTTCGTCTCCTCGGCCGCGCCGTTCGACGTGAACACCTCGGGGCTCGCCGGGACGTTCGGGATCGGACGCACCTTCCGGTTCGACGTGCCGATCTGCGAGAGGACCGTCCCGCCGTCGTAGTAGACGTGGTGCTCCTTGATCTGGCCCTCCGGCGTGAACCACATGATGTCGAGCGCCTGCGCGCCGACCTTCTTCTCGGTGCCCTTGATGCCCCAGAGGTCGCCCTGGTGCGTCCCGTTGAAGGCCCACTCGACGACGACCACGTCGTCCTTCACCCAGACGCGGCTCGCCCCCACCTTCAGATCGGGGAACGCATCGAAGACCTTCTGCCACGACTGCGCGATGGCCTCGCGACCGGTCGCGTCCGCGGGGGCGCCGGCCACCTTCAGCACGCCGCTCTCGGCGTAGAAGCCGGCGAGCTTCTTCGCGTCGCGGGCGTTCATCGCCTCGATCATGCCCTGGCGCGTCTTCTCCTGGAGCTGCGCGAGGGTCTCCTTGGGCTTCGCCTCCTCCTTGGGCGCCTCGGCCGTGGCGGTGGCGGCCGGGGCCGGCTCGGTCGGAGCGGGCGCAACGGGCGTCTGCGGCGGAGGGGTCGTCTCTCCACCGCACGCGCCGAGCAAGAACCCGATCGCAAGAGCAAACGACTCCTTACGCATTTCAGCTTCCTCCTCTTACGGGGACCGTGGGTCCCCCAAGAAGCGCGGCCTTTTTCGGCGGACGCTTCCGTAAGTCTCCACAGCCGCCCACGTCAAGCGGGCGGCGACCCGTTCGCGCCCGTGATAAAGAGCGCTCTCATGCGGAGGCGGCCACTCGGGAAGACCGGGCTCGTCATCTCGGAGCTCGCCATCGGGACGTGGGGGCTCTCGGGGGACGCCTATGGACCGGTGGCGGAGCGCGATGCCGAGGTCGTGCTCCGGCGCGCGATCGACATGGGCTTCTCCGTGATCGACACCGCGGACGCCTACGGCGCGGGCCGTATGGAGCGGCTCTGCGGCAAGCTCCTCGCCGAGCACCGCGACCTCGTCATCGTCACGAAGGGCGGCATCGATCGCACCACCGATCCTCCGCGGCGGACCTTCGCCGCGGACTACCTGAGGGGCGCCGTCGAGCGCTCGCTCAAGCGGCTCGGCACCGACGCGATCCCCGTCTACCTCCTCCACAACCCCGCGACCGAGACGCTCTGGGCCGGAGAAGCGGTCGAGACGATGAAGGCGCTCAAGGCGGAGGGCAAGATCCGCCACTGGGGCGTGGCCGCCGGCGACGAGGACACCGCGCGCGCGGCGATCGATCAGGGCGCCGAGGTCGTCGAGCTCGCGTACAACCTCTTGCACCCGATCGACCTGCACCGCATCTCGGGCGACGTCATGGTCTCGGGCTGCGGGATCCTCGCGCGCAGCGTGCTCGCGCACGGCCTGCTCTCGGGCATGTGGTCGAAGGACCGGGAGTTCGAGGAGGGCGATCACCGCAACCAGCGCTGGACGCGGATGGAGCTCGAGCACCGCCTCGAGCAGCTCGACGCCGTCCGCTTCCTGGTGAAGGGCGAAGTGCACACGCTCCGCGGCGCGGCGGTCCGGTTCGTCCTCGCGAACCACCTCGTCTCCGCGGCCGTGCTCGGCCCGCGGACGAAGGAGCAGCTCGAGCAGCTCGTGCGCGAGACGGGCGGCGGTCCGCGCTACCTTCACGACGACGACCTCCGTCAGCTCCCGCGTGCGCTCGACAAGGTCGGCATTCACACCTGAGCAGGAATGGACCGCCTCGACGTGATGCAGAAGCTCCTCGACGCCGCCGCGGCCGCGGCCGAGGTCGTCATGCGCGTCTACGCCGAGGCGGACGTGGCCGTCGAGCTCAAAGGGCCGAACGATCCCGTCACGCGCGCCGACAAGGAGGCGAACGCCCTGCTCCTCGAGCGGCTCCAGCGCGACTTCCCGGACGTGCCCATCGTCGCCGAGGAGAGCGATCCCAGCACGTACGAAGGCTTCGGGTCCGCTCCCTGCGCGCTCTTCGTCGATCCGGTCGACGGTACGCGCGAGTTCATCGCGAAGAACGGCGAGTTCGCCGTCATGATCGGCTTCGCCGAGGCCGGCGTCCCCACCGTGGGCGTCGTGGCGTGCCCCGCGCTCGACGAAGTCTACGCGGCGGCGGAAGGCGCCGGCGCCTTCCGGATCACGAAGGCCGGACGCGAGCCGATCCGCGTCTCGAGCGAGATCGACCTCGCGCACTGCCGCTGCGCCGTGTCCCGCTTCCACCGCAGCAAGTCGGTCGACGCCAAGCTCGCCGCGCTCGGGGTGAAGGAGCTCGTGCCCACGGGCAGCGCGGGCCTCAAGGCCGTACGCGTGGCGTCGGCGGCTCTCGAGATCTACGCGCATCCGTCGAGCGGCCCGGTGAAGCTGTGGGACGCGTGCGCGCCCGATGCGATCGTGCGCGCCGCCGGCGGCGTCTACACGGACGCGACGGGCCGCGCGTTCGATTACCGCGGACCTTGGGCCCAGAACGCCGGCACGCTCGCCGCGAACCCCACGCTGCATGCCGAGGCGCTGCGGCGCTTCTCGAAGGTAGGCTGATCGATGAGAGACAAAGCCGAGGTCGTGGTCATCGGCGCGGGCATCATGGGCCTGTCGATCGCCTATCACCTCGCGCGGCTCGGCGTGACGGACGTCGTCGTCGTCGACAAGAGCTACCTCTGCGGGGGCGCGAGCGGCCGCAACGGCGGCGGGATCCGCGCGCAGTGGTCGAGCGAGACGAACATCCGGCTGATGCAGGAGAGCATCCGCATCTGCCAGAACTTCGCGAACGAGTTCAAGATCAACGTCTGGCTCCGTCAGGGCGGCTACCTCTTCCTCGCGCGCACCGAGGAGCGGCGGCGCGCGCTCGAACAGAGCTGGAAGCTCCAGCGCGAGTGCGGGCTCTCGACCCGCATGCTGTCACCGCGCGAGGCGCAGAAGATCGTCCCCGAGCTCTCCGTGGAGGGCGTGGTCGCCGCGAGCTACAACCCCGACGACGGCGTCGTCTTCCCGTGGCCCTTCGTCTGGGGCTTCGCCCAGGCGGCCCGAAAGCTCGGCGTCGACGTCGCGACGTTCACGGAGGTCGTCGGCTTCGACACGCGCGGTTCGACGATCGAGGGCGTGCGCGTCCGTCGCCTCGCCCATCACCGCACCGACGGCGAGGCGGGCGCGCAGCCCGTCTACACGATTCGGACGAACAAGGTCGTCAACGCGTGCGGCGCGTGGTCTCCCGAGATCGCGAAGATGCTCGGGGTGAAGCTGCCGAACAAGCCGCACCGCCACGAGATCTGCTCGACGGAGCCGCTCAAGCCGTGGCTGAAGCCCCTCGTCGCGGACCTCACGAACGGCCTGTACTTCAGCCAGTCGACGCGCGGCGAGATCGTCGGTGGGATCGGCCAAGAGCACGTGCCCGAAGGGGTGAACCACGACAGCTCGTTCGCCTTCCTCGGCCTCTACGCGCGCGCCCTCGTCGCGACCTGCCCGATCCTCGCCAAGGTCAAGGTGCTCCGACAGTGGTCCGGCTGCTACGACCTCACGCCCGACGCGAACCCGATCGTCGGTCGCGTCGACACCGTCGAGCACTTCTACCAAGCGTCGGGCTTCATGGGTCACGGCTTCATGATGGCCCCCGTCGTCGGCAAGCTGATCGCCGAGTACATCGCCGCGGGAGACGACGCCGCCGAGCCGCCGCTCTTCGAGCGGTGGAACCTGCGCCGCTTCGAGCAGGGCAAGCTCCTCAGCGAGTCGATGATCATCGGGTGAGCGCGCCCGCTGGGAGGAGACGCCGCGCGGACGCATGTCGTCGCGAACGCTGCGGGCAGCTTCCCTCGACGCGCTCCAGCGCGGACGCGATGTGATGGGCGCTCCCTGCAGGACTCGCGGGATGCTCCCATCGCTCTCGCACGCGCCGGCCGCACGAAGACGCGTAACTCCCGTGAATCTCGTCGAGGCCTCTTCGTTGCAAGCAGCGCGCGCATGCAAGCGAGAGCGCAGTCGGCGTCCCCGACGTCCATGCCCGGTGTCGCGCGAGCCATGTCGCGCAGGCGGCCGGTCATCCGCAAAATCCGAAGCATCGAGGAGGAGCGGCTTCGCTCCGAGATGATGCGCTCGCTCGAGGCGGCGATCCTGAGGCAGAGCGGAAGAGTTCGAGCGTCGCAGCCCGGAAGCGAGCCGCACGAGAGCAACGTGTTCCTCACGCCGCGACGCCTGACCGATCCGCCGCCGCCGTGGGACTACGCTGCACGCGACAGCGACCTGCCGACGGTGCGGGTCGCGCGCTACGAGCCAGAGGTCCAGTCGCTCACGACGTCTCCGTCCACGGTCCGTGCGCCGGTCGTCGACCTCGCGAAGGAGCGCGAGACCCTCCCGGCGCCGCCCACGACCGCGCGTCGGAAGAAGCGCCGCGGCCCGTGGCTGCTCGCGCTCGCGATGGCGGCAATCCTCGGGGCGGGGTTGGCCGTCGATCCGGAGGCGCGTGAAGACGCCATGACCGTCACCCGCGCTGCAGCAGCACGCCTCTGGGCGGCGCTCTACTGATCGTCGCGAGCGACGCTCCGAGCGGCTCGTCGTGAGCGGCAGCTCGCGACCCACGATGGAGTGGGCTCGCGCACATGCTCTCGCATTCTCCGCGAGGCGGCCGATCGATCCAAACGATCGTACGGCAGGTTCTTGTGCGGCGCGCGGATCGCAGGAATGATGCGCGAGCAATGTACAAGTCGCAACTGCTCTTTCTGACGGCGTCTCTGTCGGCTGTCATGGCCTCCGCTGTGACCGGTTGCGGCGGCGACGACGCCGCCGGCGTTCCTCCTCCCGGCACCTCGACTCCGGACGCGAACGTTCCGCAGCCTCCTGCGCCTCCTGCGCCTCCCGCCGAAGCCGGTGCGGACGCGGGCCCGCCGAACGCGGTCGTGTCGAACGTCACCGCGTATCTCGGCCGCGCGATCGCGCTCGACGGCTCGGGCAGCACGGGCCCTGAGGGTTTCACCTACGCCTGGACGGTGGAGAGCGTCCCCGACGGAAGCGCGGTCACGACGGCATCCCTCGTCGGCGCGGACACGGCGACGCCGTCGTTCGTTCCGGACGTGCCTGGAGCGTACGTCGTCAAGCTCACGGTCACCGCGAACGGCGTGAGCGCCTCGGCCGAGGCCTCCGTCACGATCGTCGACCCGCCGATCTTCTACTTCCACACGAACGACGAGGCCGACGCGGGCGCCGAGGCCTCGCTCAACGTCGTCGGTGCCGGCGTCGGCACCGGCGGCACCGCGGTCGCGTGCTTCGAGAGGGATGCGGGAAAGTTCGCCGATGACGCGGAGGTCGTCGCTCAGATGGGCGCAGACTGGTGGGAAGCTCCCGCAGGACAGCCTTCGAGGGCCGTCTTCATCGCCGAGCGCCCGACGAACGACGGCTTCGAGGGCATCCTCGTGGCGACGACCTCGGACGCGACCTGCGCGACGCCGCCGACGGCGCTCGACGCCTACCCGGGGAGGCTCAACACCACTCGAGCGATTCAGCAGCCGCGCTTCTCGCCGAACGGCAACCGCGTGGCGTACATCCGGACCGGGACCGGAACGACGGGCTCACGCATCGCGACGGTCGGCTTCGACGGCTCGGACAAGCGTGAGGTGGCCATCTGGGGAGTCGACGCCGACGGCGGCCCGGCCCCGAACGCTAAACCCACGCTCTTCGGCTCGCGCCCGACCTGGGTGAACGACACGACGATCGCTTGGGTCCAGCAGCTCACGTCCGACAGGTGGCAACTCGTGAGCGCACCGGACCAGGAGAACGCACCGATCTCGGTCGTCATGACGTGCACCGGTTCCGAGCCGACACAGGTCGAGCTCCTCCCGAACGGTGACGTGATCATCAACCAGCTGCTCCCCGTCAACGGCGGCCAGGCCTACGACATCCTCACGTACTCCGTCGACGGGACGACGAAGGAGTGCATCAATCCTCGCAGCATCGGCAAGATCGAGACGGTCGACGCCGTGGCGCGCGACTTCTCCCTCTCTCCGGACAAGACGCACGTCGCCTTCATCTCGAACGGGTCCGACGGAGGCTCCGACATGCAGCTCTACGTCGCGCCCGTGGACGGCTCGACGCCTCCGGTCCCCGTCGCCTCGTCGGTCGGCGGCGCGTATCGCGGACCGCGCTGGGTCGGCGAAGGCGCATTCCTCACGTGGGGCGCCGCCTCGGCGGCGTTCGAAGACGCGGCCGCCGGGAATGCCGTCGCGGTGATCGCGGTGGACGGCGGGACGGCGCGTCGCGCGGCCGCCGCGGGTGCGCCGGGGACCCAGGTGCAGGCGATCGGCAACGGGTACTGGACCTGCAGCTTCGGTCCGGTCGTCGGATCGAGCGCAACGCTGGCCGGGCTCGCGGGCCTCTTCGTCCTGCGCACGCTCCGCCGCCGCCGGCGCTGAGCGGAGGCATTCGACGTCGAGCGGATGAGCCGCGAGCGCCGGCGCATCCGGCGTGCCGGCCGCGCGAGGGCGTCGCCCTTGCACGGCCGGTCACTCCGGAATGCGCAGCGTGACGGAGCTCATCGAGACGCTCACCGGCGCGACCGTCGCGTCGATCGCGGTGGAGCTCGCCTTCTGTCCGGGGTGCCCGACGGCGGAGGCGACGCGCGAGATCTTCTTCCGCGAAGACTTCTCCGCGAGGCTGGGAGCGATGGTCGCGCCGTTCGTCGTCACGGCCGCGCTCGTCGGCCTCGTGCTCTCGAGGCTCGGCCGGCGGCGCGGCGCGCAGACGAAGGGAGGCAGCAGTGCAGCACGGTGACAAGCTCGCGATCGGGGGTGGGATCCTCCTCGGCGTCGGGCTCGGCGGTTTCGTCGACGGGATCCTGTTCCACCAGCTCCTCCAGTGGCACCAGATGATCTCGTCCGTCCTGCCGCCGGTCACGCTCGTGACCGCGAAGGTGAACATGCTCTGGGACGGCGTGTTCCACGTGTTCGCGTGGGTGATGACCGTGGCCGGCCTCTTCACGCTGGCGCGCGCGGCGGACGCACCGCGCGAGGTCGCGGTGATGCGCTCGCTGCCGGCGTCGCTCGCGATCGGATGGGGCGCCTTCAACGTCGTCGAGGGGCTCATCGATCACCAGCTCCTCGGCGTGCACCACGTCCACCCGGGCGCTCATCAGGAGGCCTGGGACGCCGGCTTCGTCGCTTTCGGAGCCGCGCTCGTCTTCATCGGGGTCGTGGCCCTCGAGCGGCGAGCCGCCCCGGTGCTCCGGCCGGCGACGGCGTGACGCTACCGCCGTCCGACGGTCGCGTCGGGCCGAGGCGTACGAACGACGAGCCGTCCCGAACCCATCCGGAAAATGCCGTCCCGACGAGGGATTGGTCGGGTGTGGACATCCGTTGACACCCCACTGCCCAGCCGACTACGGTGGCCCCCTGATAGCGGGGGAGTCCCGCGGTCGGTTGACGATTGGTGCTCGCGCGCCCTCCCGGCGTCCGAGCGACCTCTGGACGGAGAGCTCGTCATGAAGATGCCTCGAACCACGCTCGCTCTGCTCGGGTTCCTCAGGAGCGCCTGCCTCGCGGCAATCCCCGTCGTCGTCGCATCGACGACCGTCGTCGGTTGCGCCGACGAGAACGATCCCAAGACGTGGGTGAAGCGCCTCGACGACCCGGCGCAGCGCTCGGCAGCGGTCAAGCGGCTCGACGAGATGTTCAGCGCCGCGATGGGCAACGCGAAGAACGACCGCGAAGACCCGAAGGTGAAGGCGGTCGTCGACGACTCCATCGAGGCGCTCACGAAGACGTACACGGCCGGCGGTCTCGACGAGAAGACGCGCAAGGAGCTCATCAAGCTCATCGCCGACATGGGTGACCCGCGCGGCGGTCCCGCGTTCGCCAAGGCGCTCAAGGACTACGAGCCGGGCAAGAACGACGACGACGTGAAGTTCGCGGCGCAGGGCACCTCGCGGCTCGCGACGGCGGGCAAGCTCTCCGACCAGGCCCTCATCGACGCGCTCTGGGACTGCTTCGCGAAGTTCCGCCCCTCGCAGGCCAAGTCGATCAACCTCGTGAAGGACCTGCAGAGCGCGGTCAAGACGGTGAAGCATCCGTCCTGGGGTCCGAAGGCCGTGGCGATGCTGTCGGCGCCGATCGCGAATCCGAAGGACCCGGCGGAGGCGATGGACCAGCTGCAGTTCTGGCAGCTCACGGCCGCCCAGCTCATCGGCGACACGAAGTTCACGGCGGGCGTCGTTCCGCTCGTGAAGGTCCTCATGACGCCGACCAAGAGGGACCTCACGTTCCCCGTCCGCCTCGCGCTCCACAAGATGCCGAAGGAGTCCGAGCCCGAGCTCATCAAGGCGCTCAAGGGCGAGGGCGAGTACTCCAAGCTGGCGGAGGCCTACCCGGAGCAAGCGTACGTGCCGCTCGTCGCCGAGCCTCTCGCGTACATCTCTCGGCCTGCCGGGCTCGCCGCGATCCTCGAGGCGCTCCAGAAGGCGACGAACGATCAGAACCGCACGATGCTCGCGACGTACCTCACGTACTTCCCGACCGAGCCGAAGCTCGTGAAGGCGTACACGGACGCGTACGCGAAGGTCGCCCCGAACGCCGCGATCCCGCTCATGGGCGGATCGAACGGACACGCCATCCTCGCGGGCGCGGCGGCGAACTTCTTCGACCCGTCGCTCACGGACTGGATCCTCAAGGCGATCGCGACCGCGAAGGGTGAGGCCGCCGACGCGATCCCGGCGTCCGGCCTGCCGGCGGCGATCAAGCTCATGACGCTCGACCAGGCCAAGGCCGTCGGTGACGCGGTCAACAAGATCCCGGGTCAGGCGATCGAGAAGGACATGTACAAGAGCGCGATGGCGGTCCTCGAGAAGTGCAAGAAGGACCTCGCCTGCTACCTCGGCGTCCTCGACACGCCCGTCCCCTCGTCGCCCCCTGCGGCGAAGATGGGTCACGTGAAGGCCGTCTGGATGGCCGTCGAGCTCAAGGACGACTCCACGAAGGCGAAGCTCCTCGAGAAGGTCGAGAAGATCAAGGACGGCTCCGTCCGCCTCGCCCTGCTCGAGGGCATCGACACCCTCTCCCCCCAGGGTGACGCCGCGGCCGCCGACAAGCTCGAGAAGCTCGTCGAAGCGGACACCGCCGCCGGAACGAAGGCGGCCACCGACGAGATGTACCGCGTCGCCCTGAAGCTTCGGTCACGCGTGCCGTGATTAGGCTCGAGGTCACTCGCGGCCAGAGCGCCGGGACGGCGATCGATCCCACCTCGGACGTCATCCGCATCGGACGCGCCGAGGGCAACGATCTCGTCGTCCCGGACACGCACGTCTCGAGCGAGCACGCGAAGATCGTGTTCTCGGGGGACCGCTACGTCCTCGTCGATCAGCGTTCGACGAACGGGACGGCGATCCTCCGCGGCGGCACGCGGATCGTCCTCGACGACGGCATCGGCCGGGAGAGCCCCCTCGAAGACGGCGACGTCATCGAGCTCGGGTCGCAGGACCGGATCGTCCACATCGCGGTCAGCATCCGAGAAGACGCGGACGACGCGCGCGTCTTCGCGGTGAAGACGATCGAGGAGCTCGTCCCGCGCGCGTCGCTCCTCGAGAAGGACGACAGCCGACTCCGGCAGCTCTACACGGCGCTGAAGAGGATCGGCGCCGCGCAGGACCTCTCCGAGGTGCTCGTGGCGATCTGCGAGTCGAGCTTCGAGCTCGTGCCGCTCGCTACGCACGTCACGATCATCCTCCGCGACGAAGACGAAGAGGGGACGCGCGCCCCGGGCGCGGCCGGCTACGTCCCCGTCCTCACCCGCGTGCGCGGTACGGAGACCCCGCCGTCGCAGCCGATCCCCATCACGCGCAGCGTCTTCCGCAAGGTCGTCAACGAGCGCGCGGCGGTCGTCGCCGCCGACGCTCCTCGCGAGGTCGGTCAGAGCGAGTCGCTGATGGGCGCGCAGATCCGCTCGACGCTCGGGATCCCGCTCTGGAAGGGAGACGAGATCCTCGGGGTCATCCAGGTGGACAACCGCGAAGCCACCGGCGTCCTCACGAGCAACGACCTCGACGTCATGGCGGTCCTCGCGCAGAACGCGTCGCTCGCCGTCGCGAACGCACGCGTGACGCAGCGCCTCCGCGCCGCCGAAGAGCGCCTCCGGAGAGAGAACGCGTTCCTCAAGGTCAAGGAGCAGGAGCGGCGGACGGGGAGCAAGAAGGACGGCCCGCCCGAGATCATCGGCCAGAGCGCGCCGATGAAGCAGCTGCTCCAGCAGCTCGAGAAGGTCGTCAACACGCGGGTGACCGTCCTCATCGAGGGCGAGACGGGCGTCGGCAAGGAGCTCATCGCAGCGAGCGTCCACTACCGCTCGAACCGTCGCGATCGCCTCTTCGTCGGGCAGAACTGCGCCGCGATGCCGGAGACGCTCCTCGAGAGCGAGCTGTTCGGCCACAAGAAGGGCGCGTTCACCGGAGCGCACGAGGACAAACGAGGCCTGTTCGAGGTCGCCGACGGCGGCACGTTGTTCCTCGACGAGGTGACGGAGATGCCTCTGTCGCTGCAGTCGAAGCTGCTTCGCGTGCTACAGGAGGGCGAGATCCGCCCCATCGGCGCGACGCAGGAGAAGAAGGTCAACGTCCGCATCGTCGCCGCCACGAACCGCAACCTCGAGAAGGAGGTGGCGGAGGGCCGCTTCCGCGAAGACCTCTACTATCGCCTCAAGGTCTTCCCGCTCCGAGTCCCCCCGCTCCGCGAGCGCCGCGAGGACATCCCGCTGCTCGCCCAGCACTTCCTCCAGCGGTTCTCGGTCGAGTTCGGCAAGCCCGCGGGCGGCTTCTCGCAGCAGGCGATGGAGCTGCTCCAGAGCTACGACTGGCCGGGCAACGTCCGCGAGCTCCAGAACGAGGTGCAGCGCCTCGTCATCCAGCTCGACAGCGGCGGCTTCGTCACGCCCGACATGCTCTCGCCGCGCGTGCGCCAGGTCGAGGGAATGATCGAGCGCGTGCGTCCGACGAAGGGCACGCTGAAGGAGATGATGGACCAGGTGGAGCGCTGGCTCCTCATCGAGGCTCTCCGCGAGCACTCCAACAACAAGACCGCCGCAGCGAAGGCGCTCGGGATCACACGCGAAGGCCTGCACAAGAAGCTGCGCTCGTTCGGGCTCTGACCTCGAGGTCGCTCCCGGACCGCTCGAGCTGCCGTTCGGGTTCGGTTATCCCGAACGGCACGCATTGACGGCTCCTTCCTCGAGAGCAAGGTTCCGAATCGAGGAGATGTGCGGTCGGTGCGGGGAAGGGAGCGATGGAAGCGTCAGCCAGCGCGGGCATGACGGCGAGGGAGCGCGTGCTCCTCGAGCTCGCGCGACGTGAGAAAACCGATGCCGTGAGCACGTTCCAGGCGATCACCGAGGCGGCGGCGACCGTGCTCGACGTCGCTCGCGTGAGCATCTGGGAGCTCCAGGGCTCGGCCTCCACCGATGGGCTCGCCGACGACACTCGGCTCGTCTGCCGGGACCTCTACCTGCTCCCGCAGCGCAGCCATGTCTCGTTCCTCCCCATCCACGGGCGCGACTTCCCGAGCTACCTCCGCGCCATCTCCGAGCGGCGGACCATCGCGGCCGACGACGCCAGGAACGATCCGCGTACACGCGAGTTCACCGAGTTCTACCTCAAGCCCCTCGGCATCTCGTCGATGATGGACGTCCCCATCTGGCACCACGGTCAAGTGTGGGGCGTCCTCTGCTTCGAGCACGTCGGCGAGATCCGCCATTGGCACGCCGACGAGGAGGCCTTCGCGATCAACATGACGGACATCGCGTCGGCGTGTCTGATGTCGGCGGAGCACGCGGCCGTGACGCACCGCTGGCAGACCGTGATCGAGGCGGTGACGGAGGCCATCGCCGTCCTCGATCACGACGGCCACCTGATCCAATTCAACCGCGCGATGTACGAGCGCTTGCTCGAGCACGCGGGGCCGTTCCGAACGCTCGAGGAGCGCCGAGCGAGCTTCGATCTGGTGGACGCCGCCGACCGCTCCATCCCCGAAGAAGACTGGCCGACGCTCCGAGTCTTGCGCGGCGAGCTGATCCGGGCCGAGATCTACGGCCTGGTCGTCAAACGGACGGGCGCTCGCCACTACATCCGTCTGACGGCGTGCCCCGTGATCGAGGACGGGCTGATCCGATACGTCGTCCTCGTCCTCGCCGACACGACCGAGGAGATGTTCTTCGAGCGCCTCAAGCGCGATCTGCTCTCGAGCCTCGCCCACGAGATCAAGACGCCTCTCGCCATCGCGAAGGGCTACGCCGAGCAGCTCCGGTGCTCGCGCGAGATGCCCGCCTTCGCGCGGCCGCAGCTCGACGCCATCGTGCGATCGTGCGACCGCATGAACCGGCTGAGCGAGACCCTCCTCGACCTCTCGACCGTCATCCTCGGGCGGCTGCGATTGACGCGAGAGCGCGTCGATCTGTCGGGATTGGTTCGGTGGGTCGTGCAGCGAGCCGAGAAGTCGGCGCCGAAGCACCGGTTCGTCCTGAAGCCGCACGCGGGCGTGTGCGTGATCGTCGACAGCGAACGGGTCAAGCAGGCGCTCCGGCAGGTGCTCGACAACGCCGTCGCATACTCTCCGAACGGAGGCACGATCGAGGTCGATATCGAGACCGACGAGGAGTACGCGACCGTCTCCGTCCGCGATCACGGCGTCGGGATCCCGGTGCGGAGTCAGCAAGGCATCTTCACACCTTTCTTCAAGGCCCATGCGATGACGGAGCTCGACTCGGGCGGTCTCGGCGCCAGCCTCTACCTCGCACGCGAGATCGCGCGCCGTCATGGCGGCGACCTCTGGTTCGAGAGCGTCGAGGGTCGAGGGAGCACCTTCCGCCTCAAGCTACCGCTGGAGAGATAGTGAGCACCAAGCCCGTCCTCATCGTCGAAGACGACACCGACCTCCGAGAGCTGCTCGCGATGATCCTCGAGAGCTTGGGCGTCGAAGTCGAGAGCGCGTCCAACGGCAAAGAGGCGCTCGAGCGGATGGCCGTGAAGAGCCCGGGCATGATCCTCTTGGACATGCGCATGCCCGTCATGGACGGCTGGCAGTTCGTCCGGGAGATCGATCGGCGCGGAGAGCCGAGACCGCCCATCGTCGTCGTGACGGCAGCGCCCAACCCGGCCGAGCGCGCGAGCGAAGTGCACGCAGAGGCGTGGCTGTCCAAGCCGTTCGACCGCGAAGCGCTCGTCGGGCTCGTCGACCGCTTCGTGCGATCGCCTCAGGCCCATTGCTCGTCTTCCACGCGGCAACCGTCCAACGGCTGCTGAGGTCAGAGCTTCTCGCCCGTCGAGCGAACGCCCTGCCCTTCCGGTACGACGTAGCGCCGACCGGTTCGCGGATCGCACGCGTCCGGCACGAGCTCGAGGAGCGGCGCGAGCGCGAACGCGCGCAGGTGCAGGCGCGGATGCGGCACCGTGAGCTTCGGCTCGTCCACGACACGGCCTTCGATCCAGAGCACGTCGAGGTCGATCGTGCGCGGTCCGTTGGGGACGTCACGCACGCGCCCGAGCTCGGCCTCGATCGCGAGCAAGGCTTCGAGCAGCTCGACGGGCTCGCGCGCCCACGCGACGAGAACGGCGGCATTCAAGTAGTCGGGCTGCGGCGGCCCGCCGACGGGCGTGGTCTCCCAGACCGTCGAACGCGCGACGACCTTCGCGATGCGCCCGATCCGCTCCACCGCCTCGCGCATCGTGGCGAGCCGATCGCCGAGGTTGGCGCCGAGACCGATGACGACGAGGCTCACGGGATCAGGCTCGAGGCTCAGGGCTCCAGGCTCCAGGGATCACGCAGCGCTTTGCGCCCGCGCCGTCGGACGACAACTGGGGCGACAGGGAGATCGACGCTCTCGAGATGACCTCGGTTCGCCGACTTCGCGACCTACCACGCCTCGCGCAGCTGCGACGCCTTCCCACTTGCGCCCCATCACGGAGAGACATGGCTCTCTCCGGCCTTTCGCTTCGCTTCGGCTCCTCCAGGTCACGTGATCAAGTTTCGCAGGTCACGAGAGCGAGAAGCTCATCAAGGCCCCACCCGTTGCACTGCTGAGGACCGAGGACCGAGGACCGAGGACCGAGGACTGAAAAGCCTGGAGCCTGGAGCCTGGAGCCTCTCTCACGCTTCCTCGTTCGAGAGCCTCTCACCGTCAGGGGGCGCTTCCCTGGAACTGCAACGGGTTCGTCAGCTTCCCGCTGAAGCCGCCGTTGACCTTGCCGTCCTGGACGAAGAAGAGGAACGCGCCATCCTTAAAGCCGCCGACCGCGGCGTCGACCGTGAGCACCGCGCCCGGCTCGGTGTCGAAGCGGATGCCGTGGACCTGCGTCGTCGTCGTGGACTTCGCGTCCACGCGTGACGGCGTGGGCGACGTGACGAAGCCACCCTCGAGCTCCGACGCATCGAGATTGGTGATGGTCCCCGTGGCGACCGTGGCGCTCACGGAAAACTCGCAGCTCTGGTTCGTGCGCGCCGTGTCGCAGGTCCACCAGAGATGCCAGTGACCGCCGCGCGCATACTCGACGAAGACGCCGACACCGTCACCGCCGACGGCGTTCATCGTCTGATCGGAGTCGATTTCGACGAGCATCGGCGACGGGCTCGTCCCGGAGCCCGGCTGGGTCGGCTCTCCCGGAGGAGGCGCGTAGGGTTTCGGATCCGGAGCCAGCTCGCGAGGGGGCTCGTTGTCGTAGACGCAGCCGAGGAGCAACGACGCCGTGCCGACGAGAAGGAGCGCGGTGACGGACTTCATGATGGTCATGGCAAGCTTACCTCTTCCGGGTCCCCAAGCTGCGAATCGCCGGCGATGCCGCCTTGAAGGAGGTGGAAGGCGAGCGCATCGCCGGAGCGGAGCGGACGGCCGGCGCCCGGATGGTGGGCGACGAACGAACCGCCGGCGTCGAGCGGAAGGACGGTGACGAGCCGATACGCGGCGTCGACCGAATCGCAGGCGACGGCGTCGACGTGATCCGCGGCGTCGACCGCGTCGCAGACGACGGCGTCGACGTGAACCGCGGCGTCGACCGCGTCGCAGGCGACGGCGTCGACGTGATCCGCGGCGTCGACCGAATCGCAGGCGCGGGCGAGCGCATCGTGGGCGACGACGACCACGACGGCGTCGACGTGATCCGCGGCGTCGACCGCATCGCGGGCGACGGCGACGACGGTCGCGCCGAAACGGTCGGCGTCGAACGAGGACCGACGATCGCAGAAGGTGAACGGAACGACTCGGGCCGCGGCGCTGCCCTGTACGGAGGGAGGGGCGAGCTGCTCGGCGAAGCGCGGAGCGCCGACGACGCTGCGCTCGGCTCCCTCAGCGCCGGGCCGGAGCGCACCGCCGGCTCGCGCGCCGCAGAGAGCGCCTCACGAGGGATGGATGCAGCCGTCGCGGGCTGTCGAACGAGCGCGTTCGACGGAGCTGTCGCTGCCGGCGCGACCGAGCGCCAGTGCGCGGGAGGCGCCGCTCCGGCCGCCACCGCGGTGCGCGGCACCGCGAACGCCTGCGCACGGGCGATGCCCTGATCCGACGCCGGAGGCGGGACGACCACCGCATGGCTCGAGCCGAGCTCGTCGGGTCGCGGTCCCTTCGCGACGACGGGCGAGGCGACCACGCGACCGCCGCCGACCGACGGTTGAGCGACGACACGACTGCCGCCGCCCACGGTCGGGTTGGCGATGACGCGATCGCCACCGCCGACGGCCGGGGCCGCGGGGACGTAGTCGCGCGTCCGTTCGTGATGCACACGCGCGGCGGGTCCACGAACGACGTGGGTGACCACCGTCGGGTGATAGAGATGGGTATGTGGACAATACACGTAATAGTCGTACGGCCGATAGAAGCCGAACGACCAGCCGACGGCGACGCCGTTGTACCAGTACCAGGTCGGCGCCATCGGCGCCCAGCCGACGTAGCCGTAACCCGCAGGGCCCACACGCCAGGTGACCCACGCGCCGGCGTACCGCCGGCCGGGGATCCACGCCCAGCCGTGGTTCGGCAGGTAGACCCAGCGGCCGTAGTGGAACGGGACCCAGCCCCACGAGTAGTGGGACACCCAGACGTAGTCCGTCTCCTCGCTGTACGTCCAATGCCCGGCGGTCACGTACGGCTGGAAGTCGTCGCCGACCTCCTCCTTCGAGGGCACCCACACGGTGCCGTAGACCGGATCGTCGACCCACGTGCCGTGGGGCTCGAGCACCGACCGCCACTGCGTGAGCGCGCTCGGATCCGTGTCCGCGTACTCGTCATCGTCCGCGCCGATGAGGATCTCGCGGTTCTCCGCGGCAGCCTGCTCGCGCGCCCGCTGCTCGGCGGCGAGCTCCTCGGCCGTCGGAGGCTTCGGCGGAACGTACTCGTAGTGGGGGTAGTCGGCCTCCTCCAACCTTCCGCACCCCGCGGAGAGGAGACCGGCGATCGCCGCCACCACCGCCGCCATCGCCACCCAACGCGAACGCTGCTCGACCATGTACCTTCGAGCGTAGCAACAGGTGAGCCGCGCGAAACCCGAGGGGACGTCGTAATTTCCAACGCTTCCGAGCCTCCCCTCCCCTTGGGTGCCGACCGTCGATCGACGAAATGGCAAACATTCCGGCCACGCGTGCCATCGCGACGCCCCGCCGCTCGGCATGGCCGTGTCTTGCGAGCCACGACACGGGTGTGAATGGGAGGCTCCAGGCTCCAGGCTCCGGGCTCCAGGTGGGATGCTTCGGAGCAGCAAGGCGCCTTCCGGAAACACGGGTTCCGCGCATCGCCGTTCGTGGGCGCGGTTCGAACGGGCTCCACGTTCCTCGCGGCACGGAGCGGAAAAGCGCACGGACCGAGGCAGCGGCTGAGCTCCCTCCTGGAGCCGGGAGCCTGGAGCGTCTTCGCCCCGCTCAGCGCTTCCGACCGAAGTACTTCCCCACCGGCCGATACCCCGGCGGGTCGATCGGCCGATGAAGCTCGAGCCTCGGGAACTCGATGTAGCTCGGCGGGGCCGTTCCGCGCGGCACGATCGCCGCCTCGACCCGCTGCACCGACGGGGGTGGCTGCCATTCTGTCAGCTTCACGTACTCGACGGGCCTCGCCTTCGGGCGGTCGAGGTCTTCCTCTTCTTCGTCGTCCTCGTCGTCGCAGTTGCAGAGGACGGCTACATTCGAGTCGACGCGTACTACCCTCATGGGGGTTCGCGCCTCGGGTGAACGACCGCACCCGGCGAGCACGAAGACGACAACGGCCGCGGTGACGAGCAGGGAAGCGGGCGACGAGCTCATCGGCAGCTCCCTCACCTAAGCACTGCCCCCACGCCCGAGCAACGGACGCACCGAAAATGACGCCGAGACCGCGGTGCCGGGCGGGTCGGACACCTCCGCGACGGATCGAGCAACGCGAACTTTTCGAGGGTGATAGGCTCGGGATCTAGGCGCGATGATCCGTAGTGCGGCGGCGCGAGCAGTTCTGACTAGCCAGTCGATGGCGAGGAGATGGTGATGGCGGAGTCGATGATCGATCGCATCGGAGCGATGCAGGATTACAAGCTGTATCGAGAGCTCCACTGGGAGGGGACGTTCGAGGAGTACCTCCAGATCGTCCGCGAGAAGCCGCAGGTGACGCGGAATGCGTACCAGCGCCTCTACGACATGATCATCAGCTTCGGGACCGAGGAGTACATCGACAACAAGAAGAAGCTGACTCGATACAACTTCTTCAAGGACGAGCTGAACGGCGGCGCGAACGCGATCTACGGCCTCGACATCCCTCTCATGCGGCTCGTCCACGTGCTCAAGGCCGCCGCCGAGGGATACGGTCCCGAGAAGCGCGTCATCCTGCTCCACGGGCCGGTCGGCTCCTCGAAGAGCACGATCGCGCGCCTCCTCAAGCAGGGCCTCGAGTACTACTCGCGGACGCCGGACGGCGCTCTCTACTCGTTCGACTGGATCAACCTCGCGGGGACCGATCTCGCGGGCAGCTCCACCGATCGGTTCCCGAGCCCGATGAACGACGAGCCGCTCCGGCTCATCCCGATCGAGTGGCGAGCGCGGGCGATCGAGGAGCTCGGCCTGTCGAACGAGCGGTACAAGGTGCGGGTCGAAGGCGACCTCGATCCCGCGAGCCGCTTCATCTTCCGCAACCTGATGACCAAGTACAACGGCGACTGGACGAAGGTGGTCCGTAACCACGTCCGCGTCCGTCGCTTGGTGCTCAGCGAGAAGGATCGCGTCGGCATCGGCACCTTCCAGCCGAAGGACGAGAAGAACCAGGACTCGACCGAGCTCACCGGCGACATCAACTACCGGAAGATCGCCGAGTACGGCTCCGACTCCGATCCGCGCGCGTTCAACTTCGACGGCGAGTTCAACATCGCGAACCGCGGCATCGTCGAGTTCGTCGAGATGCTGAAGCTCGACGTCGCCTTCCTCTACGACCTGCTCGGCGCGTCGCAGGAGAAGAAGATCAAGCCGAAGAAGTTCGCGCAGACCGACATCGACGAGGTGATCATCGGTCACACGAACGAGGCGGAGTACAAGAAGCTCCTGAACAACGAGTTCATGGAGGCGCTCCGCGACCGCACGATCAAGATCGACATCCCGTACATCACGAAGCTGAGCGAAGAGATCAAAATCTACGAGAAGGACTTCGCCCAGGAGAAGGTCAAGGGCAAGCACATCGCTCCGCACACCCTCGAGGTCGCTGCGATGTGGGCCGTCATGACCCGCCTCGAGGATCCGAAGAAGCACAATCTCTCGCTCGTGCAGAAGATGAAGCTCTACGACGGCAAGGTCCTGCCGGGATACACGCAGGACACCGTCAAGGAGCTGCGCAAGGAGGCGAAGCGCGAAGGGATGGAGGGCATCTCGCCGCGCTACGTGCAGGACAAGATCTCGAACGCTCTCGTCAACGAGGCGGGCGAAGGCACGATCAACCCGTTCATGGTGTTGAACGAGCTCGAGAAGGGCCTTCGCCACCACTCGCTCATCACGAACGAGGAGCAGCGGAAGCGGTACCAAGAGATCATCGGCCTCGTGAAGCGCGAGTACGAGGAGATCGTGAAGAACGAGGTCCAGCGCGCCATCAGCGCGGACGAGGACGCGATCGCGAAGCTCGCCGCCAACTACATCGACAACATCAAGGCGTACACGCTCAAGGAGAAGGTCAAGAACCGCTACACCGGTCAGGACGAGGAGCCCGATGAGCGCCTGATGCGGTCGATCGAGGAGAAGATCGACATCCCGGAGAACCGGAAGGACGACTTCCGGCGCGAGATCATGAACTTCATCGGCGCCCTCGCCGTCGAGGGCAAGAAGTTCGTGTGGAACACCAACGACCGCCTGCGGCGGGCGCTCGAGCTGAAGCTCTTCGAGGATCAGAAGGACTCGATCAAGCTGAAGACGCTCGTGTCCGCCGTCGTCGACAAGGACACGCAGGAGAAGATCGACATCATCAAGGCGCGCCTCATCAAGAACTTCGGTTACAACGAGGTCAGCGCCACCGACGTCCTCAACTACGTCGCGTCGATCTTCGCGCGCGGCGACGCGAAGGAGTGAGCCGACGGCGGCGGGCTCGGTCTCGCCGCCCTGGGGCTCGCCCCGAGAAAGAGACACGAACCGAACACGACGAGAGCCGCTCGGCACGACGCCGGGCGGCTCTCCTCTTTGTGCGGTAGGAAGCGCAGAAGCATCCGGGCACGGATGCTCGACGCAACTTTCTCGCCCCGGCCGCGGATGAGCTACGCTTGATCGACGGAGCGGGTGATGGGGAGCTCGAGCCGAAGGCGACTGCTCGCTGGCTTGTCGATCGCGATCGTCGGATCGGCGTGCGCGAGCCTGATGGGCGTCGAGGAAGCGTCGCTCCGCGACTCGAGCTCGCCCGACGGTGGAGCGACGCCGAGCGCGCCGTCGGCCCCCACGGGCGAAGTCCCTGCCGCCTGCGCCGGCGAAGGCTGCCCGTGCAACGACGACTCGGAGTGCCCCAACGACCCGTACCGGAAGTGCGTCGCGAACGAGTGCACCGAGTGCTCGACGGAGTCGGATGACTGTCCGACGGGCCGATACTGCCAAGCCGGGCCGGACGGAAACCGGTGCGTGCTCGGCTGCAAGTCGGACGGCGACTGCAAGATCCTGAGCCCGTCGTCCGCGCCGAAGTGCTCGCCGAGCCGTCACCAGTGCGTCGAATGCATCGACGACGCCGACTGCGATCCGAGCAGCAACAAGAAGTGCAGCCCCTCCGGCACGTGCGCCGACAGGTGCACCGCCGACGGTGGGTCGTGCCCGAATCCGAACGAGACCTGCTGCAGCGGCTTCTGCATCGACGTCAGCTCCGATCCCTTCAACTGCAATGGCTGCGGCAATTCGTGCCGCGGCGCGAGCCCGCTCTGCTGCGCTGGTGCGTGCAAAGACTCCGCATCCGACCCCAGCGCGTGCGGGAGCTGCGAGACGACGTGCAAGGTGGCGGCGGGGACTCCCATCTGCGCGGAGGGACGGTGCCTCCCGGCGAACTGCAACGACGTCCTCGCCGCCGATCCGCAGGCCAGGAGCGACGTCTACCTCGTCGACCCCGACGGTACCGGCCCTCAGGCCCCTTTCTCCGTGTACTGCGACATGGGGATCCACGGTGGAGGATGGACGCTCGTCGGACGCGAGCTCCGGGAACACACCGGAAACCTACGATTTTTCGGCTACGACTCGGGGAACGCAACGGCGCTCGCGAAGGGCAGCGAGAGCGGCATCATCGGAACGAGGTTTTTGGGCAGGTACCAGGAGGTCTTGATCGTCTGGGGCGACGGACTCACGAAGTACATCCGGTTCTCCAAGCCGAATGGCTTCGACATGTTCGAAAACCGAGTCAACAAGGGCGTCCGGATCGACAACGTCCAGACGAGCGAGCGCACGCTCGAGGAATGGTTGCGGAGGGGCGGCGGCGCCGAGCTCTGCGTCGCGGCGAGGCACGACGACATCCGTCCAGGCGACACGAGCTGGGCGATCAAGCCGCGCAACGACAACCACGATACGTGCGGTTGCAACGACAAGAACTGGGTCGGCCAAGGCGCGTACTACGGCGGCACCCTGCCCCCACACCACGACCCGACCTGTGACGGCTGGGGCGGCGGCTGGGCGGGAGTCAAAGCCAGCGGTGAACAGAAGGGCGGCATCGTCCCGTCCTACGAGACGCGCATCTACATCCGGTGAACGCCCCGCCGGTGCTCCGAGGCGGCGTTCGGTTCAGAGCTCGACCTTCACGCCGATCTGGAGCCACCGCGGAGCGTTCGGGCGCGCGCCGTAGGGACGACGTCCGACGATGTTCTCGGCGCCGAGCGCGTTCCTCAGATTCGCGTAGATGCGGAGCCTCCGGAGCGGAGCGACCCAGCCGCCGAGATCGAGCCACACCTGCTCGTCGGTGGCGACCACGCGATCGATGGGACCACTGCCCGCCTGCTCGCGCATCGGGGCGACCCAGCTCAGCGCACCGTTGAGGCCTCCGAACCGATGCTCGACGCCGAGGGTGACGTTGAGCTGGTGGCGCGGGATGTACGGGATCTCGTCGCCTTTGCGAACGACGCCGTAGATCGGATCCGCCGAGGTGAAGTCGTTCTCGAAGTTGCCGTACGTGAGGGTGTATGCGAGCGTCGCAGGGAACCGTAGCCGACCGATGCGCTGCTCGTGGCCGGCGGCGACCTCGAGACCGTAGATGCGCGCCTCACCGGCGTCGAACTGGCGATCGAGGTTCGTGGTGACGCAGCCGCTCGCGAGCGTGCAGACGTCGGTGAGGTTCGAGTAGTCGTTGTAGAAGCCGATGATCTCCGCGCGCGACGAGCCGCGCATGAAACGAGCGCCGGCCTCGTAGTTCACGCTGTACTCCGGCTTCACCTGGGCGTTGCTCCCGGGCGGCGGCGGGCTGAAGCCGCGGTACACGCCGGCGAGGATTCCGAGGTTCGAGAGGAGCTCGTAGTACGCGCCGATGCCCGGCATGAGCGCCGCGACCAGCGCGTCCTCGTTCTCCTTCGTGATGCGGTCCTCCGTCTGCGAAGCGATGAGCTCGACGCGCGCGCCGGGGGTCAGCGTCAGCGCCTGCCAGCGCATCGCGTCCGTCAGGTGGATCGCGACGGCATGCGTGCTCGCGAAGTTGTCGGTCGTCGTGAGCACGGGCTGGTTCGCCGGTACGGGCTCACCGCCCTGCATGAGGTAGGCGGACTCGGTGTGCAGGCGGTCGATCGAGTCGTAGTGGAAGCGGATGCCGCTCTCGAAGCGGTGCTCGATCGGGCCCGTGACCGTCGAGGTGGTGAGCACGCTCTGGATGCCCTGGCTCACGAACCTGCGATCGTTCGGGCCGATGTAGAGCGTGTCGGCGGCGGACGCGGTGTCGCTCCTCCCGGTGAGGACCGCGTAGTAACCGGCATGGGCGGGGTCGTCCGGGTTCGAGAGCACCAGCGACGGCGACGCGGCGCCGAGCCGATTGAGCTTCTTCCAGACGCGGTGGTAGTCGAAGCGATAGACGCTCGTCTTGATCTGGTACGACGACTCCGGGCCCTCGACCGTGTGCGTCGCGACGATGCCCGTGCGGTGGTTCCGCATCTGATCGAGCGCGCTCGCCGGATAGCGGCGGTACGGGTTCTCGCGGAAGTCGGCGTCGGTCTGTCCGAGGTACGTCTCGTTCGATACCTCGTCGGCGTACGAGAGCTTGAGCTGCAGGCGGTGCTTCGTCTTCGCGTGGGGGTCGATGGTGTACGCCGCCTTCACCATCCAGTCGTTGCGCCTCGAGCCCGTGTCGGCGCCGCTCGGCAGCTCGGTGAACCCGGTGTTCCCGAGATGGACGCCCTCGACGAGGAAGCCGAGCCTCTCGTTGCCGCTACCGAACCACGCGTGCAGCTTGCGGTATCCGTACTCGCCGCCGGCGAGATCGACGGCGGCCCTCGTACGATTGGGGATCGGCCGCGAGATGAAGTCGACGGCGCCGCCCACCGTCTGCGGTCCGTACGTGATGGCGGCGGGTCCCTTCACGACGCGCACCTGCGTCATGCGCGTGACGAGCGGGAAGTAGTACGCCGCAGGCGCGGAGTACGGCGCGGGTCCGAAGAGGATGCCGTCCTCGGTCAGCGTGAGCTTCTTGCTCCGATCCGGGTTCGCGCCGCGGATGGCGAGGTTCGGCCGGAGGCCGATGCCGTCCTCGCCGCGGACGTAGACACCGGGCACTTGCTGCAGCACGGCGCCGGGATCGTCGTACTCGAAGCGCTCGAGCTGCTCCTTCTTGATGACCTGCGCCGAGCCCGGCGTGTGCGCGAGCTTCGTGCCGCCGATGTACACCTCGTCCGGATCGCGCCTCGGTGGGGGCGGCGGCGGCTCGGACGCAGGCGGTGGCTCGCTCGGCGCAGGCGGGGGCGAGGGTTGCGCCACCGCTGGCGCGCTCTCCTCGCTCTCGGCGTCCGGAGGCGGCGCGGGCGCGTCCGCGTCGTGTGGGGCCTGCGCGTCGGGCTGCGCCTGCGCATCGGGCTGCGCCTGCGCGTCGGGCTGCGCCTGCGTGTCGGGCTGCGCCTGCGCGTCGGGCTGCGCCGCGGCAAGCGAGGCCGACAACATGGAGCTCAGCGCGACGAGGCATCCGATCGAAGCAGGACGAAGAAGCGTGTTCACGGCACGGGTCGGGTGTGCGGCGGCGGCTCCGAAGGCGCCGGGAGGATCCACCTCGCGGGCGCGAGACCGTCGCGTACGGTCATGAGGTCCACGTCGGGATCGATCATCGGCACGCCCCGCCGGCCGTTGAGGGAGACGATCGACTCGACGCGCACCTCGACGGGGATTCCGCGCGCCTCGAAGTCGCGTCCGATCCGATGCGCGAGCTGGAGGACGAGGTCGGGTTGGCCCGACATCTCGTTCTCCTGGTACGGGTTGATGTACTCGCGCGGGCTCACGTGGTGCACGCGCCCCGTCTCCTTCTCGCGTACGAGGAAGGTGGTCGCCCCGCCCTTCGCGCGCACCATCACGCGCCACGAGAAGCGCATGCCCTGCTCGTGCCAGAGCACGTTGCCGCCGTAGAGGTGGCAGCGCAGCGGCATGAGGAGCTGCACGATGCAATAGAAGGCGCCCAACCCGAGCGCGGCGCGATGCAGACGAGCACGCCACGGCGCGACCGGCTCGCTCGGCCGAACGTCCGCGAGCGGCTCGGGGGTCGGCTCCGCGCGGCGCCCGAACAGACGGCGCACCGTTCGCCCGAGGGTCCGCGGCCAGCTCGGCTCGAAGAACACCAGCGCGGCCGTGCTCATGATGAACGGGAACATCCCGATGTCGAACAGGAGCCGCGTCATCGTGTGGAAGAAGAGGACGACGGCATAGGCGAACGGCCGCGTCTTCTTCAACGAGAGCCAGAGCACGATCGTCGTGTCGAAGAGGAAGCCGCACCAGCTCATCACGAGCGCGACGCCCTCGATCGTGAAGAGCTTGCCGAGGATCGGGAGGTCCGTGCTCGCGCCGAGCCAGATCCGGAGCGGCTGGCCGTGCAAGAGCCAGTCGGTCTGGAACTTGGCCATCCCCGCGAAGAAGTAGACGAGGCCGATCTGTACGCGGAAGAGGACGAGCCACGCGGTGGCGACGCGCTCTCCCATGCCGTCCGGCGCACCGCCGAACCGCTTGCGTATCCACGCGTCGACGGACCAGACGCGGTTCGCCGGCGAGATCGACAAGAGCCACGCGAGCAGAGCCGCGAGGTAGTAGTGGTTCAGGTACGTCGATACGTCGATGAGCTGGATGTACGTGAGCCCCGCGGCGAACAACGGGGCGGTCACGCGGAACGCGGCTCCGGCGGCGACGGCGAGCGCGAGACCGGCGAGGATCCAGAAGAGCGCGTGCATCCCGCCGCGCGAGAGCGGCTCCACCCACTCGAAGCCCCAGTAGCGGAAGCGGAACGTGGGGTCCACGAGCAGGCTGTCGACCCACCCGTACGCGAGGAACCGCTCCATCGAGATGGCGAACAGCACCCCGAAGCAGATTCGGAATGCCGCCAGCCATGCGCCGTCGACGGGGCGGAGGAGCACGTCCTCGAGCCGCCGCAGCCTCCCGCCCACGGCCTCGAGCAGCTTCGTTCGAGAGATGGGACGTCCGCCGTCCGTGGACGGCACAACCGCAATCGACGACATGGCGACGACGGAATCAGTCGGTGTCACTCGCAGCGCTCGCAGGGAGCTTCAGGTTCAGCGGGCTGCCCGAACCGAAGAGCTGCGTCTTGAGAAGGTCCGTGAGCGACTTGAGCGTGTCGTAGAAGCCCTTGAACTGCTCCTCCGACGCCGCGCTGAACGCTGGGAACGCGTCGGCCGCCGCCTCCACGTTCCCGAGCGCCGTCAGGATGTCGGTGGAGAGCTGCTCGTGCCCGGCGGCGACGAGCCAGTCGTCGAAGCCGACGCCTGTCCCGTCCTCGCTGCATCCCTGGAACAGGCTCCGGAACGCGCGGAGGTTGGTGCGGATGTTCTCGATCTCGACGTCCGCGAACGGCGTCTCCGGGTTCGGCGGCGTCGCCTGGACGCCCGCGCGGCTCGCGAGCTTGAGGTCCTTGATCTCCTTCTCGACGTAGAAGAGCGCCCAGGCGACGACGTTGAGCGTCTCCTGCTCCGAGCCGTAGCCGTCGAAGGCGAGGAGCTTGGCCTTGAAGTTCTCGCCTTCGGGGAGCCAGACGTTCCGGATCTCGAGGGCGACCGCGACGAGGTTGTCGGCGACGGCAATCGCGTAGTCGCTCTTCGCCTTCGCGAGGTCGGCGGGCGAGAGCGCGCTCCACGCCTGTCCGGCGGGCGAAGCCGGGAGGCAGGCGGTGTCGGTGTCCGGATAGAAGAAGAGGTACTCGAGCGCGTAGAGCCCACGCGCGCTCGGCAGCACCTTGTCGAGCCCCGCCTGCCACTCCTTCGTCGCGACCTGCTTCTCGACCTCGCAGCGGCTCGTCAGCGGCCACGGGTGCACGAAGCTCCGCAAGCCACGGCCGTGGTACTTGTCGAGCACCGTGCTGGCGAGAGGGCCGAACTGGAAGAGCTCCATCTTCGACCACTCGTTCATCGCCGTCTTCCAGGCATCGCGCACGGCGCCGAGCTTCTCCTCGCTCGGATCTGCTGCGTGATCCTGGACCGTCGAGCGAAGCGCCGTCGCCGCGTTCAGGAACGTGCAGGCGTGCCAGGCCGCGCAGTCGCTCGCGGCCTCGAGCAGGGCCTGCTTCGTGAACGGCGCGGCAGCGCCGGGGGCCGGGCCGCACTCGATCGGCCCGGCCGGCGCCTCGGCGTCGATGCCGCCGCTGCTGCTGCTGCTGCCGCCGGAAGAGCTGGAGGCACCGCCGCTGCTCGAGCTCGTGCCTGTCCGATCGGACGTCGACGTACACGCCGCCGCCGCCGCCGCCGCGGCGACGATCGCTGCGCCTGCGAGGGTGCAGAGCGCGGCCGTCGAGATGCCCCCACGACGCTCTTCGGTCTTCATGCGCTGCCTTCTACTGACCGACTCCGAGCGTGACAATCACGGAGCTCTGCACGCCGGGCTCCGTCGCATCGTCGATGCTCTGCGCGCTGGCGGCGATGCGCTTGCCGTCGGGAGAGACGGTCACCTTGTAGAACGCCGCCGGGTACGTGTACTTGATGAGGCCGCCCGCGCCCGAGCTCCGGTCGGGCTTGCCGTCCTTGTCGAGGACGTACACGCTCGCGTCGTCGTCGTATTGGCCGACGTGGACGACGCGATCGTCCGGCAGCACGACGAGGTCGCGGCCGCGATCCGCGAAGTTCGTCCCGCCGAGTCCGGCCGCCGGATCGAGCTCGCTCTGCCACGCGAACGCGCCGTTCTCGCCGTAGCTCGTGTCGAGCCCTTCCGCCTTCACGCCGAAGGTGACGAGGTCGACGCTCTTGCTCGGCGTCTTGAAGTTCGAGCTCCCGTACCCCGTCGTCACCAGACGCCCGGACGACTGGCGCACGACGTTGTACGCCTCCGCGAAGCCACTCGTCGCGAGGAAGGGGTTGAACTTCGTCTGCCCCGGGATGGCGGGCGACGTGCCGAAACCGAACGCAGGATCGGGAGTGCCGTCCGGGAGCAGACGAATCAGAACGACGTGGTTCAAAAGACCGGCGCCGAAGTTCGTGTAGCCCGCCGAGACGATGCTCCCGTCCTCGAGCACGATGCCGCGGCGCGCGTTGTCGCCGAGGTTCTTGCCGTCGGCGTCGGTGCTGTAGGGCGCGCCGCCGTTGAACGTCGTGTCGAACGCGAGCGTGTCGGCCAGGACGCGCGTGATCCAGCGATCGTTGTCGGTGCGCTGCTCGGCGACGTTCGCGGCCTTGGCCGGCGCGCCGGACGCGAAGACGACGATCTTCGGCGAAGCCGCGTTGCTCTTGTCGAGCGCGATGCCCCAGGACGAGTAGCTGGGGGGCGCAGAGGGCGGGCTCGCCATGCCCCCGGGCCAGCCCTCGTCCTCGTCCCAGCCGAACTTGACGAAGACCGGATCGCCGAACGAGAAGGCGCCGCTGCCGTCCTTCGTCAGCTTGACGAGATACACCTTGCCGTCGACGTTCACGTGGACGACGAAGTTCCCAGGCGAGACCTCGACGATGTCGTAGGAGCTCTCGTCCTTCTCGGCGAGGACGTCCTTGGTCAGCACGCCCTCGTTGCCGAACGTCGTGTCGAGCTGGCCGTCGGCGTCGAACCGCCATACCGCGAGCTTGCGCTCGCCGTCCTCGATGGTCGCGCCGGACGCGTAGAGGAACCCGTCGCTCGCGAAGACGAGACCGTAGGGGTTGATCGCGTTCGAGATCTTCGTCGTCGTCAGCGGAACGATCGGACCGGCCGGAGCGGTGGCGGCGTCCGGGCCCGCGTCGTCGCCGTTCTGCTGCCCGCCGGCGTCGTCGGTCGACGGCGTCGTCCCGGCATCCGCGTTCGGCTGCTCGCCGGCATCCGGCGAGGGCGTCGCGCCCGACGTGTCGTCGTCGTCGCTGCACGCGACCAAGAGCGCGGCGCTCAGTCCGAGCGCGGCGAAGCTGCCCATCAAGACGTCTCTCTTCATGCTCGCTTCCCTCGCGGAGCGGACCGAACGGGTCCGTCCGTGCGAGCTCTCTCTAGCTCAACGTATCGCTATTGAAAATCACTTTCATTATCGACACGAGCTCCACCGCTCGGATGCACCGCCAAGGTTCCGTACTTACAGCGGAATTTTCGTGCGACATTTCCACCCTACTCGGCGCATGGCGCCCGGGGCGGCGTCGCTCCTCACTTGGTGTACTCGCGGATGAACGTGTGCCGCTGCTCGAGGGAGCCGATCGCGACGAGCTCGCCTCCCTCCGGCAGGACCGTGGACGCCGGAGGGTTCGTGATGACGTCGTCGCCCCGCTGCACGGCGATGACGTTGAGGCCCGTCCGCGCGCGCACGTCGCTCTCGCGGAGCGTCTTGCCGGCGAGCGAGCTCGGGACCGGCACGACGATGATGTCGGCGCCCTCGTCGAGGACGACGAGATCGTTGCCGCGCAAGAACGAGAGCACCGATTTGACGCCGAGCGAGCTGTAGCTCAGCACCGAGTCCGCGCCCGCGCGATAGATCGCCTCGAGGTTCCGCTCGTGCGTGATCCGGCTGATGATGCGGACGTCCGGGTTCAAGCGACGGCAATAGATGGCGAGGAAGATGTTCGTCGCGTCGTCGTTCGTCGTGAGCACCACGGACGGCGCGTTCGCCAGACCTGCCGCCATGAGCACGTCTCGATCGGCCGCGTCGCCGATGAACACCTCGTTGGCGACTCCCTCGAGCGAGCTCTTGATCGCTTCGCTCCGCTCGACGAGGTGCACAGCGACCTCGCGCTCGCGGAGCGCGCGCGCCGCCGCGACCCCGACCCTCCCGCCGCCGATCACGACCACCGGATTCTCGTTCGGCGCATAGATGACGAACAGCGAATCGAGGAGATTGAGCTGCTCCTCCGTCCCGACGACGACGACGACGCTGTGGGCGCCGAGCACGGCGTCCGCATGCGCGGGCCGGAGCACGCCGTTGTTGTCCCAGTACGCCACGATGTTCATGCCCGTGAGCTGGCGCAACGACGTGTCGCGGATGCGGCGGCCCGCGAGCCCGGTGTTGTGAACGGGTAGCTCGGCGATGACGAGATCCTTGAAGCGGCCCACGACGTGGGCACGGATGTGGCCGGCATTGACGCGCGCCGCGAGATGCTCGCCGAGGCGTCGCTTGAGCGGCAACGTCGTCGTCGCGCCGCTGAGCTCGATGACGTCCACGGCATCGTCGCTCTCCGCGAGGGCCACGATGCGGGCGTCCGGCGCGTGCTCGCGGACGGTGAGCGTGACGTTCGTGTTGGTCGCGTCGTCGAGGTTCGCGAACACGATCTTCGCCTTGTCGGCTCGGAGCGCTGCGTAGGTCGCGCGGCTGTCGAACTCGCCGACGACGACCGAGATGCCGTCGTCGTGGAGGGCGGCCGCGGCCGCGGGGTCGGGCTCGATGACGAAGTACGGGATCGCCGCAGCGCGGAGGCGGTCGACGAGCCCTCGGGCAATCGTGTCGTACTTGCAGATGATGACGTGCCCGCTCGTGCCCGGCGGAGCCTCGCGAGGCACCCGGAGCCGGATCTGCGCCTCGAGCCACGGCGCATAGAAGAACCGGATGAACGCGAACGGCAGGACGATCACGAACATCACGAGGCCCGTGAGCAGCACGACGACGCTGAACAGGCGCCCGACGTCCGTCTGGAAGGTGATGTCGCCGAAGCCGAGCGTGCTCATCACCGTGAGCGTCCAGTAGAAGCTCGTGGTCCACGAGTACTCACGGTGCTCGACGACGAGCATCAGCGTCCGGAAGCACGCCGCGAAGAGCACGACGGTCGCGGCGATCACCACGAGGAACTTGGCGAACGCCCGCAGGTTCTGCCGCAGGGCCTTCTCCTTCATCAAGAAGGCGAGAAACGGCGCGATGGCTCTCATGAACGGTGTCCCACTTCGTTCGTGCTCACGGCGGTCCTGCGCCCCCGAGGATACGCCGCGTGGCGGCTCCTCGGAGCATCGACGTGAGGGCTCCCGACCTCACCTCCAGCCTCCCTGAGAAAAAGGATCGGCCGGTGAAATTTCCTGACCTCTCCGATCGACGAGAAAGGGCGACGCCACGAACGACCGAGCACGCCTCGCCCGAGACGCGCTCGTGCTCGTGCTCGTGCTCGTGCTCGTACTCGTACTCGAACGAGAACGAGCACCGAGCAACGAGCGCGCGCGCCCCTTCATCCGACGGAGACGCCCATGCCCCTCCTGAAAAGCGCCCTCATCGTCACGACCGCCGCCCTCGCGCTCGAGCTCGCGGCCCAATCGAGCCGGCCGAGCCCTACCGGCTTCGTCGCCGACGTCGCCACCGTCCTCGCTTCGTGCTCCCCGCAGCGACCGGCGACGGCGCCCGCCGAGCCGACGCTGCACGCGCACGCGTGTCCCGCTCGAGCGAACCACGCGCCCATGCTGTGAGCTCAGTGGTGCGCAGGCGCCTCGGCCTCCACCATGCGCTCGCCACCGAGCTCTCGCGCCATCGCGCGCTCGACCTCGAGGATGTGGAGCGTCGTGCGCATGACCGCGTCGGGGCTCAGGCTGATCGAGTCGATCCCGTGCTCCACGAGGAACGCGGCGAAGTCGGGGTGATCGCTCGGCGCCTGACCGCAGATGCCGACCCTCCGCCCCATCGCATGCGCCGTCTCGATGAGGGTCGCGCACGAGCGCTTCACGGCCTCGCTTCGCTCGTCGAACAGCGGGGCGATCGTCGCCGAGTCGCGATCGATGCCGAGCGTGAGCTGCGTCAGATCGTTCGAGCCGATCGAGAAGCCGTCGAACAGCTCGGCGAACCTGTCGGCCAGGACCACGTTGGACGGGATCTCCGCCATGACCCAGACCTCGAGCCCCTTCTCGCCCCGGACGAGCCCGCCCTCGCGCATCGTCTCGAGGACGCGCGCGCCCTCCTCGGGCGTCCGGCAGAACGGGATCATGACGGCGATGTTCTCGAGGCCCATCGTCTCGCGCACACGCCGCACCGCCGCGACCTCGAGGAGGAAGCCCTCCTTGTAGCCGGGGTGGTAGTAGCGGCTCGCGCCACGCCAGCCGATCATCGGGTTCTCTTCCCGCGGCTCGAACGCCTCGCCGCCCAAGAGGTGCGCGTACTCGTTCGTCTTGAAGTCGCTGAAGCGCACGATCACCGGACGCGGGTAGAACGCCGCGCCGATCGTCGCGATGCCCTGCGAGAGACGGTCGACGAAGAACTCCGTCTTGTCGTCGTAGCCCTCGGTGACGCGATCGATCTCGCGCTTGAGGTCCGGCGCGAGCGTCGCGTAGCGCGTCAGCGCGAGCGGGTGCACGCCGACCCAACCGGCGAAGAAGAACTCGATCCGGGCGAGACCGACGCCGTCGCACGGGAGCATCGAGACCTTCAGCGAGCGGTCGGGTTGCCCGACGTTGACCATGATCTTCGTGCGGGGGCGCGGCAGCGCCGACGGATCGATCTCCTCCACCGAGAACGGGACCTCTCCCGCGTAGACCGCGCCCGTCTCGCCTTGCGCGCACGAGACGGTCACGGTCGCGCCGGTGTCGATCACGGTCGTGGCGCGCTCCGCCCCGACGATCGCGGGGATCCCGAGCTCCCGCGCGACGATCGCGGCGTGCGACGTCCGGCCGCCACGCTCCGTCACGATCGCGGCCGCCGTCTTCATCACGGGCTCCCAGTCGGGATCGGTCGACAGCGTGACGAGCACCTCGCCCGGACGGAAGTCACCGAGACGTCGCGCATCGCGGATGACGTGCGCTCGGCCCGTCGCGACGGCGTCGCCGATGGCCGATCCGGTGACGAGCGCGGGAGCATCCGCCTCGAGGCGGTAGATGCGAAGCTTCGGCGCCGCGACCTGCGAGTGCACCGTCTCGGGTCGTGCCTGGACGACGAAGAGCTGGCCCGACAGCCCGTCCTTCGCCCACTCGATGTCCATCGGGGTCGGCGCGCCGTGCAGCTCCGAGTAGTGCCGCTCGATCTGGAGCGACCAGCGCGCGAGCTCGAGAGCGTCGTCGTCGGACAGCGAGAGCCGCACGCGATCCTCCGGCGGGACCGGGACGGTCTCGATCGAATCCGGCACCTCGTCGTCGTAGACGACCTTCGTCTCCTTCGTGCCCCGCCGCTTCCAGACGAGCGATCGATGACCTCGTTCGAGCGTCGCTTTGTGGACGACGATCTGGTCGGGGACGACGCGGCCTCCCACGACGCTCTCTCCGAGGCCCCAGCTCGAGTTGATGACGAGCACGCCGCGGTGCCCCGTGTCGGGGTCGAGCGTGAAGATGACACCCGCGCTCGCGAGATCGGAGCGGACCATCTTCTGGACGCCGACCGAGAGCGCGACCCGCATGTGGTCGAACCCCATGTCGAGCCGGTAGCTCACCGCGCGCGCCGTGAAGAGGCTCGCGAAGGCGCGGCGCACGGCCTCCTCGAGCCTGGCCCAACCGCGGACGTTGAGGAACGACTCCTGTTGGCCGGCGAAGCTCGCGGTCGGCAGATCCTCCGCGGTCGCCGACGACCGAACGGCGACGTCGGTGCAGGTCTCGCCGTACTCCTCCGAGAGGATGCGGTACGCGGCGTCGAGCTCGGCCGCGACGAGGTGCGGGAGCGGAGCCTCCGCGATCATCGCGCGCACGCGATCCGCGCGCTGCACGAGGTCGTCCACGTCCTCCTTCCGGACGCCGCGCATGATCTCGCGGATGGGTTCTTCGAGGCGCGACGCGCGCAGGTGCTCGCGATAGGCCTCCGCAGTCAGCGCGAACCCGTCGGGCACACGGACACCGAGCGGCTCGAGCGTGGCGATCATCTCACCGAGGGAAGCGTTCTTCCCTCCTACGAGCGGGACGTCGTGAAGGCGGAGCTCTCGGAAGCGTCGCACGAAGCGCATGAACGCCGATGACGCAAGCCTCGTTCCGCCGCACACGGCCACGCCGGTGGTGCAACGCGATCTCTCCATCGACCTGCTCGCGCGCACTAGGTTCCGGGGATGCAGGCGAGCGCCGGCGGTCGAATGCGGATCGACGTGAACGGGCTCGACGTGCTCCTCCGCGCGCTCGCGGACGAAGGGCACGAGCTCGTCGGCCCGAGGGTGCAGGACGGCGCGATCGTGCTCGGTCCGATCCGCGGCGTCGAGGATCTGCCTCGCGGCGTGGGCGACGAGCAGACTCCCGGGCGTTACCGCCTCCGCGCTCGAGGCGACGACGCGCTCTTCGGCTACGCCGTGCCGCAGCACTCGTTCAAGAAGGAGCTCTTGCTCCCGCGCGTCACGCTCGTCCGCATCCGTCGCGGCAAGACCGGAGCCGTCGTCGAAGCGCCTCCGCGGCCGGACCGCAAGGTCGCGTTCGTCGGGATGCGCGCCTGCGAGATCGCGGCGGTAGAGGTGCAGGATCGCGTCCTGCGCGACGGGCCGTGGATGGACGCCGACTATGCGGCGCGTCGCGAGCAGGTCTTCGTCCTCGCGGTCCAATGCGGTGCGCCGTCGGGCACGTGCTTCTGCGTGTCGATGGGGACCGGCCCCAAAGCGGAGGCCGGCTTCGATCTCGCGCTGACCGAGCTGCTCGCGCCCGAGCACGCCTTCGTGGTCGAAGTCGGGACCGAGGCCGGCCGACGCATCCTCGCGCGCGTGCCGCGCCGCGAGGCGACGGCCGAGGAAGAGGAGGCCGCCGCGCGCGTCGTCTGCGACGCCGCGGCGCGCATGGGGCGGACCATGGACACGACGAACATCCGCGACCTCATGATGTCCAACCTCGAGCACCCGCGATGGGAGGACGTCGCCGAGCGCTGCCTCGGATGCGCCAACTGCACGCTCGCCTGCCCGACGTGCTTCTGCACGGACGTCGAGGACACGACGGACCTCTCCGGCGACGAGGCGACGCGCACGCGCCGGTGGGACTCGTGCTTCACGTTCGACTTCGCGTACCTCCACGGCGGCGGCGTGCGCCCGTCGCTGCGCGGCCGCTACCGCCAGTGGCTCACGCACAAAGTGGCGACTTGGCACGACCAGTTCGGCACGTCGGGCTGCGTCGGCTGCGGGCGTTGCATCACCTGGTGCCCGGTGGGCATCGACATCACGGAGGAGGTCGCGGCGATCCGTGCGACATCGGCCACCGCCGAGCGAGGAGGGTGAGGCATGGAAGACCTCGAGCGCGCGCTCCGAACGCATCCGTTCATCGCGGACCTCGAGCCCGAGCACGTGCGCTTCCTCGTCGGATGCACGAAGAACGTGCGCTTCCGTCCGGGCGAGTACCTCGTCCGTGAGGGCCAACGCGAGGACCGCCTCTACCTGATACGCGAGGGCACTGCATCGATCGAGATGCCGCGATCGGGCGGCGACGCCGTGGTCGTGGAGACCGTCGGCCCCGGCGACGTGCTCGGCATCTCGCGCGTCACGCCGGCGAAGGCGCACCTCGACGTGCGCGCGCGCGAGGAGCTCGTCGCCTTCGCCGTCGACAACGCGTGCGTCCTCCAGAAGATGAACGCGGACCCGCGGTTCGGCTACGCGATCACGCGAAAGCTCCTCGAGCGCACCTACGACCGCCTCGCGCGCGCTCGCCTCCAGAACCTGGACGTCTACCGATGACGGCGACGACGGCGAGGCAGACCCGAAGCCCCTACTTGCCCACGCCGATGGTCGTGGCCGAGGTGACGCGCGACCTCGAGGACGTCTTCACGCTCTCGTTCGACGTGCCCGAAGGCTTTCCGTTCCGGCCGGGCCAATTCAACATGCTCTGGGTCCACGGCGTCGGCGAGGTCCCGATCTCGATCAGCGGCGACCCCGGCGAGCCGACGCGGCTCGTGCACACGATCCGCAGCGTCGGGAACGTCACGCGTGCGATGGCGTCGCTCGGCGTGGGGAGCTGGCTCGGCGTCCGAGGCCCGTACGGCACGTGGTGGCCGCTCGAACAGGTGCGCGGGCGCGACGTCCTGTTCGTCGCCGGCGGGCTCGGCCTCGCGCCGATGCGGTCGGCCATCCTCCACGTCCTCTCGCATCGCGCGGACTACGGGCGAGTGACGGTCCTCTTCGGGGCGCGCTCGCCCGCGCAGCTCCTCTTTCGCGACGACCTCCAGCGCTGGCGCGGACGCTTCGACTGCTGGCTCGAGGCGACCGTCGATCGCGCGGGCCGCGACTGGTTCGGGCCCGTCGGCCCGATCACGCACCTCGTCGCCGACGTGCCGCTGAAACCCGAGACGGCCGTGCTCGTCTGCGGCCCGGAGATCATGATGCGCTTCGTCGTACGCGAGCTCGAGCGGCGCGGGGTCCCGGACGACTCCATCTGGCTGTCGATGGAGCGGAACATGAAATGCGCCGTCGGACTCTGCGGCCACTGCCAGCTCGGCCCGTTCTTCGTCTGCAAGGACGGCCCCGTCTACCGCTTCGATCGCATCGCGGCGCTCTTCGACGTCAGGGAGGTGTGACGTGGCCAAGCCGAAGCTCGCCGTGTTCAAGTTCGCGTCCTGCGACGGCTGCCAGCTCACGCTCCTCGACTGCGAGGACGAGCTGCTCGCCCTCGCCGACAGGATCGACATCGCCTACTTCCTCGAGGCGACCTCGCGCATCGACGGCGGACCGTACGACCTTTCGCTCGTCGACGGATCGATCACGACCGCCGAGGACGTCGAGCGCATCCGCGAGGTACGCGCTCGCTCGAAGCGGCTCGTCACGATCGGCGCATGCGCGACCGCGGGCGGCATCCAGGCGCTGCGGAACGCCCGCGATCACGCCGAGATGCTGTCGTACGTCTACGCGCGGCCCGAATGGGTCGACGCGCTCGCCACGTCGACGGCGATCGCGCGGCACGTCGAGGTCGACTTCGAGCTGCGAGGCTGTCCGATCAGCAAGCAGCAGCTCCTCGAGGTGATCTCCGCGTTCCTCCACGGCCGGAGACCCGCCGTGAAGAGCCACGCGACGTGCCTCGAGTGCAAGATGAAGGGGCACGTCTGCGTCGTCGTCGCGAAGGGCGTCCCTTGCCTCGGCCCCGTCACCCACGACGGCTGCGGTGCCCTGTGCCCCGGCTGGGCACGCGGTTGCTACGGCTGCTTCGGTCCGAGCGACGCGCCGCAGACGAGCACCTTGTCGCGCTACTACCTCGCGAAGGGCGCGCGCCCCGGGCAGATGAAGCGCCTGTTCTCGAGCTTCAACGCCGACGCGGAGGCGTTCCGCGAGGAGGCGAGTCGCCATGGCGACGACTAGGACGATCCGGGTCGACGCTCTCGCGCGCGTGGAAGGGCACGGCGCGCTGACGCTCGTGCTCGAAGGCGATCGCGTCGTCGATGCGAAGCTGCGGATCCTCGAGCCCCCGCGGCTGTTCGAGGCGCTGTTGCGCGGGCGCTCGTGCCTCGAGGCGCCGGACATCACGTCGCGCATCTGCGGGATCTGCCCGGTCGCCTACCAGATGAGCGCGTGCCACGCCGTCGAAGACGCGCTCGGCGTGCGCGTCGACGGCCGGCTGCGCGAGCTGCGCCGCCTCCTCTACTGCGGCGAGTGGGTCGAGAGCCACGTGCTCCACATGGTGCTGCTCCACGCGCCGGACTTCCTCGGCGTCCACGACGTGGTCGAGCTCGCGAAGCTGCACCCCGAGCGCGTAGAAGGCGCGCTCCGCGTGAAGAAGGCCGGCAACGCGATCATCGCCGCGATCGGCGGCCGGTCCATCCATCCGGTCAACGCGAAGGTCGGCGGATTCTTCCGTACGCCGCAGAAGAGCGAGCTCGCCCCGCTCCTCCCCGAGCTGCGCGCCGCGCTCGACGAGGCGGAAGAGACGCTCGACTGGCTCGCGACGTTCGACTTCCCGGCGTTCGAGCGCGACTACGAGCTCCTCTCGCTCCGGCACGAGTCGGAGTACCCGATGAACGAGGGGCGGATCCGGTCGACGAAGGGCCTCGACATCGAGGTCCGCGAGCTCGAAAGCGTCGTCCGAGAGGAGCAGGTCCCGTGGTCCACGGCGCTCCAGGCCGAGCTCGTCGCGCGCGGCCCGTACACGTGCGGTCCGCTCGCGCGCTTCGCGAACAACGCCGATCGCCTCTCGGCCCGCGCCGCCGCCGCCGCCTCCCGCGTCGGGCTCGATCCGTCGTGTCGCAACCCCTACCGAGCCTTGCTCGTCCGCGGCGTCGAAGTGATCCACGCGCTCGACGAAGCCATCCGCATCATCGAGTCCTGGGAGCCGCCCGCGGAGCACGCGGTGCCGTTCTTCGTGCGAAAAGGGACCGGATACGGCGCGACGGAGGCGCCGCGCGGGACGCTCTATCACCGCTACGTGATCGACGAGGCGGGCATGGTGACGGATGCGCGCATCGTCCCGCCCACCTCGCAGAACCAGAGGAGCATGGAAGAGGACCTCGTCGCGCTCGGTCCGGCGCTCGTGTCGACGTCGCTCGAGGAGGCCACGCGCCGCGCGGAGCAGGCCATCCGCAACTACGACCCATGCATCTCCTGCGCGACGCACTTCCTCACGCTCCGGATCGAGCATCGCGGATGAGGCCGATCGTGGTCGGGCTCGGTCAACCGACGGCCGGCGACGACGCCGTCGGCATCCTCGTCGCGCGCGCGCTCGAGGCGCGCGGCATCGAGGCCGTCGCGTCGACGGACGCGAGCGTCCTGCTCACGCTGCTCGAGGAGGGGCGGCCGATCGTCCTCGTCGACGCCGTCGTCGGCGGAGGAGCTCCGGGCGACGTGCTCCTCTTCCGCCCCGACGCGCTCGACGACGGGCCGAGGCCCATCTCGTCGCACGGGCTCGGCGTCTCGGAGGCGCTGGGGATCGCGCGCGTGCTGTACGGCCCGAGCTCGCTCGGCCGCGTGGAGATCGTGGGCGTCGTCGTGCGTCCCGAGCCGGAGCTCTCGCCGCCGGTCGCGGCCGCCGTCGAGCGAGCGGCCTCGCTCGCCGAGCGGTTGTGCGCGCGCGGCGCCTGACCTCGACCGCCGCGCGCATCCTTCGCGCTCCGCGCAGGGTCTGCGGATCGGCGAGCGAGAGATCCGCCTCTGCCTCGCGGATAGGGTTGGTGCGTCGCTTGCGTCGCGGCCGAGCATGGCCCGCGATCTCCGGGAGTATGCCGAGCCCGTCGTCCTGAAGGACGGCGGGTCGCTCCTCGTCCGCGCCGTCAGGCCGTCGGACGAGCCGCTCCTCGTCGACCTCTTCCGGCGGCTCGGTCCCGAGTCCGCCCGATGGCGCACCTTCGCCGCCGCCAGCGCGCTCACGGAGGAGCACCTCGCGTCGCTCGTCGGCGCCGACTTCGAGCGAGACGTCGCGCTCGCCGCCGTGCTTCGCGAAGGCGGCGTCGAGCGGATCGTCGGCGCCGGCACGTACTCGCGCGTCGGCGGCGCGCGCCACGCGAAGACGGCGGAGATCGCGCTCACGGTGGCCGACGAGCACCAGGGCCGCGGCATCGGCACGCTGCTCCTCGAGCATCTCGCCCGCATCGCCTGCATGTCCGGCGTCGAGGAGCTCCGCGCCGAGGTGATGGCCGACAACCACAAGATGATGGAGGTGTTCGCCTCGTGCGGGCTCGAGGCTCGCGAGACGATCGAAGACGGCGTCTGCCACGTCACCTTCCCGACCCGCGCGACCGAAGCCTTCCTCTGCGCGAGCCTCGCCCGCGAGCGCCGCGCGGCCGCCGAGAGCGTGCGCGTCTTCTTCGAGCCGGCGTCGGTGGCCGTCATCGGCGCGTCGCGGAGCGAACGCAGCATCGGACGCGCCATCCTGAGCAACATCCGGCGCGGCGGCTTCGCCGGCCCCGTCTTCCCGATCAATCCGAACGCACGCGAGATCGACGGGCTCCCGTGCTTTCCGAGCATCCTAGAGGCGCCTTCGCGCGTCGACCTCGCGATCGTCGCCGTCCCCGCGCCGCTGGTCGAGCGCGTGCTCGCCGACTGCGTGCGCGCGGGCGTGCGCGGCGTCGTCGTCATCTCGTCCGGGTTCGCCGAGACGGGAGCCGAAGGGAAGCGGACGCAGGATCGGCTCCGTGATCTGGTTCGGGCATCGGGCATGCGCATGGTCGGACCGAACAGCATGGGTGTGTCCAGTCGGACACCCTCGGTCTCGCTCGACGCGACGTTCGCGCCGGTGTGGCCGCCCGCCGGGAACGTCTCGATGCTCACGCAGAGCGGCGCGCTCGGGATCGCGATGCTCGATCACGCGGCGAAGCTCAACCTCGGAATCTGCGGCTTCGTCTCCGTCGGCAACAAAGCCGACGTCTCCAGCAACGATCTCCTCGCGTACTGGGCCGACGATCCGAACACCGACGTCATCGCGCTCTATCTCGAGAGCTTCGGCAACCCGCGCAAGTTCGCCCGCATCGCGCCCGAGGTCGCGATGAAGAAGCCCATCGTCGCGGTCAAGTCGGGGCGCTCGGCGGCGGGCACGCGTGCCGCCGCGAGCCACTCCGCGGCGCTCGCCAGCCTCGACATCGGCGTCGACGCGCTCTTCGCGCAGGCCGGCGTGATCCGCACGACGACGCTCGAGGAGATGTTCGACGTCGTCACGTTGCTCTCGACGCAGCCGCTGCCCGCGGGCGATCGGGTGGGCGTGGTCACGAACGCCGGAGGGCCGGGCATCCTCCTCGCCGACGCATGCGAGGCCCAAGGCCTGAAGCTGCCGGAGCTGACGAAGGAGACGCTGGATCGCCTCCGCACCTTCCTTCCTCCGCAGGCCGGCCTCGCGAATCCCATCGACATGATCGCGTCGGCCACGCCCGAGCAATACGCGCGCACGATCGAGGTCGTCGCGAACGATCCCAACGTCGACGCGCTCGTCGTCATCTACATCCCGCCGATCGTGACGAAGCCCGAGGAGGTGGCCGCGGCGATCGCGGCCGCCGCCGGCCGCGCGCCGGCGACGAAGCCCATCGCGACCGTCTTCATGTCGTCGAAGGGCGCGCCGGAGATCCTCTCGAAAGGGCCGAGAGGACCGATCCCGTCCTACGCCTTTCCCGAGAACGTCGCGATCGCCCTGGCGGCCGCCGTCCGTTACGCGCGGTGGCGCGAACGACCGAAGGGCACCGTCCTCGGGCTCGGACGTGATCGCGAGCGCGCGATCCGTCAGCTCGTCGAGCGGATCGGCGGCAGCGCCACGTCCCCCTTCTGGGTCGAGCCTCGAGACCTCGCGCAGCTCCTCGATCTCGCCGGCGTCCCGCTCGCGCCGACGATGCAGACCGGCCCGGAGCCGGACGAGGTCGCGGCCGCCGCCGCGGCCGTCGGCGGCACCGTGGTCGTCAAGGCGAGAGCACGCGGCCTCGTGCACAAGAGCGACGTCGGCGGTGTCGTCCTCGGGCTCGCATCGCCCCAGGCCGCGCGCAGAGCGGCCGAGGAGATCGCCGAGCACGTGAGAGCCGCCGGCTGGGAGCTCGAAGGCTTCGTCGTCCAGCGCCAGATCGACGGCGGCGTCGAAGCGATCGTCGGAGTCACGAGCGATCCGTCGCTCGGGCCGCTGCTCGTCGCAGGCCTCGGCGGCGTGAACGTCGAGCTCGTACGAGACGTCGCGATTCGGCTCACGCCCGTGTCCGACGTCGACGCGCGCGAGATGATCGACGGGCTCCGCGCCGCGAAGCTCCTCGCCGGATGGCGCGGAGCGCCCCCCGCGGATCGCGCCGCCCTCCTCGACGTCATCCAGCGCGTGTCCGCGCTCGTGGAGGTCGTGCCCGAGCTCCTCGAGCTCGAGCTCAACCCGGTGAAGGTCCTGCCCGCGGGCGAAGGCGCCGTCGCCGTGGACGCGCGCATGCGCCTCCGACCGGCAGGCGTCACCTACGACTCCTGACCATCTCCTCCCTCCGACCTGGATCACCCTGGGGACGAGACGATCCAGGCCCTCTCGTCCTTCGGCGGACGCAAGTGCGCGCCGACTCGGGCGTTTCGAGCGCTTTTCAGCATGGCCGCACGATTGCAACGGCAGTGACCGGTCATGTCTCCCACGGTTCTCGCGAAGCGGAACGTCCCTTTCTTCTCGCTGCTTGCTTCCTTCATCCTCGTCGCCTGCACCGCCGCGGAGGAGGTAGGACCGACGGAGTCCGACGGGCGCATCTTCGGTTGCCCGGAGAGCGATCCGGCGTGCACGGCCGGATCGAGCTCGGGAGCCGGTCCGGCGTCGTCCTCCGACGGGACGAAGAACGGGACGGAGACCGACGTCGACTGCGGCGGTGACGGAGACGCCCCGCGGTGCGAGGCCGGCAAGCACTGCAACGCCGGCAGCGATTGCGCGAGCGGCGTCTGCACGGACGGGACGTGTCAGCCGCCTCGCCCGGACGACGGCGTGAAGAACGGCGACGAGACCGACGTCGACTGCGGAGGCTCGGACCCCGAGACGCCCCGCTGCGCCGTGGGCAAGGAGTGCAAGGAGCACTCGGACTGCGAGAGCGACGGCTGCGCGTACAACGGCAAGTGCGCCCTCGCCCGCAGCTGCACGGGCCACCACGGTGGAGACACGTGCGGCCCCGGCGAGACCGGGACGCCGGAGGCGCAGCACGAGAGCTGCTGCGCGTCGGCCCCGATCTCGGAAGCCCCGAACGCTCCGCTCCTCGACAAGTACCTCATCACCGCCGGGCGCATGCGGCAGTTCGTCGAGCGGATGAACGGCAACCTCCGCGCGTTCGGCGAGACGCTGAAGGACAACCCGAACTGGAAGCCGGAGTGGACCGCGATGCTCCCGGCCTCCATCGAGGAGGTGAACTACCTGCTCGGGCCGACCGGCCACGGCACCGCACGCCGCGGGTGCGATCTCGGAGAGTCGCGCGGCCGTACCTACTGGATGAGCCCGGAGGAGAACCGGGCGCTCGGCGAGCCCGGCACCCACCCGTTCAGCAAGGAGATCCTCGACGAGAAGGTGCTGAACTGCGTCGAGTTCTTCATGCTCCAAGCGCTCTGCATCTGGGACGGCGGACGCCTCGCCACCGCCCAGGAGATCCAGACGGCGTGGACCGCCGGAGGGAAGCGCGATTACCCGTGGGGCAACCAGTGGGACGCGAATCGCGTGGTGCACAAGTACAGCTACTCGTTCCCCTACGTGTACGACCAAGGCAACTTCGTCTTCGTCGCGGCGCCGGGGCGACGTCCGGGAGGCAACGGAAAGTTCGGCCACGCCGATCTCGCGGGGCTCGTGATCGAGATGACGTCCAACACCTCCGGCAACAAGATCACCTGGGTCTACTCCGGCTCGTGGGAAGGGCACGAGGTCAAGAAGAGGGCTGAGACCACCGATACGGACATCACGCGCGCCTACTGGGCCGTCGGCGGCCGCTGCGCCAGGCCTCGCTGAAGCGCCGCAGCGTGACGCCGTCACGCTCGCGCTCGTATACGCGTCTCGCGGCGCGGACTAAGCTGCGCGTCGATGACGAGGCGCCCCCACAAACCGCCGCTGCGCATCCAGCCCACCACGCTCTGGGACTACCCGTCTCAGCACTACGGCGAGGGCATGCAGGGCGACTCGCGCTACGTCGGCGCGACGCCCTCGTACGTCGTCTGGAACCTCATCCAGCGCTACACGAAGGAAGGCGACCTCGTCGTCGACCCGTTCTGCGGCTCGGGTACGACGCTCGACGTCGCCAAGGACACCGGACGGCGCGCGCGCGGCTTCGACCTCGCGCCCTGGCGGCCCGACATCGAGCGCGCCGACGCGCGCAGGCTCCCGCTCGAGTCGGGCACGGTCGATCTCGTCTTCATGGATCCGCCGTACGGCGATCACATCCACTACTCCGACGACCCCGAGTGCATCGGCCGGCTGTCTGCGTACGACCCGGCGTACTACCGCGCGATGCATCGCGCGATCCGCGAGGCTGCACGCGTGCTTCGTCCGGGCGGCGTGCTCGGCCTGTACGTCTGCGACTACTTCGAGAAGAAGCGCGGGTTCGCGCCCGTCGGGTTCCAGCTCTTCGTCAGCGTCGCCGAGTCGTTCACGATCCTCGACGTCGTCGCCGTCGTCCGACACAACAAGACGCTCATGATGGGCAACTACCGGAAGGCCGCAGAGGAGGGGAATTTCTTCCTGCGCGGCTTCAATTACTTGTTCATCGGGCAGAAGCCGATGGGGCCGGGCGGTCATGGCCGGACGAAGAAGGGACGTTGAGCCCGGCCCGCGCTCCCAGCGAGCTTGCACGAGGATCGCGATCCCCTACGATCCCCACATGCGATCGTCGCGAGGATGCTCTCGCAGGTGGGGCACGAGAGCGAGGAGACTGACGGTCCTCGGGAGCCCGCTCGTCCTCTTGCTCCTGCTCTCGGGCGCATGCAACGCGCTCACCGGCGAGCACGATCGGTTCCTCGACGACGACGACGGCGACGCGGGACGCCCCGATCGCATCCAGCCGAGCACCGACGCCTCGGACGACACGAACCCGCCGGACGAAGAAGTTCCGGACGCCGGCGAGGATGCCACGCTGACGATCACGATCGGAGCGCGGTGGACGACCCCGAACGGGGCGCGATGGCAAGTCGACGGAGGCGCGACGACCATCATCGGGTTCGATGCGACGCACCCGATCATCGTCCCCGCCCCGCAGCCCCAGATCCCATCGGACGACTACACCGTGACCGCGACCGTCCTCGCGCCCGGGAACGGCGAGTTCGGGATCCTCGCACGCATCCAGCCGTCGGACGGCTCGGCGGTGCTCTTCAGCTCGAAGTACGGCGCGGACAATTTCCCGTGGCTCGGGACGTTCGGTCCGCCCGAATGGAACCCGACGCGGCTCGCCAACGGTGCCTCGTACACGTTCACGCCGACGCGATACCGGTTGTGGCTCAACGTCCAGGGGAACGTCGCGAGAGGAAAGCTCTGGGAGGCCTCGAAGCCGGAGCCGACGGTGCAGGTCACGGCCGAGATCCCGTGGACGACGGGCCGCGGCGTCGGCTTCTACACGTACGGCACCGGCGCAGGCGCCGTGCTCGAGAAGCTCGAGGTCACCGTCCCCTGAGCGGTCAGCGCCGCTCGAACGACAGCGCTCCCATGGCGAACAGCTCGACGAGCAGGAGCTTCGCGGACGCGGAGGACGCGAGGCGCGAGAGCGTTCGCCCGTCGTGACGGCGCGACGCGCAGAGCGCCTGCGCGAGAGCGATCGCCGTCGGATCGACGGCGATTTCCGTCCCGCCGACGTACAGCCAGAGGCCGCGCCTGCCCCGAGGGAGGTAGGCCCATCGCCCCTCCTCCGTGCGCGCGACCCCGTCGCCGCGTGCGAGGCGATCCATGATCTTCTCCTTCGACGGCGCGCGCCGCGGTGGCTCGAGGGCGTGGCCCGGCTTGAGCCGCGTCGCGTACGACGCGAACCATCGATCGATCGCCTCGTCGGACATGTCGATCGAGCGCACCATCGCCCGCACGCGTTCGAGGAGCGCCGTCGGAATCGCTCCCGGGTCGGTCGCCGGCCGAAGGGGCGGATCCTCGAGCAGGCGCGAAGCCTCGGGACGCAGCGCGGCGGCCGCCGCGAACGACGTCCACGTCTCGCCCGCGCTCGGGGCGCGGAATCCGATCGAGTACGTGAGACACGGCGTGACGGCGACGCCGTGATGGGCGAAGCCCGGCGGCAGATAGAGCATGTCGCCGGGCTCGAGCACCTCGTCCGCATCGGGCACGAAGCGGCGGAGGATGCGGAGATCGAGGCCCTCGCGTATGCGCGTGTCTTTCGTCGGCTTCGTGTGGTAGCGCCAGCGCCGCTTCCCCTGCCCTTGCACGAGGAACACGTCATAGCTGTCGACGTGCGGACCGACGCTGCCGCCCGGCGCAGCGAAGCTCACCATCACGTCGTCGACACGCACGTTCGGCAGGAACGAGAACGGCTCGAGCAGCAAGGCCGCGTCGGGGACCCATCGGTTCACCTCTTGGACGAGCAGCGTCCACGAGCGGCGCGGCAGCGTACCGAACACGGCCTCGTCCTGCGGCCCCCACGTGACCTCCCACGGGTAGCGGCCGCCCTTCTCGCGGACGAGCCTCGACTCGACGCCCTCCTCGCAGGACAAGCCGGCGAGCTCGTCCGGCGTGATCGGATCGCGGAAGCCCGGAAAAGCGCCGCGCACGAGCAGCGGTCGCCTCTGCCAATGCTCCCGCAAGAAGCGCTCGAAGCTCATCCCGCCGAGGAGCGTGCTGCGTCCGCCCGTGTGGGGCCTCGAGCGTCTTTCCCGTTCGACCATCGCGCTTCGTCCTCGACTACCATGCTCGCGTGAAGGCAGGAATCGCCCCGGAGCTGCTCGTCCGCCAAGTGAAGAACACCGCAGCCTGGCTCTGGGACGACACGCGTGCAGCCTCGGCCGTCCGCGTGCTCGACGACGTCGGCGCCGCGGAGGCCTGCTACCGCGGCGCGGAAGGGACCGCGTATCTCCAGCTCCTCTTGACCGCCCATTGGGCGACGGTGGCGACGTTCGTGCCGACGGACGTCGATTCGCGGATCCGCCATCATGCCTGGGTGGCGATGCAGTCCCGCGAGGAGCTCGCCGCCGCGTGCGACGTCGTCGACGAGGTCGCGTCGTGGGACGTCCACGCGGTCTCCGCGCGGGTCGACACCTCGGACCTCGGGCCGCTCTCGGGGCACGACGGCGAATGGCTCTCCGTCCGCGCGGGCGCGCTCGCGCGAGCCGTCGTCCTCGGCGCGGACGACGTCGTCGAGCGGCTCACGACGGCGATCGACGACGAGCTCGCCCGCGAGGAGGCGATCTTCGTCGCCGCCGCCGACGGTGACGCGACGCGTGCCCTCTCCGTGGCCACCATCGTCGCCCACAACCTCGGTGATCTCTCGCGCGTGGTCGCCGAGTGGCCGCGTCACCCGACGCTGGCCTCGCTCCACGACCGCTACTTCCGCCTCGGCCACGCCGATGCGCCGACGAAACGCGAGCCGTTCATCGTGGCGGGGCTCTTGAACAAGGCGATCGTCGCACGCGAAAACCACCGCTTCTTGCCGCTGCGCAAGCCGCGCGGGCTCCGAGCGTCACGCGAGCTGCTCTTGCCGATCGGCCCGTGGTTCGACGCTTGGGGAGAGACGATCGCGACGAGCACGCACCTCGACGATCGGGATCGGGCCGAGGTGCTCGCCGCCTTGCTCGAGATCCACGCACGCGACCCCGAGCAGGAGGGATGCCTCCGCGCGATCGCGGGCATGCACCGGGCCACGCGGGGCGGGATCGAGACGTTCGTGCCCGATCTGCCCGCGCGCATGCGAAAGGATGCGCTCCGCGGGCGCGTCCGAGAGGCGCTCGACGTGAGCGTCGAGCACTTCCGCGCACGCATCGAGCGACGGTACCGGCTCGAACGCGACCGGCTCCGCCGGGCGAACGGCCACGGTGGGATCGCCGCCTGACGGGCCCCCGAGCGGAACTCGGCTCCTCCGCGGCGGCCACCCTGCTATCCTGCCGGCGGACCTGAACGAGACGCGCGGGGGCCGTAGGAGCAGACCGAGATGAGCTCGATCAAGAAGACGCTGATGAAGCAGGGCATGAAGCTCATGGGTGACCCGCGCATCATGAAGATCATGCAGGACGAGCGCGTGATGAAGGCCGTCATGCAGATGATGAGCGTCCCCGGGAAGGTCCAGTCCTTCACGAGCGAGCAGCTCGAGAAGCTCGCGAGGGCGATGAGCCTCGCGACCGAGGACGAGGTCAACGACCTCAAGCGGCAGATCCGCCGCCTCGAGGAAGAGATCGCGCGGCTGGAGAAGAAGAAGGACTGAGCGCGCCGTCAGGCCGCGCGCTTCTCGATCCAGTCGCTCACGAGAGGCCACGTCGTGCGCGGAGCGTCGCGCCCGACGAGCAGGTCGATGTGCCCGAGCGGCGCGGTCCGGTACGTCTTGTCCTTCGACCGGCTCCGCTCGAAGCCCGGACGGACGCTCGCCGGCGGGGCGAGGTCGTCGTTCGTGCCCGCGATGACGAGGAGCGGCAGGTCCATCGACTCGAAGCGCTCCGCATAGTCCTGCGTCGGGCCGCCGAAGCGCTTGTGCGACGCCCACTCGAACATGTTGAGCATCTCGGCGATGCCTGCGCGATCGAACGCGAGCCGCAGATGCTGATCGAGGACGTGCGGCTCGAGCGCGCCCGCATGCCAGCCGCGCAGCGGGATGGGATAGAACGGACTGTCCGCGATCCGGCGGATCGTGCGCATGAAGGCGCCGATCGGATAGAGCGGCACCGGGAGCGGGACGTGCGGAACGCCCACGCGACGCAGCGCCTCGAAGAAGAGCGCGATCGCCTGCAGCGAGAACGAGCCGCGCGTGAAGTGGTACGGGCTGCCGATCGACACGATGCCCGCGACGGCGCCGAGCAGCTTGGGCGCCGCCGCGTAGCTGACGAGCCCGCCCAGCGAGTGCCCCACCAAGAACGGCGGCCGCCCGCCCGTGTGCGTCAGCACCTCTTCGATCGCGATCGGCAGGTCCTCGCTGACGTACTCGTCCACGCTCCGCGGCGTGCGCGCGCCGAGCTGCCTCGAGCGTCCGTGGCCGCGCAGGTCGAGGTTGAAGACGTCGTACCCCTCCTTCGCGAGGTAGTTCGCGAGGCTGCGCGCGGGCAGATGCCAGGCGTAACGGTTCTGTCCGAACCCGTGGACGAGGAGGACCGGCGCCCGCGTGCCGCCCCCGTTCGAGACGAGCCGCTTGCGCACCATCGCGAGCGGCACCTTCCCGCCCGTCACCACCAGCTCCTTCAGGAACGTGGCGCCTTCGTGGCGGTCGATCGTCTGCTCGAGGGTACGGCCGTAGAGGATCAAGCGTCGGTCGAATGCCGGACCGTGGGTCCGGGACATGGTCCAAGTTGTCCCACGGTACGTCTATCAGTGTAGCATCTGGCTGAGCTTGCCGGCCAAAGCGGCCGAGCCGCTGTTCTTCGTACCACCTTCGATCACGGGGGCGAGCCTGCGATGCGATCCACGACGCTGCTCATGACCTTCCTCGCGACGTTCGCGCTACCCCTTCCCGCGCTCGCCCAAGCGAAAGAAGCGAGGACGGACGAGCCGACCTCGCAGACGACGCTCACCGCGGCGGACGACCCCACGACCTCCGCGGAGAGCGACAGCCGGACGCTCGCGGCGGCTTCCTACATCGAGCCGCCCGAGGAGAAATGGGACGTCACGGACGTCGAAGAGCTCCCCAACCGCACGTACATGTTCGCGGGGATCCGCTACCGCGGCAACGTCATCCCCGGGTTCTTGCTCGGCCTCTTCTTGGACGAGGCGCAGACCATCTACACGAACCTCGCCGGCATCGAGTTCGACATCCGCAAGGACGGCTTCTCCCTCATCCCGTCGCTCTCGCTCCACGAGCTCGGCACGCGGGACATCCTCTTCAAGCAGAAGAACACGCCGGACATCCCGGGCAACTACGCGATCGTCAACAGCGGGCTCAAGGTCGTCTACGCGTCCGTCGACCTGCTCTGGTCCACGAAGCTGCACAAGAACGTCGAGTTCGAGTACGGCGCGGGCTTCGGCCTCGGCGCGGTCTTCGGCGATCTCGTGAACAACTGGGCCGAGGAGTCGGCGGACGGGACGTTCGTGTCCTCCAGCGGCAGGCGCTTCAAGCGATGCCAGACGGTGCTCCCCCCCGGCGCCGGCTGCAACCGTCTGGACCACCAGAACGCGGAGATCGACAAGGTCGGCGGCTACGAGGAGCCGAGCTGGTTCAACGGCGGCCCGAAGCCCGTCGTGTTCCCGTGGATCGCGGTCCCGCAGCTCGGTCTCCGCATCAAGCCGGTGAAGAACTTCGTCGGCCGCATCGGCGTCGGCTTCGCGCTCACGGGGTTCTGGTTCGGGTTCAACGCGCAGTACGGGTTCGAGCAGAAGCCGAAGGAGTGATCAGGCTCCGGGCTCCAGGCTCCGGGCTCCAGATTTGGCTCCAGTCGGTCGCGAGCGTCCTCGCTGCTCGCGCGCCGGATCCTCCTCGCCCTCTCTCTCGGAAGCCGGCGCGTCCCCGAATCCCGAGATCGTCGACGGCTAGCGTCGGCTTCACGCCATGCCCGGCGTGTGCGGCGTGCTTCCCCTGGAGCCTGAAACCTGACGCTTCGTGGCACAAAAAGGCGCACGGCACACCCCTGGCACGATAGGATGAGCTTCGTGGGCACCTCTGGGGGTTCCGTGGCTCTGCGGTCGGATTTACCGGCGTTCAGGATGCCGGCTCGGTACGAGCCGGTGGCACGACTCGGCAAAGGGGGTGGCGGCGAGGTCTGGGCCGTTCGTGACCGGGTGACCGGGCGCCACCTCGCCTTGAAGGTGCTCTCGGCGGACGCGGGCGAAGCGGAGGTGATGGCGCTCGTGCAGGAGGCCGTCACGCTGAGCGGGCTCGAGGGGCTCGGTGTGCCGCGCGTGCTCGCGTTCGGGCGGCTGCCCGGTAGCACGCGGCGATACCTCGTGCGGGAGCTCGTCGAAGGACGGAGCCTCGCGGAGATCATCGACGGCGGCGCGCGGGGCGACGGCGGGCGCGAGTGGCTGGTGCCGCTCGCGAGCGCTGCCGATCAGCTCACCGTGCTGCATCGGGCCGGCCTGCTCCACGGCGACATCAAGCCGGCCAACATCATCGTCGGCAAGGACGGCACGGGCACGCTCGTCGATCTGGGGCTCGCCACGCCGTGGCGCGAGGGCGGCGCGCGCGCGCGCGGCCTCACGCCGAAGTACGCGGCGCCGGAGCTCCTGCGCGGAGAGGCGCTCACCGTCCGCGCCGAAGTGTATGCGCTCGGAGCGACGCTGAAGGACGCTCTCGCCGCTCGCCACCGCGAGCTCGACGAGGCAGCGCGCGAGGCGCTCGAGCGCATCGCCGCGCGCGCGACCGAGAAAGACCCGCGCGCGCGCTTCCCGAGCGTCGACGAGCTCGCGAGCGCCCTGAAGAACGCGACGAAGATCGAGACGCGCGCCCTCGACCCGAGCGCCGCGTGGCCCGTGCTCGGCGTCGACGCCGCGGCGCAGACGCTCGCGACCGAGGTCGCAGGGCTCGCGCCGGGGCAGGGCCTCGCCATCGTGGGCCCCCGCCGCTCCGGCAGGACCACGCTCGTGCATCGCCTCGCGTGGTCGCTCGGCGTCACCGGCGCCCCCGTCGCGAGCGTCCAGCCGTCCGTCGACGCCTCCGTCGATTCGAGCGAGCTCATCGATCTCGAGCTCGAGCAGTGGGGCGATCTCCGCCGGGCGGAGGGTCTCGTCGTGATCGTCGACGACCTCGGCGGACTCGACGACGCCGCGCGCACGCGCCTGCGGCGAGCCGCCGAGGCCGGCGCGCGCATCGTCGCCGTCGGCGACGAGGAGAGCGTGTCGGTGCTCGCACCACGAGGCGTGCGCTCGTTCGTCGTACCGCCGCTCGACGACGCGAGCGCCACGGACCTCGTCAAGCGCGCCATCCCTTCCCTGCCGGATCGGCTGACGAAGCATCTGCTCGACAGGACGGGCCGTCGCCCCGGCGCTCTCCGCTCGTTCGTCAAACGGCTCGAGGGACGCGCGGTCACGTCGACGGAGGAGATCGACGAGCTCATCGACGTCACGTCGAGCCGGAGCGGCGCGACTCCGTCGCGCACGCGCGAGGAGATGCTCGCCGAGCTCGCGCGCGCGCTCGACACCGGGCGCTTCGACACGGCCAGCGAGACGCTCGAAGCCCTCGGTCGGTCGTCGAGCGATCACGAGGCGGTCACGCTCGCCGTCGCGCGCTCGAGGATCCTCCTCGCGCGCGGAGACGCCGCGGGCTCCGCCGCCGCCCTCGACGAGGTCGCGGAGGCCGCGAAGACGAGCCCCGACCTTCGCGCCTGGCAGATCGCCCGCGCGCGGACGTTCATGCGCGAAGGCGACCCGAACGAGGCCGCCCGCCTCGCGAAGGAGGCCGCCTCGCACGGAGGCCCCGACGCGGAGAAGGACGCGACGACCGCCGACGCGCTCGCCGTACACGGCCTCGCGCTCGCCTTCGCCGGCGACGAGACCCGCTCGAAGGAGGCCCTCGAGGAGGCGGTCGCGATCGCGCGAAAGGTGCAGGATGCACGAATCGAGGCGGTCGCGCTCGTCTCGCTCGCCATCATGCACCAGCGCAGCGGCCGTGCTCGCGAGGCACGCACGGCGTACGAGTCGGCGCTCGGCGCCGCCGAGCGCGCGCGCGACGCCTGGACGCTCGCGACGACACGACTGAACCTGGCGGGGCTCGCGAAGGCGGACGGCGATCTCGCGCAGTCGCTCGTCCACTACGAAGGCGCGGTCGACATGGGCCGTCGCGCCGGCGCCGAGGCGGTCGTCCAGCAGGCGCTCTTCAACCTCGCCAACCTCGACCTCTACCTGGGCAGGTACGCACGGGCGAGCGCCTCGATCGAGAAGCTCTCCGAGCAGCGCGACAAGCTCACGCCCAGCGCACGCGCGCAGCTCCTCGGGCTAGAGGCCGAGCTCGCGACGCGGATGGGCGACGTCGATCGCGCCTGCCGCCTGTACGAGCTCTGCGCGGAGGCCTACGAGGCGGTCGGCCGCCCGCTCGACGCGGCGGAGGCGCGGCTCGAGGGCATCCTCACCCGCCTCGGCGCGAGCGCCGGAGATGCTCGCGCCGTCGACGTGGCCGCCCTCGGGCGCGAGCTCGACGCCCTCCGGAACCGCCTCGGCGAAGGCGGCTTCCAAGAGCACGAGGCGCTCGCAGGGATCGTGCGCGGGTGCCTCGCTCTCGCGCGAGGCGACGAGACGCTCGCGCGCGAGGCGCTCGACGAGGCACACGAGCGCGCCGTGAGGGCCGGTCAGCGCGAGTGGGCATGGCGAGCGCTCGAGGCACGCGCGCGGCTCGCCGCGGCGCAGGGCGCGACGGCCCTCGCGCGGCGCGATGCGGAGGCGGCGCTCGCGATGCTCGAGGAGACGGCCGCGAAGCTCCCGCGCGATCTGCGCGAGGTCTTCTGGAACGATCCCCGCCGCCGCGCGCTGCGCGAGACACACGTCGGGACGATACCGGTCGCGTCGCCTTCACCTCGGACGAGCTACGGCCTGCTCGGCGATCCATCGCAGGCGCCGACGATCACGGGCGCGTTCACCGGACGCGGAGCCTCGATCACGAGCATCGGCACGCCCATGCCGGCCGAGGACCGCCTCCGGCGCATCTTCGAGATCACGCGCGATCTCGCGCGCGAGCACGATCTCGGAAGGCTCCTCCAGCACGTGACCGATCACGCCGTGGGCCTCCTCGGCGCCGAACGGGGGCTCATCGTCCTCGTGAACGAGCACGGCGAGGTGGTCGCGCACACCGCGCGTGACAGCAAAGGGGAGGAGACGCACCAGGCCTTCTCGCGCAGCGTCGCCGAACGCGTCATCCGCGAAGGCGAGCCGATCGTCACGACGAGCGCTCGCGAGGACGAGCGGCTGGCGCAGGCCGTGAGCGTCCACCAGCTCATGATCCAGTCGATCGCCTGCGTCCCCATCCGCGGCCCGTCGCCCGCCGGGAGCACGATCGGCGCGCTCTACCTCGAGACGCGGCTCCGGCCCGGACACCGCTTCCGCGACGAGCTCCCCACGCTCGCCGCGTTCGCCGATCAGGCCGCGATCGCGATCGAAGGGGCTCGCCGACTCGAGGAGCTCCGCCGCCGGACGGAGGAGCTCGAGAAGGTGAACGCGGAGCTCGCGGCGGCACGCGACAAGCTCGCCCAGCGCCTCGGAGCGCGCACGGAGCAGCTCGCGTCGGCGCGCCGCGATCTGAAGCAGGCGCGCGCGCAGCTCCGCAGCCACTTCGGCTACGCCGGCCTCGTCGGCACGAGCGCGGCGATGCGGAAGGTGTATGCGCTCATCGAGCGCGTGAAGGACACCGACGTCCCCGTGCTCATCACCGGGGAGAGCGGCACGGGCAAGGAGGTCATCGCCAAGGCGATCCACTCCTCCGGCCCTCGCGCGAAGGCTCCGTTCCTCGGCGTCAACTGCGGCGCGATCCCGGCGAACCTCCTCGAGAGCGAGCTGTTCGGTCACGTGCGCGGCGCGTTCACGGGCGCGGATCGCGACCGCAAGGGACTGTTCCGCGAGGCGGAGGGCGGCACCATCCTCCTCGACGAGATCGGCGAGATGCCGATGAAGATGCAGGCGGGCCTCCTCCGCGTCCTCCAGGAGAAGACCGTGCGGCCCGTCGGCGGCGCGAAGGAGGAGCCGTGCAACGCGCGCGTCATCGCGGCGACGAACCGTGATCTCGCGCAGATGGTCGCGGAGGGCACCTTCCGCGAGGACCTCTACTACCGCCTCCACGTGATCGAGGTGAAGGTGCCTCCGCTGCGGGAGCGCGCCGAAGACATCCCCGCGCTCATCGATCACTTCTTGACCCTGTTCTCCGCGCGTCACAAGCGAGAGCGCAAGTCGCTCGAGCGCGCGGCCGTGCGCCGGCTCCAGGCCTACGACTGGCCGGGCAACGTCCGGCAGCTCGAGCACGTCCTCCTCAACGCGTGGCTCTTGTCGGACGAGGACGAGATCCGAAGCGAGGACCTCGACCTCCCCGCACCGAGCGCGCGCCCCGCCGTCCCCGACGCGCGCCCGGTCGGCACCACAGGCACGATCCGCGCGCGCACGCAGGAAGAGTTCAAGGACGCGGAGAAGGAGCGCATCCTCGACGCGCTCGCGCGCTGCAACTGGAACCGCGTGCAGGCCGCGAAGATGGTCGGCATCCCGCGGCGGACGTTCTACCGGCGACTGAAGGATTACGGGATCGTGTGAGGCTCCAGGCTCCGGGCTCCAGGCTCCAGGAGCTCGGTCTCCAGACTCCAGTCTCCAGCTTTCCCGGGCTGCCCTGCGAGCGATGTCTCTCGTAAAGGCTCCAGGCTCCGGGCTCCAGGCTCCAGAGAGAGTCGAAGAGCGCGCGCCTTGCGCGCGCATCCTCCGACGCCGAGGACCGAGGACCGAGGACTGCCGCTAGCGGCGACGACGACGAGCCGCTCCGACGGCGATGCCGGCGATCGCGAGGCCGAGCAGGCTCGAGCCGTCGGCGCCCGGAACGGTGCTGCACGCGGACCTCGTGATCGTCGTCGTCGTGACGGGCGCGGCTGCCGAGTCGTCCGAAGCGCCCGCGTCGCGCGTCCGCTTCGGACGCTCCGGCGCGGCCGGCGCCACGCAGACGCGGATCCCGCGCTTCTCACCGCAGACCTCGCCGCTGTCCTCGCAGTGCGAGTCGTCCTCGCACCGGAACGCGCAGACGCCGTCGATGCACGCGTTCGAGGCGCACTCGTCGTCGTCTTCGCACCTCGCTCCCTTCGTCTTGCCGGGGTCGACGCCTTCCTCGCGCGGTGCGTAGCCGGCGGCTTCGAACGCACGCTCGACGAACGACGCCTTGTCGGCGAGATGCGTGTAGAAGTTCATCGTGTTCCGGCCGATGCAGCCCTCGGCGCGGTTCGAGCTGGAGTCCTTGCCGTTGCCTCCTCGCGAGATGACGCCGACGACGGCGCCCGTGCTCGCGAAGGCAGGTCCGCCGCTGTCGCCCGAGCACGTCGCTTCCCGGACGATGAACTCGGAGCGGCCGAGGCCGATCCGCGTGGGCTCGTCGAAGACGAGCGGACCGACCGCTTCGACCCTCACGCCGTCGCGCTTCATGCGCTTGTTCGGCGTCCTGCCCTCCTCCGTCAGGCCCCAGCCGACGGCAGTGAGCGACTCTCCCGTACGAGGCTTCTTCCCGAGCCGGATCGGAGCGACCGGCACGTCGATCGGTCGATCGAGCAAGACGAACGCGACGTCGCGATCGCAGAGCACCGGCTCGTCCTCGACGATGATCCGCTTGCCGCGCGCGGCCGCGTACTCTTCCTCGCCCATGTCCTGGATGGCGAGCCTGCCCGTGTAGACGAGGATGTCTTCGGGATCGTAGCTCTTGCCGACCGCACCGCCCGAGTACGGCGCGCCGTCGACCGTGCAGAGCGCGCCGTGATCCGTCTCCGCCACGCAGTGGCGCGCGGTGAGCACGAGGTTCGGCGCGACCATCGTGCCCGTGCACAAGCCGCCGGGCACGTTGCCGTGCAGGATCGCGAGCAAGACGACCGAGTCGTGCTCGTCGGTATCGGCCTCGCCGTTGATGATCGCCGACGACACGCCCGACGTTCGCTCGGTCCGAGCCTCGCCGACGCTGCAGCCGGCAAACACCAATGCCACCGCGCCGAGCGCGGCGCGCCCACTCCTCCCTACTCCCATGTAGGACAACATCGCAAAGGTCGCACCATGGCGCACTCGCCAAAAAGCCCAAAGATTTCAGAGCCCTCTTCCTGGCGCGGGTGGATCGGTGGTGATCCGACCGGATCGCTGGCGCTCACCCAGATTGGAAAAACGTAACCTGGACGTCCGCCGGCCCCCGCGCTTTGCTCCTGGCATGCGTACGGCGCTCTTCCTCCTCGCCTTCCTCGTCGTCGCGTGCGGACGCGAATCCAGCGCCACGAAGGGGACCGGCTCGACGGAAGCTCCCGCGACCGGCGAGCTCGCGATCGGCTCACCGGCGCCCGACTTCTCGTCGATCGCGCACGACGGAACGAAGCTCGTGCTCTCCGAGCTCCGGGGCAAGCACGTCGTCCTCTACTTCTATCCGAAGGACGAGACGCCCGGTTGCACGAAGGAAGCGTGCGCGTTCCGCGACGCGTGGAAAGAGCTCGAGGCGAAGGGCGTCGTCCTCGTCGGCGTCTCGACCGACGACCTCGAGTCCCATCGGAGGTTCGCCGAGCGACACAAGCTGCCATTTCACCTCGTGAGCGACGCGGACGGCTCGATCGCCAAGGCTTACGGCGTTCCGAACAGGATGGGCTTCCTCGGCCGGCAGACGTTCGTCATCGGCCCCGACGGCAAGCTGAAGAAAATCTATCGCTCCGTCGACGTCACGAAGCACGCGGCCGAGGTCCTGGAGGACGTGCGGTCATGAGCGACGGGAAACAGGCTGGCGCCCTCTCGGTGGTCGTCGACGGCGTCCCGCTCGCCCCCGACGAGGCGCGCGCGCTCTGGCAACGCTTCAGCGAGTGGATGGAGGAGCACCGCGGCGACCTCGCGGGTTTCGCCGCGCGCGAAGGCTTCAAGAGCGTCCATCCGACGGTCGAAGGTGGACGCCCCGTCCTCCGCGCCAGCCACACGGAAGAACAACGCCCTTACGCACCGGCGACGACGGGGAGGGGTGGATCGCGCAGCCGCCAGGGGCCCAGGCGCAGCGACCGGCCAAACGGCAGGAAGCAGCGAGAATAGCGGGGTAGAGGTCGTACCTCCCACCACAATGTACGGGCCCGAGGATTGCTAGTCCTTCGGCCGTGACCGACGACGCCTTCCAGATCATGTACGCGGCGCACACGGCGAGCTGCACGTTCCTCCTCGACGCAGAGGGCATCTGTCGTCGGATCGTGGTGACGCCGGGCAGCTCGCCGAATCTCGCCAAGAAGGGACGCGACACCCGCAGCATGGCTGCGCGGTGCGTCGGCGCCCAGTACGTCGCGTCGCTCGATCCGGCGGTCACGGGCCTCTTGGCGGAGAAGCCGCGCGTGGGCGCGTCGATGCTCTTCGCGCGCGTCGACGAGCGCGGACGCGTGTCGTTGGTCCGAACCGGCGTCGTCACGAGGCTCGAGACGTACCGCGAGGATCCGTTTGCGGAGCCGGCCCCGACGCCGAGCACGAGCGTCGAGACCTCGGCCCCGCCGTTGATGCCGTCGGAGCGAACGCGCGCGCCGCGACAGACGCTCGCGCCGCCGCCCGCTGGCTACGAGGATCCGTACGGAGAGGGGCTGAACGAGCGAACGCAACAGATCCACGCGCTCCGTCCCGCGACGCTCTTCCGTGCGCTCTCCGCGGCTGCGGCCGAGGTGCCTGCCGAGGAGCATCCCACGCTCGATCGCGCGAAGTTCGACCTCCCCGAGCATCCCACGCTCGATCGCGCGAGGTTCGACCTCCCCGAGCATCCCACGCTCGATCGCGCGAAGTTCGACCTCCCCGAGCCACGGACCGTTCGACAGGAGCGGCCGAGCACACCCGCGATCGCAGAAGCAGCTTCGCCTGCTCCCCCGCCGGACCGACCGTCCGAGAGACCCGCTCACGACGTCGGCGACACGACACGACGCTCGACCTGGCGCCCGCTTCGCCGCGATCTCGACGAAGCGCCGCCGACGATCCGACAAGGCTCCTCGAACGACGAGCACGACCTCTACGCTGCGCTCGCGCGCGGCCCGCTGCCTCGACCGAAGCCCCCGGCGCTGCGCCCGAGAAGCGACCGCGTACGGGCGTCGGCGGAGCCGAGCCTGCATGCCCTCGACCGGCTCGCGGTGCGGCGCGGAGGCCTCCGCTGACGAGCTCTCCGACGCCCCGACGGCCGAGCCCAGCTCCCCCCGCCCTCAGGAGGCCTCGAAAAGCCCGGGAAAATGGGCCGTCGAGCCAGGTGTGGGGCCCCCCATGGACATGTGGGCCGGACAATGGTACCTCGCCGCGCGTCTTTCTCCGGTTCTCGTGGGTGCCTCGATAGTTAGGCCCCACGCACCGGCTTGTCGCACGAGCCACGAGGCCCCATGTCGCTGCTCACCGTGAGCACCTCCTCGACTCTCGAATCCCTCGGTGCGTCATCTCTCGTCGCCATGTCGGAGGGAGGCGGAGTCAACGTCGATCTCGACGCAACGCTCCTCGTCCAGGTGGGGCTGTTCGTCGTCCTCCTCCTCATCCTCAAGCCGCTGCTCTTCGAGCCGATGCTCAAGCTCTTCGAGGAGCGCGAGAAGCGGATCGAGGGCACCCGGCGCGAGGCTTCCAAGGAGGACGAGCGCTCCGCGAAGGCGCTCGCCAAGTACGAGGCGATCCTCGCGAAGGCGCGCGAAGCCGGCGCCGCCGAGCGCGACAAGATCCGCGCCGAGGGCATGAAGCAGGAGGCCGAGAAGCTCGCGAAGGTCCGCGCGCAGACGGCCGCCACCGTCGAGCAAGGCCGCGCCGCCATCGCGGCCGAGGCGCAGAAGGCGCGCGAAGCCCTCGCCCAAGAGGCCGTGGCGCTCGGCCGTGTGATCGCGGGCCGGGTCCTCGGACGTGAGGTGTCGTCGTGAAGTCGGTCGTAGAGTTCGTCCGTAACAAGGCTCGCACGCTGGTCGCCATCGGCCTCGTCGTGTCGTTCGTCTTCCTCGCCCGCGCGGCGACGGCGCAGTCGCACGCCGAATCGCAGGCGGAGCACGCCGCCTCCGCGGAGTCGAAGGAGCAGGCGGCGGGGCATCACGGGCCGGAGCCCATCAACTGGACCGACTTCTCGGACAAGCGGCGTCCCGCCTTCGTCGGGATGCTGATCAACTTCGCCTTGCTGGTCGGCCTCTACTACACGCTCGGCAAGAAGGCCGTCACCGAGGGCCTCAAGCAGCGTCGGATCGACATCGGCAAGGACATCGAAGACGCGCGCAAGATGCTCCAGGAGGCCAAGGAGCGCGCGAAGAAGTACCAGGCCGATCTCAAGAACGCCGACACCGACGCCGAGACGGCGAAGGCTGCGCTCATCGCAGCGGGCAAGGGCGAGGTGGAGGCGATGCTCGCCGAGGCGGACGAGCGGGCCGAGCGCATGAAGCGCGACGCCGAGCGCCTCATCGAGCAGGAGCGCAAGCAGGTCCAGCACGATCTGCTGCTCGAGACCATCGAGCTCTCCGTGGCGGAGGCCGAGAAGATCCTCCAGAAGAGCGCGACGCCCGAGGATCACACCCGTCTCGCCGAAGAGCTCCTCGCCGAGCTCGCGAAGCTCCCCGCAGCCCCGCGCGCCAGCGCGGCACAAGGAGGTGTCGCATGATCGTCCCGGACGTCATTGCCCGCCGGTACGCCGTCGCGCTCCTCGAGCTCGGGACCGAGTCCGGTCAGCTCGACGCGCTCGTCGAAGACATCCAGCGCGCCGCGGAGGCGTACGAGACGAGCGCCGACCTCCGCAACGCGCTCGCTGCGCCGCTCGTCCCGATCGAGGCCAAGCGCGCCATCCTCGGCGAGGTCGCCGAGCGTCTCGGCGTCAGCCAGGCCGCGAAGAACACGATGCTGCTGCTCCTCGACCGCCGGCGCATCCAGGCGCTGCCCGCGATCGCGCGGCGCCTCCGCGCGATGGCGGACGAGAAACGCGGCATCCTCCGCGCGGAGGTCCTCACGGCGATGCCCCTCCCCGAGGAGTACTTCGCGAAGCTCCAGAACCAGCTCGAGCGCATCACCGGCCGCCGTATCGCGCTCGACCGCAAGCTCGACCCGAGCCTCATCTGCGGCGTCGTGGTGCGCGTCGGCGACACCGTCTACGACGGCTCGCTCCTGTCGCGCCTCCGCCAGATGAAGCAGACCATGCTGCCGAACTGAGAGCGGGCACCTTCAAGATTTTCGTTTCGTCAGAGAACAGGGAAAGACTCGACCATGCAGCTCCGCGCCGAAGAGATCTCCTCGATCATCAAAAAGCAGATCCAGACCTACGAGCGTGCCGCGCTCACCACGGAGACGGGCACCGTCCTCAGCATCGGTGACGGCATCGCGCGCATCCACGGGCTCGAGGGGGTCATGGCCGGCGAGCTGCTCGAGTTCCCCGGCGGCCTCATGGGCCTCGCGCTCAACCTCGAGGCCGACAACGTCGGTGCGGCGACGTTCGGTGATGCGACGCACGTGAAGGAAGGCGCCACCGTCAAGCGCACGAACCGCATCATGGAGGTGCCGGTCGGCGAGGCGCTCATCGGCCGCGTCGTCAACGCGCTCGGCGTGCCCCTCGACGGCAAGGGCCCGATCGAGACGCCGCACCGCCGCCGCGTCGAGCTGAAGGCGCCGGGCATCATCGCGCGCCAGCCGGTCAAGGAGCCGCTCCAGACGGGCATCAAGGCGATCGACTCCATGGTCCCGATCGGCCGCGGCCAGCGCGAGCTCATCATCGGTGACCGTCAGACCGGCAAGACCGCGGTCGCGATCGACACGATCATCAACCAGAAGGGTCAGGGCGTTTACTGCTTCTACATCGCCGTCGGCCAGAAGCAGTCCACGGTCGCCGCCGTCGTCGACAAGCTCCGGCAGCACGGCGCGATGGAGTACACGACGGTCGTCGTCGCGGGCGCGAGCGAGTCGGCGCCGCTCCAGTTCATCGCTCCGTACACCGGCTGCACGATGGCGGAGTACTTCCGCGACACCGGGCGCCACGCGCTCTGCATCTACGACGACCTCTCCAAGCAGGCCGTCGCGTACCGCCAGCTCTCGCTGCTCCTCCGCCGTCCGCCGGGGCGCGAGGCGTACCCGGGCGACGTCTTCTACATCCACTCGCGCCTCCTCGAGCGCGCGGCCAGGATGGCGGACCGCCTCGCCGTCGTTCCGAAGGGCACGACCTGGGACAAGCTCCCGCCCGACACGACGATTCACGTCGGTGAGCAGGGCCACGAGACCGCGGAGGCCGAGCTCAAGAAGAAGGGCGACGGCTACGAGATCATCAAGGACCCGATGTCGGGCGGCTCGCTGACCGCGCTGCCGATCATCGAGACGCAGGCCGGCGACGTCTCGGCGTACATCCCGACGAACGTCATCTCCATCACGGACGGCCAGATCTTCCTCGAGTCCGACCTCTTCTACTCGGGCGTCCGTCCCGCCATCAACGTCGGTATCTCCGTCAGCCGCGTCGGTGGCAACGCGCAGATCAAGGCGATGAAGTCGGTCGCCGGCTCGCTGAAGCTCGACCTCGCGCAGTACCGCGAGAAGGCGGCGTTCAGCCAGTTCGCGAGCGACCTCGACGCCGTCACCCGCGCGATGCTCGAGCGCGGCGCGCGCCTCGTCGAGATCCTCAAGCAGGGTCAGTACGCGCCGCTGCCGGTCGAGAAGCAGATCGTCCTCATCTACTCCGGCACGAAGGGCTACCTCGACAACCTCGAGATCGGAAAGCTCGCCGAGTACGAGAAGCAGCTCTACGCGTTCATCGAGTCGAAGTACCCGCAGATCTTCGAGACCATCCGGACGAAGAAGGTCCTCGACAAGGACACCGAGGAGACCCTGAAGAAGGCTCTCAAGGAGTTCGGGACCGCGTTCGGCAAGAGCTCCGACAAGAAGAAGAAGGACTGATCGGCGATGCCGTCACTCAAAGCCATTCGCAAGCGGATCTCGAGCGTCAAGGCGACGCAGAAGATCACGCGCGCGATGAAGATGGTCGCTGGCGCGCGGCTCAACCGCGCGCAGCAGCAGATCACCGCGCTCCGGCCCTACGCGATCAAGGTCCACGAGGTCCTCGAGGACGTCGCGAGCGCGATGATCGCGAAGCAGACCGACCTCGAGTTCAGCCTCGCGGAGAACTTCGAGGGTCTGCACCCGCTCCTTCATCGCCGGCCGGAGAAGAACGTCCTCTTCGTCGTCATGTCGGGCGACCGCGGCCTCTGCGGCGGCTTCAACGCGAACGTCAGCAAGGCCGCCGAGCGCGCGTGGAAGCAGAAGCAGTCCGAAGGCGTGGAGGTCGTCTTCGCCACCGTCGGCAAGAAGGGGCGTGAGTACCTCGCGCGCCGCAAGGCGGTCGTCGCCAAGGACTTCCCTCGCTTCTACGATGGCCTCGACATCAACAAGGCGGGGCGCATCGCCGATTACGTCGTCCAGAAATTCGTGAAGGGCGAGGTCGACGCCGTCTACCTCGTCTACAACGAGTTCAAGAGCCCGATGACGCAGAAGCCGACGGTCGAGGCTCTGCTTCCTCCGCCGGAGCGTCCTGCTCCGAAGGACGGCGTCGCCCCGACGTTCGGCTTCGAGCCGAACGAGCGCGCGGTCCTCGAGCGGCTCGTCCCGATGTACGTCGAGATCTCGATCTATCGAGCCCTGCTCGAGACCCAGGCCGGCTTCTTCGGCGCCCAGATGACGGCCATGGACTCCGCGACGCGCAACGCGAAGGAGATGATCTCGCGGCTGTCGCTCCAGTACAACCGCGCGCGCCAGGCCGCGATCACGAAGGAGCTGATGGAGATCATCGGCGGCGCCGAGGCCCTCAAGGATTGAGGGCGGCGCGCAGGCACGGCGACGCGGGCCGCGCACGGCGCTCCGCGTCGTCCGTGCGATCGCGCGCGTATCCCGGTAGGGTTGACACGCGGGGGGCGCATCCCCGAGCGTAGGGCGATGTTCCGGATCCGCTCTGCCCTGCCTCTCGTCGCCACCGCGGTCGCGATCGTGACCGCGAGCTGTGGTCCCAAGCAGTCAACGGTCGGGGAGGCCGTTCGCCCCAAGGAGATGAGCGCCGGCGACGCGCTCCGCGGCGACGGAGCGACGACCGAGTGCACACCGAGCGACGACGATCGCACGCTGATCGTCGACCTCCGAACCGAGGATCGGAAGGACATCGAGACGATGCTCCGACAGGGGAAGGTCCCCGTCGTGAGCTACGACTGCAAGGAGCTCAAGCTCCTCCGGCGCTGCTCGCTCGAGGCGAGGTTCGAGTACCTCGGCGCGAGCCCCCGCAAGAACGTCCGGAGCATCGAGAGCGTCGACGCCATCGCGGCGGAGGTGCCGCTCGCGAGCGCCAACCTGAAGGCGAGCGTCCGCGCGGGCCGCAAGGTCGACATCGCGCTCGCCGAGGTCGGGACGCGCGCGTCCACCTTCGAGCTCGTCGCGAAGCAGGAGCTCAAAGGCATCGAGCCGAGCGACTGTGAGTCGGCGACGCACTTCGTGCGTGCGGTCGACATCGGCGCGTTCGCGATCGCGCAGCGCACGAGCGGAGAGGCCGCCGCGGCGGCCGCCATCTTCAGCGCCGGCGCGGGCGGCGACAGCAGGTCGTCGCTGTCGTCGCTGGCCAGCGAAGGGAAGCTCGACTCGTGCGAGACCGCGAAGGAGTCCGACCAGGACGCGCCCGAGGGATGCCGCGTCCCGCTGCGCGTCCACCTCCGCAGGATCGCGGCCGACGCGAAGGAGAAGGAAGCGAAGGAGCAGGAGCGCGCGAAAGCCCAGGAGCACGGCAAGGGCGCCGACAGCCCCTTCGCGATCAAGAGCGAGCCGCCCTGCCCGGAGGGGAAGGTCCGCGCGGAGGGCGGGAGCTGCGTCACCCCGTCTCCGAACATCCGCTACCAGTGCCGGCCGAACGACGTCGAGGAGTGCAAGACCCAGTGCGACAAGGGTCACATGGGGAGCTGCGAGCGCTACGGCGCGCTCCTCCTCTTCGGGCCGCCGCCGAAGCCGGGCGAGCCGCCGAAGACGGAGCGTGATCCGAACGCCGCGATCGCCGTGCTCGAGAAGGCGTGCAACACGAAGAATCGCGACGCCGAGCCGAAGGGTTGCGATCTTCTCGCCCAGGCGTACTCGCTTGCGCTCTTTTCGCCGCCGAAGCCCGGCGAGCCTCCGAAGCCGCCTCCGAGCGAGGCGGAGAGGAAGGCTGCCTTCGACAAGGGCCTCGCGGTCCTCGACTTCGCGTGCAAGCGGCTCAACGCGAACAGCTGTTACAACCTCGGCGCGATGTACGATCGCGGCCTCGTGCCGATCGTGCAGGGCGACTCGGACCGCGCCGTCCACTACTACAAGCGCGCCTGCTCGCTCGGGTCGTCGGGCGCCTGCCTCACCGCCGCGCGCCTCTACATCGAGGGCAAGAAGAGGCCCGACGGGAGCGACGCGTTCAAGAAGAACCCGCCGGAGGGGCTCGAGATCCTCGACAAGGCCTGCCAGCAGAACTCGTCTCCGGCCTGCAGCCAGCTCGCGACGTACCTCACGACCGACAAGTACAAGGTGAAGGACGTCAAGCGCGCGGCGTCCCTCTTCCAGTCGCTCTGCGAGCGCAAGAACCTCGGCGCGTGCGCCGAGTACGCGCTCCTCCAGGTGACGGGAGAGGGCGGCGTGAAGGCCGACCCGAAGGCCGCTCGCGAGACGCTCGAGCAGCTCTGCTACGACAGCAGGGTCGCCGCAGCCTGCTACGGCGTCGGCCTCTTGAAGGAGACGGGCGCCGCCGGCGTGGCGGAGGACAAGGTCAAGTCGCTCGAGTACTACAAGCAGTACGCGTACGTGAAGGACGCGGCGGCGCGCGCGGCCAAGCTGCTCGAGACCGCGCCGAAAGGCATCACGAAGAACGAAGCCGAGGCCGCCGAGCTCTACGGGCGCGCTTGCTACCAGGCGACGAACTCGGACGTGACCGTCTGCAAGAAGGCCGGCGCGTACTTCGAGAAGTCGGAGCCGGGCAAGGCGCGCTCCTACTACAACGAGGCCTGCAAGCTCGGCGACAAAGCGTCTTGCGACAAGGTGAAGACGCTCGTCCCGCGGCCTCCGCCGGGCGCCAAGCCGCCTCCGCCGCCCCCTGCGAAGACCGGCTGAGCGATCTCGCACACTGTGCCGCTCATGCAGAAGCCCCGAGCTCCTGTGGCTTGTCCAGCGGCAGCCTCGGGGCTACCGTGGCTCGCCATGAATACTCGCCTCTTCACCGCTGTCGTCCTCGTCATGTGCTCCGGACTCGTCGCCTGCGGCGGCGGGAAGGGGCCTTCGTCGCCCGAGAGCAACGCCGGAATCGTCGAGACGTCGTCGTCGGCGGAAGAAGACATGCCGCCGCCTCCGAGCGAGTCGAACGCCGAAGCGGCGGCCGCCCCTGCCGTCGAGGGCCCCGGCGCGGCCGGAGGAATCATCAAGCTCGCGGCGATGAAGCTCACGCCCGCGAAGAAGGGCAAGGACGACAAGCCCGTCGAGCTGAAGGAGGACGGCACGATCGTCATCGACGGCAAGACCGCGGCGCACGTGAAGGGCGACCAGGTCGACTCGGCCGGCGGCACGTCGATGGTCACGGTCGGCGTCGACGGGAGCCTCGTCGGCAACGGCGTGAAGCCCGGCTACAAGTTCGACGGCGACGAGCTCACCGGCGAGAACGGCCTCCGGCTGACCGTCGGCGACGACGGCTCGATCACCGCGTCGAAGGACGGCAAGAGCGAGGTCATCGCGACGGTCGAGAACGGCGCCGCCTCGAAGCGCGCCGCGCTCATCCTGACGGTGCTCTACGTCGACGTGCCGGCGAATCCGGGCAGCGCCGCCACGAAGGGGAAGAAGTAGTCAGGCCTCGGGCCTCAGGCCTCGGCGGAGGAGGCTCCAGCGAGAGAGGAGGCTCCAGGCTCCAGGCTCCAGGCTCCAGTGAGAGAGGCACGCGCTCACCTCGTGTCTCTCTCGTTGTCCACCGGGCTCTTGGAATTCGAGCGTCGAGTCCTCTGGAGACTGAAGGAATTCCGGTGGCAGGAGTCTGGAGACCGGAGTCTGGGGGCTGGAATTCGGAGACTGCTCTCTGGGACTGATCTCTGGGACTGATCTCTGGAGCCTGGAGCCCGAAGTCACATCGCCACTTCCGCCCCCGTGGGGCTGACGGCGTTCGCGAGATCGTGCACGGTGCCGGTCGTCTTGATGGCGATCGGCGCCGGCCACCCTCCGAGCAGGGCCAGGAGCAGAATCAGCGGCGCGATGCTCGTCCACTCGCGCGCCGTGAGATCCGGGAAGCGGCCGCCGAACGGGCGGAGGAGCTCGCTTCGCGTCCACTCCGCGTCGAGCGGGCCGAACGTCACGCGTGACACGGCCGCGAGGTGGGCCGCCGCGAGGATCACCAGCGCCGCCGCCGCGACGAGCGCGAGCGGCGCGTAGCTCGCCAGCGCGCCGAGGATGGCGAGCACCGGACCCCATGCGCCGCCGAGGCCGAGCACACCCGCTTGCGCGAGGGCGGCGATGGCGAGAGCCGTCGCCCATCCCGGCATGTGCGCGGCGACGCCGCCGAGGCGCGATGCGTCCGTCGTGCGCGCGCGCTCGTGGATCGCCGACGCGAGCAAGAGGAAGACCCCGCACGCGGCGATGCGCGTCGCGCCGAGGACGATCGCCCCCGAGAGGCCTTGCGTCGTGAGCGCGCCTGCGCCGAGCAGGACGAAGCCGGCGTGCGTCGTCGTCGCGCACGCGACGAGGCGGCGGAGGTCGCTCTGGCCGAGCGCGAGTAGAGCGCCGTAAGCGGCCGACACGGCCCCGAGCGCGACGACGACGCCGGAGGCCCACCACATGCCGTCCGAGAAGACCGCGCAACCCACCCTCAGGAACGTGCAGAGGCCGATCGTCGGAAGCGCGCCGGCGACGAGGATGCCGGCGGCAGGCGGTGCCTCGGCGAGCGCGTGTTCGAGCCAACCGTGGAACGGGAACGCGGCGAGGAAGAGGAGCGAAGCGACGAGCACCAGCACGAAGCAGACCTTCGGCAGCGACACACCGAAGAAGGTCGCGCCCTTCGCGCCGAAGGCCACGCGCGAGAGCTCCGGGAAGCTGAAGGTCGTCGCGACGCTCGTCCCGTCGGCGAGGAACGTCGGATCGGCATGGCGAGCCGCGACGACGATCGCGACCGCGAGGGCGACGATCCCGAGCGCGCCGGTGACGCCGAGCCGAAGCGCCGCCGTCCGGCGTGAGCTCCCGCCCCACGCCCGGACGAGAAGCGCTGCCGACGCGACCGCGACCGCGGCGAAGAGGAGGAACGAGAGGCCGTCCATGGCGACGAGCGCTCCCATCCAGGCGGCGTCGAGGACGAGCAGCAACGCGTGGTGAGCGCCGCTCGCGCGCGCCGACGTCCGCTCGAAGAGCACGGCAAGGAAGGCGACCGCGCTCGTCATCAACATCGACGTCACGGCGACGCCGTCCGCCCCGAGGTACAGCTCCGCGCCGAGCGGCCGTATCCAGACGACGTGCTCGACGAGCTGCAGCCCGTCGTTGCCGTCCGCACGCGACACGTCCGGGACGAACCCGCGGTGGACGTACATGGCGAGGAGCGTCTGGACGCCGAGCGCCGCGGCAGCGACGGCGCGCGAGACGCGATCGCCCCGCTCGCCGCTGGCGCGGAGGAGGAGCGCGAGGAGCGCAGCGACGAGCGGGAGGCCGACGAGCAGCGAGAGCAGGTGCGCCTCGAGCCTGCCGAGGGGGCCCGGGACCTGCGCGTGGACGCCCATCGCGACCTCGCAGTTGGTCTCGTCCGAGGTCGTGACGACGACGTGCCCGAAGAGCTGGCGCTGCTTCGACGGCTCGGGTGTCCACGTGACGCTCGCCGCCCGCGACATGCCCGGCGGGATCGTGATCGGCAAGCCGCCCTCCGCGAGCCGAGCGACGACCTGCGGCGGGGCTCGCGGATCGGACGCGTCTCCGCGGATCGTGATCCGCGACACGACGAGAGGCTCCTTGCCTTCGTTGACGATGACGATCTGGCCCGCGAACCCACTCTCCGTGCGCGAGAGCTCGATTGGTCCGCGACCGCCGTTCGACGTCTGGAGCCGAACGGTGCCGCCTCGCCGGGCATCGTCTGCGCGCGCCGTCGTCGCGAGCGTCGCGATCGCGAGCACGGCGATCGCCGACACGAGCAAGCGAAGCACGACGCGGAGAGCGTGCCGTCCCATCTCAACGCAAGAGGAAAGAGGAGATCACCACGGCCGCGAGGAGGGCCGCCATGACGAACGCCGAGACCGCGGCGACGCGATCGAGCGATCGAGCCGCGTCCATCTCGAGACCCGCCGCCGCGGCACCGGCGCGCTCCGATTCGCGCGAGCGCCCCGTCCGGCGGCGCCGCCCCACGATCCGGAGCGCGAGGTCACGGACCGCGAGCGGGACGTCCTCGATCACGTCGCGATCCATCGCGCGAACGGACCGATGGAGGAAGCCGGCGCCTCGTCCGACCATCGCGACCGCCCACGCGAGGACGGTGTACGGACGCCCGAACGACCGCAGCCACGCGGGAGCGTGCGACGACGCGCTGACCCGCCGCGCGAGCACGACCCCTCCCGCGGCGGCGGTCAAGGACAAGGCCACGGCGGCGATCGCAGCGGCGGTCGGCACCGCCATCGGTCGCGCACCGACGATGCGATACGCCAGCGGGACGAGCGCTCCGCCGAAGATGCTCGTGCCCACGCCGAGCCCCGTTCCCGCCACGATCGCGATCGACACGAGCGTGACGACGACGGCCGCGCGGCCGCGCGAGGTGCCGGGCTCGCGGGCCGAGGCGCGCACGACCGCGTCGTAGACGCGGAACGAAGCGAGAGCGACGAGCGTGGAGGTGCTCAAGAGCGCGCCGGCGACGAGCGCGGAGAACACCGCCCAACCGACCGTGCCCGTGGCCGCCGACGCGAGTGCCGACGCGACCGCATAGGCCCAACCCGCCGATGCTCCCGCGAGCGGGAAGACGCCCGCCGTCGCGGCGCACGCGAGCCCCATCGAGCGCACGGCCCGGCGCGTCTCCACGGCAGCGAGCGCCGCGGCCATCGCCATCGGTCCGACGAACGACAGGACGAGCGCCGCGCCGGGCTCACCGACGCCGACGGCGGCCACGGCGGCGGACATCGTCGCGCCGGCCGCGCAGCGGAGCGCCCTGCCCGCGTCGTCCATGCACGCGGCCTTCAGGCCGAGCAGCAGCGCCGAGCCTCCACCCAGCACGGCGACGAGGGCCCCGTCGGCGCCGGTCGGATCGACGAGGAACGCGAAGCGGAGCGCGAGGTACGGCGCAGGCAGCGCCTCGAGCACGGCCGCGGGCGCGACGACGTGGCGACGTCCCGCGAGCGCGTGGACGTGGGCGAGCGCGCCGCCGACGACGAGGAGCAGCACGATCGCGGACGCACGGAGCCCGCCGATCGTGCGGCCCGCCAGGAGCTCGCGGACGCTCACCGTCACGCCGGGCGACGCGAGCCGCGGCGCCGCGACCTGATCGTCGAGGACACGCAGGCTCGTCGTCGGACCGTACGGCGCCAAGACGTGGGTTCGACCGGCGGCGAGCGCCACGCGCGGCACGACGACGTCGCCCGACGCCGCTCCCCCTTCGACGCGCAGCGTGTAGATCCCCGGATCGACGAGGACCGTGAACGGCGACACGATCGGCTCGCCGGGGAGATCCTTGTCGTCGGACGAGACGCGCACGCCGGCGTGCGTCGTCATCGTGAGCGCCGCCTTGGGAGCGTCGACGCGCACGGGCGTCGTCACGAGGACGAAGCGAGGCGCGCCGTCGGAGTCGTAGCCGGCCGCGCCGAACGAGCCGCCGAGCGCCCAGAACAGGAACACGAAGCCGAGCAGGACGGCGACGTTGCCCGCGAGCGCCGTGACGTCGAGCGTCGCGTCGCGTCCGTGGGCGAGCCCCCACGCACCGAGCGAGAGGAGGCCGAGCCCGACCAACAGCGGCGCCATCCCCTCCCCGACGCACGCGAGCATGGCCCCCGCGGTCGAGAGCCCCGTCCACGCCAGCGTCGCCGCCGGATTCGACGCCGGTCGGACGTCGGCCGCGACGGTCGAGCCGCGACGCACGGGCGGCGACCACACCGTGTAGAGGACCGATGCGCACGCGACGAGCGCGATGACGAGCGCGAACGCGGCCGTGCGCGGATCGACCGCGAGCGCGAACGAAAGGTCGAGCTCGCCGAGTCGGACGAGCTGCGCGAGGTGCTGCACGAGCACGTGGCCGCGCGGAAGCAGCGCGAGCCGCACCGCGAGGACGACGGCGAGCGAGACCGTTCCGACCGCACACGTGATGGCGATCGTCGGGCCTGCGACGCCGGGGGCGCCGCGACGCGGCCGCGCAGAGAAAGCCGTGGCGACGGCCCAGAGGAGCGGGAGCGCGACGAGCGCAACGAGCGCCGGGACCGGCTGGAGAATCGCGAGCGAGCCGGTCGTCTCGAACATGGCTCAGCCGTGCCCGGACTGGCTCGAAGGTGGCAGGGTCGGCTTCGGCGACCTCGGGAGGGTTCCCACGCGGGCCCGATGATCTCCCGTACGGCGAGCGCAAGGCAAGCGGCCTTTCTCGGCGGCGCTCGGACGGGCTCGCGGCGTCGCCCGGACGATTCCACGCCGGCTCACACGGCGGTGTCCACGCCTCGCCCGCACAACGAGGGGCATGAAGACGACGCACTTCTCCCCGATGATCGCTCACCGCATTTCACGAGGCCTGCTGCTCTCGGCCTCCCTGGTCCTCGGGCTCGCGGCCGCCTGCCAGCTCCCGAGCTCGAACGCGGGCGACGACGGCGACCCGCAGGCCGCCGACGGAGGCGTGGCTCCGCCGAGCGCCGACGCCGGTCCGCCGCTCGAGGAAGCCGGCCCCGACGGCGGCGGCGATCCGGTCGAGCCGACCGACCCGCGCTCGAACATCTGCAACGCGCCTCCGACCGGGCCCACGTGCGGCGATGGGTGCGCGTTCGCCGACGGCAACTCCGCATGTCCTCGGCCGGCCACCGACTCGCAGGAGCGCTGCGACGACGGCAACACGGACGACGGAGACGGCTGCAGCTCGGAGTGCCTCGTCGAGCCCGGCTTCAGCTGCACGATCGCCGGCATCCCGGGCGTGTGCTGGCGCGAGCCGACCTACGCCGACCTCCGCCCGACCAGTGATCCCATCATCGAGGATCGACCCGGCATGCGCGCCGCCAGCTACCACAACGTGCATCTCGTGGTCGCCGAGCCCCTGCGCATCACGCTCACCGTCGACTCGGTGCAGCTCGGCGACTGCCCGACGGACGTGCGGGACGATCTCCCAGGCGAGGCCTTCCCGGAGCTGATCCGCATCGGCACGACGAGCAACACGTACGTCCCGCTCGACGCGACCGGCTCGGCGAACATCCCCGCCGGCGAGTACCGGCTCGTGATCCGCTCCGGCCCGACACGCCTCGGTCGCTACCAGCTACGCGCCTCGTTCGGCCCGAGCTGACGAGCAGAGCGCCGTCGATTCGGATGGTATCTCGCCGGCGAGACGCGGCAGAAGCCGAGGCTGATCGTCATGAGCCTCGATCTCCGTCCTCTCCTCGGAAGGCTCGCCGTCGGATCGGCGGCGCTCTTCGGCGCCCTCGCGACGGGGGCGGCGGCGGCGACGGGCCCGACGATGGCGATGAGGGCGGCGGCGCGCGCAACCGCCCTGCCGATCCTGCTGCGCCGACGGGGAGCATCACCGGCACCGGGAGCGTCACGGAGGGCGACGTCGTCCTCGACGCATCGAAGCTCGCGACGGGCTTCGCGTTCGTCGCGCCGAACCCCGGCTCGAACGGAATAAAGCTCATCCTCTTCTTCACGACGCAGCCGAACGCGTGCGGGCGCCTGCGGAGCAACATCCACGAGAAGGGCGAGCGCTATCCGACCACCGGTCTCGCCTCGAACGCCGGCGCGCAGATCGAGCCCGGCATCTACCAGGGTCAGACCCTCCAGCTCGCGGGCCGCGAGGACAGCTGCAGCTCGTCCGTCCAGGGTACGCGGACCGTGGCGCGCGGCACGCTCGAGATCGTCACCATCGACGACGCCCACGTCGTCGGCAAATACTCCGGCGCTCGTCCGGGCGGCGACGCATCGGCGTCCTCGTTCGACTTCGACCTGCCGCGCGACTGCACGCGCAGCGGGAACGCCCCGTGCTGCGAGCCTTGAAGCCTCCTCAGAGCAGCGGGCTCGCGTGCGGCTCGGGCCTGCTCACCGCCGCGCGTACGCGCGCTCCGAGGCGGACGAGGAAGAGGACGACGAGCGCCACGACGGTCGCGCCGAACGCCGTCTCCACGTGCGCGCCCGGGACCACCCGGCGAGACGCGGCGACCAACGCCGTCGCCACGACGAGCCCGACGACCAGACGGGTGGCGACGAACCGAACCAGCTCGCGCGGACCGAGCGCAGGCGAAACGCGACCCGCCCCGAACAACACGGCCGCCAAGAGCCAGGTCTTGAGGACGTAGAATGCCGCACCGGCGAAGAGCGCGCTGCGCGTCGGGCTCCCGGTCAGCCGAAAGCCGCCGAAGAACACGGCCACGCCGAGCGCGGCGGCGAGAAGCACGCCCGCGCGCTCGAGGAGGGCCGCGTGCGCGGGCAGCGAGGCGCTGGACGCCCGCGGGAGCTCGCCGAGCGCGACCTCGCCTACCACCGACGCTCGCATCCGGAGGATCGCCACGATCGCGGCGCAATAGACGAGGGCGAGGACCGCGAGCGCCGGGTCCCTCGCCGCCGCGAGCTGCCACGGAAGGACGCCCTGCATGCGGACGATCTCGGTGACCTCGATCGCCCCGACGTGCGCGACGACGAGCGCCATCGCCGCCACCATGACGACGGCCACCATCGCGGTGCGGGCGAGCGCTCGGAGGGACGCGAGCGCACCGCGCTCGGCCGTCACGCGCGACCAGACGAGCATCGAGGCCGCGGACACGACGAGGATGACCCCGTCCACCTCGCGCCCGACGACGTACGGCGTGAGCGCGAGCGCGGCGACGATCGCCGAGAGGATCGCCGAGAGCGCTGCATGCCGACCGCTTCCGACGAGCGCGACGAGGAGGCTCCGCGCCGTCGTGCGCCGCAAGCGCGACGCGATGCGCATCTCGAGCGCCACGAGCGAGGACGGCCCCGGCATCACGAGCAACGCGAGCACGGCGAGCGCGAGGCCCACGAGGACGAGCGCAGGAGCGTACTCGAGCGGCACGCGCTCGTTGGCGAACTCGTGGAGCGGGATCGTCTTCGCGTCCTCGATGCCCGAGTCGGCGTGCCGGATGACCATCTCGCAGGAACGTGCGGATGCAGGCAGGACGTCGGCGGTGGAGAGCACGTTCACGCCGTCGACGCTCACGATCGCGTCGCCGGGCTCGAGGCCGAAGCGGTCCGCGAGCGATCCCTTCCGCACCTGCTCGATCGGGATACCCCGCGGCGTCGGCGCGCCGGGCACGACCCCGAAGAAGTCGAGGAGCCGGCGGCCCTCCGCCGCGCGGGCCTCGGCCACGCCCGCGCGGACCGACGAGGGCGAGACGTCGAGCACGGCGCCGCGGAGGACGCCCACGAGCGGAGGCGCGCCGGGCGTCTTCGACGCGAAGGAGACCTCGACGTCGCCTCGGAACGTCGCGTGCGCGGCCCGGTCGCCGCGCCCGCAGAGCGTCTCGACGAGAGCATCGCGCACCGGCACCTCGACCAGCTCCGGCGCCTTCACGGTCCCCGAGGTCTCGAAGGTCACGCCGCGGAGAGGAGGCTCACCCGGACGGAACACCGTCCCCGTGAGCTTGACCCGCGCGCTCCGGCCCTGAGGGAACCCCGAGCCGTGGAGCTCGATCCGGTCGCCCGGCTCGACCTCGCGCGGGGCGAGGTCGGTCACCTCGACGAGTGGTGGCGCGATGGGTCGCTCGCGCCCGACGACGAACGCTACCGTCACGGCGCAGAGACACGCGCAGAGGAAGATCGCCAGCGCACGCTTCACGGAGAGCGACACGTGATCTCGTACATAGAGGACGAGCGGGAGCAGACGCGACTTTTCGGCGATCCTGCCTCGCGGGGCCGCCTGCCCTGCCCGGCGCGGGCGCGCCGACGAGCGGCAGTCGCAGGCGCCCGTGCGGTGCTAAGCTCCCGCGCCAGCCATGTCGAACCTGTACGCGGTGATCATGGCCGGCGGCGCCGGAACGCGGTTCTGGCCGGCATCGCGGTCGCTCCGGCCGAAGCAGCTCCTCGCGCTCGCGGGAAACGAGGAGACGCTCCTCGCGGCGACCGTGCGGAGGATCGCCCCTCTCGTGGGCGCCGATCGCGTCGTGATCGTCACGGGCGAGCACCTCGCCGAGGCCACCGCACGCGCCGTCCCCGACGTGCCCGCCGATCGAATCCTGCGCGAGCCGGCACCTCGGAACACGGCGCCCTGCATCGCTTGGGCGAACGCGACCATCGCGCGCCTCGACCCGGACGCCGTCGTGATGGTCCTCCCGAGCGACCACTTCGTCGCGAACGAAGACGCGTTCCGGCGCGTGCTCTCCGAGGCCGTCGCGAGCGCGTCGCGCGGGCGCGTGACGACCGTGGGCATCGTCCCGACGCGACCCGAGACGGGCTACGGATACATCGAGGTCGGCGCGCCGCTCGAGGGCGAGGCCCGCGCGGTCGTGCGCTTCGTCGAGAAGCCCGATCGCGCACGCGCGGAGGAGTTCCTGAAGGCCGGTCCGTCCCGCTACCTCTGGAACGCCGGGATGTTCTTCTTCCGCGCGCGCGACATGACCGCGCTGCTCGAGCGTCATACGCCGAGCATCGCGGCCGGCATCGCGAAGATCGACGCCGCGGCGCGCGCCGGAAACGAGGCGGCCGTCGTGAAGGAGGTCTTCCCCACGCTCGAGAGCGTCTCGATCGACGTCGGCGTGATGGAGAAGGCGGAGGGCCTGGCCGTCGTCCCCGGTGACTTCGGCTGGAACGACCTCGGGAGCTGGCAGTCCGCCTGGGAGCTCGCCCCCAAGGACGATGCCGGCAACGCGCTCGGCCCCGACGACGTCGCGATCGACGCGAAGAACAACCTCGTGCGCGCCCTCGGCGCGAAGAAGAAGACGATCGCCCTCGTCGGCGTCGAGGATCTCGTCGTCGTCGACACCGACGACGCGATCCTCGTCATCCCGCGCGAGCGCGCCCAGGACGTGCGCCTCGTCGTCGACGCGCTCAAGAAGCGCGGGCGGACCGACCTGCTCTGAAGCTCAGCCCGCGAGGAGGTGTTTGGCGATGACGAGGCGCTGGACCTCGCTCGTCCCCTCGCCGATCTCGCAGAGCTTCGCGTCGCGCAGGTGCCGCTCGACGTGGAACTCGCGCGTGTAGCCGTAGCCGCCGTGGATCTGGAGTGCCTTGTTGCACGCGCGCGAGGCCGCCTCGCTGGCGAAGAGCTTCGCCATCGACGCCTCCTTCGTGAAGGGACGGCCCTGATCGGCGAGCCACGCGGCGCGGTACGTGAGGAGCTGCGCGGCATCGAGCTCCGTCTTCATGTCCGCCAGCATCCACTGGATGGCCTGGAAGTCCGCGATGGGCTTGCCGAACTGCTTCCGGTCCTTCGCGTACGCGATCGCCATCTCGAGCGCGCCGAAGCCGAGCCCGAGCGCCATCGCGGCGATCGAGATGCGCCCGCGGTCGAGGATCTTCATCGTGTCGATGAAGCCGTGATCGACCTCGCCGAGCCGCTGCTCGTCGGAGACGACGACGTCCTCGAGCGTCAGCTCGGCCGTGTCGCTCGACCGGCAGCCGAGCTTCTCGAGGTGCTTCGACGCGGTGAAGCCCTTGGTGCCGTGCTCGACGATGAACGCCGTGATGCCCTTCTGCTTGGGCACGTCGGGGTTCGTGCGTGCGAGCACCACGCAGAAGCCGCCGACGCTGCCCTGCGTGATGAACATCTTCGTGCCGTTGAGGACCCACTTGTCCCCGTCACGGCGCGCGGTCGTGCGGAGGCCCGCCGAGTCGCTGCCGCTGCCCGGCTCCGTCAGGGCCCAGGCCGCGAGCCACTCGCCGCGCGCGGCCTTGGGCAGGTACTTCTTCTTCTGCGCCTCGGTGCCGAACGCGAGGATGTGTCCCGTCCCGAGCCCGTTGTGCGACGCGACGGTGAGCGCCAGCGATCCGTCGCACCGAGCGATCTCCTCGACGCAGATCGCGTAGCTCAGCATGTCCATGCCCGAGCCGCCGTACTCCTCCGGGATGCGGATCCCGAGCAGGCCGAGCTCTGCAAGCCTCGGAACGATCTCCTTCGGGAACCGCTCCTCTTCGTCCCACTGACGTGCGCGCGGAAGGACCTCCGTGCGCGCGAACTCGCGCACGGTCTTTCGGAGGAGCTCGTGGTGCTCGGAGAGCTGGAAATCCATGGGGCTCCCGGTTCTAGGTGCCGACCGCGCGCGCCGTCAACCCTGCCATGGCACACCTCCGCCGTTCAGCGGACGTTGATGCAGGCCGTGCCCCCCGCGCCGAGACCGCTGACGGGCTTGCAGTGGAAGCGCGTCGGGCAGCGATCGCCGGGGCCGCACGGCCGCGAGCAGTACTGTCGCGGGACCCCCGTGAGGGTCGCGTCCGTGATGCAGATGCCCGTGGCGCAGTCGTCCCCGGTCGTGCAAGGCCCACCGATGTCGCTCGGAGGCTTCTGCTTCGAGCCGCGCTTGGCCGGCTTCGGCGTGGGGTTCGACGCGCCTGCCGCGGCCTTCTCCGCGGCCTCGATCTCCGAGACGCGCGTGAATGCCTCCTCCATCAGCCAGGCGTACGTGTCGACCCTCGTGTAGACGTTGTGCACGTCCGGCCCCTCGCAGCTCGGCCCGCCGCGAGACACGACGCCGAGGACCTCGCCCGTATCCTGGTCGATGGCCGGGCCGCCCGCGTAGCCCTGACACGTCGCCTCCCCGACCGTGAACTCCGCGGCCGACACGGAGAGGACGGGCACGTACTCCCGCAGCCGCTTCTGCCCGGCCGGGTCGTCGTCGTCCGGCCGGGCGAAGCCGACGGCTCGGACGCGATCGCCCACGGCCGGCCCCCGCGTCCGGAGCGGCAGAGGCTTCGCCGACGTGATGGGCTCGTCGAGGACGATGACGGCGATGTCCGCATCGCAGAGCGTGACGCCGCTCGGCGCGACGACGTCGATCCCGGTCGCGACCTTCCGCGCCGAGATCACGTCTTCGCCGACGAGCACCTCGAGATCGCTCGGCGGTCGCTCCGAGAGGATCTGCACGCCCGACGGAGGACAGACCACGGACGTCACCGTCCGCGTCACGCAGTGGCGCGCCGTGAGCACGAGGCGAGGAGAGATGATCGTGCCCGAGCAGAGCTCGTCTCCTGCGATCCGGATCGCGACCACCGCGGGATCGCGCCCGCGGTCCGGCACGCCGCTCACGATCTCGACGCGATGGGCGACGGGCTTGCCGGCGCCCGCGTCGGCGGCGCTCCCGTCGTCTTCGTCGATCGTTCGTTCGAGCTCGGTACGAGCCTCGACGACGTCGGCGGGCGAGCACGCTACGAACCCCAGCGCGAGCACGACGGCTGGAGAGAGACGACGAAACATGACGGCACCTCCTTGCGACGAGCCGCACGAGAGCCATCGCCATGCCCGCGCCGCGCGCGCGACATCGCAGGCTTTTTCGCCCGTGACCCCATGGCCCGGCCACTTCGCGCCTGGCCCGGGCCGGATGCGGCGTCACGCCGTCAGAAGCCGCGGTCCTTCGGCGGCGCCGAGCCCGTGGGGGTCACGCTCGGCTCGGTCGGCTTCGCGCTCGAGGAGGCCGACGGCGGCGGCGTGGACTGCCGAACGGGCGCCGGCTCGGGCGCCTTCGGGATCGGTGCCGAGGAGAGCGTCACCGGCGGCGCCGCCACGCTCGTCGACTCGACGGCCTCGGCAGGAGGCGGCGGAGGGATGCTGTCGCGCGCGTTTTCCTCGTTCGCGGGCGGAGGGCTCGTCGTGGCCGCGAGGGATGCCGCCGACGCCGTCGGAGCGCCCTCCGTTAGGCGAGCCAGCGTGAGGTTGACGCCGAGGAGCACCACGAGAGCGAGGCCGATCGTCAGGCCGGCTCCCACCACACCGGCCTTGAGCATCTGCCACGACGGCTGCGAAGCCGGCCGGCGCTGGCCCGGGAGGCCCGGGACCTCGATCCTGTCCACGGTCGTCTTCTGATCCGCGTCGTCGTCGACCGCGACGCCCAGCGCGCGCAGCTTCTCGGAGAGCTCCTGCTCGAGCAGGCTCGCCTCGTCGAGCTCTGCTCGGACGCGCGCGAGCGCAGCGCGGAGCGAGCGGGTCTGCCGTGCGAGCTCCTCGAGCCGTTCCGTGGGCGCTTCCATCTTCGTCAGGGTACCGACGACGCAGGTGCCGTCCATGGGTGCGGTGGCGGTGTCGTCGGGTGGCTGCCGCACAATAACGCAGCACGACGTCCGCGCGAGGTGTAACCGTTCGTTCGCGCATGCAACGCCTCGTCGTGTGCTCGCTCGTTCGAGGTGCCCCGAAAAAGTCGAGCGGTGGAGGGATTTTCGCGGGTACGGCAGTTGCGACGAGCCCCTCGCTTGCGCCCGTCGGCCTTCTTTCTCTCCGCTTGCCTTCTGCTTCCGGTCGCCGGGAGCGCCCACGCGAACGGCATCCTCGCCGACCGGACGGCTGCCCCGCCCTCCGCGGTCGACGTCCAGGCGGCGGTCGCGGTGACCCCGTTCGGCACGACGCGGTGGAGCCGCATCACGCTCGAGGGCCACGCGCGGGTGATGTGGCTCGTCCCCGCGCGACCGGGCGCGGCCGTCGACTGGTCGTCCGACGCCTGGCTCGACGCGCTCGAGGACGCCACCGCGCCCCGCGTCCTCCGTCCGACCTCCCCGGCGCCGAGCTGCGATCTGCCGAGGTACGGGAGCGTCGAGCGCGTGCCTCTCTGGGGCGGGGTCGGCACGAAGCTCGCGCCCAAAGAGATCACCGTCGCGACCAGCGAGGCTTCGCTCCGCGAGCATGCCGGGCAGCGCGGCTTCGTCGTGCCTCCGGACCTCGATGCCCGCATCTCGTCGCTCTATTCGCGCGGCTGGGTGCTCCTCTCGGTCGAGCTCGACGCGCACGGCGCCGTCACGACGTCGCCGACGATCCGCGTGAGCGACGACGGGAGCGCGGCGCTGCCGTTCGCGCTGACGGGCGGCACCTTCGCGGACACGCGCCTGACCGTCTTCACGCTCACGAACGGCCCGGCGACGATCACGGGCGCCGCCGAGCTCGACGCGACGACGCTCACGTGGCGCGCCGAAGGCAGCGACTACCGCGAGCGGAGGCGAGCCATGCTCGATCGCCACCGTTGGATCCGCGAGTCGTCGACGCGCGAGGCCTTGTTCGCCGGCGTCAGCCTCCCCGGGGAGCCGAGCGTCGCCCCCGCGATGCGAACGTACTTCGAGGCGGTCGCCGCGTCCGGCAGCGGCGCGTGCGTCGAAGCGGCCCGAGCGGCGGCCAAGAGCACGGGGGTCGTCGCTCGGACCTGCGCGCCGGGCGCCGCCGCGCGCGTGCCCGGCGGCTCGGCGTGCACGCCTTCGACCGCAGGGATCGATGCCAGCGCGTTCGCGTGCGGAAACGCCGACGATCTCGCGCTCGCGCTGGCAGGGACCGCCCCCGAGGACGTCTTCGTGACCCGCTTCGCGGGGCGCGTCCCTCGCGGGGCGACGGGCGAGGACGCCGAGCTCTCGACGAGCGACTCCTCGCTTCCGAGCGTACTCACCGCCGGCGCTTGGGAGCGATGCCCGCCCCCGTCTCCCGAGCCGACGCCACCGCCTGCCTCGAGGGCGCCGCCGTTCACCGGCGGGGGTCGGGCGACCTGGATCCCGCCCGCCGTGGAGAAGGAGGAAGAGACGAGCAGCAGCGAGGGCTGCGGCGGCGGCATCGCGTACCTCTTCTACGAGGACACGTCCTACGAGGAGGACGAGTCCGCCGAAGGCTGCTCGTCGTCGACGGGCTCGAGCGACGAAGACGAGGAGTACGAAGAGGACGCGGAAGAGGGCGACGACTCGGCGGACGAGAGCGACTCGGACGACGGCTCGTACGACGGCGACTTCGGCTCCGACGACGGGGCCTACGAAGGCGATACGGAGTGGTGGGGGGAGTCGGCCTCGACCGCGAGCAAAGCGGCGCGCAAGACGAAGCTCGCCAAAGTCGGAACGAGGAAGCGCGTCGAGAAACGTCGCGAGAGCCCGGTCTCCCGCGTGGCGCTCCTCCTCGGGGCGCTCGTCCTCCCGCTCCGCCGCCGGCGGAGGCTCGACGACCATCCTCCGATCTACTGAAGAGCGGCGCTCAGACGTCGCTGCGCTCGAACTTCGGCAGCGCGAGCGCCAGCGCGAGCACCGCGGACGCGGCCACGATGGCGAGGTCGAGCCAGACGGGGACGACGAAGCTCCCCCACGTCACCTTCGGGGCGAGCGCGCCCTGGCCGGCCGCGTCGAGGACGGCGTGGCGGAGCGGCGCGACGGCGTACGTCAGCGGATCGAACCGCGTCAGCGCCTCGAGCCAGCTCGGGAGACCCTGCAGCGGGTAGAGCGCGCCCGACGCGAAGAACATCGGGAACAACACCACCTGCATGACGGCCATGAACGCCTGGATGCTCTTCATGCGCGTCGCGATCGCCACGCCGAACGCGGTGAGCGAGAACGAGATCAACGGCAGCTCGAGCAAGAGCGTGCCCACGAGCCGCGGCGTGATCGTGACGCCGCCGATCCAGCCGATGACGACCATGGCGAGGCCCTGCACGGTGCCCGCGGTCATGCCGCCGAGGCATTTGCCGACGAGGATCGCGCTTCGCCGCACGGGCGCGACCATCATCTCGCGCATGAACCCGAGCTCGCGGTCCCAGACGATGCTGCCCGCCGAGAAGAAGCACGTGAAGAGCACGGTCATCGACATCACGCCCGGGAAGAGGAACGTGCGGAACGGAACGCCGTGCGTGGTCGGGACCATCGCCGAGATGCCGGTCCCCATGACGAACAGGTAGAGCACCGGCTGGACGACCCCGGCGATGAGGCGCGGTCGGTCCTTGACGAACCGCAAGAGCTCGCGGTGCCAGACGACCTTGATCGTCCGCAGGCTGCTCGTGAGCCCCCGATTCGTGACGTGGCGCGACGCCTGCCTGCTCACCGCCGCGGCCGACATCGATCACAACCTCCCGCGCGCGAACGGCGCGGCCTTCTCCGCGGCCGTCGCCTCCGCATCGCGGATCGTCGTGCCCGTGAACGCCAGGAACACGTCGTCGAGCGTGGGCCTCGCGACGCTGGCCGAGCGGATCGGCACGGGCAGCTCGGCGAAGAGCCGAGGGAGGAAGTCCTCGCCCGCGGGGACGCCGAACGTCACGGCGCCGTCGAGGATCTTCGCATCGATCTGGAGCGTCTCGCGCAGCGCCACGATCGCGGCCTCGTCGTCCGCGGTACGGATCTGGATGCGGTCCTTGCCCACCATCGCCTTGAGCTTCGACGGCTCGTCGAGCGCGACGAGCTTGCCCGAGTCCATGATGGCGATGCGGTCGCAGTTCTCCGCCTCGTCCATGTAGTGGGTCGTCAAGAAGATGGTGATGTCGTGCTCCTGCTTGAGCTCGCGGATGTAGCCCCAGATCGTGCTGCGCGTCTGCGGGTCGAGGCCGATCGTCGGCTCGTCGAGGAACAGCACGCTCGGTGCGTGCACGAGCCCGCGGGCGATCTCCAGCCGCCGCTTCATCCCGCCGGAGAACGTCGAGACGATGCCGTCTCGGCGATCCCAGAGACCGACCATGCGCATGACCTGCTCGATGCGCGCCGGAAGGATCGCCGAGTCGACGCCGTAGAGCTCGCCGTGGAAGCGGAGGTTCTGGTACGCGGTCAGGTAGTCGTCGAGCGTCGTCTCCTGGAAGACGAGGCCGATGTTCGCCCGCACGGCGTCGCGCTCGCGGACGACGTCGTGACCGGCGACCATCGCCGTGCCGGCCGTCGGCTGCGCGAGCGTGCAGAGGATCTTGATCGTCGTCGACTTGCCGGCGCCGTTCGGGCCGAGGAACCCGAAGACCTCGCCGCGCGCGACCTCGAAGTCGATCCCGCGGACCGCATGGACGTCGCCGTAGCGCTTCTCGAGCCCCCGGACGACGACGGCGGAGCTCATCGGATGCGGATCAGGCGCGCGCGTGGACGTTCGCCTTCACCCATTCGATGATCGTCTCGAGCGACGTGCCCGGCGTGAAGATGCCCTTCACCCCGGCGGCGCGGAGCCGCTCCATGTCGCTCTCGGGGATGATCCCGCCGCCGAAGACGACGACGTCCGATGCGCCCTTCGCGGCGAGCGCGTCGATGACCGCCGGGAAGAGCGTGTTGTGCGCGCCGCTCATGATCGAGAGCCCGACGCCGTCGACGTCCTCCTGGATCGCCGCGTTGGCGATCATCTCCGGCGTCTGGTGCAGCCCGGTGTAGATGACCTCGAAGCCCGCGTCCCGGAGAGCGCGCGCGACGACCTTCGCGCCCCGATCGTGCCCGTCGAGCCCGGGCTTGGCGACGAGGATACGGACCTTGCGTGCGGCAGCTTCGGACATGGTGACGCGTTATCGTCCGCGACCGGGGACCTGTCAAATCGGCCGTGACGCGTGGGCCCCCGTCGCCCCGGCGGCCGGCCGGCGGCGGCCGGCGCACGGAAAAGGGCCCCCAGGCTCTGCTTTTCCCGGACGGACCGCGTCAGCGCTTCTTCCGGGCGCGCGCGACCGTACCCCGCTCGGGGGTCGGAACGAGGCTCGTCGAACAGCGCGGATGGGGCGCGCGGGCGGCCTCGTCGGCGATGGGACGCTCGACCCAACACGGATCGTCGAACAGGGCGACCGGTCCCTTCCTGTCGTCGGACAGGCGCGACAGGATCGCGCCGTCCTCGTCGGGATCGAGCACGCGCGTCGCGATCTTCGGGAGCGGCGATTTGTTCTCGGCGTGGTCGTTGTCGGTCCACGTGAGGTGGAACGACCAGTCGAGGCGAGGCGTCTCGCCGAACGAGAACGACAGGTCCGCGAGCACGCCGAGCCGCGTCCAGCCATTCACGCAGACGAGCCGTCGGTTCTCTCGCAAGACGGGGAACATCGGGGGCTTCCACGACTCGCCCTGGTTCGAGACGAGGTTCCCGATCGAGGCGAAGATCGGCACCCTCCGCCCGTCCTTCGTGCGATGCACGACGACCGGCGAGGCGACGTGCGGATGGTGGATGACGACCGCGGCGGCGCCGGCCTCGGCCGCCTGACGAGCGACGCGCATCACGGCGGGCGTCTGCCGGACGTACTCCTCGCCTCCGTGGAAGATCGCGATCGTCGCGTCGCACGTCGAGGTCGCTCGCTTCACGGCGGCGGCGACGGCTCGGCGGCCCGCCGCGTCCTCGCGCGCGATCGCGAGGCGGCTCGTCTTCGCGCAGCCGCCCTGCGCGTTCACGAACGTCGTCCACGCCACGGCGCAGACGCGCTTGCCGTCACGCTCCACGAGCGTGCGCGGCGCCCACGGGTCCGAGCCCATGTCGCCGCCGACGGCGATCAGCCCTGCCTTGCTCGCCGTCGCGAGGGTGGTCTCGACGCCCTCGTGGCCGAGGTCGCATGCGTGGTTGTTCGCGACGGTGACGGCGTTGATCCCCGTCGCCGGCAGCGACGCGAGCCAGGCAGGAGGCGCCGCGTAGGCGAGGCGGAAGGCCTTCTTGTCGAGCTCGCCGGTCGCCGCCTCGTAGTTGGCGACGACCGCGTCCGCCTCGGAGAAGAGCGGCGCGAGCGGCGCGAGCGCGTCGACGATCGCGCTCGGCGACACGAGGCTCGGTCGATGAGGGATGAGATCGCCGCCGACGAGCACGCGCAGCGGCCGCGAGGACGAGGGCGCCGACGGGGCGACGGGCTCCGCGCGTTTCACGACGGCGGCCGCGACGGTCGTGGAGCTCTCCGCCGTCGCGCTCGCCGCCGCCGACGTGTCCGATGCGCTCGGCGCACAGCCGGCGACGGCCAGCATGGCGAGCACGATCCGCAACACCTGGGACATGTAAGCAAATGTCCCACCCGAAGCGGACGATGGCCCAATTTCCGGCGGTCGCGGCGGGGGGCGGCGCGGATCGAGGCCGCGCCGCGATCCCTGGGAAATTCAGGGCTTGGACGCGGGCGTGCTCGCCGGCCGCTTCGCGGGGACCGCCGCGCCGTCACGTTTGAAGGCGACGACCTTGTACGTCGGCTGGGGGCGGTCGATCGCCCACGACCGACCTTCCATGGTGAAAGCGAGCGCGACGCCGTTCGGGGCGAGTCGAACCGCCGACACGGTCGTGAACCCGCTCCCCTTCCCGAGCTCGATCTTCCCGAGCTTCGTGTCCTTGCCCTCCGCGGAGTGCAGGACCGCGAGCGCGCCGATGGCGTCGGAGAGGAGCGCGGGGGTCTCGGGCCGACTCTCCGCGAAGCGATACGCGGAGAACTCGACCGCCTTCGGTGCGTCGACGAGCAACGTGTGGATGGCCGCGCCGATGACGTGCTCGACGCTCGGAGCACGCGGCCGACCGAGGAGCCGCTGGAGATCGCCCGACGCGGCGTTCGCATCCAGCTCGGCCTGCGTACGGAGCTCCGGACGCATCTCGAGCGCACGTCGCGCCGCGCCGACGGCGATGGCGTGGAGGACCGCGCTGGTCGTCGGGTCGTACGTCGCCGGCGCGGGCTCGTCCGCGAGCGGCCAGGGCTCGCCGCCGGCCGCGTGGACGACGGCGCCGCGCGCACGGAGCGGGACGCCGTGATCCGGGCCGACGTAGACGAGCGCCACGCCGTTACGAGCGGCAGGCAAGCGCGCGAGCACTTGCCGCACGTGCTCGACCTTGGCGTCTTCGAGCTTGCCGTTGTCCGCGAAGAGCACGCCCCACTCGCTCAGCATCTTCTTGCGCGCGCCCTGCAGCGCGAGGCGATCGGCAGCGTCGACGAGCCGCGTGACGCCGTCGGGCAGCATGTCGACGAGCAGGATCTGCGCTTGCGCGCGGAGGGCGGCGATCGAGTCGGGGACGGATCCGTCGCCTTTCAGCCATCGCGCGTTCTGCTCGAGGTGATCGCGAAGGGCCTTCGAGCAATCCTCGTACGTGGCGGGCGGGATCCCCGCGCTCGGATCGTGCGCGGTGGCCGTCGGCTTGCCCGCGTTCGCGATCGTGCCGTCGAGCCATGCGTAGATCGACACCAGCTCCTGAATCGCGCGCGGCTCGTGATCGAGACCGCCCACGTAGCGCTGGTAGACGGCGTCCGCGCGAGCGAGCAGCGCCTTGACGGTGGCGAGCGTGAGGATCGGGCGCGAGGGCGCCGAGGCGCCGCCGAACACGAGCTCCTTCAGGAAGACGCCGCGCTGCTCCGTGAAGGCGACGCGAGACACGGCCTCGGTGAGGACCTCGATCGACTCTTCGGGCGACAGATCCGTTCGAGCGACGAGCGCGCGGACGCGCTGCGCGTTCTCGGCCTTCGCGCTCGCGACGAAGTCCCTGATCTGACCTCGCTCGCTCGACGTGAGCGCTGCGTTCGCGGGGCTCGTCCCGAGGAGCAGCACGGCTCCGAGGAGCACGTGCCAGAGAGAAGCTCGAAGCCTCGGGGCCACGGCCCCGACCACTCCGCGGGGTCGCGCCGCGTGCGTCTCTTGTCCTTTCCTCATGACGAGAACGTACCCGGATCGCCGGTGGATGGTCGTTCGGATCGACGTCGATCGACGCTCCACGACGACGCCCCGGCCCCACCCGCTCGGAGGCCCGCAAATTCCGCTGTGGATGTACGTTCCGCCGCCGTCTGCGCACGGACTTGCGCACTCCGAGGGGCGGCGCTCGCTTTGCACTCGGCGGGGCATGCTCTCGCGCGTGCTCTGCTCGTTGCTCGTCCTCGGCTCCGTCGCCGCCTGCTGGGGCGGCAGCGACGCGACGGCGAACGAGGAGGCGGCTCCGGAGGCTCGCGACGACGAGGTCGTCGAGCGAGCCGCGAAGACGACGCCCCCGCCCGCCGATCCCGAGCCGCAGCCGGACGCGAGCGAGGACGATGCCGAAGCCGAGCTAGAGGTCCGATCGCTCGCGAACATCGGCGACAGCATCTCGCAGGGCTTCGACGCCGACGACAGCGAGCCGATCGATCTCAACGCCATCGCCCAGGGCAAGGCCTCGTCGATCTTCCACGACAACCCGAGCTTGAGCTGGGTGCAGGGCACCGACGAGCGCGTCGGCTCCGTCGCCTCCCATTACCGCGCGCTCGACCCGAGCCTGATCGTGACGCCGCTCTCACGCTCGGGCGCCGAGCTCGTCGGAAAGTCGAGCAGCCTGCCGAACCTGGAGAAGCAGGCTCGGGCGATCGCCACGAAGAAGGTCGCGCCGGATCTCGTCTACGTGCTCCTCGGCGGCAACGACGTCTGCAACCGCGCGCGCTCGACGACGTCCGACGCCACGGCGACGATGTACGGCGTCGACGAGTGGCGCGCCGCCGTCGTGCGCGGTCTCGTCGCGCTGGAGGAGGTGCTCCCTGCGGGCGCCACCGTCCGCTTCGTCAGCATGCCGCGCGTCGACCTGCTCTACGACACGCTCGCGAGCGCGGAGGTGCCCGTCGTGTACGACTCGCCGCTCGGGAAGGTGAAGGCGACCGCGACGTGCAAGGACCTGTGGACGGTCACCGCCGCGAACGGCTCCGGCATCTGCAGGATCGTGACGACCGAGACGTCGGCCGCGAAGCGCAAAGCGATCGGCCGGCGCATCGACGAGTACAACGAGGCGCTCGCCGAGGAGGTCCGCCGCTTCGCCAGCGACGCGACGCGGAACCCGAAGGGGATCCGCTTCCAGTCGGACTGGCACGGCTCGCTCGACGCGGGCGGCCCGAAGAACCTGTCGGGCGGCACGTTCGTCTACGAGCCGAAGCACGTCAGCAAGCTCGACTGCTTCCACCCGAGCATCGAGGGCCAGCGCGCGCTCGCGGATTTGGTGCTGCGGAAGGCGAAGTGGCGCTGAGCGGCCTAGGGCCGCGCAGCGCCAGTCCTCGGTCCTCAGCTTCGGGTCCTCGTCCTCGGCACGGCTGCACCATCACCGTGGCCTCGTGTTGCGAAGCACCGTCATGAGGGCGTGCCCAGCCCGCAACGAGCGTCGGCTCGTGCAAGGCGCACGACCACGAGCTCGCGAGGCACGACGACGCCACGAGCGTGCAAGGCCCGGTCGTGCCGTCACGACCGAAAGCTGAGGACTGAGGACCGAGGACTGACTCTCCGGAAGCGAACGCCGTTCAGGCGATCGAAGACCGGCCCGCTCAGTCCTCGTCGTCGTCGTCCTTCACGTCCGGCAGCGACTCCTCGGACGGAGGCAGCGGGCGGCCTTCCTTCTCCGCCTGCTGGCGCTCCTTCTCGCGCTGCGCCTTCATCTGCGCGACGCGCTGCATGACGGCGGGCTTCGGCGCGACGAGCACGCTCATCGCGCGAGCCTCCATCATCGCGCGCGTCTCGACGTTCGCGATGTCCTCGAGCTGCGGGATGATGAGGTTGAGCTGCTCCTGCGCCTTCTCCGGGTGCGTGATCTCGCGACCGCGGAAGCGCACGGTGAACTTCACCTTGTGGCCGGCCTCGAGGAAGCGGCGCGCCGCCTTCGTCTTGAAGGCGATGTCGTGATCGTCGGTCTTCGGGCGGAGCTTGATCTCCTTGATCTCGACGATCGTCTGCTTGCGCTTCGCCTCGCCGGCCTTCTTCTTCTCCTCGTACTTGTACTTGCCGAAGTCGAGGATCTTGCACACCGGCGGCTCGGCCTTGGGGTTCACCTCGACGAGGTCGAGCCCCTGCTCCTGCGCACGCCTGAGCGCCTCGTGAGTTGCGAGCACCCCGAGCATCTCCCCGTTCGCGTCGATGACGCGCACTTCCGGCACGCGGATGCGGTGGTTGACTCGGATTTGGAACTGGCGCTGCGGCTGGCGCGGATCGAATCGGGGGCGACCCATCGACATGAGTTGTACGTGACCTCCAGAAACCTGGCTCTTTGTCTCGGTGCAGTGTCCTCGTCCGTAGTCGACCGGTCAACCCCCGCAGTCCGAAATCGCCACATGAAAATCGGGGCTTGTAGCCCCCAACGGAGGAGCCGAGACGAGGGGAAGGCGGCTCCCCAGGCGCTCGGTCGAGGGTCGGTCACGAGCGCGAACACCCGACGGCCTCAGGGGAAATCAGCCCCTGTGACGGCGCGTGATAGGCTTTCCTCGCCGTGATCCTGGTGATGAACCCCGGGCTTCCCGAGGAACGGACCTTCATGCTCGAGCCCGGGACCATCACGATCGGGCGGACGAAGGACAACGCGGTCTTCTGCCTCCACAAGAGCCTCTCCAGGAAACACGCCGAGCTCGAGTTCGACGGGACGAAGGTTCGGATCAGGGACCTGCAGAGCAAGAACGGTGTCTTCGTACGCGGGCGGCGCGTGGATCGCTGCGAGCTCGTCGAAGGGGACAGCTTCCGCTGCGGCGACATCACCTTCGTGCTCGAAGGAGCGACCGTACGCACCCCTGCCTCGACGCAGGACGATCGAGCCGCTCAGACGCTCCCGTCGCCCTTCGCGCTCGGTCCCGCCGCGCTTCGGCGAAAGGCAGCTCGACAGCCGCAGGTGCTCGTCGACGAGTCGCAGCGGTACAAGGACAAGCTGTTCTTGCTCATCCGCGCGAGCGAGCTCTGCGTGAGCCAGCTCCAGATCGACACCCTCCTCGAGGAGCTCGTGCTCCTCGCGGTCCAGGTGCTCGAGGTCGATCGCATCGTGCTCCTCACGCTCGACGACGCCACGCTCGAGATGCGACCTCGCGTCGTGAAGACGTTCGTCACGACGTCGGCGATGCCGTGGAGCAAGCGCGTCGTCGACTGGGTCGTCGATCACGGCGAGCCGGCCTCGTTCCCCGACGTCTCTGGCGACCGCACGTTGCCCGGTGATCGGGGCGCCGACGCCGCCGTCCGCGCTGCGATGTGCGTCCCGATCGACCCTGGCAGCGGCACGATCGGGGTCATCTACGCCGACAGCCTCTCGCGGACCGACTGCTTCCGCCCCGACGACGTCGCGCTCCTTCGCGCGCTCGCGAACCTCGCCGCCGTCGTCATCGAGGGCGCGGCATTCCGCGAGGCCGGGAGCGAGCGGATCCCCCGCCCCGCCCGTCCGAGAGCGCGCTGAGTGACCGGCGTCGCGCGCGGCGCGCTCAGCGCGGCGGCTCGCTCTCGGCGAGGATCCTCGCGACGAGCTCGGCCCTCGGCATGGCGCCGAGGTCGCCCGCGTCGCGCGAGCGGACCGATACCGTCCCTGCCTCGGCGTCCTTCGGGCCGACGACGAGCATGTACGGGTGCCGGAAGACGCGCGCGTTCCGGATCTTCGCGCCGAGCTTGTCCGCGCTGAAGTCGGCCTCCGCGCGGATGCCCTTCGACCGGAGCTCCTCGAGGACGCTCCGCCCGTACTCCTCGCTCTTCTCGCTCACCGTGAGGACGATCGCCTGCGTCGGCGCGAGCCACGTCGGGAAGTTCCCGCCGCAGTGCTCGAGGTACACGCTCAAGAACCGCTCGATCGTCCCGAGGACGGCGCGGTGGAGCATGACCGGACGATGCTCCTTGCCGTCCTCGCCCGTGTACTTGAGGTCGAAGCGCTCCGGCAGGTTCGGGTCGTACTGCATCGTGCCGAGCTGCCACGACCGCTTGAGGGCGTCCTGGACGTGGAACTCGAGCTTCGGCCCGTAGAACGCGCCTTCGCCGGGCGCGATCTCGAACGGCAGGTTCGCCTGCTCGAGGCCCTCGCGGAGCGCCTTCTCGCTCATGTCCCAGAGCTCGTCGGAGCCGATGCGCTTCTCCGGCCGCGTCGCGAGGCGGATGTCGATCTTCTCGAGGGAGAAGGCCTTGTAGACCGCGTAGAACATCTTGAGGAAGCGCGCGATCTCCTCGGGGACCTGCTCCTGCGTGCAGAAGATGTGCGCGTCGTCCTGGCAGAACGTGCGGACGCGCGACAGACCGTGCACGACGCCGCCGCGCTCGTAGCGGTGCAGCCGCCCGAAGTCGGCGACGCGCCACGGCAGCTCGCGGTAGCTGCGCTTGCGCGACCCGAAGATGACGCAGTGGCTCGGGCAGTTCATCGGCTTGAGCGCGAAGCTCGTCGCCTGGAGGTGCTTGCCGAGATCGAACGGCTCCTTCCGCTCGCCCTTCTCGCCCGCCGGGGCCTCGAGGAGGTCCTCGGTCCACAGGCGGTACATGTTCTCGTTGTAGTTGCCGAGGTGCCCGCTCGTGCGGAACAGCTTCGGATCGAACGCCTGCGGCGTGATCACCTCCTCGTAGCCGTACTCGACGTAGAGGTCGCGCAGGTACTGGACGAGGCGGTTGTAGACGAACGCGCCGCGCGGCAAGAAGAACGGCATCGCCGGCGCGACCTGATCGAAGAAGAACAGGTCGAGCTCCTTGCCGAGCTTGCGGTGATCACGCTGCTTGGCTTCCTCGATCAGGCGCAGGTGCTCCTCGAGCGCCTCCTTGCTCGGGAACGCCGTCCCGTAGATGCGCTGGAGCATCGGGTTGCGCTCGTCGCCGCGCCAGTAGGCGCCCGCGACGCTCGTGAGCTTCACGGCGCGCAAGAAGCCCGTCGACGGGACGTGCGGTCCCTCGCAGACGTCGACCCACTCGTCCTTTCCGGGCGTGCCGTGCCTGTAGAGGCTGATCTCCTCGCCCTCGGGGATGGCCTTGATGATCTCGACCTTGAAGGTCTCGCCCATCTTCTCGAAGAGCGCGAGCGCCTCGTTGCGCGAGACGACCTCGCGACGGAACGGCGTGTCCTTCGCGATGACGTCGAGCATCGTCCGCTCGATCTTCGCGAGGTCCTCTTCCGTGAAGCCCGGGCCGGGCTTGTCGAAGTCGTAGTAGAAGCCGTCCTCGATCGCGGGACCGATCGTCACCTTCGTCCCGGGGAAGAGCCGCTGGACCGCATCGGCCATCACGTGCGCCGTCGAGTGGCGGATGACCTGGATGCCGTCCTTGTCCGTGGCCCGGATGACCTCGAAGGTCGCGTTCTCGTCCACGGGCGTGTGCAGATCGACCACGCGGCCGCCCGTCCGGATCGCGACGACGTCGTCCGAGAGCAGCCCTTTGTTCTTCACGAGATCCCGCGCAGGGATACGGCTAGCCATGACGAGCTTTGACCTACCACAACGGCCCGTCGACAGCACGCGGCGGCCGTCGATCCGCTCGTTTCGATCCCTGCGGTGCTCGACCCTGCGTCCCGCGCGCGAGCGGGCCTTCTGCCACGGACCTCGGGCCTCGGAGCGGGCGGCGCCTCAGCGCTTCAGCCCGACGCGGTAGAGGAAGCCGGACTGATCGCTCGCGATGTAGAGCGCGCCGTCGATCGGCGAGATGGCCACGCCGGCGGGACGCGGCGCCTCTCCCTCCCCGGTCTCGGCGGCCCAGCTCCACGCGCCGTCCTTCGGGCCGCTCGCGTCCCCGCCGCCGAAGACGACCTCGTACGGGAACGTCGTCGTCGTCTCTGTCGACGTCGGCATCGGCGCGGAGCCGTCGGGATTGAACGGCTGCCACACGACCTTGTAGCCCGTGGGCGTCGAGCGGTTCCACGATCCGTGCAGCGCGATGAACGCGCCGCCGCGCCACTTCTCCGGGAGCGCGCCGCGCGGCTGGAGATCGAAGAAGACGATGTCGAGCGGCGCCGAGTGCGCCTGTACGAACGTCGTCGGCTTGTCCGAGTTCGCGGCGCACCACCCGTCGTCGTGCGGGTTCCCGGGGAAGCCGGCGTTGACGAGCTGCGTGCCGGGCGGGACGAGCGTCCCGTCCCTGCCGTTCGAGAGCACGCGCTGCGCGGTGAAGCAGAACGGGTAGCCGTACTTCTTGCCTGGAGCGATCTCGACGACCTGCTCGCCCGGGTTGTCGTCGTGGACGTCGGCCCCCTTGTAGCGCTGGTTGTCGAGGCCGTTGACGACGGCGTACATCTTCTTGGTGATCTCGTTCCGGACGAAGCCGTTCGGGTTGCGGAGCCCGACGGTGACGTTCTCGCCCTCGTCCCACTGGAACGGAGTGCCCGGGACGAACTTCGACAGATCGAAGCGCTTGATGAGCGATCGCTTCGTGTCGTACTCGCTCGTGCTCGTCTCGTTCGTCGCGTTCCCCGCGGAGCCGGAGTCGACGTAGAGGAAGCCGTCGTAGACGCGGACGGTGCGCCGTCCGTGTCCGCCGGTCGGCTGACCGACGACGACGTCCTCGCCCTCGTCGCCCTTGTCCTGCCCGGGCGCGTACGAAAAGCGCTTCACGCCGCGCGCGGAGCCGGCGTAGAGGAAGCCGCCCTCGACGTCGATGTGGCAGTTGTTGCCGGCGCCGCCGCCGCCCGTCTCGGCCCACGACGTGATCTCTTCACGCGTGAAGAAGCCGTCGCCGTCCACGTCGCGGAAGAGAAAGATCTCGTTGCCCGTCACGCCGAAGAGGTCGCCGTTCGGAGCGAACGTGAGCTGGCGGAGGCCCGGGACGCGCGCCGACACGAGGCGGGCGCACATGCCCGGCGGGACGTAGTGATCGCCTTCGGGCAGAGGCTGCCCGCGGCACGGATCGATCGTCGTCTCAGGGATGCCGGGCGGCGCCGCCACCTGCACGTCGTCGGTCGCGCCGCCGCCGTCTTGCGTGTCCGATGATCCCTCGACGCCCAGAGGCGGATCGTCCCCGCAGGCAGCGACGAAGACGCCAGGGACGGCGACGAGCGCGGCGAGCGTGACGGGTGCGATGGCGCGTCGAGGAAGCATGCCTCGAGGGTAGCGAGCGACCTCTCGCGACGCCAACGGTCAGTCGTCTTGGCAGATGCCTTCCTTGTGTCCGTCGATGACGGGCGCGTTGTCGCCGAAGACGTCCTTGCAGGTGAACCCCGGGGTCGTGCAGTCGCCGGGGACGTCGAGCCGGCACCAGCGCTCGCATTCCTTACCGACCGTCGGGTGGTTGATGCACGCGAGCCCCGGCTTGCAGTCGGCGGTCGTCTCGCACGGCTCGAGCTCGCCCTTCGTGCCCGGGTAGTTGCAATCGCTCACCTTGTTGGGCGCGTAGAGCTGCGCGAACCAGTGGCACGAGTTCGAGCCGCACACGCCCGAGGGCTCGCGCGGATCGCAGTTGATCGTGCAGAAGTTCACGTTCGGGACGGGCTCGCCGTTCCCGTCGAGCATCGACACGCAGAGATCCGTGCCGCCGAGGCTGCACTTCGACAGCGGCGTGTTGCAGTACGGACGACACGCGCCGTAGATGCACGCGAGACCCACCATGCAGTCGCCGGTCGACCGGCACGGACGACCGAGCGTGGCGGTGCCGGCGGTGACGCACGACGTGGCGCCGGTCGAGCGGTTCGTCACGTCGCACGTCTCGTTCTCCGCGCAGCCGCACTGGGGATCGAGCCCGCACTTGTGGTTCGGCGGAACCGTCTCGCACGTGAGCGCCTCGCCCGCGTCGCTGCTCTTCGTCGACGGACCTTCTTCGTCCTCCTCGACGGGGTCGTCGTCCTCCTTGGCCTGCTTCGGCTCCGGCGTCTCGACCGGCTCGAAGTCCTTCAGGCGCGGAGCCGGCGTGCACGCAGCCGCCGCCACGGACGCGCACAGCATGACGATCGCGATGCGAGCTCCACGAAGACGAAGCGAGTAGACCCCCATCACCGATCGACAGGCTAGCACGCATGGCGAGCTCGACAGGACGATTTCCTAGGGATTCCCGATGACTACATGGATCTCGAACGGTCCATGGCAGCGCGATCACGTTCACTTTCGACGCGTTCTCGCGGGCTCTTTCGACTCGCTCGCGGGCGCGGCCTCGTGATCGCGCCCCTCGTGATACGTCATCGAGACGACGACCAGCCCCTCGTCGCGCGTCGTCGAGCACCTCGCCGGCGCGCGTGTCGCCCGCGATCGCCTTCGAGCGCCGTCGAGCGCGGCGCGCGTGCTTCGCCTTTCGCACGCAGCTCACCACGCCGATCGTCGAGCTCGACGGTGGCGCCGACCGCGGCCGTTCCGAACGCGTCGAAAGCGTCTCGTCTCCTTGGTGATCCGCTCTCCGGTGACTAGGCTCGCGCGTGCCTCGGCGACACCTCGGGTGTCCTTCCAGCATCACACGACCAGCGCTCCGATGCGGAAGCGGCGGCGACGACCGAGCCGGACGGCGGCGGCGCTGATCTAGAATCGAGCCTGGATGCACCCCATCCGTCTGGTCACGTACAACGTCCGGTACTTCGGTCACGGGACGCGCGGCCTCGCCAGCACCGCCACTTCGATGCAGCGGATCGCCAACGCGCTCGCCGCGCTGGATCCGCTCCCGGACGTCATCTGTCTGCAGGAGGTCGAGACCGCCTCGCTCCGGTCGAACCTCGTGCATCCCGCGCTCAACGGCGAGACGCAGCTCGAGCGCCTGATGGGGATGCTCCACTCCGCGCTCCACCGCTTGGGCAAGCGCGACTTCTACGAGGCCTACTACTTCCCGGCTCACACGTACAAGGTCAGCGTCACGCCGCTCTACACGACGGGCCTCGCCGTCATCGCGAAGCGCGACTTCAAGGTGCTGCATCACAACGCGACGCAGCCGCACGACGTCACGTGCCGCCGCATCCACCCCGTGAAGGCGCTGAAGCAGACGCGGATCTGCGCCCACCTCCGCGTCGTGCATCGCTCGGGCGTGGATCTCGACATCTTCAACACGCACTTGTCGCTCCCCACGACCCTCTCGCGCGAGTTCTGGCTCGAGCCGCGCCGCATGGGCTGGGGACCGAATCAGCTCGAAGAGGCGCAGAACGTCGTGCGCTTCGTCCAGCGAGAGAAGCGGAGCGATCGCTGGGTGCTCGTCGGCGACTTCAACGCGCTGCCCGGGTCGCCGGTCTATCGCTTGCTGCGCGAGGCCGGCTGCATCGATCCGTTCGCCAAGTACCACGATTGGGACGAGGAGCAGCTCATCAAGTGGCCCACGGCCGGCTTCATGAACCTGCGGATGCACCTCGATCACGTCTTCTGCGGCAGCTCGCTCCGCTGGCTGCACTTCGACGGATCCCACAAGTTCGGTCAGAAGAACGGCCCGTACCACGGGCTCTCGGACCACGTCCCGATCGTCGGCACCTTCACGATCACCTGAAGGCGGCGCGGTTCGAGCGCGGGTAAGCTCGGCGCCATGACCGAGACGAACCGCATCTGTGCCATCACGGGAGGAGCCGGCGCCCTCGGGAGCGCGCTCGCGAAGGAGCTCGCCGACCGAGGCTACGAGATCGCGCTCTTCGACACGGAACGCAGCAAGGAGCGCCTCTCCGCCGTCGCGAAGGTCGTGGGCACCGATCGCGCGTTCGCGTACGCGAGCGACTTCGAGAGCGCTGCCGCATGGGCGTCGGCGCTCGACGCGACGAAGGCCGCCCTCGGCGGCCTCCCGACACACGCGGTGCTCGCGGCGGGAGGCTGGGCGGGCGGCGCGCCGCTGCACGAAGCGAAGGACGACTCCGTCTACGAGCAGATGATGAAGATGAACGTCGACTCGGCGTACCGCGCGCTCCGAGCGCTGCTCCCGACGATGGTCGCGGCGCAACGCGGGAGCATCGTCGTCGTCGGATCGCGCGCCGTCGAGCGACCGTGGACGAGCACCGGCGCGGCCGCCTACGCGGCGTCGAAAGCCGCGGTCGTCACGCTCGCGCAGACCGTCGCGCGAGAGGTGCTCGAGCACGGCGTGCGCGTCAACGCCGTCCTGCCGAGCACGCTCGACACGCCCGCGAACCGCGCGGCGATGCCGAACGCCGATCCTTCGAAGTGGGTCTCGCTCTCGTCCGCCGCGAGCGTCATCGCGTTCCTCCTCTCCGACGACGCACGGGACGTGAGCGGAGCCGCCATCCCGCTCTACGGGCGATCGTAGTCAGACGAGCTCGGGCTCGCTCGTGCGCGCGGGCAGCGCGTCGAGCCGCGCGTCGAACGAGCCCCTCTCCGTCTCGAGGAGCCAGACGAGAAGCTCCAGGTTGGCGATCACCCGATCGAGGACGAGACGCCACCGGGGCGGATGGAACGGGTCGACCTGGAAGGACGACGGCTGAGCGGCCTGCAGTCGCTCCCACGGGGAGTCGGACAGCGCGGCGACGAGCTCTTCGTCCGTCAGCGGGCTCATGCTCCTCGCGGGGAGCATCCTGCGTGCCTCGTCCCTGGCGACGGTGTGCGCTCTTCGTCGTCCTTCCGGGAGCGATCGGGCGACGAGCGCCGTCGTCTCGCGGGTTCGATGGATGTCGTCGACCGGCGCCGGACCTGCGCTCGTCGTCGATCGACCCGCGCGCGGACGCCTCGCCGGAGCAAGACTGACACGTGCGGCCATCGCGCGAGTGGGAGCTTCACGCACGCGTGCACGCGCTCGCTGGAAGAGTGCACGACGCGCGCCGCCTCGGAGAGAGGATGTCACGCGACGCGCTCGGCCGCCCATGCGACGGCGTCGAGCACGGCGCCGCGCGCCTCCTCGCTCGTCACGAGCTGCATGTGCCCCGTCGGCGCGCGGAAGACGGCGACGGGCCCGGACGTACGGCGCGCGAACGCTTCGCCCGACGCCGGATGACACATGATGCGATCGCGCTCGCCGACGACGGCGGCGACGGGGACGCGCACGTCGGCGAGCGCACGCAGGTAGTCGTCGCGTGCGTCGGCGCTCCTCCATCGCCCGTCGACCGCGAAGCGGAGCAGATCGCGCACGTAGCGTCCCGCGGCGTCGTCGCTTCCGATGCGGAGCCGCCTCGCCGGGATGCCGCCCATGCGCGCGGCGAGCGCGAGGCCCACCGCCGCGATGCCTCGCTTCGCGGCCCACCGCAGGCGCGACCGCTCGAGCTCGCGAAGCCAGACGTTGGCTCCGATCGCGACGATGGCATCCGCGGACACGGCGCCGACGCCCTGCGCGGCGAGCGCGACGTGTCCTCCGAGCGAGTGGCCCACGACGATGACGGGTTTGTCGTCGCCGCGCGCCCGCGCGCACTCGACCACGGCAGGCAGATCGAAACGGACGAGATCGTCGTAGCCCCAGTCGCTCTTGTCGGGCGGCGTCGTGCTGTCGCCATGACCGCGGAAGTCGAAGGCGACGGTGCGGAACCCGCGGGCGGCGAGCGCGTCGGCGAGCCCGGGCCGATCGCGGCGCCCGAACGATGACTTCCGCGCGAACATGGCGTGGGCGAGAACGAGCGTCCCGCGCATCGCCACGCCTTCGGGCGGATCGTCGACGACGGCGCGGAGGATCGCGCCGTCCGAGGTGCGGATCTCGAGCTCCTCGAAGGACGCGCGCGGTACGGCGACGTTGGCGCGCACCTCCCAGCGGCGCTTCGGTCGTGCGCGGCGCGCGCTCGCGCGGTTCACGTACGCCTCCCCACGAAGGCCGGTGACCCGACGCGAGCGCGGATGGACGAGAAGGCTTCCGTCACGACGGCTCGTGCATCGCACATCCCGCCGCCGATCGCCACCGGTCGATGCTCGTCAGTCGAGCGGAAGGACCCAGGCGCCGTCGCCGACGTTCAGGCCGAGGTGCTTCGCCTCCTTGGCCCCGATCGCGCAGGTGCCGTCGGGACGGAGCTCGATCGGCGCCAGCACGGAGCGGAACCACGGCGGTCCCTCCGACTCGACGGCGACGAGGCCTCGCTGCGGTGTCTTCACGGAGGGATCGAGGAGCTCCGCGATCTTCACGTGCCGCGTCGCCTTGACCAACGTGATCTCGTCGGTGGCGGCGGTGAAGTGCGGCCCTCCGTCGAACGGGTCGACGCGGTTGGCGTACCGGAAGCCGATGCGCCGGAGCAGCTTCTCGACGCCTCGTGTCTGCGCGCCGACCTTCCCGATGACGTCCTGCGCCTGCTTCGGAAGGAGCGACGCATAGATCGTGCCCTCCGGGAAGAGGCTCCGGATGAACTCCTTGTTCTTGCGCGAGAGCTTGTCGGCCTCGGCGTACGTCATGCCGGTGAAGTGCCGGCCGAGGGCGTCCCAGAGGTGGCTCGTCCCGTCCTTCTCGAGCGGCGGGAGCAGCTCCGCGAGCACCTCGTCGCGGAACCAGTCGCGGTGCATCTTCAAGTAGAGGAAGCGCACATACGAGAGGAAGGTCCCGAGGCGCTCCGGCACGCGGCGATAGTCGGGGTGCAGCACGAGGCCGCCGATCTCGGTCGGGCCGTCGTACGAGTAGCCGATGCTGAGCGTCCGGTGCTTGAAATGCTTGTCGAGCGTCTGCGAGTAACGCTCCTCGTCGATGACGTCGAGGTAGATGTACGGCGCGTCCTTGCGGCCGAGCTGGCCGAAGATCATCGACGTGCCGATGATGAGATCTTTCTCGCGATCGACGAGCACGAACACGTACTGCCGTCGCCTCGGATCCTTGATCGCCTGCGTGAAGCTCTTCTGCGACAGATCGAGGATCTGCTGGACGCCCTCGCGCTCGGCAGGGAGGTTGACGGTGTTGAGGTGACGCGCGATGGCCAGGATTTGCTCCTCGTCCTCGACGAGGGCGGCTCGGATCTCGTAGCGGGGACCGTCGGGCGCGCTGTTCGGATCCATGCGGCGTCGATCAGTCTTACCACACGACACGCGCTCCGAGCGCGCAGACGAGCGCGCACGACGATGCGCTGCGATCGTGCGGCAGCCCCTCGCTGCGCTCGAGCGACCCCCGTGCGCGACGGGGAGGCGCGCCGAAGACCCGCGCCCCGGGGTTTTGATAAGGTACGGCCGTGCAAAGCGCGTGGCGTAGCGCGGCTCTCTTCTTCCTGCTCCTCGTCGCCCTCGTCGTGGCGACGCCGGGTTGCTCGAGCTGCGGCAAGTCGGGCTCCTCGAACGATCGAACCCACGTCGCGGTCTCGATCTTTCCCATCTACGATCTCGTGCGGCGGGTCGCGGGTCCGGACGCCGACGTGACGCTCCTCCTCCAGCCGGGTCGGAACGAGCACTCGTTCGATCCGACGCCGAAGGACATCGAGACGGTCGCTCGCTCGAAGCTGGGCGTCATGGTGGGCCTCGGGCTCGACCCGTGGATGGAAAAGCTGATGAAGGAGTCGGCGCCGAACGCCCGCATCCTCAAGGTCGGCGACCGCGTCCCCACGCTCACCATCAAGGACGATCCCATCGGTGCCGACGACCACGATCACGACGACGATCACGGTCATGGTCATGGTCACGGCCACGACTCGCACGAAGGGAAAGGCGCGCAGGACCCGCACGTGTGGATGGATCCGCAGCGCGCGCAGCTCATCGTCCGCGCCATCGCCGAGGAGCTCGCACGCGTCGACGCCGCGCACGCGCTCGCGTATCGGCAGCGCGCCGCGGAGCTCGACAACGTCCTCTCCGAGCTGGACAAGGAAGTCGAGGAGCGCCTGAAGTCCCTCAAGCGTCGCGACTTCGTCACCTTCCACGGCAGCTTCGGCTACTTCGCCGAGCGCTACCGCCTGAACATCCTCGCCGTCATCGAGCCGTTCCCCGGCTCGCAGCCGACGGGCGAGTACGTCTCGAAGGTGCTCGCCGTCATCCAGGACAAGCAGGTCCCCGCGCTCTTCAGCGAGCCCCAGCTCG